>Ga0268264_10000057_pt1 | contig 309824 bp, 268 predicted proteins | sample KBSSwiS32_FD_190357 | JGI IMG/M metagenome (GOLD analysis project Ga0268264, IMG submission 190357) | Switchgrass rhizosphere microbial communities from Kellogg Biological Station, Michigan, USA - KBS Switchgrass S3-2 (SPAdes) (version 2) | ecosystem: Host-associated > Plants > Roots >...
GACGTAGATGAAGATGACGACGACTTCGATGATGACGATGATGAGGATGAGGATGATGACGAGGACGATGAAGACGATGAGGACTACGACGAGGATGAGGATGACGGAGAGGAAAACAGCCTGACACCTCGCCGCGCACCATTGCGTCGTGTGGCCTAGCAGGTCACTCCTTCGTTTCGTTTCTTTCCGCTCCGCCCGGCGCTGGCTGCCGGGCGGGGTCGGTCTGCTGCTGCTCGCGTTCGGGCAGGCTGCGCCGGCATTTCAGCCCGGTGAAGCAGCGGCAATGCTGCAGAAGGCCGACCGGATCAAAACCGCCTACCCCACTGAATTCGCCACCATGCTCAACTCGCTGGCCGCGCGGCTGGACGAGTTGACTCCGGCCCAACAGGAGCTGGTGCGTTATCTGCAGGCGTGGAAAAGCGTCTACGACGGTCAGTACGACATCGGCATTTCGCGGCTGCAGGCCACGGTTCGCGAAACTCACGATGTCACGCTGCAATTCCGCGCCAAGGCATCGATCATCAATGCGCTCATAGTGAGCTCCCACTTCGAGGAAGCATTTACCGAGCTGACCCAACTCCTGGTGTTGCTGCCCAAGGTGACCGACCCCGCGGCGCGCGAGCAGGGGCTCATCGTCGCGGCGCAGCTTTACAACGAGGTCGGCCAGTACGACCTGGCCATCGCCTATTCACAGAAGCTGATGGACGAGAACTGGCTGGGCCGTGGCGTATGCAAGGGTTACGACTCGAAGCTGCGGGCCGAAGTGGTGAGCGGCAAACAGCGTACGGTCGGGCCTGACTTCAATGCGGCCATTGAAGCCTGCACCCAGTTGAATGAGCTGTCGTATGCCAACTTCATCCGCAGTTATGCGGCCATGGTCTATGTCGCCAACAACCAGGTCGATGAGGCCCTGCGGGTTCTCACCGAGCACTACGGGGAAGTGCTGCAGTCGCGCTTCCCGCGCCTGATTTCCCGATTTGAGTCGTTGATGGCCACCGCCTATCAGAAGAAAGGCAATGTGGCCGCCGCGCACCAGTTTGCCCTGCGGACCATCGGCAACGGCGTGCCCAATGAGATCTCCCCGCCCCTGGTGGACGCCTATCACCTGCTCTACGAGCAGGCGCGGCAGTCGGGGGACTTCCGGGCCGCGTTGGAATACCACGAAAAGTATTCGGCCATGGACAAGGGCTACCTGGACGTGACGACGGCGCGCCAGCTGGCGTACCAGCGGGTTGCCCACGAGAGCGTTGCCAGCCGGTTGCAGATTGAGACCCTGAACAAGGAAAACCACGTCCTGCAGCTCGAGCAGGCGCTCGGCGCCAAGGCTGTTGAAAACAGCAGGCTCTACATCATGCTGCTGTTGCTGACGATGGGCTTCATCGCGATGTGGGCCTATCGCACGAAGCGCCTGCAGCTGCATTTCATGAGCCTGTCGCAGGTGGACGGGCTGACTGGAATTGCCAACCGCCCGCACTTTCTGAAGCAGGCGCAGGATGCTCTGGAGAGCGCCCGCAGGGCCAGGCAGCCCGTGTGCATCATCCTGTTCGACCTGGACCACTTCAAATCCATCAACGACAAATACGGACACGCCGCCGGCGACCACGTGTTGAAACAGACGGTCAGCGAATGTCAGGTATTCATGCGCGCCACCGACCTGTTCGGACGGTTCGGCGGCGAGGAATTCAGCTTCCTGATGGCCGGTTGCGGGCCGGAGGACGCGCGCATGCGGGCTGAGCAGCTGCGCCGAACGGTTGCCGGATTGACCTACGATAACGGCACGGTTGCCAGCGGTACGGGCAACGGGACGCCGATCTCAGCGAGCTTCGGGGTCGCTTCGACCATTGCCTCTGGATATGACCTGCGGTTGTTGTTGGCACACGCGGATTCGGCGTTGTATGCCGCCAAGCGTGCGGGCCGCAATCGGGTTGCTGTGTATGACACCAATGTCTCGGTGATCGGCAGCACGGGCACGCACCACTCCCTGGACCCCGCCAGTGACGCCGCCCCGAAGTCCGGGGAAGCGTCAATGACGGACGCGCAGATCTTAGGTGTCGTCGGAAGCTAGAACTTTCCTGCCTGAAAGTCCTCGACCGCCTGGATCAGTTGCTCACGGGTGTTCATCACGAACGGACCGTAGCGCGCCACGGGCTCCTTCAACGGCCGGCCCGCTACCAGGATGGCCCGGCTGTCCTCGTCAGCACTCAAGTGGACTTCACTGCCCTCGCTCAACACCACCATTTCACCGGCTTTGATCGCGTTCGAGCCGATCCGCACCGCTCCTTCGAACACATACAGAAATGCGGCGTGTTGCTCAGGAAGAGCGTGGGTATATGCGGTGCCGGCGATCAGTCCTACATCCAGATAAGTAGGATCTGTTGCAGGCTGCTCAATCGGACCTTTGACCGCTCCCACCTCACCCGCAATCACCTTCACGCTGACTCCGGGTGCCGGGATGGCAACGGGAATCCGCTCAGGACCGAATTCCTGGTATTTCGGCTCGGTCATCTTGTCGCGCGCCGGCAGATTCAGCCACAACTGGAAGCCACGCATGCGGCCCTCCTGTTGTTCCGGCATCTCCGAGTGCACGATGCCGCGGCCGGCCGTCATCCATTGCACGCTGCCGGGAACCAACACGCCCTCGTGGCCGTGATTGTCCCGGTGGCGCATACGGCCATCCAACATGTACGTAACGGTCTCGAACCCGCGGTGCGGATGCTCCGGAAAGCCCGCGATATAGTCCGCGGGTGCATCCGTGCCGAACTCGTCCAACATCAGGAACGGGTCGAGCTCAGGTAACCCCGGCTGACCAATCACACGCCGTAGCTTTACGCCCGCGCCGTCAGAAGTCGGCATTCCGTGCACAACCTTCACCACCCTGCGGGTAGTAGTGTCTGTCGCACGAGCGGCGTTGGAACCAGTCATTGAAACCTCCTTTGCGATGTTCAGGCAGCGATGGCAATTGGCGTGCGAATCGCAGTCAATGCCGCATTCATACTCTTCTCACGATGCTCTGGCGAATGTCCGAGCCCTTCAGCCCGGATGAATTCCAGGTCAGTGATCCCTATGAACCCAAACACGTGCTTCAGGTATGACTCCGCATACTCCGCCGTCGATCCCGGCCCGTACACGCTACCGCGCGATACTGCCACGATCACCCGTTTGCCCTTTACGAGCCCCTCCGGGCCGGAAGCGGTGTAACGGAACGTCTTGCCCGCCACGACCACGCGATCGATCCACGCCTTCAACTGCGTTGGAATCGAGAAGTTGTACATGGGGGCACCGATCACAATTACATCCGCGGCCAGAAAGTCACTCATGATCCTGGCATCGGTCGCGCTCTCATCCGCGTCGAGCTTGGCCAATGACCGGCCGGACATGTGCGGCAACGCGGTGACCGCCAGGTCGACGTACTGCACCTGAGCGGCCGGGTGCTCCGCGGTCAGCTGGGAAACGATCTCGCGGGTCAGCACCCGGCTGGCTGAATTGTCACCCAGGATGCTCGAATCAATGTGCAGAACCTTCATTTGACCTCCAAATCGGGGCTTTGAACCCATGGCCAATAGACTATTCTTTGGGACAATGATTGAGAATCCAGGCAATCTGGAACATATCGTTCTAAATATGGTGCCAATAGGGTCTTACCATGCAGCCCCTCGACGATTTCTACTATTTCGCCAAGGTGATTGAGCACGGCGGATACGCCAAGGCCGCCCGGGCGCTGGATATCCCCAAATCCCGTCTCTCACGGCACGTAGCGGCGCTGGAAAGCCGGCTGGGGGTGCGGCTGGTCAATCGGTCCACCCGTCGATTCGTGGTCACGGAGGTCGGCCAGGAGGTCCATAAGCACGCGATGGCCATGGTCACGGAGGCCGACGCAGCCGTCGAGGCGGTGGAGTTCGCGCGCGCTGAACCGTGCGGAGTCATCAAGGCTAGTTGTCCTATATCCATCGCTCAAGGGGCGATGGCGGAGCACTTACCGGAGTTTCTGGCGCGCTATCCGAAGGTGCGGGTGATATTGCACGCAACCAATCGTCGCGTAGATGTACTCAATGAAGGTTTCGACGTGGCCTTGCGGGTCCGCACTGTACCAACCGGTGAGGACGGCTTGGTGATACGAACGTTTGGTTCGTCCAGCACTTTTCTCGTTGCCTCCCCTGCGTATCTCTCTGAACAGGGGCGCCCTGAACAACCTGAGCAGATGTCAAAGCATGCCACCCTGGCGTTCAATCCTGACAGCGATCGGCAGACGTGGGAGTTGTTTGATGAGGAGGGGAAGTCGATCCGGATAGAGCTCACGCCCCGTCTGGTATGTCAGGACTTCAATGTGCTGCGCCAGGCGGTGTTGGCCGGGCTGGGCATCGCATTGCTGCCGGAGGCCGTCGTAAAGGCGGACCTGGACAGCGGGAAGCTGGAGCAGGTGCTTCCCGCCTGGACCCTACCCCTCGGAGTATTTCACCTAGTGTTTCCCACCCGCCGCGGCCTGCTTCCGTCGGTACGGGCCTTCATTGATTTTCTGGCTGAGCGGATGCCGCGGAGACTCTGAAAAGCGCCTGCGGATCAGGGTGCTTTTACCGAAGAGGGATTCGATGAGATCCACGGCCAGCGTGGCCGTGCCGTTGCGGACATCGAGAGCGGGATTGAGCTCGACCACATCGAGCGAGCCCATGGACCCGGTGTCGGCGATCATTTCCATGCACAACTGGGCTTCGCGATACGAGGGACCGCCGGGCACGGTAGTGCCTACTCCAGGGGCGATTTCCGGGTCCAGGAAATCGACATCAAAGCTGACATGCAGATGGGTGTTGTCATCCATATCGGCCAGCGCCAGGTCCATTACCTGGCGTACTCCCATTTCATCCACCGAGCGCATGTCGAACACTTCGAGGCCCTGCTCGTGCACAAAGCGCTTCTCGCCGGCATCGACGCTGCGAATGCCGATCTGTCGGATCCAACCCGGACTGATGGCCGGCGTGGCACCTCCCAACGCGACCAGTTCTCGCGGCCCGAATCCGCACAGGCATGCCAGAGGCATGCCGTGCAGATTGCCGCTGGGGGATAACTCGCTAGTGTTGAAATCGGCGTGGGCATCCAGCCAGAGGATGCGCAGCTCCTTGCCGGTTTCACGGCAATGACGGGCCACGGCGCTGATGGATCCTATCCCTAAGCTGTGGTCACCGCCCAGGAGGATCGGCAGGTTTCCTTCGTGTAATTCGCCGTACATCGCGTCGTGTACGGCGCGGTTCCAGTCGTATACCTCTTGGAGGTGCCTGTAGCCGTTGACGGGCGGCCGGCCCGGGTTGGGAGGGCCGCTGAGGTTGCCTCGGTCGACAACTTTCAGGCCATGACGGGTGAGAGCCGCGTTGAGGCCAGCCACCCGGAGGGCTTCTGGACCCATCGAGGAGCCGCGGTCAGCGGCGCCAACATCAGTGGGCGCGCCGATCAGGACCGCTGTTTTCGGGACCCGGCCGATCATGAGCCCAGCCGGCTGTCAGCCGCCCTTCTGATGTCGACCGCACGCGGACGGTCCGCCGCCACGGAAGACCAGGTCACCGGGGATTGCAGGGGCCGATCGGCGATCTGATGCGTCAGGCCGCCAAACAGGTCTTTGGGATCGTCCAGCTCCGGCACCAGATCGATGCCTGCCGGCGCCACCCGCTGATCACGGTTGAGGCGATGCAGATATCTCAGCGCCGAAAAGTCGGTCAGCGCAAAACCAACGGAGTCGAATACCGTCACTTCCTCGGCGCTCGCCCGCGCGACCGCTTTGCCCGTCAGTACGTCACTCAACTCAGTGACGGGGAACCACTCCTCCAGCTGTTGAATCTCGCCCTCGATCCGGCACTGCGGCGCGAATTCCACAATGACCCGTGCGTCGGGCCTGCGCAGAATGTCCGCATGCAATTCGGTCTTCCCGGGGCAATCACCGCCCACGGCATTGATGTGCATCCCGGGCTGAATCATCGCGGGTGTCAGAATCACTGCGTTGCATTTATCTGCCGTGACGGTGGTGACGATATCGGCACCGGTGACCGCCTCAGCGACCGAGCTACAGCGCACGACCCGCAAATCACGCAGCCCGAGCTTCAACAGATTCCGTTCGAGCTTCAAAGTAGCGCGGCTGTCCGTGTCGTACAGCCGCAGCTCGCGAATGCCCAACATGTGGTTGAAGGCAATAGCCTGAAACTCACTCTGCGCGCCGTTGCCAATGAGTGCCATGACCCGGCTGTCGGGCCGCGCCATCCGGCGGGCAGCCAGGGCTGACATGGCCGCCGTGCGCAGTGCCGTAGTGAAAGTCATCTCGGACAACAGCAGCGGATATCCGGTCTCAACATCGGATAGAACGCCGAAGGCAGTCACGGTCAACAGGCCGGCGGCGGTGTTCTTCGGATGGCCGTTGACGTACTTGAATGAATACAGCCGGCCATCGCTGGTGGGCATCAGTTCGATGACACCCACTGTCGAATGGGTGGCATGACGTGGTGATTTTTCGAATTCGCGCCAGCGGCGGTAATCGTGTTCGATCTCGGTGGCGAGCGCTTCGATGAAGCGCGCAGGTCCGATCCGGGTCACGAGCTCTTGGACGCGTTCGACCCCTATGTAATCAACCATGATTCCCCCTCATGCGGTAACTGGAGCGTGTGGCTAGTGTCGCGGCGCAGTGAGCCAATAAATAGCCAGAAAACTGCTCAGTTTTGGAGCTTTTGTGAACAAAATGATGGTATTGGCTGGCGTTTTGACTAGTATGGAGCACCAATTTGGGGCACCGTTCGGAGGCTCGCATCGTGGACGCCATTGATCGTGGATGACATTGACCGCCAGCTTCTGGGACTACTTCGGGACGATGCCAGGACGTCCGTGGCCACCCTCGCCCGCAAGCTGCGGGTCGCCCGCGGCACGGTGCAAAATCGCCTTGCCCGGCTGGAGAGTGACGGGACCATCGTGGGTTACACCGTACGCCTGCGGCCGCAGGAGGAAGCGCAGCGCATTCGGGCACTGACTCTGGTTGCGGTTGAGGGCAATCGAACTGATGAGGTCATCCGCGCGTTGCGCGGCGATCCGGCCGTGTCGTCGCTTCACACGACCAACGGGCGATGGGACATTGTTGCGGAATTACGTGCCGACAGCCTGGAGGCGTTCGATCGGGTGTTGGGGCGGATCAGGTTGATTGAGGGGATCTCCAATACGGAGACCAGTCTGTTGTTGTCGACGCACAAGCTGTAGATCCATGGCCGGCGCGCGCTGGATCCATCGTGGCAGCGGTAGTCCTATCGCAGGCGCGACACGAACCGCTGCGCCAGGTCGCGGCGCTGGCCGAAATGGACGTGAAGGTAGCTGGCCAGGAGGTTGCCTCGAACGTAACCAACACCGTCCTCCGGGACCTTGCCACGTGTACCTTTAACTTCCCACGCCGGGGTGGGGTTCCACGTCGCTGTGGTGCTCAACGCCGCTGTGGGACTCAACGCCGCTGTGGGACTCAACGCCGCGTGGGGATTCAACGCCGCAGTGGGGCTCAACGCCGCCCCCGCCGGCGCGCCGCTGGAATCAGCGACCCAGGAGCTATAGCGGAACTCGTGGCCTCTGAGCGATTCGCCCGGGACCGCCAACAGGTTGGGTCGGAGCGCCGTGACGTGCCGATAGCCGAGTGCAGCCAACCGACCGTTCATCCTCGTGATCCCCGGCAAGAGGCCGGCCATCTTCCAGGTGTGGCCGCTGGCATCCGTCAGCCCTTGCGTCAGCACCATGAAACCGCCGCATTCGGCATAGATGGGTTTGTCAGCAGCGTGCATCTCGTTCAGTGTTTGCCACAGGGCTGTGTTGGATGCCAGCGCCTCGCCATGGAGCTCGGGGTAGCCTCCGCCGAGGTACACCCCCGCAGCCTGCGGGCTGGGGCGCTCGCCACGCAGGGGACTGAAGAATTCCACTTCGGCGCCCGCTTCGGCCAGGAGCTCGAGGTTTTCGGGGTAGTAGAAGCAAAAGGCCTCGTCGCGGGCGACGGCTAGTATCGGCCTCCGCAACGCCGATGTTGATGCGCCCCGCGCGCGGCCAGCATCGCCGTCGCTGACCGACAGCAATTGCGCCGCCACGCTGGGCGCGGCCGAATCCCTGCTCGCGTCCCGGTCCGCGCGGGTTGACGCCGCTTCAGCGCCGGCTGTAGGTGCGCCCACGCGGGCCACGGCTGCGCGGGCCATCGAGGCGATGCCATCGATATCGAAGCGTGCCGTTACCGCTGCCGTCATCTGTGCAATCAGCGCGTCGCTGTCGACCTGCTCGCCGCCGGGAACCAACCCTAAATGGCGCTCAGGAATCTGGAGCTGCATCTCGCGTGGCAGCCAGCCCACCATTGGCAAAGACGTTGCACTCTGGATAGCCCCCGCGCATCCGAGTGCGTGTCCCTCCGATCCCGCAAAATTGAGCACAACACCGCGAATTGCAACGGCCAGATCGAACGTCTTGTATCCGAGAACACCCGCCGCCGCACTGCGTGCCGATCCCGAAATATCGAATACTAACAGCACTGGCGCATTCAACAGCTTCGCAATCTGCGCGGTCGAGCCACGCTCGTCGTGCCAATCACTGCCATCGTATAGCCCCATTACTCCTTCAATGACGGCAATGTCAGCGTCCTGACACGCTCGTGCGAACGACTCCAGCAACTGCGAGTCACTCAACATCCACGTATCGAGGTTACGGCAAGGGCGGCCGGCCGCGCGTTCGTGGTAGCTGGGATCCACGTAGTCCGGCCCGCACTTGAACGGCTGAACGGTTAATCCCTTCTGCCTGAACGCGGCGATCAACCCTGCGGTGATCGTGGTCTTGCCGACGTTGGAGGATGCACCCGCAATCACGATGCGGGGAATGTCAAAAGCGTGCTTCACGCTATTCCATCAAAATTCGATGCCCGCCTGCGCTCGAACTTTCTTGTGCTTCAGCGGATGTTTAATCAGCGTCATTTCAGTGACCAGGTCGGCCCGTTCGATGAGCTCATCCGGGGCATTTCGCCCAGTCAATACCACATGCGTGTTGGGTGGACGGAGGTCTACACCCTCGAGCACCTGTTCCACAGACACGTAATCCTTACGGAGCGCGACATTGACCTCATCCAGCAACACCAGCTTGAATGTCGGGTCAGCGAGATAACCGCGGGCAACTAACCAGCCAGCCTGCGCCATCTCCTTGTCGCGGACGCGATCCTGCGTTTCCCAAGTGAAGCCGCCACCCGTGGCGTGAAAGACGATCTGATCTCCCCACGGCTCGAAAGCGCGCTTCTCCGCCGGCTCCCATGCGCCCTTGATGAATTGAACAATCGCAACACGGTGCCCGTGGCCGAGGCTTCGGAGGACCATCCCTAACGCCGCGGTAGTCTTTCCCTTGCCCGCGCCGGTGTGGACGATAACCAAGCCCTGCTCGCCTACGGTCTCGGCAATGCGCTTGTCCTGGATCGCCTTGCGACGCTCCATTCGCTCCTTGTAAGCCACATCGGTGTTATCCGGAGGCAAATTCGTATCGATTTCACTCATGCTCGCAGCATAGCCCTTCAGTGCAGGGTTAGCTCGTACTGCCAGTTGATGATGGCGTTCCACAGCATCCGCTGGTCCCCACGATTCAGGTCTCGATGAAGAGGATTGAAATTGAACGCCACCACGTGCCCAGCACCGGTGCGCATATCCAAAATCGCCGCGCGACCCAGGAGGTTCTGCTCACCCCAAGCTTGCCCGCTCACCACGAACGGGGCGCCCTCGCGATCACCCCATTCGAGCACAACGCCGCGAGGGTCCACCGGTCCATCGAGGCAAGTCGTGCAGTACGCCATCCGCAGCCAGTGACGCGGAAGCGCGTATAGCGGGAAGTTCTGGCGGAACACGTAAGTATGCGATGGATATCCATAGGCAATCGGATGATCGGGCCTCGCGAACGTGACACGCAGGTGGCTGCCAGGAGTACGCGTCTCAGCATCTTGTGCAGCCGCCGCCGACGCTGAACCACCGCCTTGTGAGCTGCGTGGCACGCCGCCGGACTCTCGACGAATGCCGCGAACGATGCCGCCTTCCAATGGAAGCATCGAACCACTGCCCAGCGTAATCAGCAGCCCCCCGCTCTCCACGAATCGCTGAATTTCTCCAAGGCCGGCGTAGCCAATTCCGCCTGTGATGTCGTCCGACCAGGCGGGCGTTCCATGACTGGGTGTGAGCCGCGTCTTCTTGAACGGCATCGGCCCCCAGGCTTTGGGGATCCCTTCAATCTGCTCAGCAAGCTCCAAGTCAACATGTGGGTACAGAAGGATGTCGTACTTGCTGCGCAGTTTTCCCGCGCGGATGTCTTCATCGCGCACATATGAATATGCGATGTGTCGTTGATCGAGGGAGTAACGCGCCCAGCCACTCGTATCGGTATCTGCCCATGGAATCCACACTCCCAGCCGTGGCACAGGAGCTGCGTGATTGCCGACATCCGGCACGGAAGCAACACCCGCAAAATCCAATCCGAGTTGACCCGCCGTGTCTTCGACTGCCTTCCCGAGCCCTGGCTGCGAAGTCAGGATCCATGATCCGGCGGGATATTCCGTCCCACCCGCGGAGAAGGACCGCTCCGCAATACTCACTTTGAACTTCGCGAGCCGGAAGCGGGCTTCCAACAATGCCTCCTGGCCGGTGTCCTTCAGCAGATACGCCTTTGCGGGCCCAGCCGATACAGAGCCCGTCACGTGAGGAGCCTCTGTCAACGGAGTAAGTGAAGCGTTCTTCACAGCCATATCAGCAATAGGAATCACATTCAGATGATAGTGTGCGGGAAATGACCAAGAGACATCGTCGTAGGGCTCGCCGCCGTCCTTGGGATAGTGCTGCATGCTGAGGAGATCTACCGCGTAGTTACGATACGGCTGATCCAACCGCACAACGTAAGTTCCCGCGGGATACACACCTTCCAGCAACTTCAACTCGGTGCTGGCGCGCTGCACTTCGATCCCCTGTGCCATCAGCCGCGACACGAGTTGAGTAACACGAGTGGGATCGCCCTGCGCGTCTGGGATCACGTAAGCGTATGGCGCCTCCGTTACGCCCTTCTGCCAGGAGTGGAGCCCCTTCTGATAGAAATTTCCAAGAAGGGCTTTGGACTGCTGGGCAGCGGCATCGAGTACTGACAGTGCGCCGGTTTCGGTGTAGTTGAGATTGTCGCGAGCGGACCATTTAAAGGGCGTGTTCGGAGGAGGCGACGGCCGATACCACTCCTGGCTCACCTGGTCCGGCGGCGCTGTTTGAGTCAATGTCTCCGCCGTTCCATTGCCGAACGTCTCGTAGCCGCGACCGATGGCGTTGTGATTGAGTCCGACGGAATCCATGAACAGATGTGCGAAATCATCTCCGAAGTTCCACGTCCACACACCCGGCATGCCGAAGCCGGTCAGGGTCTGGACTTCGTGGAAACTGAGCTCCATGCGCTCGTCGTAGGAAAGCGGGTCGATATGCTCGTTGATGGGCCCTGTGCCATTCCATGTGACCATCAGCGCCACGCTTTCATGCAGGTCGTGCACGACCTGTGGATGCCAATCAAACAGCATCCGCTGGACGGCTTTCGTCGTTTCGTGCGTCAGTTGATGCGCATCGCGGTTGATGTCCACGAATGCATATTTGGACCAGTACGGAGGTGCCTGGCGCGGTAGCTTCTCGAGCTCGGTTTTCCCTTTCAGGTAGCGGTAGAACCACTCGACCTGCTTGTCACGGCCATCCGGGTTCGATACCGGGTTGATCAGCACCACCAGGTTCCTGCGGATGCGATCAATCATCGGCTGTTCCGACACAGCCAGCCTGTAGGCGAGCTCCATGACCGCTTCTGTGGAGCCCGTTTCGTCGGAATGCAGGGCGGCGTTGAAATAGTAGATGGGACGAGCGCGTTCAATGATTTTCGTCGCCGCCGCGGCGTCGGTTTTCCTCGGGTCCGCCAGGGCGGCAGTGTCGGCTTTGAGTTGGTCGAGTTGCTGGATGCCGGCCTCGTCGGCGATGGCCATCAGGAGAATGTCGCGCCCCTCTTCCGAGCGCCCTATCTCGAACACCCGCACACGAGGCGAGGCAGCGGCCAACGCACGCGCATACGCATACGCCGTTGCCGAATCAACCAGCTCGCCGGGCGCGCCGGCAATTCGGTGCATGAATGCACGCGGCGACGGCACTGTCGTTGATGCCGGCACGTAAGATACCCAGGGCGAGGAGAACCGCGGCTCGGTGGTGGCCTTGGCGATTTCCTCGCTGGAATTGGGCTCGGCCGTATCAGGCGCGACCGTGAACAACACCGGCGATCCCGCCGTCGCCGCCTCAGCGACCAACACGAACGCGGCCATCCAGCCGCGAGCGTATGCCCGCAGCGTCCCCCTGGCCCCCCGCTCCGTCACTTCTGTCGTGCCAGTGCCGCCACGCACTGAACCAGCCTTTCAATCTCATCCTTGGTGTTGTACATCGAGAACCCAACGCGGACCAACGCCTTGCCGGGGATATTCATGATTTCCACCGGGCGCGGCGCGTAAAAATTCCCGTCCCAGACACAGATGCCCATTTTCCCCAACGCCTTCGCGATGGTACCTGCTTCAACGTCATCGACCGTGAACGACACCGTGGGTGCCCGCATCGGCCGGGAGAAATCCACTCCCCATAGCCGGACCCGCGGCAATCCCTCCAGCGCTGACCACAGATGCTGCCCCAACTCGTGCTCATACACAGCGATGGCTGCGATGGCATCGTGAACTGTTTCTTTTCGCGTCGAGCCTCGCCCGAAGCGCGCCAGGTACTCCACCGCTGCTCCAACGCCCTCAATCGCAGGATGATTCAGCGTGCCCGTCTCAATTCGATATGGCGCATCGTCATCCTGAACAATCAACTTGTCGGTGGCCAACGCGCTGAGCGCGCCTGGCCGCGAGTACAGAATACCCACGTGGGGTCCGTAGAACTTGTACGCCGAGCACATCAGAAAGTCCGGGTCGAGCTGCTCTACGTGGATGGGGAAATGCGGTGCAAAGTGCACGGCATCCAGCACCAACAGCGCCCCCACCGCCCTGGTCAGTTCGCGCGCCAACTTCAGATCGTTGACTGTACCAATGGCATTGGATGAGCATCCCAGCGCCAACAATCGAGTCCGGTCGGTAACCAGTCCCTGCATCGCCGCGTAGTCCAACTCACCGGTCGGCAGCAAAGGCACTTCGCGAATGACCGCGCCGTGCTCTTTCAGCCTCTGCCAGGGACCCCGATTGGCCTCGTGATCGAGTTGCGTGATGAGGATCTCATCGCCCGGTTTGATCGTTCGCCCGATGGCATGTGACAGCGAGAACGCGAGGGTAGTCATGTTCTGCCCGATCGAAATCTGCTCGTGCCCCCTGGCTCCGAGGAGATCCGCGACGGCACTACGTGCCTCCAGCAGGCGTTCGTCCAACTCCGCCGACGGCACAAAGTTTCCGTGGGTGTTGACGTTCCGGTTGTGATAGCAATCAATCATCGCATCGAGGACTGGCTTGGGCACCTGTGTGCCGCCCGGACCGTCCAGGTACGCGATGGGGTGTCCGTCGACATTACGAGTCAACGACGGGAAATCCTGCCGCGAACGGTAACAGGACTCCTCATCAAATACAGTATTGGATGTCATCGGCAATTTTTCCTATTCAGCGCTCAGCTCAGCTGCCGGTATGCCGGCCGCCTGCAGTTGACGACGCAACCCGGCAAGCTGGCTCTCGTAGTGACGCCATTGTGTGAGCGACGAGTCGTACATGGGGCGGCGCACCTGGGATGCGCTCGCGGTGGTGGTGACTGTTGGGTTACGATGAAACTGGAGGCAAGCGTCCTCCCATTCGACCCCGCAAGCTGCGAGCAGGCGCCGGCTCTCGCCTTCCTGGTCCCGGACTAGATTCTCATAGCTGATGTCATAGATGACCCCTGGCATGGTGTTGCGCCAATGGTCCATGAGCCGGCGGTAGCCGACGTAGTAGCGAGCGAGATCGTCCAGGTCGTATGAGAAAGGATATCCGTCCTTGAATAAAGTCTTGAACATAGCGTAACAGGACGCCATGGGCCGGCGAGTTACGTGCACTATCCGCGCATTGGGCAATGCCCGGCGGATCAGGCCGCAATACAGATAGTTCAGTGGCATCTTGTCAGTGAAGTGTTGCCTTTGAGCAGTTGCCGGCCGGGTTCTGTCCAGGTATTGCGCGCCTACGGCGGCGAAATCCAGATCGCGTGTCGCGGCGATGAGCTGGGGTCGGGGTAACGGCTTGCCGCCGTTGCGCCCTACGGCCGCGCTGACCAGGACCGCGGCAAAGTGATTCAGCTCGCCAGCTGCGAATACCTGGGAATGGCTTCCCAGAATCCGCTCAACGAGGGTCGTGCCACTGCGGGGCAATCCCACAATGAAGATGGGTTCCCGACTCTGACAACCCGCGATGGGCTCCGGCGGGGCCGATGGGAATGCCTCGATGATCCAATCAACAGTGTCTGTGTCATAGCGGACATCGTACTGGAGATGTTCGCGGCGCAACCCGGCGCCTCTTTCCAGATGGCGCCAGGAGTCTGGATACTGCTCGAGGTCTTCGTATTCTTTTGCAAGCGCATGTCGAAGTTGCATTTCGCCGCGCCAGTCCGGGATGCCCGCGGCGAGCTGCCGCTCCATGACATCAATGTGGTTTCGATCCCGTGTTTGCCTGCGCAGCTCGGAACGGTTGGTGTAGGCCTCGAAATCATTCGGCCGAAGCTCAATCGCGCGGTCATAGTCGGCTTCTGCCTCGGACAGACGGCCGAGATAGCGCTGCACGGTGGCGCGGTTGAACCAGAAGATGTGCTGCGTGGAATCGCGAGCCAGCGCCCCGGAATACGCCTCCAGAGCGCGCTGATATTCACCGATGGAGCTGTAAAAGGACCCAATGGCATCGAGCAACTGAGGGGCATTGGCAGCGGCCCGTTCGGCACTCGCGGCGCTTTGAATGCTCTCAGCGAGCCGGCGTTCGGCAGCGAGAACTCGGGCGTGTTGCAAAAGATATCCCGGGTCTGAAGGAGAGCCCGCAAGCGCTCGCTGGATAGTCTGGGACGCGTTGGCAATCTGACCGCGGCACAACGCAATAAAGCTGGCGCTGTGCCAAGCTGGGAGGAACTGCGGGAACTGCGCTGTAAGGCGGTCGCAAAGGTCTGCTGCTGTGTTCAAATCACCCTTCTGCAGCAGACGCGTCACCTCCTGATAGCGCACGCTGGCAACGCTGGATGCTCGAGAAGCGGCGGTCATCCCCCAGCCTAACGTTCAGCGCGCGGGCCGTACAGGGCGGTCCCGCGCGTCGCAGGTAAACGTCGCAGGCAACCGCGGCGGGAAACCCGGAAGCAAAGCGCCGGCCGGCGGCAGTTCCTCGAGAGCCCCGTTTATCGCGTCAAGAGTCGATTGAGGGTGGCGGCTCAAATCGCTCATCCGCATCGATGCCCAGCCACGCAATGGCGCCGAGGAGGGCAAAAATCGCACCAATAACGAACGCGAGGGTCCAGTGACCGTGCCCAGAAAGGTAGGCGACGATGGGAATACCGATGATCCCGCCGAGATTCCCGCCCGTATTCAGAACGCCCGTGGCGGACATGCTGTCGGCGCGGGCTACGAACATCGTGCCCGCCCAATACGGCCCCTCGCACAGCTCCACCACTCCGTACGCGAGTGCCAGAGTGACTACGGCGGCATAGGGATTGCTGAGATTGACGGTGAGCAGCAGAAGCAGGCCCGTAACGGGCAATGCCACCATCGGAACGATTCTAAATCCCCACTTGTTGCCGAACCGCGCGCAAGTGAAACCAACGAGAGTGCCACCAACACCGGCGCCGAGGGCGGCGGCCAGTGGCGGTACCGTTGCCAGCCAGCTCCCCTCCAGAGCGTTGAAATGCCGCTCCTGGACGAGGTAGAGGAAGCACCAGTTGGAAATCAGATAGAAAACATAGTTCATGCAGATGTACGACAGGGTCAGGAGCACGATCGAACGGTTCCCGAGCAGAGAGCCGAGACGGCGCCAATCCACCTTGGCAGGCGGCGGAGGGTTGGCATCCTTCCCGAGCTCCGCGATTTCTTCGCGCGTGACCGAAGGGTGCTCACGGGGAGAATTGCGGGCATACCAGGCCCACACGAGGATGACGGCCACAGCCGGCAGACCCGGCCAGAACAAGGCCTGCTGCCATCCCACAGCGGACATCAGGTAGGCCACAACGGGCGGAGTCGCCGCGGCGGCGAGCTGCAGGCCCATTGACTGCAAACCCTGGATCAACGCCCAGCGCTCCGGCCGAAACCAGGTCTCCATCACTCCGGAGGAGACCGGAAAAATCGAACCCTGGGCCAGACCCACAACGAGCTGCAGGACAAACAGCACGACGAACAACGCCGTGCCGCTCAGAACAACGGGCGCCACCGGGGTGAGGACCGTACACAGGAAGGCGACCAGGCCGATCAGGGTAAACATGAACCGCGCGCCGAGCCGCTGCCCGATCACTCCACCTGGGAACTGAAAGATCGCGTAGCCGAGCACCAGTGCCCATTCGAGCCAGCCGATCTGCTGCTGGCTGAAGCTGAGCTCGGGCATCATCCGCTCAGCGGCGACCGTCAGGCCCTTTTGTTGGAAATAGGCAATGAAGCCGAATAGAAACAGGAAGGCGTAGATGCGCCAACGGACTCGATGGATCAGCGAGTACACAATTCCGGCCCGAGCCGCTCCTGTACGTAACGACGAATGTCGAGACTGTAATCTTCCATCGGCGCGTAGTAACCATGTTGATGAACGCGGCTGCGCATGCCGCACTGCACCGACTCACAGATCCCCCAATCCTGCCGGTTGGTGATATCCCAGAATTCCACGGCATCCCACGGATCAAACCCCGGCTTTTGGATCTCGTGGGGCTCGAACAGGAACTGGCAGACGATGTCGGTTCTCTCCGGCCCACGCGGCTGGAGGATGAACGCGGCGGCATGATCCCGCGCGAGGCTCACAAACAGATTCGGATACAGGACTTCTCCCTTGTGCCGTTCCTGCTCGTCCCCGTTGAGACCTGGAAATGCCCGCCGCGTCGTCGTCCCGCTGTGAGTGAACGTGTTGGCGCCTTCGCGATGAGGCACGCCCCGCATCCAATCCAACCCTGCCCCGCCCGCTTCGCGAAATGCCGGTACGACGGAACAGAGCTCGGGATGTACGCCACCGCAGTGATAACACTCGTTGTAATTCTCGCAGATCGCCTTCCAGTTTGCGGCAACGTGATAGGTAATCGAGTGGCCGATGCGCAGATCCGCCAGCGGGTATCGGGCGACGCGCTGGGGGATCTCCCCCAGTTGTGCGGCGAAAGAGGCGCCTTCAACCGGCGTGAGGTTCAGGAAAACGAAGCCACCCCAGCATTCAACTCCGACCGGATACAGACTGACTGTCGACTTGTCGAAACCCGACACGGTGCTCATGTACGGAGCCGCCACCAGGCGGCCGTCCAGGTCATACGCCCACTGGTGGTAGGGACACAATATCGACCTTCCGGCGATCACGCCCCCATGAACAGCCATTCCAGGCACAGGGGTTTCGTCAGTCCTGCAAAGACGCGCGCCACGATGTCGACAGACATTGTAGAAGGCTCTGAGCACGCCCTGGCGATTGCGCACCAGGATGATGCTTTCACCGACGACATCCAGAATCAGGAAGTCCCCGGGCGACGGCAACTGTTCCTCGCGCGCCGCGCAGATCCATTCGCGGCAGAAAATGCGCTCCTTTTCCAGAGCGTAGATGTCCGGCGAGTAGTACCAACTCGAAGGTAACGTCTGCTCCAGCCCGTCGATGGGGGCCGTCACTTTACTTTCATACGGTTTCCCGCTCCCCACCGCCATCGTCATAGAGTAACGGAAGATCTTCCACGATCGGAGAATCCCGCCGATACAACTCGGCACCAGGAGGGCCATCCAGCTCGCGCGCATACCGATGCCCACTATGCACGGCATGGGCAATCGCCCCCGGTGCGAGCGCATCTCCGATTCGATCCACGGACAGAATTCCCGCGGGCACCAGCTCCTGCCGCCGCGCCATCAGGGCCTGATACAGCTCATCCCGCGACTTGCGCGCCCCCACGATCACGAGCGAGCGACACTGCAAGCGTCGCTCCGCGCCGGTGAACATGTTGGCAATCACCAGTTCGCCCAACTGAAATTTCACAACCCGCGACAGCGTGATCACCTCGACCCCGCAACTGGCAAGTGCCCGATGCACCTGCGGCTGCTCGTTGGTCATGATGGCCCAGGCCGAAGGATGGCCGGCCGCAGTTACGTACGTGACGCCGTCAGCAGCCTGAGTCAGGTGCTCGGCGAGCGCGCTGCCCATGTAGTAGTTGTCAAAATCGAATACGACAATCGGGCCGTCGATATACGCCCCCGCCCCTACGTCATCCGGCGTGAACACGTGCGCCTGCTCGAGATCCCCGACAGGCAACTCCAGCGTGGAATATAACATCCGGGTCCAGCGCGCGCCGGTGGCAATGACCACCCGCTGATGCTCGAGTTCCAGGATATCGTCGACCGAGAGCTCATTGCCTGCGTAGAGAGTTACATTTGGCAGACGTTGCAGCTGGCCCATTCGCCAGTCGAGGACCCGGCCCCAGGTGGCGAGCCCCGGAAGCGTGGTCTCAAAGCGCAGCCGGCCACCGAAGTTGTCCGAAGCCTCGGCCAGCGACACCGGATATCCGCGCCGGGCCATTGTCAGCGCGCACTCGAGGCCGGCAGGGCCACCCCCCACAATCAACACAGATGTCCTGCTGCCGGCCGTGGCAAAGCGCTCCGGATGCCAGCCGCGCCGCCATTCCTCGCCCGCCGTGGGGTTCTGAGTGCAGCGGACCGGCACACTGTCATGCCAGCTGGAGATGCAGATATTACAGCCAATGCACTCGCGGATATCCTGCTCGCGGCCCGCGTCAACCTTCTTCGGCAGAAAGGGATCCGCAATCGACGGACGCGCGCCACCGATCAGGTCGAGCACTCCGCGTTTGATCTGGGACACCATCGTGTCGGGTGAGGTGAAACGCCCCACGCCCACCACGGGCTTTTTCGTGATCTGCTTGACGAAGTCTATGACGGGCTCGTGGCTGCCCTCGCCCGTGAACCGCGACGGCGAGCAGTCAGTCGGGCTCGAGTCCATTTTGACGTCCCAGAGATCCGGCACGTCGGCCAACAACTCAACCACTTCGTGAGCCTCCGACGCGGCACGATCACTGGGCCGGCCCCGAAGCTCCTCGAGACTGATCCGTAGCGCCACACCGCAGGTGTCGCCCACCGCGTCCCTGGTGACTTCCAGCAACTCTCTGACTATGCGAACCCGGTTGGCAATCGAGCCGCCGTATTCATCCGTGCGCTGATTCCATTCGGGAAGCAGGAACTCGTACGGCAGATAGCCCATGCCGGCATACACGTAAATGATATCGAAACCCGCGCTCCGGGCTTTGCGCGCGGCTTCGGCCTGCCAGCGCAGCAGATTGCGGATATCGCCGGCATCCATGGCCCTGGAGCGTTGGTTTCCCATGAATCCGACATGGGTCGCCATCCAGGAAATGCCCGAGGGCGACAGTGGCGGAAAGCGGCTGGTCTTGTTTGAAACCGAACCACCACCGTGCCACAACTCGATGCCGGCGAGCGAGCCGTGGCGGTGCACGGCCTCGGTCATCATGGCATGGGAGCGGATATCGTTATCGTCCCAGAGAGTGGCATACGGTAGTGGCGAATCATCGGAAGTCGGATGCACCGAAACGTATCCGGTGCAAACGACGCCCCACCCGCCTTCGGCTTTCATTTCCCGAAAATCCGCCCGCATACGGGGCATGATGTTGGTCATGCCGCTGGCATGCGGCACCGCGTAGAACCGATTGGGTGCGGTCACCGGACCGATCCGGACCGGCTCAAACAGAACATCGAATCGTGAATGACGCGCCATCTAACGGACCCCACTGGCTCGCGAGCGGAAGTATAGGGTCAGTCCCCGGGATGACGCTACTATTTATCGATCGTTCAACAAGGAAGTCCCGCGACCTCGGGGATTCCCCGGATGTCTCATGTCTTCAGCCAGGAGTCGAGGCGGTAACCCGGATGGTGATCGCCCAGCCGGTGTTGGAGCGGCAGCGCATGGAGCAGGCAGCGGTGGACTTCATCGCCGTGCAGAACGTGATCGTTACTGTGCCCTCGCCAGTGGACTGCAATCAGCTCGCCGTTGGTGCAGAGGGCATCCCCGAGGCGCCGTGCGAGCACCGACAGCGACTCGATATCGAAGTAGTAGCCCACTTCACTGAACACAATCAGGTCGAAGGGCCCTGCTTCAACCTGCCGGTCGAGCTCGGTTCGCAGATCGCGGCACTCGATCCGCACGTTGTGCAAACCGGCGCAGCGGCTCCGTGCCCTTTCAACGGCAGTCTCTGATACATCAGTTGCCAGTAAACGACCGCATCGCGTGGCGAGCATCGCAGTCAGCTCTCCTACCGAGCAGGCCGGCTCAAAGGCATTGGCATATCTGGGTCGGGACAGTGATTCGAGCGTGACCAGGTACTTGCCGCGCTCATAAGGAGAAGCCTTGTAGTTCCAGGGATCGGCATTCTCTCGATACCGGTTCTCGAACGCCTCCGCCGACACGACGCTGTGATCGAATCCGCTCACGGCAGGAACGTCCCCTTGGCTTCGCACCCTTCAGACATGGATACTTCCGCGCCTCATACAGCTCAGGATTGAGCACTTTATGTGCCGCAGGCCAATCTCCCGTTCTAGCTTTCTGCTTGCCGTGCTGTTGTTTGCGATCTCGTGCCGCGCAAACCCTTGGGTCGCCGACAACGGGGACGGCACCTACCGCAATCCGGTTCTCTATGCCGACTACTCAGATCCCGATGTCATACGGGTCGGCACCGATTTTTATATGACGGCTTCGAGCTTCAATGCGGCGCCGGGCCTGCCCATCCTGCATTCGAAGGACCTGGTGAATTGGGAGCTCATCGGGCACGTCTATGCCGCGCAACCGCCGTTGGATGTGTACAGCAAACCACAGCACGGCAGCGGGTCGTGGGCGCCTGCCCTGCGCTATCACAATGGGGAATACTTTATTTTCTATCCGGATCCCGGCTACGGGATCTACATGACCAAAGCGTCGAAGCCCGAGGGACCCTGGAGCCCGCCGCTGCTGATCGAGCAGGTCAAGGGTTGGATCGATCCGTGTCCATTCTGGGACGATGACGGCCACGCTTATCTGATCAACGCCATGTCCGCCAGCCGCTCCGCGCTCAAGAGCACTTTGATTGTGAGCCGGATGTCACCCGATGGCACCCATCTCCTCGATGCAGGCACGCTCGTATACGACGGCCATGGCGGTGATCCAACAGTTGAGGGCCCCAAGCTCTACCGGCGGAAAGGTTATTACTACATCTTCGCGCCCGCCGGCGGCGTGCCGCGGGGCTGGCAGCTGGCGCTGCGGTCGAAAAACATTTACGGCCCTTATGAGCGCAAAGTTGTATTGGCTCAGGGCAGCACGGCCACCAACGGCCCGCATCAGGGAGCGTGGGTCGATACTCCGGGCGGTGAGTCGTGGTTCGTTCACTTTCAGGACCAGGGTCCTTACGGACGTGTTGTGCACCTCCAGCCGATGCAGTGGGTTGATGATTGGCCGGTCATCGGCAACCACGGTGAGCCCGTTGCGACATATCGAAAACCAAATGTTGGCAAGCCGCAGCCGGTCATGACACCGGCTACTTCCGATGAATTCAACGGCAGCTCACTGGGGCTGCAATGGCAGTGGCAGGCCAACCCGCAACCTGCCTGGGCGTTTCCATCGGCCGCCTACGGATTTCTGCGCATGTACGCAATCGCGCCCCCCGAGGGACATCGCAACCTTTGGGATGTCCCCAACCTGCTGTTGCAGAAATTTCCTGCGCCACGCTTCACGGCGACTACGAAGATGACGGTCACTGCACAGACTCTCGACGATCGTGCCGGACTGCTCATCATGGGAGCCGACTACGCAGCGGTCATCGTCAAGAAAGGTGCCGGCGGATTATTGCTATCGCAAACAATTTGCAACGGTGCTGACCTGGGCGCGCCCGAGGTCGAGTCTCCACCAGCCGCATTGTCCGGCAACACTGTCTACCTCAGGGTCAACGTAACCGAGAACGCTACGACGCACTTCTCATATAGCATCGACGGAACAAACTTCACGGAAGTCGGCACGCCATTCACCGCCAAGCAAGGGCGCTGGATCGGCGCGAAAGTTGGTCTGTATGCATTGGGCACGGTTCCCGTCAGCGAATATGGCTTCGCGGATATCGATTGGTTTCGCATCGAGTAGGTGAGCGCTTACAATCGCACAGCAGGCAGGCACATTCGATGGAGCTCTCGTGACCACACGACCCAAAGCAACCCTTGCGCAACTGGCGGCGCAGCTCTCCAGGCAGCAGATAACGAGTCGCCAGCTCGTCACGGACTGCCTGACCCGCATCGCCGCGAATGCAGGCGAAGGCGCGCGTGTATTTCTGAAGGTGTACGGCGAGCAGGCGCTCGCGACCGCGGACTTCTATGACCGCATGCGCCACCAGGGCGCCCACCTCAATCCCTTCGCCGGCATTCCCGTCTCCATCAAAGATCTGTTCGATGTCGCAGGCGACACCACCCTGGCCGGCTCAACGATCCTCAGGAGCGCGCCTCCCGCCGAGCGCGATGCTCGCGCGGTCTCGCGACTCAGGGCCGCGGGATTCGTTGTCATCGGTCGTACGAACATGACCGAGTTCGCGTTCTCCGGACTCGGATTGAATCCGAATTACGGTACGCCGTTGAATCCCTGGGATCGAGCCACCGGTCGGATTCCCGGCGGATCATCGTCCGGTGCCGCGGTTTCAGTCACTGATGAGATGGCCTATGGCGCACTGGGAACTGACACGGGGGGCTCGTGCCGCATTCCGGCGGCGATGTGCGGGATCGTTGGCTTCAAACCAACCGCGAGCCGCGTTCCGCTGGCTGGCGCCTTTCCCCTGTCAACTTCACTGGATTCCGTGGGACCCCTGGCCAATTCCGTCGAGTGTTGTGCGATCCTGGATGCGGTACTTTCCGGGCAGGGCTTCGACCCCGTGCCCGAGTTGACGGCGAGCGATCTCAACCTCGGCGTGTTGACCCACTACGTCACTAACGGACTCGAGAAGCCGGTGGCAGATCAGTATGAACGCGCCTTGCGTGCGTTGACCCAGGCCGGTGCAAAACTGACAGATGTCCGCTTGCCTGAGCTCGCCGAGCTACCTGACATCAACCGCAAGGGTGGCATTTCCGCCGCGGAATCCTACGCGTTGCATCGCGCGCGGTTGGTCAATGATTCCTCCGGTTACGATCCCCGGGTCCTCACCCGAATCTTGCGCGGCCGCGAGCAGGATGCCGCGGATTACATAGATCTACTCAACATCCGCGCGGACTCGACTACCCGGGTCGCGCGCCGAATCAGAAAGTTTGACGCGGTGCTGATGCCGACCGTTCCGATCGTTGCGCCGGCGGTTGCGGAGCTCGCCTCGGACGATGCCTATGTGAAAGCCAACGGTCTCGCGTTGCGCAATCCAAGCATCGTCAATTTCATAGACGGCTGTGCTATCTCATTGCCGTGCCACGCCCCGGGAACAGCCCCCGTGGGACTGTCCTTGTTCGGACTTGCAAACACAGACGCTGCACTGCTGTCTGTAGCGAAAGTCGTCGAATCTATAGTGGCAGTCGGTGCGTAGCTGCAACGCACGACGCCTGATCGTACATCGCTGACATCAGCGTCAAAGCGCGGGCAAGCGATTCGAAGTCGACCTTGCCCGCCGTGGCGCGCGTCATGGAAATGAGCAGCTCCTGCCGGAAGCGCGCGTATTTGTCCGTGACATCCCGCCCCAGCGCGGAGACCTGGTAGGTCACATCCTTCTTGCTCGCGCCCGCCTGTCGGGATTTTTCAATCAGTCCCGCTTTCAGCAGCTTGCGTACGCCGTACTGCAGATTCGACAGGTCATCCCGCTTCAACAGCCGGGCCAGCTCCGAAATCCCTTTGGGCCGCTCGTGCATGCGGATCACGTGCAAAAGTGCGGTATCCGTGCCCGAAAACGGCTGGCCGTGACAACACCCCAGGCAATCCGCCTGCCAGCGCTCAAACGCGGCGGATACGCGAAATATCGAAAATTCCAGCTCCGTCAGCCCCACCTCGAAGTCATCGGTGGCGAGATGCCAGTGCTTGTCCAATCCCCTGGCGCTTTTGCGTGTGTTCCCCGGAGGCCCCATTGCTTGACACCTATACTTTTAGCCGTAACATGTAGTGTAAATCACACGTAAAATTAACGGCATCCTGTGAACAAAAATCATTGGAGGCCGTAGCATCGGGACGGGTACCCGGTGCAATGGTTGATAATTACGAGGGGTCTCATAACGCCGGCGCAACAGCCGGCAACGGGGAGTCAACGTGGCTCAATCGTTCGTTCGTCGCAGCATTCCATGGGCCGCGATCGCGACCGCAGCTCTCACTACTGTCCCGGTCCTGGCACAGAATGTCCTCGAGGAAGTGGTGGTCTCCGCGCAGAAGCGCGAGCAGAACATCCAGGACGTCGGCATCACCATGAACGCGTTCACCGGGGATCAACTGAAAGCCCTGGGCGTGCAGGAAAGTTACGATGTCGCGGCGTTTACTCCGGGCGTGCACATCTCGGGCAACCTTGCGGGTCAGAACACCCAGTTCACGATTCGCGGTGTCACCCAGAACGATTTCAACGACATCGTCGAGGCGCCCAATGCCGTCTACCTGGATGAAGGCTACATCGCCATCGCACAGGCCCAGACATTCGCCCTCTATGACATCGACCGTGTCGAGGTCCTGAAAGGTCCCCAAGGCACCCTCTTCGGACGCAACGCAACCGGCGGTCTGGTTCATTACATCTCGCGCAAGCCGAACTTCGAAAAGCTCGACGGCTATACAGACGTCACGTTCGGCAATTTCGACAGCGATACCCATGGGCTGACGGAGCGTATCGAGTCTGCGGTGTCAGGTCCCTTCAGCGAGACAGTCGCCGGTCGCGTTGCCATGATGTACAACCACGCCGACGCCTACCTCAACAACCTGTACCCGTACGGCGCACCGGCTGGTCTGGCAGGACTGTCCCCTGGCAATGGCGCTGGCGCCGACCTGGGTGGTGACAACACTTACGCACTGCGTGGAACGCTCGACTTCGAGCCGAATGAGGACCTCCTCATGCTGCTGTCATTCAATTACGCCCACTCCAAAGAGCCCACCGGACCTTATCAGTCGAAGTCCACTGTCGGTGTTGCCAACTCCGGCGGCGAGCTCGTCAACGTCATCAATACACCGCCGAACGAAACCCGGTTGACCATCGAAGGCAACGGCGATGGCGGTGCGAATGCCATCGACGGCAGCTCGCTTTCTCCCGGGGCCAATATTGGCCTTGCGGCGCGACCCGTGCCGGGCGGTGATTTCTTTGGTTACATTGATCCGGATGGTCCGGGAACCAACACCAGCAGCGACTTCGCCTTCGAGAACAACGGCTTTGTCCAGACGTGGGGCCTGAACGGCCGCGTGGAATGGAAGCTGGGTGGCGGCATGACGCTCACCTCCATCACCGACTTCAAGGACTACAAGAAGCTTCTGTTCATCGATGTCGACTCGGGACCGGGCAACCAGTTGGCCAACTACGCAGGCGTGGCGGCGACGAGCACGACCCAGGAATTGCGTCTGAGTGGCGAAGCCGAGCACCTGCGGTGGGTGACCGGTCTGTACTACCTCAACATCGACAACCATTCCGACAACGGTCTGAAGGCTCCGGACAACAGCATCGTGGGGACCTTCATCGCACCAGTCGACATCGGCACGGTTGCGAAGCTCGTCACCAACTCAACGAGCCTGTTCGGTCAGATGGAATATGACTTCACCAGCAAGCTGACGGGCATCATCGGCGCCCGCGTGATTGAGGAGCACAAGGCATTTCACAGCGGCATCGGTGTGTTTTCCACTGACAGCAACTACAGTGTAAATCAAGGACCCTTCCTCAATAATCCGTTCGGCGCGGGCGACCCTTACTTCGACTCCGATCACACTTCCAACACACTGTGGGCCGGCAAACTGCAGCTCGACTATCACCTGAGAGATGACTTCCTGATCTTTGGTGGCGTGAATCGCGGCGTGAAAGCGGGCAGCTTCAATGCGCCGCTACTGGGTGCTTATCTGGGTTCCGGCGGCAATCAGTCATTGCCCTACAAAGCGGAGACGTTGTACGCCTACGAGACGGGGTTCAAATCCACCTTCCTGGATGGGCATGCGCGCCTGAACGCCTCAGCGTTCTACTATGACTACAAGAACTACCAGGCATTCCTGTTTGTGGGTGTCGGCGGCGTCGTCATCAATGCCGACTCGCACAACGTAGGCGCTGAAATGGATCTCCAGCTGTCACCCATCAAGGGACTGGACCTGATTTTGAGTGGGTCCTGGTTCAATGCGATTGTCGAGGACATTCCCCTGCGCTTCGGCTCACCACTGCCACCGCGGGATGTGAAGCCGACTTATGCGCCGCCGGTGACCGCAACGGCCATGGCACGGTACGAGTGGGAGATCCCATGGGGATTCCTGCACGTCATGGCCAGTGGCCATTACGTCGACAAGTTCTACTACAACCTGCGCAACTTCGATGCGGATCAATTTGCCGCCTCGCTGCTCATCAACGCAGGAGCGGGTTGGGCTTCTCCTGATGAGAAGTGGCAAGTCAACCTGGATGTGAAGAATCTGAATAATGCGCATGCGGGCGTGCAGGGATTCGATCTCGCGACCCTGTGCGGTTGCAACGAGGAGTCGTATCAGCCGCCACGGTGGACTGGCATCAATGTTAGATACAAATTCTGAGGGTCTCCCGTCGTGGCCGGAGCCACGGCGGGTGGCCAGGCGCGACTTTATTGTTGGTGGCGCTTTGCTGACGTTTACGTTGGCAGGGTGCGAGAAGAAGATGACGCCCGCGCAGGCGCGAGCGGCGGAAGTCCCGTTTCGCACGCTCGATGCCAGGACTGTTGCAGTGTTGGACGCTTTGGGCGAGATCCTGCTCCCCGGCAGCGCGGCGGCGGGACTTTCCCACTACATCGACCACCAGCTCTCCGGCGATGCCGCTGACAGCATGTTGATGATCAAGTACCTCGGGGTCCAAGCCCCTTTCACAGTCTTTTATAAGAGCGGGTTGCAGGCAACGGATACGTTGGCGCGCACCGTGTACGGCAAAGCCTTTCCCGGGTTGTCGAACGAGCAAGCCAGCGCGCTCGTGACCAAAATGTCAGGCGGCCAGGTGGAGGGATGGCAAGGTCCGCCCGCCGGTTTGTTCTACTTCGTGCTCCGCAGTGACGCTGTCGACGTCCTGTACGGAACCAGGGCCGGGTTTGAGCAGTTGGGCATGCCGTACATGGCCCATATCGAACCACCCAGCCGGTGGGGCGAATGACGAGCCCAACGCAGACTCCGGCGAGCCCGCCGCGGGATCCTGTCGACGTTATCGTTGTTGGATCAGGCGCAGCCGGCAGCAACATGGCTGCGCATCTGGCGGAAGGTGGCAAACGCGTCCTGATCCTCGAAGCCGGGCCGGCGCGTGGCCCCGGACATCTTATCAGCTCGACCTTGTATGCACGCCGTGTCAAATGGACGGGCCCGCCCGTGCTGGACGAAGGCAAGAACCCTGTGGGGTTTGTATTCAATTCCGCGTATGGAACAGGTGGCGCCGCGATGCATCACTACGCGGTGTGGCCGCGGATGCATCCCGAAGACTTTGACATGCACTCCCGCCACGATCGCGGGCTCGACTGGCCTCTGAAGTATGTCGACCTTGCCCCCTACTACGACGAGGTCCAGCAAGAGGCGGGCGTCTCCGGTGACGCCACCAAGGAAATCTGGCGGCCCGCGGGCGCGCCCTACCCCATGCCCGGCGTTCCAGTATTTCCTCAGGGCAGCGCAATAGCCCGCGGCTTCACGAAGTTGGGCAAGTCGGTTGCACCGTTACCCATCGCGGTGACGAGCACCAACTACAATGGGCGTCCAACCTGTTTATGGGACGGTTGGTGCGATTCAGGTTGTCCGATCGGTGCGTTGGCTAATCCGCTGACGGTTCACCTGCCTCGGGCCGCCAGCGCGGGCGCTCAACTGGTGAACGACGCCGCAGTGACAAAGGTATTGACCAGCGCCGACGGCACGCGAGCTATTGGCGTTGAAGTTGCATTGAAGGATGGCACCCGGCAAACAGTGAACGCAAAGCTCGTCGTGCTTGCTGCGTTCGCTGTAGAGAACCCCCGATTGCTGCTGGCCTCGGCCACAGCCAAACATCCCCAGGGCCTGGGGAATTCGGGTGGGTTTGTCGGCCGCTACGTCATGACACACGCCGCCGGATTGGTATACGGGTTGTTTGACGAGGACACCCGTCCCTACATGGGTGCCTTCGGCGGTCAGCTCGTGAACCAGGATAGTTACCCCAAGACAACGCATGCGAAGAGCGGAGCGTTCGGCAGCTATCAATGGATGATCGCCCAGGCCGTGAAGCCCAACGACCTACTGGGAATCTCCACTACACGCCCTGACCTTTTCGGTCCTGCGCTTCACGACTTCATGAAGCGCGCGACGCGGGGTTTTGCCGGAATGACGGCCGTCTGCGAGGATCTGCCTGTTGCTGACAACCGCGTAACGTTGACTGACCAACGGGACACTCACGGCGTCCCAATCGCACGAGTCACTCACACCACGCACGATGAATCGGTTGCTCTGTGGAAAGCCTCTCTTGCAGAGGGCAAGGAAGTGATGCGGGCGGCAGGCGCCAACGAAGTTTGGACGGGACCGCAGGGGAGCATGCATATCATGGGTGGGACGGTGATGGGCAGCGGCGCCAGCAGCTCCGTAACCAATGGGTTCGGGCAGCTGCATGACATCCCCAACCTGGTGGTTGCAGGCCCCGGCCTGTTCCCCACCAGCGCCGGCGTGAACCCCACTTTCACAGTCCACGCACTCGCGACCCGCAGTGCCGAGCATCTGTTGGCTAACTGGAGACAAGTGGCCGGCTAACGGTTATTAGCGATCGCTGCGCCCGTTGCGCATCACCGTTTGCCAACAATTGCCTGTAGCTGCTTCTCATCGGGCATTCCCGCGTACACCTTCACCTGGTTGTGCTCATCCATGTAAACCAGTCCCGGTGTCCCGAAGATGTGCAGGGCCGCCATCAAATCTCCGTTGAATGAGATCGTCTCCTTCGTCTCCGCCAGCATGTCCGTCTTCGGCGCAATCCCACCGTGCTCATAGTTGCGCTCAGTCTTCTCCAGCGCCGCGGCGGGATCCTTCGCCTCTAATATCGCTGCGTCTTTCCCTTTGCTGTCAGCATCAATCACAGCCACCAGCAAATACCGAATCTGCACATCCGGCGCCCTCGCCGTCTGCATCGCTTTCCAGAGGTCATTGCAATACGGACAGTCGGGATCGGTGAAGACATACACCACCCGCTGCGCCGACTTGGCGCCAGCGGCGATCCACTTCGCGCGGTCCATGCGCTGCATCAACCCAGCCGGCGATCCCGCCGGCGGCGCAATCCACGTCCCCGCCACGCTGATATTCGCCACCAGCGCCAGCAGCCCTAGCGCAATTCCACGAACCACACTCATTCCGACCTCCACGTCAGCCCCATGACAGGATGACCGGGCCACAGTGCCATTTATCGCACCGAGCAAGCAATCCACGCCCCGCCAGCCGGCGGCTTCTCCAAGATGGGGTGCGAAGGGCACAGGGCGTTCCTGAACGGCGAGTGCACGGTTGCAGCCCTGGTCTTCGTTCCACGCCGCACGCGGCGAAGACCCAATCCGCATCCGCTGCCGCAGGGTTTTCCACCCGCCCGCTTTCGAGAACCAACTCCATCGCAAGATTTGACGCCGAGTTGGAATCCGCAAAGCAAACCCCGCCATAGGCGGGGTTCGTGCACCGATCCTCTTGGTTATCCCACTCTGGGTGAGGACCCTTTCGGGCGGGCAGACGCTCTATCGGCTATTGCGTTCGTCGTCTGAGCACGTCGGCGACGGACGCTGAAAACGCGTGCGATATTGGCTCTTGGATATAGCGTTTGTTCTCACGTCTCTTACGCGCCGTCGTAACAAACAATCTTCCATCATTTTGAGAACCAACTCGTCGCCGAATGATTGTTAGAATCACCAATCACGCGAAACAACTCGCGCGTCTAGACAACCGCTCACCACAGAAGGAAGAACCCGTATGGACAAAAAGCTACCCGCCCACGCAAGCGTCGACGAAGAACTTCAAGCCACAAGAATACGGCCTCGCGATAGGCCGCCGGCATTTCACACAACTATCTGGTTTAGCATGTTTTTTTGCCACAACTCAGGGTGGTGAAATCGTGGTAACATCATGGTCAATCAGTGGTACACTGGCGTCCCTAGTCAAGGCTCGCCATGATGAATGCTCTATCGTCGAACACCCGCGCCAGGCCCTCGATAACCGCCCATATCGCACACGAAGATGTGCTCGGGCTGTACCAGCAAGGGAAGCCGGATTACAAACGCATCGCCGATCTGGTGCAATTGTCCAAAGCCGACTTGAGCAAGCTCGCCGGCATTGCGAAGTCCTCCGTTCGCTTCGACGCCAACATTCCCGTCCCTGTAGCGGAGCGTCTGCGCGAGTTAGCCAATATCGCCAATCTCGTAGCGGAATTTTTCGAAGGAGATGTTCAGAAGGTAGGTCTTTGGTTCGAGCTGCCCAATCCGATGTTGGGCAATCTGTCACCGCGGAGTATGATCCGAGCCGGTCGTTACAAGCGCCTCGTAAACTTCGTACTCGATGCCCGGGAAGCAGAGAGAGCGGCGTCCGAAGCGCGGAAAAATCTATCGCGGTAGATCTCGTACTCGAGCTGCTCACCGGGCCCATTGAGGCTGGCGGTGAGAAGCAATAAGAAGAAACGCCGTCGACCTTCGAGTCCTGGCTCCCGCAAGCCTGTGATGTTAGAGCGGTTCACGGAGCGCGATCTCGAAATCTGGGAGGCTCGTACTGCTGATCTGCAGAGCTACTATGACCGCGCCTATTTTGATTTGGAGCGGCAACGAGCCAGTCACTACGACGACTTGTGCGCAACGCTTCGGGAAGTCCAGCTATCAGTATCCCTGTAAACGGTTGGGTCCGCGTAACTGACTACCGTTGGAGTCTGACGCCACTGTCGGCAACCGGAAGTCTGAATGGAATAGGCGGTCGGTTCAACATCGGCAGCGACATAGATCGTGCCAGGGGACAGGAATTTCCGTGCCTCTATATTGCCAGCAACATCGAGACGGCGTTTCGGGAATACTTCGGCGGCCCAACTGACTCACACAAATGCAAGCTCACGCTGAGCGAGCTCACACTGCGGCGACGGAGTTCGTTTACCACGTTCTCGCTGCACGGCCAGATCGAGCACGCACTCGATCTGAGCCGGTCCGTTGTGCTCGGTGCGTTCGCAAAAATAATCGCAACATTCGATCACACACGCGATACGAAGAGTTTTGCACACCGCTTGCGACTCTCGCCGCAGCGACTCATTCGCACTCCTGGAGCACTCTGGAATCGGCTGCTGTGTTCTCCGGCGGCGTGGCGTCTCGACCCACAAGCGTTCGGCATCCCCGCCTCCAGTCAGATTTTCGGACGTTTTGTTCGCGATGCCGGGTTTGAGGCGATCCTGTATCCCTCGCAACGAGGGGGTCAGGATTGCCTGGCAATCTTTCCACAAAACCTCCACAGCAGCAGCACCAGAGTAGAGGTGTCAGGCAGTACACCAGCGGGGGCAAGTTGCACTTTGCTCGACAAAGATCATATGGGTCTCTAGGCCCCTTCGGGGCCGCCCCTCCGGGTGCTGACGCCATCGGCGGCGGAGCGCCAATAGGTAGGAGCCGGGTTATGGCGGAAGGGGTGGGATTCGAACCCACGGTCCCCGTGAAGGGACGCCAGTTTTCAAGACTGGAGCAATCAACCGCTCTGCCACCCTTCCGTCAGGGCGCGCATGCTACCAAAAATGGCCCCGGGAGGGGCCCCTCAGGCGGCCAGACCGCGGGTCATAGCCCAGTCTAGACCTCGGCTGACCCACCCGCCGCCGAGGCTGGCGCCGGTGACGTCGTCGAGGCGGTATGGCTTGCCGTCCAAGATGGACTGCGCCGCACGGACGCCACTGCGGATGGCTGGGCCGATGCCCTCGGCCATGTCGCGCGTGGCGAGGCCGGCGGCGTCGCCTGTGATGAAGGCGTTGTCGCGGCGGACGACGTCCACCCTGCCCCTCAGGAAGTAGCTATAGCCGGTAGGGTCGTACTTCGCACCGGGGGCGAGGGTGCGATCCAACACGCTGATAAAGCGGTTCCAGTGGGCCTTTATATCGTCGCCGCTGGCCTTCATGCGTTCGGCCATCCCGCCGATGCCGATGTTCAGCCAGCCGTTCTGCTTGGGTACGTACCACGAGTAGCCGGGGAGGCCCTTCTCGAAGAACCAAAGGTGGCACGTGGGGTCTTTCCAGTCGTATTCGATCTCGTGCTCGAGGGTCACGGTCTGAAGCTCGGTCACCCGAGGATTCACTTCGCGGAACAGTGACCGGTAGACCGGGCATCGGGTACCGCCCGCGCCGATGAGGTATTTGGCGCGGAATTCGTCATCGATTACGTAGCCGTCGGTCTCCGCACGGATGTTTCGGACCGTGTGTTGGACGACCGGGGCACCAGATCGCTGCAGCAGCCAGGAGTCGAACTCGAAACGCCGGATGGAGTGCTGCACGCTCGCCACGCGAAAGCCCAGGCCTTTCACGTGGATCTTCATGCGTTCGAACGTCAGGAATCGGTGCGGATACGTCTTTGGATCGAGCTCCAGATCACGCAGGACCTCCGGCGTAATCCAGCCGGCACACAGTTTGAGCCGTGGAAAGCTCTCCTTGTCGAGGACCACCACGTCGACACCGCGAGCCACGAGCTCGCGCGCAGCGGCGGACCCGGCGGGTCCGCCACCAACGATCAACACATCGCAGGTTCGCACGGTTTACCGTTCAACGAGCGTAGATGTAGTCACGAGTCCAGGGCACATCGTTGCTCTGCCCCGGCGCAAATAACACCTGGAACAATTGCAGCGTGCCAGTAGTGAACGCAGCGACGGAGCCGGCGAGATACAACCGCCACATGCGGACGAATTTCTCGTCAAACATCTCCGCAACCTTGTCGCTCGCGCCGTCGTACAGATCCATCCAATGACGCAGCGTGCGCGCATAGTGCAGCCGGATGTTCTCAACATCCAGGACCGAGAGATTCCAGGGCTCGAAAATCTGCGACATTTCACTGAGCGCGGGCGGACAGGCGCCCGGGAAGATGCGCTTTTCGATCCAGGGATGCATCGGAGCCGGGAAATTGCGGCCGATGGAGTGGATCAGGCCACGGCCTACATTGCCCAGACACTGCGAGATCACTCGCCCCAACGCCGGGTAGTGCTCGACACCGACGTGTTCGAGCATGCCGACGGAGACGAATGCATCGTATTTGCCGCCAATATTCCGATAGTCGTCCAGCACGAATTCCACAGACGAACCGAGCCCCTCGCGCTGCACCCTTTCGCGGGCGAAGGCCACCTGCTCTTTCGAGATGTTGAACGCGCGAACTTTGACACCGTAGTGCTGGGCCATGTGGATGGCGAGGCTTCCCCATCCGCATCCAGCTTCAACGACACTTTCGCCGGGCTTGAGGCGCATCTTGCGGCAGACGTGGTCCATCTTCGCAACCTGCGCCTCGTCGAGCGCAGAGGTTGGAGTTGGGTAGTAGGCGCATGTGTACGCCATCGTCTTGCCCAACCACAGCGAATAAAACTTGTTGCCGATGTCGTAGTGGTGATGGATGTTGTCGCGCGAGCCATGGATCGTGTTGACGCGCCGGCGGCGCATCATTTCGACTCCCCGGCGCACAACCGAGAAGCGACGCTTGGCGGTCGTGCTTGCCTGGTAAACGGCTTCGAGCACCCTGACCAGATCGCCTTCGACTTTGATCCGTCCGTCGCTGTACGACTCGCCGAAGCGGATCTGCGGGTCGGCCAGCAGGCCATAGAGGGCGCCCCGGTCCTCGATAATGATCTTGGCGACCGGTTCAGCCGCTATGGCCGGACGGACGCTCTCCCCCGTCCAGAGCACGAACTCGAGGGGCGGATCGCCCAGGAAGGTGATCAGGCGCGACAAAAGTCTGCCTTCGAAGGAGCGATCCGTGCGCCTATCTGTCGGCCGCGCCGGCAGATTCGCCGCGGTTGGCGAAGGTGCCGTGCTCCTCCCTTGGGAAGCGGCATCGGATTCCGAAGCTACACAGTCCTCGACTGCATTCACCGTCGTTCTCCCTCCATATGGCGCAGGCCCTTCCCCTGCTCGAGCTGGGACGAGGTTCCCGGGACACCTCTGGCGGCCCGTTCGTGCCCACGCACCCAAGCCGCTAATTTAGCAATGTACGGGCCCGCTGTAATCGTTCTGTAATTGCATCTGCGCGGGCGCAACCAGAATGTGCCCTAAAGCGGATGTCCCAGCAATGGAGGAGCCCCATGTACCCACGCTTTAGCCCCACGGAGAGACTTTTAGCTGTTTTCTTATTACTAATTGTCGCTCCGTGGTCCACCGCGGCCACCCAGCCGCCGTTGATTATCGTTTCTTTAGACGGTTACCGGGCAGATTACCTCAATCGCGGACACTCGCCGGTGCTGGCAACGCTCGCTGAGGACGGTGTGCACGCGAAGGGACTGCGTCCCGTCTTCCCCTCACTCACCTACCCCAACCATTACTCCCTCGTCACCGGCCTGCGCCCTGACCAGCACGGCATGGTGAACAACACCATGCGCGACCCTGTTCTCGGGAATTTCAGTCCACCCAACCGTGCCGCAAACACCGCTGGGCGATGGTGGGATCAGGCTGAGCCGATTTGGATAACGGCTGAGAAGCAAGGTTTACGCACGGCGTCCGTCTTCTACCCCGGAACGCAGGCAGAGATTCACGGCAAGCGGCCGTCGTATTGGCAGCTTTTCGATTCGAGTGTTCAACCGGACGCCAGGGTCGACCAAGCATTGGCATGGTTGGACCTGCCAGCGGATAAGCGGCCAACATTTGTTTCGCTGTATTTCGAGCAAACTGATGTCGCCGCCCACAACTTCGGACCAGACTCGCTGCAGGTCGATGAAGCCTTGGTGACCGTAGATGCTGCCCTTGGGCGACTCGTTGAGGTACTTCGTCAGCGCGGGATGTTCGAGACAACGAACCTCATCGTCCTTTCGGATCATGGGATGAGCGCAACGTCGGCAGAACGGGTGGTACTGCTGGATCAAATCGTTAACGTAGATCACATCGAGATCGTGAGCTCGATTGTCAATGCAGGAATCAACCCGAAGCCCGGGTATGAAGCCGAGGTGGAGAGCGCGCTCCTAAAGCCCCATCCGCACCTACAGTGCTGGAAGAAGGGCAGCGTGCTGAAGAAATTCCACTATGGGCACAACGCGCGAATTCCTGCGATCGTTTGCCTCACCGAAGAAGGTTGGATGGTTACGACGGCTGCCATCGCGTCCAAAACCGCGAATGCGCCATTGGGCGAGCACGGGTATGACAACGATAATCCGCAGATGCGCGCATTGTTCGTCGCCCACGGACCGTCGTTCAAACAGCACCTGGTGGTGCCCGTGTTCGACAACATTCATGTGTATGCGTTGCTGGCCAAGTTGCTGGGGGTGACCCCTAAGGCAACTGAGGGGCGCTTGGCGGTCACCCAGGGAATGCTGCGGGTTTCGGATGGTAGCGGTACCATCGATAAATGAAAATTGCCCCCCGCTACACGAGAAAAGCCGCCCTCGCCCACCCGAGACAGGGTTCCATCGCCTTCGCGAGAACTGCCGCGCTGGCCCTCATCGCTTTGCTGGCAACGGGGCTGGCGCACGCCGAGGACGGATACGATCTCTGGCTGCGGTACCACCCGATCGCAGATGAGGCCACTCGTGCCCACTATCGGGAAGCCGCGAGCGAGGTCGTTCCGCCCGAGGCGCCGGAACTGCAGGAAGCAACCAAACGCCACGGCCCTCCTGTTACGACCCTGAACCTCGTGCAAGCAGAGCTCACACGAGGACTGTCCGGGCTGCTCGACCGACCGGAACCGGTTGTGCCGAGTCCCACCCGGGATGGCAGCATCGTTTTCGGCACGCCAAAGTCCTCCACTCTCGTGGCCAAACTCAACTTGCCACTGCAACGATTGGCCGCAGAGGGCTTCCTGATCCGCGCCCTCACCCACGAGGGTCATCACATAACAGTCATAGCCGCAAACAGCGAAATCGGCGTTTTGTACGGCGCATTTCACCTCCTGCGCCTGATTCAAACCCAACAGTCAATCGACACATTGAACATCAGCGAAACGCCGCATGTTCAACTGCGCATGTTGAACCACTGGGACAACCTCGACAGGTCAGTCGAGCGAGGGTACGCGGGCCAGTCCATCTGGGACTGGCACAAGCTGCCGGATTACCTGGCCCCCCGGTACATCGACTACGCACGAGCGTGCGCATCTTTGGGAATCAACGGCACGGTTCCAACCAACGTCAATGCCAGCCCCATCGGGCTGACCGAGCCGTATCTAAAGAAATACGCCGCATTGGCCAATGTACTGAGGCCTTACGGCGTGCGGGTTTACCTGACCGCCCGCTTCAGTGCCCCCATTGAAATTGGAGGGCTGAAAACCGCCGATCCGCTCGATCCGGCGGTGAAGGCCTGGTGGGCAACCAAAGCTGACGAGATTTACGCGCTGATACCGGACTTTGGCGGCTTTGTGGTCAAAGCCAACTCCGAAGGTCAGCCGGGGCCCCAGGACTACCATCGCACCCATGCTGAAGGCGCCAACATGCTGGCGGATGTCATCGCCCCGCACGGCGGCGTCATCATGTGGCGCGCCTTTGTGTACTCACAAGACGAACCTCAGGATCGCGCCAAACAGGCCTATTCGGAGTTCGTGCCTCTGGACGGCAAGTTCCGCGATAACGTCGTGCTGCAGGTGAAAAACGGCCCCATCGACTTCCAGCCGCGTGAGCCCTTCCATCCCTTGTTCGGAGCGATGCCGCACACGCCACTCGTGCTGGAGGTGCAGATCACCAAGGAGTATCTCGGGTTCGCCACTCACCTGGTCTACCTGGGACCCCTGTTTGAAGAGACTCTGCGGTCAGACACGTTTGCGCACGGGCAAGGCTCCACCGTAGCCAAGGTCATCGATGGCTCCCTTTTTCATCACCGCCTCAGCGGCATGGCGGGTGTAGCCAACATCGGTTCAGACCGTAACTGGAGCGGCTCTCAATTCGACCAGGCAAACTGGTACGTGTTCGGACGCCTCGCCTGGAATCCGTCGCTCTCCTCGCGCGACATTGCCGAGGAGTGGGCGAAAATGACGTTCACAAGCGACCGGGCGTTTGTTGAGCCTGTGGTCAACATGATGATGGGCTCGCGGGCAGCCGCGGTGAACTACATGACACCGCTCGGCCTGCATCATCAAATGGCGCGGACCAGCCACTATGGACCCGGGCCGTGGGTCACCGGCGGACCGCGGGCAGACTGGACCTCAACCTATTTCAATCGAGCCGAAGCCCGGGGAATTGGATTTGATCGGACGGCAACGGGCAGCGATGCGGTCTCGCAGTACGCCGAGCCCGTGGCCGCCGCGTTCGCGGATTTGAAGCGCGTTCCGGACGAATACCTGCTCTGGTTCCATCACCTGCCATGGGATTACAAAATGCGCTCCGGCCGTACGCTGTGGGATGAGTTGGTCATGCACTACTCCGCGGGAGTCCGGACGGTTTCCGACATGCGTAAAACGTGGGACGGGCTGCAGCACTTCGTCGACCCCGAGCGGTACGACGAAACAAAAGCCTTCCTGGCCATTCAGGAAAAGGAAGCGAAGTGGTGGCGGGATGCCAGCATCGCCTACTTCGAAACCTTCTCGAAGCGGCCCCTGCCCGCCGGCTACGCCCAACCCGAGCACGATCTGGCGTACTACGAGTCCCTCTGCTTCCCGTATGCCCCGGGCGGAGCCCCGAGGCCAAAAGCAAAATGCGAGTAGAGACTGAGGGGGTCGCGAGTCCCCGAGGCACGAGTTATGATAGCGCTACCAAATTCGCGGGCGCAATTCGTTTAACCTTGCCCGCGATGCGGATTTGACACAGGGGGATTTCATGGCGATCAGACCATCGGCCGCGCTGGCTATTGCGATTACAACGCTGCTTTCAGTGAGTGCCGCGGCAAGCGGCAAAACACCCATCTATAAAGACCCATCCGCGCCGGTCGATCAGCGCGTGGAGGACCTGCTCGGGCAGATGACGCTGGATGAAAAGATAGTACAGCTCACAACTGTGTGGACGCGCAAGAGCGAGATATTCACCGCCGACAACAACTTCGATCCGGCGAAAGCTCACAAAGTGTTCCCTTCCGGCATTGGCCACATGGCACGTCCCAGTGACCTACGTGGTCCCGGCGATCCCCTTGAAACGACCTATCACGATTCGAAACAAACTGTAGCGTTGGTGAATTCAATTCAGCACTACGCCGTGAAGGAAACGCGGCTGGGCATTCCGGTGCTGTTTCACGAGGAAGGATTACACGGCTACGCCGCACGCGACGCCACGAGCTTTCCTCAGGCGATCGCGCTCGCCAGCTCTTGGGATCCTGACCTGCTGACTCGCGTGTTCACCGTCGCTGCCCGGGAAATGCGGGCGCGCGGTGTGCAGATGGTTCTGGCACCTGTGGTGGACGTTTCACGCGATCCTCGCTGGGGTCGCATCGAGGAGACTTATGGGGAGGATCCCTACCTCGTGAGTCAACTCGGAGTCGCTGCCGTGCGCGGCTTTCAGGGTGACACTCTGCCGCTCGGGCCCGGAAGAGTGTTTGCCACACTCAAACACATGACAGGACACGGTCAACCCGAAGGCGGGACCAATGTCGGTCCCGCCAGCATTTCCGAACGAACCCTGCGTGAAGTGTTCTTCCCGCCCTTCGCGGCGGCGATTCATTCGGCGCATGCCCTGAATGTCATGCCCTCCTACAACGAGATCGACGGCATTCCCTCGCACGGCAACTACTGGCTGCTGCATGACATCCTGCGCGGTGAAATGGGCTTCACGGGTGCCGTTGTGAGCGACTACGAGGGAATCGAGCAACTCGTGACCCTGCACCACGTGGAGCCTGATTTCCTTCATGCGGCCGCGCGAGCAATGCACGCGGGAGTCGATTCGGATCTGCCGGATGGCGCGGCCTACGCGAGCTTGCCTGAGGCGCTGTCGAAGGGCCTCGTGACTCAGGAACAGATCGACACCGCGGTGCGCCGCATGCTGCGAATGAAATTCCTGGCCGGCCTGTTTGAAAATCCATACGCGGATGCCAAGGCAGCTCAGGCCATCACCAACAACCCGGAGGCACGCGCACTCGCCGTGCAAGCGGCCCGGGAAACCACCGTTCTTCTGAAGAATGACGGCCTGTTGCCGCTCACAACGAGCCTGAGGACGCTCGCGGTCATCGGTCCCAACGCCGCTCGAATTGATCTCGGCGGCTATTCGAACGTGCCGAATCATACAGTCAGCCTGCTCGACGGAATCAAGGCAAAAGTCGGGAGTCGCGTCAAAGTTGTCTCGGCCGAGGGCGTACGCATCACCGACAAGGGGGACTGGTACTCGGACGCTGTCCAGCTCGCTGATCGCGAGGCCAACCTGGCGCGGATCAAGGAAGCAGTGGCAGTCGCGAAGGGCGCGGACGAAATCGTGCTCGCAATCGGCAGCAGCAGCGCCGTCAGCCGGGAAGGCTGGGACAAGGCAACACACCTCGGCGACCGGGCCGACATCGGGCTGATTGCTCAACAGAATGAGCTCGCGCAGGCGATTTTTGCACTGGGCAAACCCGTCGTCGTCGTGTTGATCAATGGCGCTCCACTATCCATTCCGGAAGTTGCCGACAAGGCCAACGCTCTGTTGGAAGCCTGGTATCCAGGACAGGAAGGTGGCACCGCGCTGGCGGACATCCTGTTCGGTGACGCCAATCCAGGCGGCAAGCTGCCCTTGACGATTGCACGCTCGCTGGGACAGTTGCCGATGTACTACAACCAGAAGCCAACGGCCCACCGTGGCTATCTGTTTGATACGACAAAACCACTATTCCCGTTCGGGTTCGGACTCTCGTACACGACGTTCGAAATGGGCGCGCCGCGCTTGTCGGCCACGCGGATCAACCCGGAGCAAACGGTCACTGTCTCGGTTGAAGTGCGCAACACGGGAAAAATGGCTGGCGATGAAGTCGTGCAGCTCTACCTGCACGACGTAGTGAGCTCAGTGACGAGGCCCGTCGAGGAGCTGAAGGGATTCAGGCGCGTAACACTCGCTCCGGGCGAGTCGAAGTCGGTCCAGTTCACACTGGACCGTGAAGCCTTCGCGCTGTGGAATCAGGAGATGAAGCGCGTGGTCGAGCCCGGGGCCTTCGAGATCATGGTGGGACCGAACTCCGTGGATCTGAAGACGGCCACCCTCGAGGTCACTTCGTAGCCTTCTTCGCGGGCGGGGTCAGCCTGGCGATCCCGCCCATGTAGGAAACCAGCGCCTGCGGCACGTTCACCGAGCCGTCGGCGTTCTGGTAGTTCTCCAACACGGCCACCAGGGCACGTCCCACGGCAACACCCGAACCGTTCAATGTATGCACGGGCTCGGGCTTCTTGGTGTCCGGATTGCGCCAACGTGCCTCCATGCGCCGCGCCTGAAACGCCTCCACGTTGCTGCATGAGGAGATTTCGCGGTACTGGTTCTGCGACGGCAGCCAGGCCTCGAGATCATAGGTCTTGGAGCTGTTCTTTCCCATGTCGCCGGCGCTGAGCGCCACCGTGCGAAACGGTATCTCCAGCTTTTTCAGCACGTTTTCCGCGTTGGTGGTGAGCTCTTCCAACGACGCATACGAATCCGCCGGCCGCACGATGTGTACCAGCTCCACCTTGTCGAACTGGTGATTGCGGATCATTCCGCGGGTGTCACGGCCGGCAGCGCCCGCTTCCGAACGGAATGACGGCGAATGGCAAACAAACTTCAACGGCAGGTCCTCGGCCGCGAGAATCTGCTCGCGCACGAGATTGGTCACGGGGACTTCAGCCGTGGGAATGAGGTATAAATTCTGCTCGCCCTTGACGGCGAACAGGTCGTCCGCGAACTTCGGCAACTGGCCGGTGCCATACAGCGCCTGCGGCTGCACGAGATACGGGACATACACCTCGGTATAACCGTGCTCGCGGGTATGCAGATCCAACATGAACTGCGCCAACGCACGATGCAGCCGCGCCACCTGCGACTTCATCACCGTAAAGCGCGCGCCTGAGATCCGCACGGCCGCCTCGAAATCCAGGCCACCCAGTCCCTCGCCAATGGCAATGTGATCCTTCACCTCGAAGTCAAAGGAGCGCGGTTGGCCCCAACGACGGACTTCGACGTTCGCCGTCTCATCGGCACCATCCGGCACGGACTCGTGCAGCCAGTTGGGCAACCCCAGCTGCCATTGGGTCTGTTCCTCCTGAACCGCATTCAAAGCCTGCTCGGCCGTTGCCAGCTCGGCGGTCAATGCTTCCCCACGGGCCATCAGCTCGGCGGGATCGGTGCCCTTCCCCTTCGCCATTCCAACCGCCTTGGCATTTGCGTTCCGCTCGGAGCGCAGACGGTCCACCTCGATCTGGAAAGGCTTGCGCTTGTCTTCCAGCGCCCGCCAGGCTTCGACGTCGAGGGTGAGACCCCGGCGCGCCATGTTGCGGGCGACGGCTTCAGGGTCTGAACGCAGCAGTTTTGGATCAATCACGGTAGAGCTTCCGAAATTTAAGTTATGCGCGCCAGCGCTATGCCGAGCGTGGTTCCAACGAGGCAGGCGGCGACGCTCACCACCACATTCAGGGTGGCCCCGCCGTAGTTGCCATGCATTGCCATGGTCACCGTCTCCAATGAAAAACTGGAGAAGGTCGTGAACCCACCCATCACGCCCACAATCAACAGGGCCCGCAGCTCGTGCTTCGGGTCATGCCGCGCCACGAGCAGCACGTAGAGAATGCCGATCAGAAAGCAGCCGAGAATGTTGACCAGAACCGTACCGATGGGGAAATTCCAACCCGTCGCGGTCTGAAGGCTGGAAGCCATCAGGTAGCGCGCGATGCTGCCGACAGCGCCTCCGAGCGCAACCAACAGGATCATGTTCATTCACCGCCCTCATTCTTCTTCCGGTTCCGGGCCAGCGCCTCGCCAATCTTGATCTCCAGGCCGCGCGGCACCGGGCGATAGTATCGCCGATCCGGCATTTCGTCTGGCAGATAGCGCTCGCCTGCCGCGAACGCATCCGCCTCGTCGTGGGCGTACCGATAGTCACGACCGTGCCCGAGGCTCTTCATCAGCTTGGTAGGCGCGTTGCGGAAGCGAGGTGGCACATCCAGCGTCCCGTACTTCTCAACATCCGCCATCGCCTCACCCATCGCCACATACACGGCATTACTCTTCGGAACGCACGCGAGATACACGACCGCGTTGGCAATCGCGAGCTCTCCTTCGGGACTGCCGAGCCGGTCGTACGCCTCCCAGGCGTCCAACGTGAGGGAAAATGCCCGGGGGTCTGCCAGCCCGACATCTTCCATAGCCATCCGCACGACGCGGCGCGCGATGTAGAGAGGATCACATCCGCCGTCCAGCATCCGGCAGAACCAATAGAGCGCACCGTCCGGATCACTGCCCCGGACGGCCTTGTGCAGCGCCGAAATCTGGTCATAAAACTGGTCACCGCCCTTGTCGAAGCGGCGGCGGGTGCCACTGGCCACTTCCTGGGCAATTTCCAGCGTCAGCCGGTGGTCTGCCTCGGCCAGACTCGCGGCCAGCTCCAACATGTTCAGTGAACGCCTGCCATCGCCATCGGCAGCGCGGGCTATCAGGTCCAGTGCCTCAGGATCGGCAACGATCTGCTCCTTCCCGAGACCGCGCTCATTATCCGCCAACGCCTTGTGCAGCAATGCCGTGATGTCCTCGACCGTCAGCGAACGCAACACGTAAACGCGGGCTCGTGACAACAACGCGCTGACGACTTCGAAGGAAGGATTTTCGGTAGTTGCGCCGACGAAAATGAGCGTGCCGTCCTCGAGATACGGCAGAAAGGTATCCTGTTGGCTTTTGTTGAAGCGGTGCACTTCGTCCAGGAACAGAAGTGTCGGCTTGCCGCTGTGCTCGCGAGCGGCCTTGGCGGTCTCAACGGCTGCGCGGATATCCTTTACACCGGCCATGACCGCGGACAGCGCGATGAAATGCGCATCGGCGCGCTGCGCTATCAACCGGGCAAGCGTCGTTTTCCCCGTGCCCGGAGGCCCCCAGAGAATCAGCGAGTGGAGCTGCCCGCCTTCGATCGCAGCCCGTAACGGCTTGCCCGGTCCCAACACCTGGGCCTGCCCGACAAACTCATCAATCGAGCGCGGCCGCATCCGATCGGCCAGCGGCCGCAAAGGCTCACGGCCGCGAGCCGCGTTCATTTCCTGGGAGTTCCGATGACATCCACACCGGCCGGCGGCGTAAAGCTGACTTCCTCCGGCGTCACGTTTCCGTTGCGCTCCACATGATCAAACATCACCGTGGCGGTCTGCCCCAGCTTGTCCTCGAGGATCATGCGCTTCAGCTCTCTGGCCTCGAATCCCATCAGGGCGCGCCGGAAGTCAGCATCCGTCCCGTGTGGCTCGACCAGCACCCAATCCAACCCGTCGCGCCTGGGCGCCGGGGTGATGGTGAAGTTCTTGCGTACATCCACGGTCCCGGACAGCAACATGGCGGGTGTTGCCGAAAGTGCCGCATCAGCCGGCTTCACGGTCACCTGTTGGAGATCGCGGTCGAGAAACCACAGGTTCCTGCCGTCCGCGACCATCAGCTGACCCGAGTCCTTGCCGCTTCCTTTGTCCATGTTCTGGGGGTGAATTTCCCAACTGAACCTGCCGGGCCGGGACACGATCAACGTCCCCGTCGAGCGGTCGATTTCCTTGCCATGAGCATCAGCGAGCGTCTGCACAAAAGACGCGCGCAGCGTCTTCATGTCATCCAGGTAAGCATCGAGCGGTGTCGCGGCGGCGGCGTGCGCGGCAGGCGCCAACACGAAAACCGCCGCAACCATTGTTGCAACGATGGCCAGGAGGAGTCTCAACATGGTCATCCTTCCGGCGGAGCCGGCACGAGTACTTCGCGAGCCCCGTTGGATTGCAGCGGGCCGACGAGGCCAGCCTGCTCCATTGCTTCCAACAGCCGCGCCGCGCGGTTATATCCGATCTTCAGGCGACGCTGGACATACGAGATGGACGGCTTGCGCTCTGTTGTAACGATCCTGACAGCATCGTCGTACAGGGCATCCGCTTCCGGATCGGCCGGCGCGCCGCCCTCGCCCTCTTCAGGCGGCAAACCTGGAATCGGGCCTCTCGGTCCCTCGAGAACCTCTTCCATGTAGTCCGGCGGTGCCGATTTCTTCAACACCTCGACCACGCGATGAACTTCCGCGTCAGAGACAAAAGCACCGTGGCAACGGGTCGGCAGCGATGAACCCGACGGCAGATACAGCATGTCACCGTGACCCAGAAGGGTTTCAGCACCCATCTGGTCGAGAATGGTCCGTGAGTCCACCTTGGCCGACACCTGGAAGGCGATACGGCAGGGAATGTTCGCCTTGATCAGACCCGTGATCACGTCCACCGAAGGACGTTGAGTGGCCAACACGAGGTGGATGCCCGATGCGCGCGCTTTCTGCGCGAGGCGTGCGATCAGCTCCTCGACCTTCTTGCCGACAATCATCATCAGGTCGGCCAGCTCGTCAATCACGACCACTATGAACGGCAGCGGAGCCAGGTGCGGAATCGTGCTCTGATCAAAGGTCGGATCGTTCGATGCCTTCTGGATCATCACCGGATCGAGGATCGGCTTGCCCGACTCGTTGGCTTCCCTGACCCGCTTGTTGAAGCCGGCCAGGTTGCGGACGCCGACCGCGGCCATGAGCTGGTAGCGGCGTTCCATTTCGGCCACCGACCAGCGCAGGGCGTTGGCCGCCTGCTTCATGTCAGTCACCACGGGCGCCAGCAGATGCGGAATACCCTCGTACACCGAGAGCTCGAGCATCTTCGGATCAATCATGATCAGACGGACCTGCTCCGCCGTAGCCTTGTAGAGCAACGACAGGATCATCGCGTTGATACCGACCGACTTGCCCGAGCCGGTGGTACCCGCTATCAACAAGTGCGGCATGCGCGCAAGGTCGGCAACCATGGGCTGTCCGCCGATGTCCTTGCCGAGCGCCAGTGCGAGCGGCGAGCTGGTCTCGTCGTATGCCTTCGAGCGCAGGATCTCGCCCAGGGTCACCATCTCGCGCTTCTCATTCGCGATTTCGAGACCCATCGTGTTCTTGCCGGGAATGACTTCCACCACGCGCACGCTGAGCACCGACAGCGAGCGCGCGAGATCCTTCTGCAGAGTCGTAATCTGACTGGCCTTCACCCCGGGCGCCGGGCGCAGCTCGAACCGGGTCACCACCGGACCCGGCTGCACGGCGACCACTTCGACTTCGATGCCGAAGTCTTTGAGCTTCATCTCGACCAGGCGAGACAGCGCCTCCAGGGCCTCCGCGGAATACGCAGGCTCATGCGGCGGCGGATCGTCGAGCAGATTCAAAGGCGGCAGCTCGTTCGCACGCACCGGATCGAACAAAGGAACCTGACGCTCTTTCTCGACGCGCTCGCTTTTCTCGACAATGGGTGCCGGGGCTTCGATCTTTGGAGGCGGCCGCGAGGCTGTCTTCTTCTGCTCAGTCTTGACGGCTTCCTTACGCGCCTGCTTGCGCTCTCGGCCCTCCGCGACATCCTTTTTCGTGGACGCCCGGGTACGCAGCCACGAAACACCGCCCCAAACGGCCCCGCCAATCCGATCCATCACCGTGAACCAGGAGACGTGGAACGCAACGGACAGACCGGCCATCCAGGCAGCGATCAACAACAACGTGGCCCCGAGGAACCCCAGGCCATCCTTCAAGCCACCGCCAATCGAGCTCCCGACGACTCCACCGGCAGTCTGCGGCATGTTGCCGGGCAGCCAGTGCAGGGACACGAGCGCACAGCTCGCAATCAGAACCAGCACGAATCCCCCGATCCGCACCGCGGTATTGACGCGGGAGGACTCCGCCTTTTCCCGGCGGAACAGCATCACGCACGCGGCTCCCAGGATGATCGGGAACAGAAATGCGGGCAGCCCGAAGAGAAAGAAAAAGATATCGGCCAGCCATGCGCCGACCGGCCCGATGCGATTGTGGATTTCCACCGAGTCCGTGGTTGATGAAAAGCCACGATCGTTCTTGCTGTACGTGGCCAGGGCCACCAGCATGACGAGCGCGACCACGCCGAGGGCAATGATGGCGCTCTCGCGCAAGCCCCGGGCAACAGCCTGAGAAAATCCTGAATTGCGCGCTTGCGCGGAAGATGACGCCAATCCCCAAGGCTCCGTTATGAAAAAACCGTGTCGTAGCCATTATAGTGCCTGCGTGCTCCTCCTATGGAGCGCGGCAGGGTGATTGACACCCTTGCTACCATGGACCCCTTGGATTCAATGAGATAGGTCTTCATGACGGCACGGCATCATAAACTGATCATCATCGGCTCAGGGCCCGCTGGCTACAGCGCGGCGGTGTACGCGGCCCGCGCGAACCGCTCTCCCCTCCTCATCACCGGCGTCGAGCAGGGGGGCCAGCTGATGACCACGACGGAGGTCGATAACTGGCCCGGCGACGTCGAGGGTCTGCAGGGCCCCGCCCTGATGGAGCGGATGCGACGCCATGCCGAACGATTCTCCACCCAGATCGTCAATGATCACGTGCAGTCCGTCGATCTGTCCTCCCGCCCCTTCAAGCTGAGAGGCGACACCCACAGTTACACCTGCGACGCCCTGATCATTGCGACGGGCGCCGCCGCAAAGTACCTGGGCCTGCCATCGGAAGAGAAATTCCGCGGCCGGGGCGTATCTGCGTGCGCCACCTGCGATGGATTCTTCTTCCGGGGTCAGTCGGTCGCGGTCACCGGCGGCGGCAATACCGCTGTCGAAGAAGCACTGTACCTGTCTCACATTGCCAAGCACGTCACCCTGATTCACCGTCGGGACAAGTTGCGCGCGGAGAAAATCCTCCAGGATCGCCTGTTCCGCGAAGTCGAAGCGGGCAAGATGTCCGTCATCTGGAATCACACCGTCGATGAGGTGTTGGGTGATCAACACGGTGTCAATGGCGTGCGGCTGAAATCGGTCGACGGCAACGAGCACCGGGAAATCCATGTCACGGGCCTGTTCATTGCCATCGGGCACTCGCCCAACACCGGCATTTTTACCGGGCAGTTGGACATGCGTGACGGTTACATCAAGATCAAGAGCGGGCTCGACGGTGATGCCACCGCGACCAGCGTTCCGGGCGTTTTTGCTGCCGGCGACGTAGCCGATCACGTGTACAGGCAGGCCATCACCTCCGCCGGGGCCGGTTGCATGGCGGCTCTGGATGCTGACCGGTATCTGGAGATGCTCGATGTCCGTGGATGATGAAGAGCACGGTTCATAAGAGCATCGATGAGCTCGATGCGCGCGAATGGAATGCGCTCGGCGGCGACCAAAACCCGTTTCTGCGTCACGAATTCTTCGCCGCTCTCGAGCACACGGACTGCATTGGAACCGATACCGGCTGGGATCCCTGCTTCTTCACCCTGAAGGATGGCAAGGGCCTGGCCGCGGCGGTGCCCGCTTTTCGCAAGCTGCACTCCTACGGAGAGTTTGTTTTTGATTTCGCCTGGGCCCAGGCCTACTCACGCCTCGGTAGCCGCTACTATCCGAAGCTGACGGTAGCGGTGCCGTTCACTCCGGCGACGGGCCCCCGGTTACTGGTCCGCGCGGACCTCGACCGGCAGGCCGTCGCCAGGAAGTTGCTGTCCGACATCGAGTCCTACACGGCGAGTCACTCGATATCGTCCGTGCATGCCCTGTTTCTCGATGAGCCTGCCCACCTGGCCTGCGAACAGGCCGGCTGGCTGATCCGCCGCGATTGTCAGTTTCACTGGACCAACCACGACTATCCCAGCTTCGACGCCTATCTCGAGACATTCACGGCCATGAAGCGCAAGAAGACGAAGCGGGAACGCCGGCGCGTGGCCGAGGCCGGCATCGTGTTCGAGACACGCATGGGGCCGCAGCTGGATGAGCGCACTCTCGATTACGTGTACGCGTTCCATCGTGATACGTTCCTTCGCCATGGACACGAGCCCTATCTGACTCGTGCCTTTTTCAGCGAAGTGGTCCGTACCATGGGTGATGCCTTTATGGTGAAACTGGCGTTGCATGGCAAAACGCCGGTGGCCGCCGCGATCTTCTTCTGGTCGAAGCAGGCCCTGTACGGCCGCTACTGGGGCTCTTCGGCCGATTACAACAGCCTGCACTTCGAGGCCTGCTACCACCAGGGCATCGAATTCTGCATCGAGCACGGCGTCGCGAAGTTTGAGCCCGGCACGCAGGGCGAACACAAAGTCAGTCGCGGATTCGAGCCGACGATCACCTGGTCCGCGCACTACATCGTCAACCGCCGCTTTCGCGAAGCAATTGAAGATTACCTCGTACGTGAGGGAGCCTCTGTTGATGCGTATGCTGAAGAGGTGCAGGCGCACGTGCCATTCAAACAACCTCCGCCCGGCGATGAGGACTGCGCGTGAAATCGATCACGTGGCTCTCGCCACATGACGCACCCGATTGTTTTCCTCCTCCCGATCAAGCGTTGGAGGAGCCTCCGGGCCTGCTCGCCGCCGGCGGTGATCTGTCGCCAGCCCGGTTGTTAGCTGCTTACCAACGCGGCATTTTTCCCTGGTATTCGCCCGGGCAGCCGGTGTTGTGGTGGTCCCCGGACCCGCGCGCCGTGCTGTTTCCCGAAGAGTTCCGCTGTACGCGCAGTCTCAGTAAAACCATACGCAACGGCGGTTTTACCGTTGATTCGGATCGCGACTTTGCGGGCGTCATCGACAGTTGCGCGGCTCCCCGGCAGCACAGCCTGGGAACCTGGATCACTACGGAGATGCGTAACGCCTACATCCAGTTGCACCGACTCGACTATGCCCACAGCATCGAGGCATATCGCAATGACGTGTTGGTCGGTGGTCTGTATGGAGTGCGCCTCGGCAGCGTCTTTTTTGGCGAATCCATGTTCAGCAAGGAGCGGGACGCCTCCAAGGTCGCTCTCGCCCACCTCGTGGAGATCTGTAATCGAAACGGCATCGCCGTCATCGACTGCCAGATCCCCACGCGGCACCTGGAGAGTCTCGGCAGCCGCGTGATTGCACGGGCGCAGTTCCAATCGCTGCTGCGCGAGCACATCGAGGTGGCCGCCCGCCCGCTGCTGCGCCCCTGATATCGGCCTCAATAACGGCGACGGTCGGGTGCCACCCACCGAAATTGCATTGCCCTCCCCGTTTGTGCGTAAATTCGCGGCCCCTTTCGGGTCGCTAAAAAGGTTCTATGTCCAAAGAAGATGCATTGCAGATGGAAGGCGAGGTCGTGGAGACCCTGCCGAATACGACGTTCCGCGTGAAGCTCAAGAATGGTCACGTGGTGACCGCGCATATTTCAGGAAAGATGCGGAAAAACTACATCCGCATTCTCACGGGTGATGCCGTGACCGTGGAAATGACCCCCTACGATCTCACCAAGGGTCGGATCATATATCGCGGGCGCTAACGCCCCCCGATCCCACCCCGGGCGATCGCGCCCGGAAAACGCCGGGCTCTAAAGCCCAACCCGATTCCGGCAGTCGCCCGTCCAATCACGGACCGGGCGACTCGCCTATGCGTCAGGCCGTTACTTCCGGCAACTGGTTCGGCGTGCTTTCGAGCTTCAGCTTGGTGCCGTCCTCGCTGACCGAGACGACCACCGAGCCACCACCCACGAGCTTGCCGAACAGGAGCTCTTCCGCCAGCGGACGCTTGATGTACTCCTGAATGAGCCGCGCCATGGGGCGCGCGCCCATCTTGGGGTCGTAGCCTTTCTCGGCAACCCAGCGGCGCGCCGCATCGTCGAGAGTGATGGCCACACCCTTCGCTTCGAGCTGCGTTTCCACTTCGACAATCAGCTTGTCTACCACGCGCTCGATGGTGATCGGGTCGAGTGGCGCGAACTGAATGACCGCATCCAGGCGATTGCGGAACTCCGGGGTGAAGATCCGCTTGATCGCTTCCATACCGTCGCTGGTGTTGTCTGCCTGCGTGAAGCCGATGGCCGGACGGCTCATTTCCTGGGCACCCGCGTTCGTGGTCATCACGATGATGACGTGGCGGAAATCCGCCTTGCGGCCGTTATTGTCCGTCAACGTGCCGTGATCCATCACCTGCAGCAGCAGATTGAACACGTCCGGATGCGCCTTCTCGATCTCATCGAGCAGCAGCACGCAATGCGGATGCTTCGTGATGGCTTCGGTCAGCAGGCCACCCTGGTCGAATCCGACGTAACCGGGAGGCGCTCCAATCAATCGCGACACCGTGTGCCGCTCCATGTACTCCGACATGTCGAAGCGCAGGAACTCCACGCCCATGGCAATGGCGAGCTGACGGGTAACCTCGGTCTTACCGACACCAGTCGGACCCGCGAACAGAAAACTACCCACCGGTTTGCGCTGATCGCCCAGCCCTGAACGCGCCATCTTGATGGAGGACGCCAGCGACTCGATTGCCTTGTCCTGCCCGAAGATCACGAGCCGCAGATTGCGTTCCAGGTTTTTCAGCACCTCACGGTCGGAGGTGGAAACACTTTTGGGTGGAATCCGCGCCATGCGCGCGACGATGTCCTCGATGTGGCGAACTTCCACGACCGGCTCGCGCTCGGCAATGGGCTTCAGGCGCTGACGCGCACCGGCTTCATCGACGACGTCGATGGCCTTGTCAGGCAGGTGGCGCTCATTGATGTGCCGGGCAGCCAGCTCGGCCGCCGCCTTCAATGCGTCGTTGGCATAGGTAATGCCGTGGTGCTCTTCGAAGCGCGGCTTCAGACCCATGAGAATCTCGACCGTCTCGGCCACCGAGGGCTCCACGACATCGATCTTCTGGAAGCGCCGTGCCAGAGCATGGTCTTTTTCGAAGATTCCCCGGTATTCCTGGTAGGTGGTCGAGCCAATGCAGCGGATTTCGCCGTTGGTGAGCACCGGCTTGATCAGGTTGGAGGCGTCCATGACACCGCCCGAGGCGGCCCCGGCGCCAATCACCGTATGGATCTCATCAATGAATAGAATTGCGCCCGGCTGCTTCTTCAGCTCGGTGATGACCCCTTTCAGGCGCTTTTCGAAATCGCCCCGATATTTCGTTCCGGCAATCAGCGCGCCCATATCGAGCGCATAGATCGTGCAGTCGGACAGGACCTCGGGGACCTTGCCCTCGACAATCAGCCGCGCCAGGCCTTCCGCGATCGCGGTCTTGCCCACGCCGGCCTCACCGACATACAACGGATTGTTCTTGCGCCGGCGGCACAGAATTTCGATGGTGCGTTCGACTTCCAGCTTGCGCCCGATCAGCGGATCGATGCGGCCCTCCTGGGCCATGCGGTTCAGATTGCTGGTGTACTTCTCCAGCGCGCTGCCACCTTCCGGATCTCGTTCGCCATCCGACTGGGGATCTTCTTTATCCGTGGTCTTCTCCTCGGCGATCTTCGACAGGCCGTGAGAGATGTAGTTGACGACGTCGAGTCGCGTCACGTGCTGACGGTTCAGCAGGAACACGGCGTGGCTCTGCTTTTCGCTGAAAATCGCGACCAGCACGTTGGCGACGCCAACTTCTTTCTTGCCACTCGACTGTACGTGGAATACCGCACGTTGCAACACGCGCTGGAAACCCAACGTCGGCTGCACCTCACGCTCCTCGCCTTCTTCCAGGCGAGGCGTGGATTGATCGATGTGTTCCTTGAGCTCCTGCTTCAACTTGCCCAGGTCAGCGCCGCAAGCGCGCAGAATCTCGCGCACTTTCGGCGTGTCCAGGATTGCGAGCAACAGGTGCTCGACAGTCAGATACTCGTGACGTGCCTCACGCGCCTGGTGAAAGGCATCGTTGAGACAATATTCAAGCTCGTTGGACAGCACTTTTGTCGAACCTCATGCTTCTTCCAGTGTGCACATCAGCGGATGCTGGTGATCGCGCGCATACGTGGTCACCTGTGCCACCTTAGTTTCTGCAATCTCGTAAGTGAATACCCCGCAAACGCCCTTTCCCTTGGTGTGGACCTCGAGCATGATGCGTGTCGCGGTCGGCCGGTTGAGGCTGAAGAACTTTTCTAGCACATCCACCACAAACTCCATTGGGGTGTAGTCGTCGTTCAGCAAAACGACCTGGTAGAGCGGTGGCTGTTTGACTTGCGGCCGCGACTCTTCGACGACTACGCCGTTGTCGGGACGTGCGGGAATCGGATCGGGCATTACGTCTTTATATGGGTCGCCAAACGGCAACACAAGCCTGTCATGATTGGTACTGGTTTGCTCAACAGAAACAATTGCTTGAGAGCGTGCTCAACAGCCCCGTATGATTGCCGCGGCGATGCTGTAAGGCTGCATCGCGGCGCCGATGTTTGCAACCGTCCGCACGGACAGGTGTGAACAGCGGTCTCACATAGCGGCCCCGCTCAGGGCCACATAGGACTCGTCCAGCTCATGAATGCCGCCTCCTGGCTCGAAGGACTGCAACCGCCGGACAAATGGCGCACCGTCATGCTCACGCATGGGCCCCGCATTGCCACGTGGGTCCTCGCGTTTGCACTCGCAGTACAAGCCGCGGTCATCGTGACGAACCTCGCGGGCTCGGGTCATCCACCAAAAGTAGCACCCGCGCCTATTACGCAGACATCCCAGAGCCAGACCGTGAACGTGGCGGCCATTACCAGCGCGCACCTGTTCGGCGAGGTGCCGGTGGAAGCCAGGCCCCAGGACGCCGCGACTGCCCAGCAGACCAGCCTGCCCCTGGTGCTCGTTGGAATCATCGCCGCCGACAATCCAGAAGATGGCCTCGCGATCCTCGGTGAGAACGCGGCCGGTGCGAAAGTGTATGCAGTTGGAGACAACGTGCCCGGCGGCGCGAAGTTACATCAGGTGCTGTCGGACAAAGTGATCATCGACCGTAACGGCGTGCTCGAGTCATTGATGCTGCCGCGGGCCCTGCAGCCGGGCGCGCCGGCCCCCTCGACCGCTGCATTGCAAACAGAAGCACCCATTATGGATCGAATGAGGAAACTCATTGCCAACGATCCCGGTCTCATGGCTGACATCATGCGGCCGCAGCCGGTGTTTGCGCAGGGTAAGCAGAAGGGCTACCGCGTGTACCCGGGGCGCAATCGACAGGCGTTCTCGCGCCTGGGATTGCGGCCAGGCGACCTCGTCACGGCTATCAATGGAACTCCGCTGGATGACCCATCTCGCGGACAGGAAGTCTTTGGCACGCTCGGTTCTTCCAGTGAGGCACACATCACAGTCATACGCGGCGGCCAGCAGCAGGATCTGACATTGAACATAGCGCAGATCGCACAGGAAGCCGAAGGCATGGCCGGCGCCCAGGGCGGCTCTTCGGATCAGGCACCACCGCCGGTGGAACAGCCTGATACATCGCAGTAGTGCCGGGTTGCCGGCTTCGGGGGAATCTCCAGTGAAGTGTTTTCGTTCAGTTTGGGCTGCAGCAGCTCTGGCCGCGACGATGTCGATCGCGTCCGCGCAGCAGTCCGGCCGCATCACGCCGAATTTCAAGGATGCGGATATCACGCAGATCACCGAAGCGGTTGCAGCCGCTACCGGTAAGAACTTCATCGTGGACCCGCGCGTGCGCGCGCAGGTGACGATGATTTCGTCGACGCCGATGTCCCCCGCGGCGTTCTACGAGGCCTATCTCGCCATCCTGCAGGTTCATGGCTTCATCGCCGTTCCCGCCGGCGACATCATCAAGATTCTGCCCGATGCCAATGCCCGGCAGATTCCCTCAATCGACCTGCCCGATCACGTCAGCTCGACCTCCGATGAGATCGTCACTCAGGTCATCGACGTCAAGAATGTCAGCGCGGCGCAGCTCGTGCCGATTCTGCGTCCCCTGATTCCACAGTACGGCCAGCTCGCGGCCTACCCTGCATCCAACATCCTGATCATTTCGGATCGCGCCAACAACGTGAACCGCATCATGCGCATCATCCGGCGCATCGACCAGGTCGGCGACCAGGACGTCGAGGTGATCCCGCTGCAGAATGCGTCCTCCGCGGAAATCGTGCGCGTGATCAATTCGCTGTACCAGGGCCAACAGGCCGCGGAAGGCGGCACGCCCATCAAGGTCGTCGCCGATGATCGTTCCAACAGCGTGTTGGTCGGCGGTGATCAGAACCAACGCCTGCGCGTACGCGCGTTGATTGCTCACCTGGATACACCGCTCGAAGCCGGCGGCGATACACAGGTGCGCTACCTGAAATACGCGGATGCCGAGAAGATTGCTCCGAAGTTGAAAGAGCAGATCACGGGCATCGCCCAAGCCAGCCAGACGGGCGGCGCTGCCGGCGCGGCCGCATCCCCCACGGCGCAGGCTGAAAAGAGCGCCATGGTGTGGGCCGACGTGCAGAACAACGCGCTCGTGATCACCGCGCCGCCGAAGATCATGCGGCAGATCATGGGGATTCTCGACAAGCTCGACATCCGCCGGCCGCAGGTGCTGGTGGAAGCGATCATTGTCGAAGTCAACGCCGACAAGACCTCCGAGTTCGGCGTGAACTGGGCGGAATTCACCAAGGGCAACGGCACGGTGCCGGCCGCCTCCTTCGTGAGCCCGGTGGGCGGCTCCTCCATTCTCGATCTGGCGAACAACGTTGCCGGGCTCGCGGCCGGCACGGCCACGACCGCCAGCCTGCCGACCGGCGCGACCGTCGCAGTTGGACGCCTCGCCGCCGGCGGTCTGAACTTCGCGGCCATGATCCGCGCCATTCGCGGCGACTCCGACAGCAACGTCATCGCAACTCCGTCGACCATGACCCTGGAGAACCAGGAAGCAGAAATCAAGGTTGCGAATGAAGTGCCGTTCATTACCGGCTCATTCACCAATACGGGTGCCGGCAATGGCGGCTCCGTCAACCCCTTCCAGACCGTACAGCGTGAGGAAGTGGGTACGATCCTCAAGGTTACCCCGCAGATTGCCGCCGAAGGCGATGCAGTGGTACTGAAGATCTCCATTGAGAGCTCCAGTGTGCTGCCGACGTCAGTGTCCGCTGTCGACATCACGACGCAGAAGCGCACGATCACCACGAACGTCCTGATCGACGATGGCGGCGTCGTCGTCCTGGGCGGCCTGATTTCTCATACGGACCAGAAGTCGGATCAGAAAATTCCCGTGCTCGGCAGCATTCCACTGGTCGGCAACCTGTTCAAGACACGCAAGGCCGAAGGTGCGAAAAACAACCTGATGATCTTCATCCGGCCGAAGATCCTGCGCGATGCCACGCAGGCCGCGTTCCAGTCCGACTCGAAGTACAACTACATGATGGATCAGCAGAAGAAGTACAACAAGACGGAATGGGACGTGCCGATTCTGCCTCCGCACGCCAAGCCAATGCTGCCGCCGTCGCCACCGATTCCTCCCGCGGGCTCCAAGCCAGCCGCTCCGGTTACGCCGGAGGAAAAAGCGAGGGCCGCGAAAGAGCAGGCAGACTACGATGCCGAGGCGGTGAAGAAGCTGCAGCGGACCCCGACGAACGGGAGCTCGCCACCGGTCGCACCGCTGCCGCAGCCCCCGGCAGGCAGCCAGAGTGGCGCCATGGCGCATCCCGACGGCGAGCCCCCTTACGCAACGGAACCGCCGGGCGTGTTGATGCCCCAGCAGGTTCCGCAGTCACCACCATCCCCGGCGGAGACGCCCCGCGAGGGAGGTAAGAAGTGAACACCGCGGCTGTCGATACCACATCACCTGCGGCAACGCCGGTTGATCGGCGGCCCGCCTTTGCGTTCGCCAAGCGTCACGGCGTGTTGGTCAAGCGGGTCGTGGAAGGCGTGGCGGAATGCGTGTGCCGTGAGAACGCCACTGCCATGGCCATTGCCGAAGTGCGACGCTACATGCGGGTGCCGCTGACCATCACTCGCGTACCGGAAGCGGAATTCGACAACCTGCTGCGACTTGCCTACGAAGGCGGTTCCTACACCATGCAGGCCGTCGAGGGACTCGACGAGGCAACCGACCTCGCCCACCTCGCGCAGGACCTGCCGGAGAACGTAGACCTTCTCGACAGCGACGACGATGCGCCGATCATTCGGCTCATCAACGCTGTGTTGACGCAGGCCGTGCGCGAGAATGCATCGGATATCCACGTCGAGCCGTTCGAAAACCGGCTCGTTGTGCGCTTCCGCGTCGACGGTATTCTGCGTGAGGTGTTGCAATCCAAGCGCGCGGTCGCGCCGCTGGTGGTCTCGCGCCTGAAGGTCATGTCGAAACTCGACATCGCCGAGAAACGCCTGCCACAGGACGGTCGCATCAGTTTGCGCATCGCCGGCCGCGCGGTGGATATCCGCGTCTCGACCATTCCTTCCGGACATGGCGAGCGGGTGGTGCTTCGTATTCTCGACAAGCAGGCCGGACGCATCGACCTGAACGCGCTCGGCATGATCCCGCAGATCGCCTCGCTGATCGATGAGCTGATCCACAAGCCGCACGGGATTCTCCTCGTAACGGGCCCCACGGGCTCGGGCAAGTCGACAACGCTCTATGCGAGCCTCGAGCGGTTGAACGACAACACGCGCAACATCATGACGGTCGAAGATCCTATCGAGTACTACATCGACGGTATCGGCCAGACTCAGGTCAACAGCAAAGTGGAAATGACCTTCGCGCGCGGCCTGCGCGCCATCCTGCGTCAGGATCCTGACGTGGTCATGGTCGGAGAGATTCGTGACCTGGAGACCGCACAGATTGCCGTTCAGGCGAGCTTGACCGGTCACATGGTGATGTCGACGTTGCATACCAACACCGCGGCCGGTGCCCTCACCCGTTTGCGCGACATGGGCATCGAGCCTTTCCTGCTGTCATCCAGCCTGGTGGGAGTGCTCGCTCAGCGACTCGTGCGCGTGCTCGATCCGGATACCAAACAACCGTTTCAGGCCGGCGAGTACGAGCGGCGCCTTCTCAACCTGCGGCCCGAGGATCCGTCACCGATTCTGTACAGGCCTGGGCGTGACGGTGGCGGCAGCGGTTACCGCGGCCGCTCGGGCATCTACGAGTTGATTGTCGTCGATGACCAGATGCGTACGATGATTCACGATGGCGCCAGCGAGCATGAGCTGGAAAAGTATGCACGCCAGACCACGCCGTCGATTCGCGACGATGGTCGGGCGAAAGTGCTCCGTGGTGAAACGACGATCGAGGAAGTGTTGCGAGTGACGCGCGAGGATTGAGTACAATCCGTACCATCGGGCTGATGCTCGACTCGCGTCAGGATCCGGCTTTTCATGGGTGCATTTGAATATACGGCTCTGGACACCGGCGGCAAGGAACGCAAGGGTGTCCTCGAGGGCGACACGCCGCGGCACATCCGCCAGCTGCTGCGCGAGCGACAGCTCCTCCCTGTCACTGTCAACGAAGTCGCGCAGAAGGAATCCAAGCGCCAACAACAGACGGGATCGATGTCGTTCTCGCTGTCCCGCCGCGGTATTTCGACAGCGGATCTTTCTCTGTTCACCCGCCAGTTGGCAACGTTGGTGCGCGCCGGACTGCCGCTCGAAGAATCCCTGTTGGCAGTGTCGCAGCAGACTGAGAAGCCGCGAGTACAAAGCATCGTACTGGGAGTGCGTGCCAAGGTAATGGAGGGTCATCCCCTCGCGGACGGACTGGCTGACTTCCCACGCGTGTTTCCCGAGATCTACCGCTCCACCGTGGCCGCGGGCGAGCAATCCGGCAAGCTCGACGGAATCCTCGAGCGCCTGGCCGACTACACCGAGGGACGCGAGCTGATCCGGCAGAAGATTCTGGCTGCCATGCTGTATCCAATCGTGTTGTCGGTAATGTGTTTCGCGATTGTGACCGGCCTCATGGTGTACGTGGTCCCGAAGGTAGTGGCGGTGTTTGAATCTGCCAAGGGCAAGCTGCCCCTGATCACGCAGATGCTCATCGCCTCCAGCGACTTCATTCGCAACTACGGCATCTACATGGCGATCGGGGCGATCGTTGCGGCCTTCCTGTTCCGCCGCTGGCTGGCCAATCCGGCGAATCAGCGCCGCTGGCACCGGGCGCAATTACGCATGCCCATGGTGGGAAAGCTGTCACGAGGCTTCAACACTGCCCGCTTCACACGCACCTTCAGCATCCTGTCGGCCAGTTCGGTCCCCGTGCTCGAGGCACTGCGGATCTCCGGGGAGGTTGTGACGAACCTGCCCATGCGCGATGCCGTGGCGGAAGCGGCCGCCCGGGTTCGTGAAGGCGCCCCGATCGGGCGCTCACTCGCCGTCAGCAAACTGTTTCCGCCCATGACCATCCACCTCATCTCGAGCGGTGAGTCCAGCGGTGAGCTGGAAAGTATGCTCGAACGTGCTGCGATCGCGCAGGAACGCGAGCTGGATGGGCTGCTGGCGGGCATGGTGGGTCTGCTGGGCCCGATGCTGATTGTCGGCATGGGCGGCTTCGTGATGGCCATCGTCTTTGCGATGCTGCTGCCCATCTTCGAAATGAACAACCTGATCAAGTGATACTCAGGCCGTTGCAGCCGGCAGTCGATTGTTTTAACTTCGCGCCGTCTTTCGGACACGGTGTCCCGCATGAGCGAGAAACCCGAATCGGACGAATTCGAGGAAGAGGAAGCTGAAGAGCCGCTCGTTGGCGATTCCGATGTCGACCTCGACCAGGTCAACAAAGAGCTCGACATGGCCAAACGCAGGGGCCAGAAGGTCGGCGACCCGGCATGGCGCCGCCTCGAGCGATTGCTCGAGGATAAGCGCACGGCCGAGCTGACCAGCGACTTTGAGGACTATGACATCGGCGTGGATGACGACGATGAGGAGCTGGGGGAAGACTAACCTTATCGGTGGTCCTGAAATCGGGGCTTGACGCGGCTCGACCCCAGTAAGTGGCGCCAGAGCAACGTGGCGGCATGCTCGCGCTCACCGGCCATCAGGCGGTCCAGGATGGCGACGTGCTCACTGAAGGACACCCGCATCCGCTCCGGTGCGAAAACCGCGATGTAACTGAAGAACCGCCGCAGACGGTTCTGGTGGATCACCGCCTGCTCCAGGAAGCGGTTGCGCGAGCAGCTCGCCACGAACTCGTGGAATTCGGCATTCAATTCGAAGAATTTGCCACTGCTCAGCTTTTCCAGCCCGTCGGACAACAGCTCCACATGGATCTGCCGCAGGCGCTGGGCGCGCGGCTTGTCCAGGCGGAAACCGGGCTCCAGAATGCACGCAGGCTCGATCAGCAGGCGAAAGCGGTAACTGTCCTCGTGTAGCTGGGTTGCATCCAGCGCGGGCAGGAAACGCCACCCGTGACCGCTGCGTCGCTCGATTACATTATCCAGCACCAGGCCATTCAACACGCGGGCCAACGCGCCCCGGGCAACGCCGTAACGGCGCATCAGCTCGGTTTCCGTCACGTTGTCAGGAAGCTCACCGGAGAATCGATCCGAGGCCATCTGTTGCACCAGCTTGTCATCTTCGCTGGCGAGATCTGAATAGGGTTCGAGGTCCTGATCGCGAACGGCGCGCTTCAGGACATAACCTCTGCGGGGAACAACGTTGAGCAAACCGCGCTTGGACAACACGGCAAGCGCCCCACGGACAGGAGTCCGTGAGACTCCGAAGGTCTGCGCAAGCGCGTTTTCGCTTATCAAGGCCCCTGGCGCATAGCCGCGCTCTTTTACGTGGATCAGGATCTGTCCGGCCAGACGTGTTTGTAGGTTGCTGCTCAGTGCTCGGCGTACTGCGGCCGTCATGCGCGGAACTATATGCCAACCGCAACGTATACGCCTCAGTGAAAATCGCGCGACCGCGTAATGAGCTCGCCCAGCAGGGCCGACCGATCTATGAGGCGCTGCGCAATAACATGTGTTACACCTTCCTGGCGCTGCAATTCACCTCGAATCTCCAGCAGTTTCGATTCAATCAGCGGCCGCCGCTGCTGGCTGCCAACACGTTCCCAGACAATGACATTGACCTGGCCGCTCTCGTCCTCGAGCGTCAGAAACGTCACCCCGTTCGCGCTCTGTGGGCGCTGCCGCATGAGCACGATCCCCGCGGTACGGATGATCTTTCCATGTGCAACGCAACCAAGATCGCTTGCCGTCAATAGTCGATTGCGCGCAAACCGATCACGCAACAGCGCCATGGGATGCCGCCCGAGCGTCAGGCCAACAGAGGCATAGTCGGCAACGATCCGCTGGCCTTCTGTTGGTGCCTCGAGGAGCGGCCGCCCCTCCTCGATGCTTCCGGAACGCTCACCCTGGGGCGCCAGCGGCAAAGCACGTTCGGTGCCCGCGACTTCCCAGAACGCGAGATGCCGGTTACCACTCAATTCCGACAGCGCGCCTGCCGCCGCCAACGCCTCCAGGTCCCCGCGATCCAGAGCCGCCCGCCTCCCGAGGTCCTGGACGCTTTCGAACCTGCGCTGCCTGCGAGCCGCCTCGACCCTGTTTCCTCCTTGCTCCGACAGCGACTTGACCATCCGCATCCCCAACCGTAACGCGGGCTCGCCATCCTCCCGTCGCTCCAGGGATGACTCGTAGCCGCTCTCCTGAACGTCCACCGGTCTCACCTCGACTCCATGCGCTCGCGCATCGCGCACCAACTGTGCGGGCCCGTAGAACCCCATCGGCAAGCTGTTGAGCAATGCGCAGGTAAAGGCCGCCGGCTCGTGGCACTTCAGCCACGACGAGTCATAAACCAACAACGCGAAACTGGCGCTGTGACTCTCCGGAAATCCATACTCACCAAAACCCAACATCTGGCGGTAGATGCGATCAGCAAATTCAGGGGTGTAGCCATTCTTCGCCATCCCCTGCAGCAGCTTGTCCTTGAAGTGCTCGATGCCGCCACTGCGTTTCCACGCGCCCATGGCGCGGCGGAGCGCGTCGGCCTCACCGGCGGAGAAACCGGCGGCCACGATCGCGATCTGCATGACCTGTTCCTGGAAGATCGGTACACCGAGGGTCCGTTCGAGGACGGCTTCCACTTCCTTGCTGGGATACTCGATCTTTTCCTGGCCGTTGCGGCGCCTCAGATAGGGATGAACCATGTCACCCTGAATCGGCCCCGGGCGGACAATGGCCACTTCGATCACCAGGTCGTAGTACTTCCTGGGTTTCAGCCGCGGCAACATCGACATCTGCGCGCGGGATTCGATCTGAAACACGCCGATGGTGTCCGCGCGTGAAATCATTTCATACACTTTGGCGTCACCTTCGGGGAGGCGGCCGAGCGTGTGTTGTGTACCGCGGAAATCGTTCACCAGCGCGAATGCGCGGCGTAACGCGCTCAACATCCCCAGCGCCAGCACATCCACTTTCAACAACCCGAGGTCGTTGAGGTCATCCTTATCCCACTGCACGACCGTGCGGTCGGGCATGCTGGCGTTTTCTACGGGGACGAGCTCCTCCAGCACGCCTTCGGAAATGACAAAGCCCCCGACATGTTGGGACAGATGCCGTGGAAAGCCCGGAAACTCCACCAGTTCCCGGGCCAGCGTGACAATGTTTTTGAGAACCGGGTCGCTGATGTCAAAACCGGCGTCGCGGACCCGATCGGGCAAGGCTTCAGTGCCGTCCCACCATTGCATGACCTGCGACAGGCGGCCACCCGTTTCCGGGTCCAGGCCAAACACTTTCGCCATGTCGCGCAGGGCACTGCGCGGCCTGTACATGATGACTGTTGCGGCAATCGCGGCGCGCTCGCGCCCATATTTGCGATAGATGTACTGAATCACCTCTTCACGGCGGTCATGCTCGAAGTCAATATCGATGTCGGGTGGCTCGCCGCGCTCACGGGAAATGAACCGCTCAAACAGTAGCGCGGCTTCCCGCTCGGGTCCAACCGACGACACACCCAAGCAATAGCAGACGAGCGAGTTGGCAGCCGACCCACGTCCCTGACACAGGATGTGCTTGCTGCGCGCATAGGCGACGATGTCCTGCACTGTGAGGAAGTACGGCTCGTAGCGCAGGTCTCCAATCAGGTTGAGCTCTTTCTCGATGGTGGCGAGGGTGCCGGCAGGAGCGCCATCCGGCCAGCGCCACTTGATGCCCTCCTCCACGAGCTTGCGCAAGTAGGTCGTAGGCGTGTATCCCGCCGGCACGAGCTCACGTGGATACTCGTATCGAAGCTCTTCGAGAGAAAACGTACAGGCATTCGCGATGGCAACTGACTCGGTGAGCAGATCGGGCGGATACAGACGGGCAAGCCGCTCGCGCTCGCGAAGATGACGTTCGCCATTCGGATAGAGCTGCCAGCCCGCCTCCGCAATCGGGATGTTCAACCGGATTGCCGTGACGGCGTCCTGCAGTCGGCGCCGATCCCGAGAGTGCATGTGCACATCACTGCTGGCGACGAGCGGAATCTGCAGCTCACTACCCAGCGCCTGGAGAGTCCGCAGCTGTTGTCTGTCAGCTCCTGCTCGAAGCAACTCCACGGCAATGCGGACTTTGGCCCCAAACTGGTGGCACAACCATTGCGCCTGCTCCTTCTGCGGCGGATCGGAAGGAACCCACAGAACAAAACAGTGCTCCAATCCGCACTCGATCAGGTCCTGACGGGTGAGTGAATAATGACCCTTCCGCGCGGCGCGGCGGCCGCGACTGATCAACCGGCATAGACGTCCATAACCGTGGCGGTCAATGGCGATGGCAACCAGCTTCAGGCCGCATTCGAGGCGGAATTCAGCTCCCACCAGGAGCTTTATTTTCAGGAGCTTCGCCGCCATGTATGCCCGTACGACGCCGGCGACGGAACATTCATCCGTGATGGCGATCGCGCTGTAGCCGAGCTGATGGGCGCGCTCGACCAGCTCCTGGGGGTGCGAAGCGCCGCGCAGGAAAGTAAAGTTGCTGAGGCAGTGCAGCTCAGCGTAATGAGTCATCCAAACACCCCATGCAGAAACCAACGGTGAGGGTCCGCGCGTTCACGGAATATCCATAGCTGCACGCCGTAGATGTCAAACACCGTGTAGTAATCGCGTCCGATTTCAGCTCCGTCCCACCAACCTGTTTCAATCCGTTCAACATCGCCAAAAAATCGCAGCGTGCCGTGACGACGCGGAACGCCATCGATTTCTTCCAACTGCTGAGGTGTTGGGAGTAACCACAAAGGCCGACGAAAGGCGCCCCAAGGTGCGGCGACGCCCGGCCCTCGAGTTGGCGGGGCACTTGCACCCGCCAACGACGGCTCGCACATGCCCCAGGCCCGTTCGGGACGGTGCGCCTGCATCACTTGAAGGCTGTAGACCGCCTCGTGTCCGAGGCGTGCGCGCAGAATCTCGATCAGTGCCGATGATTCGGATCCTGCCGCGGCCCCACCGTACTCACCCGGCTGCCACAACGGGTTGGAACTGAGCTCACGCAACACTGGCAGCCCCGAGCGCAGCTCCAACGACCGCACAGGCTCTGGCAACACCAGAGCGTTCAACCTTTCACCGAGCAACTGCGTCAGCCGTTCAACATTCGCAAGTGGCGCCGCCAGCCTCAGAACACACTCCGACGGTGCTGCGTGCCGATGTCGCAGCCGGCATTGGAGCTCGGTGATCCCAACCTGCCGCGTCTCGAGGAACTTTCCCAGGTCCGCCAGCATCGGCGCCAACGCAGCGAGAATGGTTTCGTTGTTTTCCATCTCGTACGTCAGCTCGCGACGCCGCCTGAAGCGCTCACGCGGTTGGAAATCATGACGAAGGTCGGCATTTCTTCCAGTCAGCCGATCCAGCTCAGCGAGGTGGACCGGTCCAAACCGGCGGGCAAACCCGGCCCTGGGCAAACGCAACGCCTGACCGATCGTGCGAACACCCATTCGCGCGAGTCGTTCGATGACCTCTTCCGGCCAACGCAAGGGCACCAAAGGCATTGAGGTCAATCGTCCAATGAGCTGAGCTTTGTTTGTCACAACAAACGGCTCACCGACACGCGCCGCCACCAGCGCAGCCAGAGGTGTGGGTGCGAGCGCAATAGCCGATTCGATTCCAAGCATCTGGCAGTCGGCGCCGAACCGGCTGAGCAAACCCTCCACGCCATTGAATAGATGCAGACTGCCTTTCACCTCCAGCAGCAAACCATCCGGAGGTACGAGACTGACCCGGGGTGTGAATCTTTGTGCACGAGTCGCAAGTTTCTCGAGCGTTGCGCTCGCCCCGAGCGACACAATGTGCGCGCCTACCCACAGTTGCGCGGAATCGGCCGGTTCACGCCCTGCCTCGACAGATCGCAGGGATGTTGGGAGTCGGACGACTCGCGCATCATTTTTGCGAAGGGGCCGCGACGCCATGCTCAACCCCCTGCCGTCGTCAGATCGAGGTCAACGCTGCCGCGCACCCCTCCTTTGCTCTTGAGCAGGTTGACGCGCACGCCGTAGGTTGATGGTTCGATTGCGAGCCGCAGCGCGGCGTGCGAAGACTCCCGGGCGGCCCGCAAAGGCCGAAACAACACGCCGAGAGCGCGGCCTCGCTCGGCCGCAAGCTGCAGGCGCCGGATCTCCTTACCCCGGGGACCCTGCGGATGATTCAGCGCCCACGACATCACGAGATCACAGGCATTCGATCCCAATGACTGCTCGAACGCCCAGAGCGCTCCGCTTCGCAGCGCGTCGGGAACCCTGACAATGAGAATCCGCTCCAGAACGACGCCATGCGCCGCCAGAGCGGGAGCAAAAGGTTCGAAAGGGGGAGCGACCCAGACGGCGGAACGAGCCATGGGCGCCCGCGTGAGCGCCGACAGCATGGGCAGAAGCAGTGTCAGTTCCCCAACGCCCAGACGGGGTGTGAGGATTTCTATCAGGCCGCTACGCGGCCAACCTCCGCCAGGCAGACGTTCATCGAGCGCAGCGAATCCCGATGGCAGGACTTCTGTTCGCGCGACGCTCGTCCCGCGCCAAATTCCAGGGTGCTCGAGCAGCCGAGCGAGTTCTGATGTTACAACCATCCGGGCTGCTCATGATCACCGTACTACGCAACCGATTCCGTACGGGCCCGCCCGCAGGCGGGCCCTGAAAACGCCAACCTCACATGAGGCCGGTTGTTTTCCCGCGGCGTACAACACCGACGACGATGCCTTCAATGAGAAGGGGCTCATCCTTGAGGTCCACCTTGATGGGTTCAAACTCCACGTTCTCCGGCATCAACCAGACAACGGTGCCTTCCTGGCGATAGCGCTTGACCGTCACCTCATTCTCGAGGCGAGCCACCACGATCTGGCGACTGCGCACTTCAGAAGTCCGATGCACGGCTACGAGATCGCCATCGAGAATGCCGGCGTCCTTCATGCTCATGCCCGTTACCTTCAAAAGGTAGTGCGGCTTGGGCTGAAACAACGACGGGTCGATCTGCAAGCGTCCCTCGAAGTTCTCTTCGGCGAAGATGGGACGACCGGCGGCGACGCGGCCGATGAGCGGCAGGCCCATCTGCTCACGGATCGTGTCCTTGAGCTGAATGCCGCGGGACGTGCCCGGCACCAGGGCAATGACCCCTTTGCGCGCCAGGGCCCTGAGATGCTCTTCGGCGGCATTGGCCGACCTGAACCCCAGTTCCCGGGCAATTTCCGCCCGCGTCGGCGGCATGCCGGTTTCAGAGATAAATCGCTGTACCAGGCGCAGAATCTGCGTCTGGCGAGGAGTCAGATCGGACATTGCGGCTACCTGTTCTTGCATACAGCTACTGTGATTATATCCAGATATCTTCCGCTTTCAAGCGGGCCTGCTGTCTAGGTTCGCTGTCGCGGCGCAACAGCGCCACTCGAACCTCATTCAAAGTGGATGAGCCCGGTAGGACGAAGGGGTCATGTGTATGCGTAGGGAGTCAGAACGCTGTTGACTGAACCGGTCATGAACCAGCAGCGTGCAACGGGTGCACCAGGAGGAAATTTTGAATTCCTCAATGCAACATCATGTCGCGACAGGACGACAAAGCTCTGTAGGTAGTTGCAATCCATCGGTAAATTTGGTGCCATTGCGCGCTTGCGAATGGGGGCATGGAACCTGCGTGCTACATTCGCATTCGTTTCAGGGACCTCCCGAATCAACAAACCCAGAAGGGGACTGTTTATGAAGAGCGCGATCGTTTTGAAGGTGGCTGCAGTGGCAGTCGTGGCGGGACTCGCAGGCTGTCAGGATCTGAAGCCCCTCCAGGCGGATGTCGCTGACCTCAAGTCGCAGGTAGCGAAGCTGCAGTCGGACGTGGCGGCTGCGAAGTCGTCCGCTGACCAGGCCAACAGCACCGCACAGGCCGCCAATCAGGCTGCCAGCAGCGCCCAGAGCACTGCGAACCAGGCGTTGGCCGCCGCTCAGGCGAGCCAGTCGGCTGTTGATGCGACCAACGAGAAGATCGACCGCATGTTCAAGCGTTCGATCTCCAAGTAAGAAGCTAAACCGCCCTCGAGGCGGACGCCGCGCCTAACAGCGCGGCGTTTTTTTTGCGCGCCAGGCGGACAGTCCCTGTTCAGGGATAGTCCCCGTTCGGGGATAGTGCGCCAAATTTAATAGCGGACCAGCGACGAACCCCAGGTAAACCCTCCACCGAATGCTTCCAGAAGAAGCATGTCGCCGCGCTTGACGCGGCCGTCGCGCACCGCCTTGTCGAGCGCCAGAGGCACGGAAGCGGCGGAGGTATTTCCCTGGTCCTGCACCGTCAGAATCACGCGTTCCATCGGCAGATGCAGCTTCTTGGCAATCGCCTGAATGATTCTGAGATTGGCCTGATGGGGTATCAGCCAGTTGATGTCCGAGCGATCCAGACCGTTCGCCGCCAGTGCTTCATCGACTGCCTTACCGAGCAAGTTCACCGCTGATTTGAACACTTCACTGCCCACCATGGAGATGGACAGTTTGAACTCGGGACCAAAGCCCTTGGACACCCCACTGCCGCAATAGAGCATGTCCTTGTAGTGACCGTCGGCGTGCAGGTGTGTCGAGAGAATGCCGGGCTCCTCGGAGGGACTCAGAACGACGGCGCCCGCACCATCGGCAAACAGAATCGCCGTCGACCGATCGCTCCAGTCGGTGATGCGCGAGAGCGTTTCCGAACCGATTACGAGCGCGCGCTTGGCCTCACCACACCGTACGTATTTGTCAGCAATTGACAAGGCGTACATGAAACCGCTGCAGGCGGTTTCGAGGCTGAAGGCCGGTCCGCCGCGACAACCCAGCCGGCTCTGCAGAATCACGCCACAGTTCGGAAATACCAGGTCGGGCGTCGTGGTCCCGAACGCAATGAAATCGACATCCTCCGGCCGCAGGCCCGCCGCATCCAACGCCCGGCGCGCCGCGTGCTCAGCGAGATCAACCGTGGTTTCACCTTCGGCGGCGATGTGACGGCGCTCTATTCCGGTGCGCTCGCGGATCCAGGAATCGCTGGTTTCCACCAGCTTTTCCAGGTCGAAGTTCGTGAGGACCTTCTCGGGAAGATAGGAACCGGTGCCGACAATGCGCGAATAAATCAATGTGAGGACTCCGTGAGCGCCTGGGCGATGTGCGCTGTCAGACCGCGTCGCTCCGCCACGGCCGCAGTTGTTATCGCTCTCGCAAATGCAGCACCGTCCGCACGGCCATGGCTTTTGACCACGATCCCGGCGAGACCGACCATGCAGGCGCCGTTATAACGGTTTGGATCCAGACCAGCGGCCACCCGCCGCAGTACCGGCCGCGCGATGAGACCTGCAAGCGACGATGCCAGTGACGACTTGAATTCTTCCCGCATGCGGTTGCCGATGAGGCGCGCAGCTCCCTCCATCGTCTTGAGAGCCACGTTGCCGGTAAACCCGTCCGTTACAACAACGTCCACTTCACCCGAGAAGATATCATCACCTTCCACGAACCCAACGTAGTTGAGTCGCGTGGACTGCAGGAGTGCGTGTGCCTCCTGCACGATCTCGTGGCCCTTGATGTCCTCTTCACCGATGTTGAGCAATCCGATCCGCGGCTTCTCGAGCCCATGGATGTCACGGGCAATGATGGTACCCATGGCCGCGAACTGACGCAGTTGTTCCGGAGTGGCCTTGGTGTTTGCACCGAGATCGAGCATCTGTGTATGCCCGTGGGCGGAGGGAATCCCTGAAATGATCGCGGCGCGTTCCACACCGTCGATGGTCTTGAGGACGAAGTGGGCCATGGCGGTGAGCGCGCCGGTGTTGCCGGAGCTGACACACGCGCCCGCTCTGCCCTCCTTCACGAGGTCGATGGCAATCCGCATCGAGGAATCTTTCTTGCGGCGGATGGCTTCACGCGGCGTGTCGCCCATAGCAACAACCGACGCCGCGGGAACGATCTCGATCCGCTCACGGACCGAGCCGTTGACGCTCGCGAGGTGCGGCTGGATCTGCTCGGGCTGCCCAACCAACAGCGCGCGCATCTGCGGATCGTCACCGAGCGCCAGCAGCGACCCGGCGACGTACTCGCGCGGCGAATGATCGCCGCTCATCACGTCGATGGCGATAGTGGTCACGGGCAGACCCGCGAAGGATGGGGGCGCATTCGCGCCTGGGAAACGAGCGTCGTCGCGGAGCTTATTCCTGCTCTTCGACTTCTTCCGGCTTCTCGATTACGCGCTTGCCGCGATAGAAACCATCGGGGGTGATGCAATGACGCAGGTGGGTCTCACCGGACTGCGGATCCGTCGACAGCGCCGGCTTCGCGAGCCCGTCGTGCGAACGATGCATGCCGCGCCGTGAAGGCGTCTTGCGGCTTTTTTGCACAGGCATTTAACTATCTCCTAAATGTAACTTCAGCGTTTGAGCAGCTCGCCGAGCTGCGCAAACGGTTTCTGTGTTGTCGGTTCCGGCGCCTCCACCTTCACGGCGGGGACTTCTTCCGCAACCACGCACTCGCTCGCCTCAGCGTGCAGCGGCACGATCGGCAACTCGAGCAATAACTCTTCCTCAACCAACTCGCCGATCGTCACGCGGCCACCTGCCGCCAACACCGGCTCGAGGTGCTCCGGCACCCGGCCCGCATCCGCTTCCGCGGTAATCAACGCCACCCGCACCTCACTGCTCACGGGCTGGCTCATCGCTTCCAGGCAACGCTGACAGGACATCGTTGCTTCGCCGCTCACCGTCAGATCAGCGACAACAATCCCCGACTCGCGCGTAAAATGCACACGCCCACGAACCAGCCCCTCGACACTTGCGATCTTCGAGCGCAAGCGGGGAAGCTCGGCGAGCGGGACAGCGAAGTCGACGTCGGCCTCGCCGTCAGCCAGCCGGTCGATGTCGAGCGGCTTGGACCAGGGTGGCGACATGGGGCGCGTATCATAGGTATGAGGTGTCCCTAAGTCAAAACCCAGATGGGGGCTAAGCTATTGTTTCTGATGGACCGAAGGCGGTGTGAATGCGACCTGTGATTCTGGCTTCGACTTCTCCTTACCGGCGGGCGCTTCTGGAGCGCCTCGGGGTGCCGTTCGAGGTGGTCAGGCCCGCGGCCACCGAAGAGCATCTGGCGCGCGAAATGCCCCGTGACCGGGCGCTGCGGCTCTCCGGCGCCAAGGCGAAAGCCGTGGCGGCACAGCGGCCCGATGCGGTCGTGATCGGCAGCGACCAGGTCGCCTCCCTGGGCAGCCGGGTACTGGATAAGCCGGGCGATGCCGAAACCTGCCGCAGCCAGCTCGCGGCCCTCAGTGGCCAGACTGCCCGCTTCCACACCGGATGCGCGGTCATCGCCAATGGCGAGCGGCTCATCCATCTGGACACGACATCAGTGGTGTTCAGGACCCTGACGAGGGAAGAAATCAGCCGCTACGTGGAGCGCGAGCAGCCGTTCGACTGCGCCGGTGGATTCAAGGTGGAAGCGCTCGGTATCACCTTGATGGAAAGCATCGAGAGCCGCGATCCCACGGCCTTGATCGGCCTGCCGCTCATCTGGCTGGCCAGCGCCCTGCGCAGCGTCGGCTACCAGGTGCCCTAGGAGCCTAGCGTTTACCGCTCGCCGCCAGCTTGTCGATGGTTGCGGCGAGCTCCGGCGGCAGGGGCGTGTTCACACTGAACTCCCCACCAGAGGGCCATTCGAAGCTCACGCTGTGGGAATGCAGGAACATCCGGTTGAGGCCGAACGCCTTCATCGCGGAATTGAACTCCTCATCCCCATATTTCTGATCACCCGCGACCGGGTGACCGGCATGAAGCGCATGGACGCGGATCTGGTGCGTGCGCCCCGTGAGAATCGCCACCTCCAGGAGGCTCGCGCGCTTGCCGAAGAACTGGATCGGCCGGAAGTCGCTGATTGAAGGCTTGCCGGAGGCGTCCGCCTTCACCGTGCGCTCGCCTCCCACACGAATGTCGGTACGCAGGGGAATATCGATACGCTTGCGACCCAACTCCCATTTGCCTTTCAGCAAAGTAAGGTACTTCTTCTCAAAGGCCGCTCCGTCGCGCAACAGCGCATGCACTGTGCGCAGCGTCGCCGAGTTCTTCGCAACCAACAGCACGCCGCTGGTGTCCCGATCCAGCCGGTGCACGAGCTCGAGCGTGGCGCCGGGGCGCAATGCTCTCAGCCCCTCGATGGCGCCGAAGCTCACCCCGCTGCCGCCATGAACCGCCAGCCCGGCCGGCTTGTCCAACACGAGCAGGTTATCGTCTTCCTGAACGATTGCGTTGCGAATGGTCTCGACCAGATCGCTCGAGGGTTTACCGACCTCACTCGCGGGGCGGACTTTGATCGGGGGAATGCGGATCTTGTCGAACGCCTGCAGACGCGTGTCGGGACCGGCGCGATGGCCGTTGACGCGGACCTCACCTTTGCGGATGACCCGGTAAATGCGGCTCCGCGGCAGGTCACCGAGCTCGCGGTGCACGAAATTGTCCAGCCGCTGTCCCGCCTGGTCCTGCGTGACCTCCAGGTGACGGACCGCGGCTCGGACTTCCGTGCCGGGCTTCACATCTTGTTGCCCGCGCGCATCGTCATCACCGTAAGACATTGTTTCTAAAAAACCTTTGAGAGTATACTGAGGCGAGTCGGCAGCATCTCACCATATTTGCGCCGACCACGGTAAGCGGCCCGAAGTCGAATCTTCATGACAGTGTCACGGAAGATCCAAGCGCCGCATGTTAGTTGGTCCTCCAAATCGAGGCCATCGTATTGGGCCGACAAGATTGCGCAGCTCGCGTCGAACGTCTCGAAAAGACTCCGCGGGCCGTGCCGTCGGTTGTTTCACCGAAGGTTTCCGGCGCCCCGCCTCCTTGTATGGCGGGCATCGATGAATAACGAGACATTTGCGCCTTGACTGAGATCCGAAATCTTCGCTGTTGCGCTGGCTTGCCCGCGCGCGCGACGCCTGCGTCGCGCCCCGATGTTGTTCAGATGTCGGCCCCTCAATGCACAGTAGGGGCACATGAAAAGAATGCTGGTGAATGCAACTCAAGAGGAAGAGTTGCGCGTCGCTCTGGTTGACGGACAGAAACTCTTTGACCTGAGTATCGAACTACCCTCCCGCGAACAGAAAAAAGCCAACGTCTACAAGGGCCGGATCTCCCGCATCGAGCCCTCGCTCGAAGCCTGCTTCGTGGATTACGGCGCGCAGCGCCACGGGTTCCTGCCGCTGAAGGAAGTCTCCAAGGAGTACTTCCGTCAGCAGCCGCAAGGCGGCCGCATGAACATCCGCGAGCTGCTCTCGGAAGGCCAGGACCTCGTCGTCCAGGTTGAGAAGGAGGAACGTGGCAACAAAGGTGCCGCCCTCACGACCTTCATCAGCCTCGCCGGCCGTTTTCTGGTCCTGATGCCGAACAACCCGCGCGCCGGTGGCGTGTCACGTCGCATCGAGGGCGAAGACCGCGACCAGATGCGCGAGATCATGAACAACCTGCAGATCCCCGACGGGATGGGAGCGATCATCCGCACCGCCGGTGTGGGCCGCTCCGCCGAAGAGCTGCAGTGGGACCTCGACAACCTCAAGACGCAGTGGGATCAGATCGAAGCCGCGGGCCGCGACCGCCCTGCTCCGTTCCTGGTGTTCCGCGAAAGCGATGCCGTGACACGCGCCATGCGCGACTACCTGTCAGACGACATCGGCGAGATCCTGGTCGATGACGAAGCCGCTTATCAGAAGGCGCAGGAGTACATGCAGCGGTTCATGCCGCAGGATGCCCAGCGGCGTCTGAAAATGTACGTCGATGACATCGCCCTCTTCACCCGGTTTCAGATCGAGAGCCAGATCGAGTCGGCGTATGCACACAAGGTGCAGCTGCCTTCCGGTGGCAGCATCGTCATCGACTACACCGAGGCGCTCGTCTCGATTGATATCAACTCGGCGCGCGCTACCCGCGGCAGTGATATCGAGACTACGGCTCTCAATACGAACCTCGAAGCCGCGGATGAAATTGCACGCCAGTTGCGCATCCGCGATATCGGTGGACTCATTGTCATCGACTTCATTGATATGGAGTCGACCAAGAACCAGCGCGAAGTTGAGGATCGGCTGCGCGATGCCGTGAAGATGGACCGCGCTCGCATCCAGATCGGACGCCTGTCGCGGTTTGGGCTGCTCGAGATGTCACGGCAGCGGTTGCGGCCGTCGCTGGGCGAGTCGAGCCACATTGTGTGCCCCCGCTGCGTGGGGATCGGAAGTATCCGCAGCATCGAATCGATGACGCTGTCGATTCTGCGATTGATCGGTGAGGAGCTGCGTAAGGATCGGACCGCGCGTGTCATTGCGCAGGTACCGGTAGATGTCGCCACCTACCTCTTCAACGAGAAGCGCGAATGGCTGCGCACGCTCGAGGACAAGAGCGAGATCGAGCTGATCATCATCCCGAACGAGAACATGCAGACACCGGAGTATTCGATCCGGCGCGTTCGCGATGATGAGCTCGAGCTGCCCGAGAACAAGCAGATCAGCTACCTGATGCCGACCGCGCCCATCGTGGGTGAGCCCGGCACGGCCCGCGACAAGAAGCCGGTCCAGGAACAGCCTGCCGTGGCAACACTGTTGCCCACAACATCGGCGCCTGCGCCCGTCAATCTGTACCAGCCGCCTGCGCCCGTGGCACCCGCTGCTGCCGAACCGGCAGCCCCGCAGATTCCGCAGGGAAGCTCCAGCGGCGTCTTCGGATGGTTCAAGCGGTTGCTGGCGGGTGATGCCCCGGCAGCCCCTGCACCTGCCCCGATTGCCGAAGCACAGCCGGCACCTGCTACCTCCACCCGTTCATCATCAGGGTCTGGTGGCGGTTCCCGTGATGGTCAGCGCCGTCGAGATGGACGACGTGATCACTCGCGAAGCCGTGGCAGCCATGCTGACTCCGGCTCACGTCGTGATCGTGACACCCGCGATCGGGGTGGCGAGGGCCGGGATCGCAACGAGGGCGGTGCTCGCGCCGAGGGTCGCAACGAAGGTGGCCGCAACGAAGGTGGCGGCCGCAATGAACGTCGCGATGGTGGCCGCTCGCGCGGCGGCGACCGCTCGAGGAGCGGCGGCCGTGGCGAGGGTCGTCAGGATCATGGCCGGCAGGAGCAAGGCGCTCGCGGCGATCAGAATGGTCGGGGCGACTCGTCTCGCAGCGACCAGAACGGCAGACACGATCAGCCGCGTGCGGATCAGGGTCCTCGCGGCGAGGCGCGGCAGGATCAAGGTGGTCGCGGCGAGGGATCAGCCGGGTTCGACCGCAATGCACCCCGCGCAGACGCGGGCGGCTTCAATCGCGGCGAACAAGCCTCGGGTGTGGACCTGCCCGCAAGTGGCAACTTCGATCGAGGCGACCAGGCCCGGCCTGAGGGTTTCCCGCCGGATGACATCGGCAACCGGAGCGGAGCGGAGGGAATCCCCCGAAGCGCCAGCGGCGCGACGTGGGACAATCGCATCGAAGGCGCCGAAGGCAACGGCAATGGCCCGGGCGGTGAGCGTCCGGAACGCAGCGGTGAACGCCGCAGCCGTCGTGGACGCCGGCGCGGTCGACGCGGCGGTGGTGGCCGCGGCGAAGGCGGAAATCGCGAGGGTGGCTCCATGGGGAGCGCCTCGGAGGCTGGTGGATCCGAGGACTCGTTTGCCTCGCAAGCCGCTCCGGTCTCGCAAGGGAACGGCAGCTACCAACACGGCGGCAGCGAAGGCGCACCCGTGCGTTCGGGCTTCGAATCGCGTGATGCGAGCTCGCAGCCAAGCGACCCGGCGCCGCAGTTCCGTGAGTCTGCTCCGCGCGAGCCTGCGCCGCAGTCTCGTGAGCCACAGGAATCAGCGCCGCCAGCGCGCGAACCACAGCATCCGTCTGAGTTCCGGGCACCACCGCCTCCGCCGCAACACTCGGATTCAGCCGAGCCGTCGCGATCGAGCGAGTCCCGCCCTCAACAGTCGGAGCATGCTGAGTCGGAGCATGCTGAGTCGAAGCCGGCTGCGGCCCACTTCGAGCCCGCACCACGTCCAGCAGCTGCACCCACGCCAACCCCCCCCGGTGGTGGCGAGTCGAGCAGCGGAGCTAAGCCGTTCGTGGTCTGGTCGTCAGCGCCGTCTCGCGACCAGGGACGGGATCAGGAGTAGAGGATCCTGGGCGCGATGGGTCTGTTCAGGCCCGTCGCGCCTCTGTCCTGACGTGCTGTAAGAGACCGCGCGCGGCGGCCTCGACGAGATCCAACACTTCCTCGAAACCGTTGGGCCCGCCGTAGTATGGATCGGGCACCTCGGTCGCTTCCGCATCCGGCGCGAATTCCAGAAACAGGCGAATGCGCTCGCGGGCCGTCGCCGGTGCGCGTTGGCGCAGGGTTTCAAAGTTCTGGCGGTCCATTGCCAGGATGAGATCAAAACGGCCGAAGTCCTGTGGCTCGACTACGCGCGCCCGCAGCGCTGACATGTCGTAGCCGCGGCGTAATGCCGCCTGACGAGTACGGGAATCGGGAGGAGATCCGACGTGGTAGGCCGCCGTTCCGGCGGAGTCGATCTCGAAGCGCAGATCGGGCGCTTCCCGCGCCGCGATCTCGCGAAACACAATCTCCGCCGTCGGAGACCGGCAAATATTCCCCAGGCAAACGAAGAGAATTTTCATGAGAAAATCCTACGTCGCCAAGTGACCGCGCGCCAGCCGCGCAAACGGGCGGCGCGCGGCCCCTGCCGGCACGCCGCCTCATACGTACCTATTTAACGCTGTACCCGCGGCCCTCGAGACACGCACCCATGGCGCGCTGATACGACGCGCGCGCGGACGCGGCATCACCAGACGACACGCCCCCGTTCGGTTGCGTAGGATCAAATCCAGACTGGCCCTGCGCCCACTTGTGGCACTCGTACTTGTCCCGGGATTGCTGCTCGTCAGACTGCCCGTTCTTGGGGTACACAAACACGTCGCCGTTCGGGCTGGGCGGCGGCGGAGGCGTATCGGTGCTCGCGGCATTCGGGTCGCCAGGCGCGTCGACTACCTCATACTGATTGTTGGAAGCGCTCCATATGTAGTAGGTGTCGTTTGCGTAGTAATACGGGACACCGCCGAAATACACCGTCGAGTAGTACGGCGGCAGCACCGGTACGAAGGCGCCAACCGGCGCGCCAATCACAACGTAGCCGCGGGGTCCGCTCGAATACCACACGCCGCCCGAGTACCAGTACCGGCCTCCGCGCGGGTCACCGATGATGACTCGCTCACGGGGCAGTTCGCGAATGTAGTACCCGCGCTCAGGGTAGTAGTGGTTGTGACCGAAACGGCCATCCATGTGGTTCCACCCTGGCGGCGGGCCTCCCGGACCACGGTGCTCCCAATGCCGATCGTGCTGCGCCTGGGCCACGCCAATGGACAACAGGCCCAACAACCCACTCGCCAATGCTGCAGTTACCTTCAGACTCATGATCTCACCTGATCCACTATTTCACGCTGTAGCCGCGCCCTTCCAGGCACGCGCTGACGGCTCGCCTATAATCGGAAGCCCTCTGGTCAATAGCGGCTGCCTGGCGCGCATCCTGAGCCCGCGCAGCCTGGATCTGCTGGTGTTGGGCTTCCGCGTTCGCCGCATCACCCGTTGAGCCGATCGCAGCACCCGTGATGCCACCGGCGACCGCTCCAAAACCGCTGTCGCGTGGACCGGCAATGACAGCACCGAGAATCGCGCCGGCGACCGCGCCAATGGCCGTGTTGGTTCCCGGCGGCGGGCCGGCAGCCACGACGACCCGGTCATGCGGCGGCGTGCCGGGAGCGCTCGGGTCGAAATTCGTTTGTTTCACCGCCCACTCGTGACAGTCATACCGATCGCGATCCATCTGCTCGGGCGATTGTCCCTGCGTGGGGTAAGCGTACACGTCAGTACGCGGCGGCGGAGGTGGCGGCGCCTGATACACCCGGCGCGGCTGCGGCTGTTCCACACAGCCCGCCAACGCAGCGGCCGACAAAAGTACAATTGCGAAACGCTTAGCTGAATTGATCATAACCATTGCGTCCAACCGTGAAGCCGGTGCTTTAGAAAACGCGGGGCGACCCGTGTGGTTTACTTGGATCCTTCCGCGCCGGGGTAGTTCCGCCCAAGCCCGCGTCGCCGTCCGGCGACGTGTTAAAGATTGTAAAAGTGTGGCGCATACCCATCACCTCGCGAGCAAAGTCGTGACCCGCTCGAGGTCAGCCGCCGTGTTGACGTCCGGGCCGGGCTGCTCAACGCTGTCCGCCACCCGTATCTCCAGGCCATTTTCCAACGCCCGCAACTGCTCGAGCTTTTCGTGCTGCTCGAGAGCTGTCCGTTTCAGCGATGCCATGCGCAACAGGCCACTCACGCGATAACCATATATTCCCACGTGCCGCCGCGCACCCGCGTGGCTCGTCTGACTGCCAAGACCAGCCGGAGCGCCGTCTCTAGCCCACGGTATGGGCGCCCGGCTGAAATACAACGCGCGGCCCGTAATGTCTGAAACAACCTTCACCGCATTTGGATCCATGAATTCCTCGAGCGAGGTAATCGGCGTCGCCAGAGTGGCAATCTGCGCGCTCGGATGAGACTCCAACAACGAAGCCACCTGATCTATCAGAGCGGGTGGAATGACCGGCTCATCGCCCTGTACGTTGACCACGATGTCGGACTCCGCCCACCCTCGAATCCGCGCCACTTCGGCAATCCGGTCTGTTCCCGACTCGTGCGTGTGCGCTGTCATTACCGTCTCGCCACCGAACGAATGAGCGGCGCTCACGATGAGCAGATCATCGGTGGCAATGAGCACTTCGCGGGCGCGGGAAGCACGGGCGCGTTCGTACACCCACTGGATCATCGGCTTGCCGCCAATGTTCAGCAGCGCCTTGCCCGGCAGACGTGTTGATCCGTAACGCGCTGGTATGACCACGCGGAACATGATGCCTGCCTCAACGATCCAGTAACGGGTCGTCAGCGGAAAGCTGCCGGGCCTCTTCCTCCAGCATCACAGGAACATCATCCCTGATCGGATATGCCAGGCGATCCATGCGGCACACCAGCACCTGTGCTTCGCGCTGGTATTTGAGCGTTCCCTTGCAGATGGGACAGGCCAATATTTCCAACAAGCGAGCGTCCATCATTCTCCTGGCGCCAGTGCCAGAGCGACCCGTTCGAGCAGCTCTTTAGCCTGCGATTCACTGAAGCGCGCGACCACCGGGACATACCAGAGCCGCGCCGACTCGATTCCTTTGCATCTTACGGCATCCTTCTGTGTCATGAGCACGGGAAGTTCGTCATCAAATGTCAGCTCCGCGGCCGTGAAAGGATGATGATCGGGAAACGGATGCTCCACGAGATCAATGCCCCGAGCCCGTAGATCGCGGAAAAAACGCTGCGGATTGCCGATACCCGCCACGGCGTGCACACGGCGGCCCCTGAAATGCTCCAATGGCTCAGGCATGGCGAGACCGTCTACGCGGTGAGCATCTCCTCCATACAGCGACATCTGCAGACCCTTCGCGGCGCTGCCTCGGACGGAGGCATGCTCAGGAGCGCCATTCACAACGACGATATCGGCGTTACGCAGGCGGGACGCCGGCTCCCGCAATGGCCCCGCAGGCAATAAACGCCCGTTGCCAAATCCTCGGGTACCGTCAATCACAACGAGCTCGCAATCGCGGGCCAGGCGCAAATGTTGCAATCCATCATCGGCGATGACGACATCGACGCCGAGAGAGACCAGCTTCCGGGCGCCGGCAACACGGTCGCGCGAAACCACCACATCGCACCCGGTCAGACTCGCGAGCAGCATGGGCTCATCGCCCACCTGGCGCCAGGACGACGTGCCATGGACGGCGACAGGATCACTGCCGGAGCGGCCGTAGCCGCGGGAGACGATTCCAACCTTGAGACCCGTGAGCGAGAGTTGCTGTGCGAGCCAAGCCACCAACGGCGTTTTGCCGGTGCCGCCGACGGTCAGGTTCCCAACCACGATGACCGGCTTTTCGACGCGATGTACCTGTAACAATCCGCGGGCATAGGCGGCACGACGCAGTGCCATTACGAGGCGATACAGCCAACCGAGAGGCGCCAGCAGTGAAAAGCCCGCTGACTCGCGATACCACAGCGCGGTGAGCCGTTGCTCCATGAAAAATATCAGTCGTTGAACTGCATGCGATGCAGCTGCGAATACAACCCATTGTTGGCGAGCAACTGGGCATGGGTGCCGCTTTCGGCGATGGTGCCCGAGTCCAGCACGATGATGCGATCCGCCTCTTCGACAGTCGACAGCCGGTGAGCAATCACAAACGTCGTGCGGCTGCGCACCAGCAGCGCCAGCTCCGCCTGGATCTGCCGCTCCACTTCCGTGTCGAGAGCCGAGGTCGCCTCATCGAGAATCAGGATCGGCGCATTCTTCAGCAGCGCACGTGCAATCGCAATTCGCTGCCGCTGGCCACCGGACAGCAGGACGCCTCGGTCGCCCACCATGGTGTCGAGCCCTTCAGGCTGTCCCCGTGCGAACTCCGCCACGCGAGCCGCCTCTGCCGCGGCTTCAATTGCCTCTGGCGATACGTCACGACCAAACGCAATGTTGTTCCGGATCGTATCGTTGAACAACACGACGTCCTGGCTGACAACCGCAATCTGCTCGCGCAAGGCGCGCAGATCATAGTCACGGACATCCGTGCCATCGATACAGATCTGACCGGTCTTCACGTCATAAAACCGCGGCAGAAGATTGACGAGCGTCGACTTGCCACTCCCGGAGCGCCCCACAATGGCGACGTTCTCGCCCGCCGCAACTTTCAGGGACACGCCGCGAACGGCCGCACCCTTTCCGGTATCGTACGAGAACGAGACATCGCGAAACTCCACTTCGCCCCGAACACGCGCCGCAACGTGCCCTCGTCCCGGCGGTTCGGGCGGCTCATCAATCATCTCGAAAATACTCTGCGCGCCCGCAATGCCCTGTTGCATGGGTCCGGCGACACCGATGAGATTGCGCAACGGTTGCGCAAGCATGCCCAGGGCCGTGAGGAAACCGAGCAACTCTCCGGAGGTCATCTGGCCATGGACCGAGCTCGAGATGGCGTACGCGACCACCGGCGATACGCCGATGGCCGTCACGAGCTGCACGATCGGATTCGCCAGTCCCTTCGTCAGGACCAGGCGCATGTTGGAGCGCCAGTTGTGCTCATTGACCACTTCAAACTGCCGGCCGAGGTAGTCCTGGGCGTTGTAGACCTTGATGAGCCGCGGCGCATCGAAGATCTCTTTCGACACGCGAGTCACATCGCCCATCGAATCCTGGATGCGGCGGCTGTAGCGTCGGAAGCGCTTGTTGATGGAGGTCACGAGCAGGCCTACCAGCGGCCCCAGGATCAACGCGAACAAGGTCAGCCTGATATTCAGATGGATCAGCCAGCCGATCAGCCCCAACAGGGTGAGGCTTTCGCGGATCAGGATCGCCACCGAGTCCGTCGTGGCCTGCCCCACCTGCTCGGTGTTGAAAGTCAGACGCGATAACAGGACGGCCGATGAGTTGCGGTCGAAATACCCGACCGGCAGTGTCAGGGCCCGCTCCATGATCTGCGTGCGCAACCGGGTTACGATGCGCCGCCCGATATGGCCCATGAAGTAGGTTTCGATAAAATCGCCGAGGCCACGCAGCACGAACAGGCTCACGAGCGCCACGGGCACGAGCCAGACCATGCGCGGATCGCGGTTCTGGAAGGCGCTGTCGCCAAACTGCTTGGCGAACGGAACGAAGAGCACCATGCTGATGGCGAACACGATTCCGCCCACGATGCCCGCCGCGAACAGCAGGCGGTACGGTTTGAGGTAGGTCAGCAGGCGAGCGTAGGTGCGCCTTCCATCCCTCTCCGCCGGCGTGCCGCTCAAGGTTTACCTGCCGACTCTTCCTTGACGGTTGCGATGTTGATTTCGGCGAATCCCAGACGCCCCAGCACATCCATGGCCGTGATCACCGACTGGTGAGTTGCGCGCGCATCCGCGCGCAATACGATTCGCTGCTGGCGGTTGGTACCCGCCTCCTTGAGGACCGCCGCGCGCAGAGTTTCCTGGCTGGCGTTGATGAGCTCTTTCTCATTCACGCGATAGCCGCCCTGCTGGGTCACGGTGACCACGAGGGGCTCGCTTTCAGGCTTTGCCTGCGGCACGCCCGCTGCGGAGGGCAGATGCACCCGCAGGCGCCCTTCATCCGTAAAGCGGCTGGACAGCATGAAGAACACCACGAGCAGCAACACCACGTCGATGAGCGACACGATGTTGATCTCGGGCTCCTCATGAGTACGAGGCTTTAGATTCATGTCAGGCAGCCGCCCGCCCGCGTCCGGGTGATGCCGATTCGACGGCATCGGCCATGCGCATTGCCTGCTTCTCCATGCCCACTACGATACGTTCGACGCGGCCGCGAAGATACCGATAGGCGATGAGCGAAGGGATGGCCACACAGAGGCCGGCGACGGTTGCGATCAGCGCTTCGGCAATACCGCCGGACAGAGCACGGGGATCACCCATGCCGCCCGCCTGAATGGCATTGAACGAGCGAATGATACCGGTGACCGTACCGAGCAAACCCAGAAGCGGTGACACCGATGCGATCGTGCCCAACGTGTTGATATAGCGTTCGAGCTCATACACCACGTGGCGGCCGGCATCCTCGAGGCGCTCCATCAGGATCTCGCGCGGCCGGTGCCGGTTGGCGAGCCCCGCGGCCAGGACCTTGCCCAGGGGTGAATTCTGCTCGAGAGCGGCGATGACCTTGTCGTTGACCTGATTGTTCTCGATCAACTTCCAGACCTGCGCCGGCAGTTCCTGAGGCAGAACGCGTTTATCCTGCAACGTCCACAACCGCTCGAGCATGATCGCGGCGGCAACGATCGAGCAGAGAATAATCGGCCACATCAGCGGGCCACCTGCCCGCACTATTTCCCACATCCAAGTGACCCCAAGCATTGACGACGGCGGGCATATTACCTGAGCCCCGAGTTCGCTCAAGGCGATACGTCACCAACTGGATGTCGTTACTCAGCGACTGGGACCGGGGCCGCAGGCGTAGCTCTCGAGGAAGAGAACCGCACCGCAATTGTGAGGCATTGTTTCTGCTACGATTGCATCCTTATCATGCCGCGCAGACTTTTAAAGCGCATTTGCCCCTCTCATGGCCGCCTTCAGAGCCATTGGTTCCTGCGCCGGTTCGGGACGCGAATTGCTGACCCCCGACTTTGGGGATTATGTCGCCGGCCGGTGACCGCTGCCTTTGGCATAGGCCTGGCGGTCTGCTTTATTCCCCTGCCGGTGCATTTTGTCGTGGCCAGCCTGCTGGCCGTCTGGCTCCGGCTGAACATCCCGGTCATTTACGCCACCATACTGTTGATCAATCCAGTCACGATCGTGCCGGTCTATTACCTGGCCTATCGCCTGGGGGCGTTCCTGCTGGACGTGCCCCCGACCGGCTTTACGTTCCAGATGAGCTGGGACTGGCTCGAGAACGGCCTGGGACCCATGTGGAAGCCGTTCCTGGTGGGCTGTCTGGTCTGTGGGGTCGTGGGCGGCGTGCTGGGCTACATGGGCCTGGAGCTCGCCTGGCGATGGCGGGTGGCGTCCAAATATCGGGCCCGGCACATTCCGGCGGTCGTCTAGTCCGCGCCGCCAGGCCGCTCAGTGAGCTGTCCGCCGACAATCTCGTAGATCCGCTCCATCCGATTCGCCAGGCGCAGGTCGTGCGTCACGACCACCAGGCAGGTTCCCCGCTCCCGATTCAGCTCGAGCATCAGCTCGAAAACCCCTTCCGCGTTCTGACCGTCGAGATTCCCTGTCGGCTCGTCGGCCAGAATGATCTTCGGCTCGGTGACCAGAGCACGCGCCACTGCCGCCCGTTGCCGCTCGCCACCTGAGAGCTGATACGGCCGGTGACTCAGCCGGCGGCCCAACCCTACCCGCTCCAGAATCTCGGACGCCCGATCCCGCGCCTCGGCCACCGGCGTCCGGCGGATCAGCAGAGGCATGGCTACGTTCTCCACAGCGGAAAACTCCGGCAGCAGGTGATGGAACTGGTACACGAAACCCAACGCGCGATTGCGCAGCATGCCGCGCGCGTCTTCGCTCAACTCGTGAATGTCCTGCCCGGCCACGAACACATGTCCCGTTGTCGGCCGGTCCAGGCCACCGAGGATCTGCAGCAAGGTGGTCTTGCCGGAGCCCGACGCGCCGACGATTGCGATTCGCTCGCCGGAGGCGGCGGCGAAATTGACACCGCGGAGTACTTCCAGGGTCACGGGTCCTTGCGTGAAGTTCTTCTGGACTTCACGCGCCTCCAACACAAACTCACTCATGTCTCAGGGCCTCGGCGGGCGCGGTACGCGAAGCGCGCCACGCGGGATAAATAGTCGCCACTGCACACAACAGGAAGGCGACCGTGCAGACCCGCACCACGTCCATCCATTCCACGTAGGCCGGCAGATCGCTCATGTAATAAACACTCGCGTCCAGGAAGTGCGTGTTGAACAGCCTTTCCAGCCACGCAATCAATGACTCCAGATTGTGGGAGAGCACGGTCCCCAGTGCAGCGCCCAGCAGGGTACCCACGAGCCCGATCATCACGCCCTGGATGGCGAAGGTAGTCAGGATATTGGGCGGCCCCGCCCCCAGGGTCCTCAGAATGGCAATATCGGTCTGCTTCTCCTTCACGATCATCACCAGGGTCGCCACGATGTTGAATGCGGCCACGCCGACGATCATGAGCAGGATGACGAACATCATGGACTTCGTGAGCTCAATGGAGCGGAAGAAGTTGACGTGATTGCGCGTCCAGTCACTCACATAAAAGCCGCCACCCAGGTCGCGGGCGATCTTCACCACCAGGCTGGGAGCCTGCAGTGGATCATCCAACGCGAGGCGGATTCCGCTCACCTTGTCGCCCAGCTTGAAGAGCCTCGAGGCATCGGTGATGTGCACCAGGGCGAGGCCCCGGTCGAACTCGTACATTCCCGATTCAAATATCCCCGTGACGAGGAAGCGGCGCATGCGCGGCACGACGCCGGTTGGCGTTGCAGTGCCCTCCGGCGCGATCAGGACCACCTGCCCGCCCACCTTCGCATGTAACTCGCGTGCCAACGCGCTGCCGAGAACAATGTGGTACCGGCCCGGCTCCAGATCCTCGAGGCGTCCTGTTTTGAGCCGCTGAGCAAGACCCGTTGCCTTGCGCTCTTCGTTCGGCAACACGCCGCGAACCGTGGCACCCGCGACGTTCACGCCGTTTGAGAGCATCGCCTGTTCTTCGATGTACGGAACCGCCGCCTGAACTCCGGGCTGTTTGAGCGCGGCCCGTTGTATTGCCTGCCAATCGGTGATTGAGCCCTCGATGCCGCTCAACGTCCCATGCGAAGTCACGGACAGTATCCGGTTACGCAGCTCGCGCTCGAACCCGTTCATGACCGACAGAACCGTGATGAGCGTGGCCACTCCGAGCATCAGTCCCAGTACTGACATCAGAGCGACAAATGAGACGAACCCGCGCCGATGTGTCGAGCGCAGGTACCGCGTCCCGATCAACCATTCATACGCGCTACTCATAACGAAGAGCTTCGGCAGGCTCGGTGCGGGAAGCGCGGATTGCCGGATATATCGTCGCAAAGCCCGTCAACAGCAGCGCACTCACACTGATGATGACGATGTTGGGCCAGCGGACATCCGACGGGATCGACGGCATGTCATAGACATCCGCATCGAAGATCTGGAAGTGAAACGTCTGCTCGAGGAACGGCACCAGCGTGTCGATATTGAGAGCAACTCCCAGGCCCACAATCAGGCCCAGTGCCACCCCCAGCCAGCCGATCACCAGTCCCTGAGTCATGAAGACGCCCATGATCCGCCGGGGCGAGGCGCCGAAGGTCCGAAGAATCGCGATATCGGTGCGCTTGTCCGTGACCACCATGACCAGCATGGCGACGATGTTGAAGGCCGCCACCCCCACAATCATCATCAGGATGAGCGACATCATGGTCTTTTCGATGCGGACGGCGCGGAAGTAGTTGGCGTTGTCCTGCGTCCAGTCGAACAGCTCGAAATCGTTGGGAAGCTTCGGGCGCAGCTCACCCGCGAGTGCCGGCGCGGACAGCGCGTCACGGAATCGGACTCTCAGACCCTCTCCTGCGCCGCCGCCCGGCGCGAACCCTCTGACATCATCGATGTTGGCGAGGATCAGCGTGCCCTGCTCGGACCGCCCGACCTCGAAAATGCCGGAGACCGTGAGCTCCCTGAGGCGGGGGGACGGGGCTCCTTCGGCGGACACCGCGGGAATCAGCACGGTCAGGGAATCACCGGCATCCAACCCGAGCCGCTCAGCAATCACGGAGCTGACCATGACCCGATCGGAGCCTGCGGTCAGGTCAATGAGCTTTCCCCTGACTATGGAATGCGCCACATCCGTCACGCTCGACTCTGCCTGGGGATCGATGCCGCGAAGAAGGATCGGCAGCATCTCGGGTGTGCGAACCGCGAGGCCCTGGATCTCAACGTATCGGGCGACAGCGACGACGCCGGCACCTGAGCGCACGATGCGTTGAACGTTCTGCCAGTCGGCGTCGGATGGATGAATGGGCTGACTGTCAGAGTCACTGACGCGAGCCACCACGCGGGCATGAGCGCTCAGCGCCACCAACGAGTCCCGCAGCTCGTTCTCCAATCCGTTCATGACGGACAGGATGACGATCAACGCGGCGACCCCCACGCATACCCCGAGAAGGGACGCCCAGGTTATGAAGGACACGAAAAACTTATTGGTCCGCGCCCGTACATAGCGCAGGCCCACAAACAGCGGCAGGGGGTGAAACATCGTCGCGATTTAACCACATTGGCGGCATGGCTAATGACACGCGTCACAGTATCGATGCACTGCGGATGGCGACAGCTTTTACAGATTGAGGCCGGTGCTATATTCCAAAATGGATCAGCAAGCGCCTCAGGTGCCGTCCATGAAGACCTCGACGAAGATGACGATGTTCGTTGCCCTGCTTTGCGGCTGTGCAGCCAGCGGCGCTGCCATGGCTGAAACCCTGGTCGTGAATGACCAGCTGACGGTCCCTACCTCGTCCGTGCAGACGCCCAAGCGCGGCAGCACGATGACCGACGTCGAGAAGCACTTCGGCGCCCCCGTCGAAAAACATGCGACCGTGGGCCAGCCCCCGATCACCCGCTGGGATTACAACGGCTTCTCGGTGTTTTTTGAGCACGATCGGGTCATCCACGCCGTGGCCACCTCTGGCTGAGCAGCAATAAGACCCGTTCTATAGTCTTTAGTCCCGTCCCGAGCCTTCCGCGCGCTGGGCAACGCACCTGCGCGAATGGTAGCCTTCGTCCGTGAAAGGTGAATTGCGTGAAGTAGGTCCGCGCAATCATTGAGGTCAGGGGATAAGGCACTTGGCGACGGATGAGTTTCTGAGGACTCGCATTGAGGCCCTCATGCGAGCTGGAGCAGTACGACGTAAAGTCGCCGCAGCCCAGCTCGAGGAAGAGATCAAACGTCGTGAAGCCACGATGCGCGAGACGTTCCGCCGTTATGTCTCACCCCGCCTCGCCGACAAGATTCTGCAGGACGCCCAGCTGCGCGACAGCCTGCTTTCCAGCGAGGACGTCCGTACTCACGCCGTCGTCCTGTTTGCCGACCTGCGCGGCTTTACCAGCATGTCCGAGCAACTGGCGCCCCACGAAGTGGTGCCGCTGCTGAATGAGTATTTCTCCCTGCTGACCGAGATCACCTTCCGGCACGACGGCACCGTGTTCCACATGGCCGGTGACTGCCTGATGCTGGGCTTCGGGGTGCCGCTCGAGCAGAAGGACAGCTCCACCCGGGCGATCCAGACCGCCCGCGAGATGTTGGACGGGTTCGCGAACCTGGCGCAATCCTGGAAGCGCCGGTATCAGATTGACGCGGGCCTGGGGATCGGCATCAATGAAGGCGATGTCGTCGCCGGCAATGTCGGCTCCTCGGCCTACATGAGCTACACGATCATCGGCGACGCCGTGAATATTGCCTCGCGCCTGTGCCAGCGTGCACGTTCGGGAGAAATGCTGTTCTCCGGCGCGATCAAGCAGTCGCTGGATGCTCATGGACTCGACGTCGGTGCCCTGCCCCTGCCGCCCATGATCCTGCGCGGCCGGACGAATCCCATCGACATCTATTGCGTGCCATTGCATTCGCGCATGCAGGTCAGCCAGGTGCCTTTGGAGGCCTGACACCTGCCGGATGGCCCTACTTCTCAAGCCCCAGGTCCCTACAACTAAGCAACGACGCCTGAGCTGGCACCAGCTCTATGGCAGCGCTGCCGCGTTGGCTCTTGCCGAAGCGACCCGGTCTGATCAACGGCTGTATGTCGTCGTCACCGACGATGCCCGCGAGCTCGAGCGGCTGTCCGCCGAGCTGCAATTCTTCGCGGGCGAGCGGTTGCCGCTGCTGACACTTCCCGACTGGGAAGTGTTGCCGTACGACCTGTTCTCGCCTCACCCGGATATCACCTCCCAACGTCTGCGCACGCTCTTTGAGTTGCCGCGCCTGCAGGCGGGTTGCCTGATCGTCGCGGCCGATGTCCTGATGCAGCGGCTGCCGCCGCGCAATTACGTTCAAGGCCGTGCATTTGAGCTGGCAGTCGGTGAAGCGCTGGAGCTCGATCCCTTCCGACAGAGGTTGATTGAAGCGGGCTATGTGAGCGTCAGTCAGGTTGCGAGCCCCGGTGAATATGCGGTTCGCGGCTCGTTGTTTGACGTCTATCCGATGGGCACCACGGCGCCTTTGCGCATCGACCTGTTCGACGACGAGATCGAAGCAATCCGGCGGTTTGATCCGGACACCCAGCGTTCTCTCGACTCCCTCGACAAGGTCCGCTTGCTGCCCGCTCGTGAAATTCCGCTGGATCCGGATGGCGTACGGGAATTCCGGCGGCGATTTCGGACGCGGTTTGAGGGCGATCCGACACGCGCGTCCATCTACCGGGGTGTCAGCGAGGGTGTTGCGCCTGCGGGTATTGAGTTTTATATCCCGCTGTTCTTCGACGAAACAGCCACTCTGTTTGACTATTTGCCCGCCAACGCGGTGTTGGTGCATGACGGCGATCTGCCGGGCGCCCTGGCCAAGTCGTGGGACGGTATTGAGACGCGGTACGAAGACCGGCGGCACGACATTGAGCGGCCGGTGCTGGCGCCGACCGAACTGTTTATCAGTCCGAAAGAAATCGATACGCGGCTGGCACAGTTTTCCTCTGTCACCCTGAACACCTTCAAGGCGGACACCGAGCTGCCCGTCGCGTCCGCCGACAATGTATTCAACTTCCCCACGTCGGCGGTGAATGAGCTGAGGATCGATGCCCGGGCGGAGCATCCGTTCGCGCCTTTGGATCTGTTCCTGAACGAATTCAAAGGGCGCGTGCTGATCGCAGCGGACTCACCCGGCCGGCGCGAAGTGTTGCAGGAGATGTTGCGTGGCCACGGCTACCACATCGCGCCGGTTCAGGGATGGGAAGCGTTTACCGCGAGTGACGCCAAACTGGCGCTCACCGTCGCCCCCGGCCTGCAGGGCCTGACACTCACCAGCCCCTCGATTGCGATCATTTCGGAGGCGCAGCTCTTTGGGCAGCGGGCGCGCCAGGAACAGCAGCGCCGGCGCAAACGCGCCGCATCCGACCCCGAAGCCATTCTGCGGGACCTCCAGGACCTGAATCCGGGCGCCCCGGTCGTTCACCAGGAGTACGGCGTCGGCCGTTATGTCGGCCTGCAGGTGATGGAGATCGCCGGCCAGTCCGGTGAGTTCCTGGTGTTGGAATACATGGATGGGGACCGGGTGTATGTACCGGTGCATTCGTTGCACCTGGTCACCCGCTATACGGGCTCCGCTCCGGAGAGCGCGCCGCTGCACAAACTGGGCACTGATCAGTGGGCCCGGGCGAGGCGCAAGGCGGCTGAGCAGGTTCGCGATGTGGCCGCCGAGCTCCTCGATCTGTATGCGCGGCGCAAGGCCCAACAGGGCGTGACGCTGGCAGTCAGCGAGCAGGAATACCAGAAGTTCGCGGACGCCTTCCCATTTGATGAGACCGAGGATCAGGCCGAGGCGATCCGCTCGGTGTTGGATGACATGAAGGGCGGCAAGCCCATGGACCGGATCGTGTGCGGCGATGTGGGCTTCGGCAAGACCGAAGTGGCCATGCGCGCGGCATTCGCCGCGGTCGAAGCCGGCAAACAGGTTGCGGTGCTCGCCCCCACGACCCTGTTGGCGCAACAGCACATGACCAACTTCCGCGATCGCTTCGCGGACTGGGCGGTGCGGGTCGAGTCCCTCTCGCGCTTCAGCAACTCCAAGGAAATCGCGAACACCATCGCGGGGATCGAAGCCGGCGCCGTCGACATCGTCGTGGCGACGCACCGCCTGCTCCACTCCCAGGCGCGCTTCAAGGATCTCGGCCTCATCATCGTCGATGAAGAGCATCGCTTTGGTGTTCGGGACAAAGAGAGACTGCAGGCATTACGCGCCGATACGCATGTACTCACTCTGACTGCCACGCCGATCCCGCGTACTCTCAACATGGCGTTGGGTGGCTTGCGCGACCTCTCATTGATCACTACACCGCCGGCCATGCGCCAGGCCATCAAGACATTCATCATTGAATGGCATGGGCCGACGCTTCGCGAAGCCGCGCTTCGCGAGTTGCGCCGCGGTGGGCAGATGTACTTCGTACACAACGAAGTAAAGACGATTGAGAAGCTCGCCGCCGAGGTGCAGGCGCTCGTTCCCGAGGCCAGCGTGCGCATCGGCCACGGCCAGATGCGCGAGCGCGATCTCGAGCAACTGATGGTCGACTTCTATCATCGCCGCTTCGACCTGCTCGTGTGCACGACTATTATTGAGAGCGGTATCGACGTACCAACAGCCAACACCATCATGATCAACCGCGCCGACCACTTCGGACTCGCGCAGTTGCACCAGTTGCGCGGCCGTGTCGGACGTTCACACCATCGTGCGTATGCGTATCTCATCGCGCCGCCACGCAAGGCGCTGGCCGGCGATGCCGCCAAGCGCCTCGAAGCCATCGAGTCCATGGAGGACCTGGGTGCCGGCTTCGTGTTGGCGACGCACGATCTCGAGATCCGCGGCGCCGGCGAGTTGTTGGGCGAGCAGCAGAGCGGTCAGATGACCGAGATCGGACTCGCCATGTATCTCGACATGCTCGAGCAGGCCGTCAAGGCCCTCAAGCAAGGCAAGAAGCCCGATCTCGACAAGCCGCTGGCGGCGCAGACCGAAGTTGAATTGCGGCTGCCGGCCTTCCTGCCGGACGCCTATGTGGCCGACGTTCACGTGCGCCTGGGGCTGTATAAGCGCATAGCCGCCGGCGAGACTGATGAAGCACTGGATGAGTTGAATGCGGAGATCTATGACCGCTTCGGACCGTTGCCGCCCAGCGCCCAGAACCTGCTGAAGCTCGCCAAGTTGAAGCTTGCGGCCCGCAACCTGGGAATCCGCCGAATGGATATGGGTGCCGGCGGCGGCACCATCCTGTTCGAAGAGCAGAACCGGATCGACCCGATGACGGTGATCCAGATGATCCAGCGCGAGCCGCTGGAATACCGGTTGGAAGGCTCACTGAAGTTGCGGGTTGCCCGTCTGTTGACGACTGAAGAGGCGCGTTTCGAGTTTGCGGCGGAGCTGATGCGGCGGTTGGGGGAGAAGCCCCAACCGGAGCGCAGCGGAGGGAATCCCGAGAAGCGCCAGGGGCGCGACGCGGGGAAGCCGCAGCCTCCGAAGCCACCGCAGGCCTCGAAGCCACCTGGTAAACCGGCTGTCATGCCGCCGGTCACGAAACCGCCGAAGCGCCGCTGAACCGCCGGGCGGCGGCGCACGCGCGTCGGCGGCGAGCCACGCTCGCTGGCGGCCGCGGGCCACGCTGGCCGCACTCACAGCCAACGCCAGGCGACGTGTCGGTATACTCCCGCCATGAAACTCAGAATGCTCTGGCTGGCCTTGCTGGCCCTGCCCGCCTGGTCCCAGGACGCCGCTACCCCCGGATATCACATCGAGATCATCGTCTTCCGCGCGAACGGCGCTCAGGGCGGCGGTGAGAACTGGAGCAACGAGACGGCCGCGGGTAACAGCGTCGGCGAGGAGAGCTCTTCAGGCTCCTCGCAGGTTGGACATTTCATCAGCGCGCTCGGCGCGGATCAGTTCCAACTCTCGGACATCGAGTCGAAGCTGAAATCGAGCGGTGCGTATGTTCCTGTTGCTCACGTCGCGTGGGCGCAGACCGCGAGCGCATGGGGTACGAAAGCGGGCTTCCCGGTGCAGAAGCTGGGAATCGATGTGCCGGGTCTGAGTGGGACGGTCTATCTCGAGCGCGGTCAGTACCTGCATCTGGGCATGGCGTTGAGTTATTCGATTTCCTCACCGCCCGCCGGTTTGAATGCAGGTCCGGGGACTGCGTTTACGCTGAATGAAGATCGCCGCGTGAAGTTTTACGAGCGCAACTACTACGATCACCCGGCTTTCGGTGTGATCGCGCTCGTGACACCGGCCCAGGGCGCACGGCCGGCGGGCCGTTAGCTTCGGCTAATGGAAGTCAGCCGCCTCGGCGGTTGAGATGCTGTTCTTGCCCAGCTTCTTGGAACGCTTCAATGCCGCCTGAGTGGCCTTCAAAAGCGACTCGAGCGGTAACTCACGAGGCGGCACCAGGCTCGCCACACCCGCGCTGATCGTCACATAGCGCTCCGAGCCCGCGCGTGGGTGGTGCATCAACAGATCGCGCACGCGCTGACCAACAACCTGCGCGTAGTGTGAGGCCTTCTCAGCCGCGTCCCCCTGCGTCAATACAGCAAACGTCCCGCCTTCCCAACGGCCAACGAGATCGCCACCGCGCCGATAGGACGCCCCGATGACTCTAGCAACCCGGCGGATACAGGCATCGCCGCCTGTTTTCTCGAACGTCTCGTTGTAGGTGCCGAGATCGTCAATGTCGAACAGTGTCAGGCCGATCTCGTGTGAATCGCGCTGCGCCAACATCCAATCCCGCTGCAACAGCTCTTCGAAGTAGGCCCGTGAATGCAGGCCGGTCAGCCGGTCTTCGCGCAACCAGGGCGGCAATCCCGGCGTCACCCGCTCTGCGTTGTTGCGCAGCCGGTCGCTGGCATCGCGGTGATAACCAATGAAGTGGGTGATCTTGCCGGATGCATCGCTGACCGGTTGGATGACCGTCTCGTTCCAGAAAAGCGTGCCATCGGGACGATAGTTGCGGATCAGGACGCGGGCGGGCTCGCCCCTCTCGACGGCCTCCTTCATCTTCTGGCGGGCTTCCTGGTCCTTGTCCGTTCCCTGCAGCATGCGCAGGTTGGTTCCGAGGAGCGCCGTGACTGGATAGCCGCACATCTGGGCAAAGGCGGCATTGGCGTAGATGACCGGGTGGTCGGGAACCGTCGCATCGCAGACCACGATGCCTTCCGGGGCACTGTCCACGACACGGCTCCACGCCTCGGCGGACCAGTTGTTCATGTGCTGCCGGCCTCCAGATTCAATGTTGGCGCCGCTATGCAGCGCGCCAGCAATTCACGGCTCCTCTTCCACTCGGGCACCGACATCAACTCCTGCCTCGGAACGCCATCTTTACCATGCATCCGCACCAGGCGGATCCTGGATGTCGGTTCGGGCTCAACATTCAGACGATCCAGTAATGTAACTACACCAGCTCGATTGTTACATACCGGTAGCATGTCACAACCCGCTGAAAGGGCCTGACGTGCACGGGTCACAATATCGCCGTACGCGGCGGCGGCTCCACCCATGGATAAATCGTCAGAAAACACTACGCCCTGAAACCTCAGCTCGCCGCGCAGCACGTCGCGAATCCAACGAGACGAAAGGCTCGCGGGCAGCGAATCCACTGCTGGAAACAGCACATGCGCCATCATCACCGCCGGCAGCCCGTTGGCAATCAGCCGGTAGTACGGGGCAAGGTCGTCCGTCATGTCAGCCAGCTCCCGGCGGTCCACCGGGAGGCTGGTGTGGGAGTCGGCGACCACGGCGCCATGAGCCGGAAAGTGCTTCGCGGTGGCCGCCATACCGGCATCCCGCATTCCATGCATATAGGCAACGGCCAATTGCCCCACAACCTGAGGGCGCGCGTGAAACGCCCGGTCGCCGATGATCTCGCTGATGCCGTAGTCGAGATCGACGTCCGGCGCGAACGAGATATCCACGCCCACGGAGCGCAATTCGGCCGCCATGAGCCATCCCATGCTCCGGGCGAGACTGAGTCCAGCGCGCGCATCGAGATCAAATTCGTGCCCGATCCGACGGGCCGGCGGCAACTCTGAAAAGCCCTTCCGGAAGCGCTGGACCCTCCCACCTTCATGATCTACCGCAACAATCAGCGGCGGGCTGCGGACGGCATGGATTGCGGCAACGAGCTGTGCGAGCTGCCCAGGATCCGCATAGTTCCGGGTGAAAAGGATGACACCGCCGACGAGAGGATGCTGCATCAGTTCGGTCTCTTCGGGCGTCACTGTCGCCCCCTCGAGATCGATCATCAGCGGCCCGAGGCTCACGGGGCCGCCCGGCCCTTACGATGGTCGGATTTCCGGCCCGGCTCCAGGATGGCCATGGACTCGACATGTGTCGTATGCGGAAACATGTCCAACACCCCTGCGGCTACGAGGCTCATTCCGTGTTCGTGTACGAGCAGACCCAGGTCCCGCGCGAGGCTGCCGGGATGACAGGAAATATACAACACCCGTTGCGGGTTCAGGCGGCCGATGGACGCCAACACCTCGCTGGCGCCCGCGCGTGGCGGGTCCAGGAGCACATGAGTGTAGGACTCCTTCAACCATGGGAGGTTGGGATCGAGTGGCTTGCTCAGGTCGGCCAGGTGGAATTCGGCATTGGTGATGCCGTTCAGGCTCGCGTTGTGACGCGCTCGCTCTACCAGCCCTTTCTCACCCTCCACACCCACCGCGCGGCCGGCGCTGCGGGCCAGGGCCAGCGTGAAGTTACCGAGGCCACAGAAGAGATCGAGGACCGAAGACTGCGGCGTGAGACCCAGCAGCTCCACGGCCCGTCCCACCAGGGCCTCATTGATCTGTGCATTGATCTGAATGAAGTCGGTGGGTGTGAACTCGAGTTGCAGATCGAACTGGGGCAGGCCATAACGCAACGGGTCACCGCCGGCGTCCAACGGGGTCACTGAATCCAACCCGCCGGCCTGCAGATAGAAACGGACCGAATGCGTCGTTGCAAACGCCCGCAGCTTTTCGAGATCGTCGGCCGAGGGTGTCTCCAGCACTCGCAGAACGAGTGCCACGACGTTATCCGCTACGGCGGCTTCGATCTGGGGAATCCGATGCCGAATGCTCAACCCGTTCAGCATCACAGCCAGCGGCGCGATCAACTCGCCAACGGGCTGGGCCAATACCTCGCAGCGCTGTACTTCCGCCACGTACGGTGCCAGGCGCTCGCGGAATCCAACGACCACGCGGTCCTTTTTAGTGACGAACTTGGAGCCGAGACGGGCGCGGCGCCGATAGTTCCAGACCGGCCCGCGCAATGGCGGCAGCCACTCGCGCGGCACGACTTTCCCCACGCGCTCGAGATTGTCGCGCAGCTCTGTCTGCTTGATATCGAGCTGGGCGTCGGCGGACAAATGCTGCAGGGCACATCCACCGCAGACCCCGAAATGCGCGCACTTCGGCGCGACACGGTCGGCCGACGGCTCGAGCACTTCCAACAGCTCGGCCTCATCGTGTTGACGGTGACGGCGAGTCCGTTTGAAGCGGATCCGCTCACCAGGCAAGGCGCCCGCGACAAACGCCGCCTTGCCTTCCCTGACGACGCCTTCTGCCTCGTGAGTCAGTGCGGCGACGGTCGCGATTTCCTCAACATCCGTGACGATCCGGCCGCCCCTCAAGCGGGCTTCTCCCACGCCTGCAGGAATTCCGCAAAGTGCGGTTGGTCCGTGCCGGCACGCAACAGCGTTTTCACTCGCTCGACTTCCTCCGCGTAGCGCTCACGGGTCATGCGTCCGCGCATGAGCTCGAATCGCAAGTAGATGAGATACGTGTTGAGCACGTCGGTTTCGCAATACCGACGAATGCCCAGGAGATTGCCGGCCTGGTAGGCGTCCCACACCTGCGATCCGTCGAATCCCATTTTTCCGGGCAGGCCGAGCAGGCAGGCGGTGTTGGCCAGGGAGGCACGGGCCCGATTCTGATAGCCCGACAAAATGTCCATGACATCCATGTGACGCCAGTGGAAGCGGCCGAGGTAGTTGTTGTAGCGGAAAGCTGTGTCCTCGTCGCCGGTTTCCCAATACCTGGGTGCCTGTACTGCATGCAGTAACGCCCGATAATGCAGCACCGGCAGATCAAAACCGCCGCCGTTCCAGGACACCAGGCATGGCGACAGCTTTTCGATGCCGTCAAAGAAACGCTGGATCAGCTCGGCCTCGGGGGCGTTCAGATCCCCCAGGCTCCAGACTTTCAAACTATCCTGGCTGCGCAGCACGCAGGAGATTGCGACCACGCGATGTTGCTCATGAGCGAGGAACTCACCGCCGGATTGCTGGCGGCGCAATGCAAACATCGCCTTCGCGACCTGACCGTCGGTCAAGCCCTCGAGACCATGCAGGCGACGGCCGAGGTCGACATCCGGAACCGTCTCAATGTCGAATACCAACGTGTTCAAGGTGTCGCCTTCATCAGTACGGCGACCGCGACGATGAGACCTGCTTCGTCCGTCAAAGTCACATGTCCCTCGCCCACACCGAGACCGCGCCGTACTTTGTCGCCGCGCTCGGAGAACACCACTTCCGGCTTACCCCACGCGTTCTGCACCACGCCGACATCCCGGATCCAGACACCGTGGGCGAACCCGGTCCCCATCGCTTTGACAATGGCTTCCTTGGCCGCAAAGCGCATCGCAATGAAGCGCTCCGGACGCTTGGTGCGCGTCAGTTGGGCTTTTTCCTCGGGCAGCAGCAGGTGATTGATAAACCGTGAGCCGAATTTCTCCAACGTACGCGTGATGCGCCTGGCTTCCAGCACATCCACGCCGATTCCGAAAATCATGAGCGGGCGGCCACCATCAACTGCTTCATGTCACGGATCGCCGCCGACAAGCCATCAAACACGGCGCGAGCCACGATCGAGTGGCCGATGTTGAGCTCGACGATGTCGCGAATGGCGGCAACCGGTTGCACATTGTGATAGTTGAGGCCGTGACCTGCGTGGACGGTGATTCCCAATCCGGCTGCAAGCCGTGCTCCCACGCGAATACGCTCCAACTCCGTTGCCTGGTGCGAGCCTTCTGCTTCCGCATAGGCGCCGGTGTGCAGCTCCACGACAGGAGCGCCGATTTTCGCGGCAGCCTCGATCTGGTGCGGATCCGGATCAATGAACAGGGAGACGCGGATTCCATGGCTGCCCAGAGTCCTGACAGCCTCCGTCATCCGCGGAATCTGACTGGCCACATCCAGACCACCCTCGGTGGTGATTTCCTCGCGCTTCTCCGGAACGAGGCAACAGTCCGACGGACGAACCTCGCCGGCAATCCGGATCATTTCGTCAGTGACCGCCATCTCGAGGTTCATATGCGTCTTGAGCAACCCACGCAACACGCGCACATCGTTGTCCTGGATGTGCCGCCGATCTTCGCGCAAATGCAAAGTGATGCTGTCGGCACCGGCCATCTCAGCGGCAAGCGCGCCGTGTATCGGATCCGGGTAACGCCCACGGCGCGCCTGGCGCAGCGTGGCGATGTGATCGATGTTGATACCCAATGCTATTGTCATGCCAGTCTCACCACTGCTTTCGCCACCGCGCGGGTGTTGAGCTCGCGCCCCTCGAGGCATTGCGCCAGAGCGGCTTGCAGAACCCGGCGCGCATCATCCAGATCGCGGGCGCTCTGCAGCTCTTCGTTGGCGAGATGAATGAGGGAATTCCCTGATATGGCGCCCGCGGCTTCGGCCACTGTTGGAAACAGGCCCTGCGCCGGGCGGAAATGATAGTACTCGTCGGCGTCCACGTCCTTCAGATCCAACCCGTAACCCAGGGAGTCGAGCAGCCGTTTCTCGAATATCCGCAGTGCCGGCTCGAGCCGCATCCCACCGCGAAGCGCGTCCACGGTCGCATGATAGTCATCGAACAAGGAAGGTTGCGGGTCGTGGCGCGTCGTCAGCTTGATCAGCAGCTCGTTCAGATAGAACGAACCCATGAGAGAGGCTGCCGGGATGGGCGGATTGGAATCGGCGATCTCCGCGCCAGTGAGCTGGGCCGCCTCGCCCCGTCCGCTCCAGGACAATAACAACAACTGGAACGGCTGCAGCACCGAGGCCAGTTTGGCCTTTGGGCCGCGCACGCCACGCGCAAACAGCGTCAGCCGCCCGTGATCCCGGGTGATCACATCGAGGATACGACTCGTATCCCGGTACGGCCTATGGTGCAGGATGTAGGCCGGAGCGAGAGTAATGCGGCGGACGTTGCGGCTCATTCGACGCCGAGATGCTTGAGCGCACGGGCATTGTCAGCCCAATTCTCGCGCACTTTAACCCACAGGTTGAGGTGCAGCCGGCGGTTCAGCAGGTCATTGAGGGCGATGCGGGCGGAACGGCCGACTCGCTTCAATCGCTCGCCCTTGGCGCCGATGACAATCGGCTTTTGCCCTTCCCTGTCCACCCAGATGGCAGCGTCGACAGTGAGCTGACCGTCTTCCTCATCCTTCATCTGTTCCACTTCAACGGCAACACCGTAGGGCACTTCCTGATTGAGCTCCAGGGTCAACTTTTCGCGGATCATTTCCGCGATCCGGAATTCGAGGGAGCTTTCGGTCAGTTGATCGTCCGCATACATCGCCGGTGCCACGGGCAAGCTGTCCGCGATCGTCTTTTTCAGTGCTTCGACACCGTTCGCCTTGAGCGCCGAGATGGGGACGATGGCTGCGAAATTGTGGCGTTTTGCCAGGTCTGCCATATAGGGCAGCAACTTGTCGCGGGGATGGATCTGGTCGATCTTGTTGACGGCGGCGATTGCGGGCAGACCCGAGGCCACCACCCGTTCCAACGCCAGGTCGTCCTCGGCGGTCCACTTCGTCGCGTCGATGACCAGCACCACCAGGTCAGCGTCATTGAGTGACGTGGCGGCCGTGCGGTTCATGGCTTTGTTGAGTGCCCGGCTGCCGTGTTGGTGGAGACCGGGGGTGTCAACGAAGGCGATCTGCGCGTTCGGCAGATGAGCGATGCCAACAATGCGGTGGCGGGTCGTCTGAGGTCGGGGTGTCACGATGCTCAGTTTCTGGCCGACCATTGCGTTCAGGAGCGTGGACTTGCCCACGTTCGGCCGTCCCACCAGGGCTGCAAAACCACTTCGGAATTCGTCAGTCATTACTCGGTTTCAATTGCTTGGAGAATGTGCTCGGCGGCTTCCTGCTCGGCGCGGCGGCGGCTAGAGCCGCTGCCCTCGGCCCGCTGGCCAATCTCCGGCACGTCGCAGATGACGTGGAAAGTCTGTTCATGCGCTTCTCCTTCCGTGCGGTCCACGCTGTACCGCGGAAGCGCAAGGCCTCTGGACTGCAGATACTCCTGCAGGCGCGTCTTTGCATCCTTGAGCGATGCCGGGGCGGGAAGAGCCGCCACCCGGGGCTCAAACAGCCGTTCAATCATCTTCCGGGCGGCATCCAGACCACCGTCGAGGAACACCGCGCCGCACACGGCTTCCAGGGCATCCGCCAGGATCGACTGGCGCCGGAACCCGCCGGTCTTCAACTCACCGGAACCCAGTTGGAGCACCTCGCCCAGGCCGATCTGCGCAGCCACCTCGGCCAGCGGCTCCGCGCTGACCACGCGGGCGCGCAGGCGGCTCAAGTCGCCTTCAGAGCCATCCGGAAAGGCAAAGTACAGATGTCGGGCGATGACGAGGTTCAGAACCGCGTCGCCCAGGAATTCGAGGCGCTCGTTGTTGGGTCCGGGCGCGCTGCGGTGAGTCAGGGCCGCGATGAACAGCTCAGGATCACGCGGCTGGTAGCCGAGCTGCTCGCGTATCCAACGGACGGGCCAGTCCGCCCCGTTCATGTCCAAAGCAAAAGCATTTTAGTCGCCGCTCTCGCTCCCGATGGTGACTGTCTTGTCGAAGCTGATGAGTATAAAGATGTTTGAGAACAAGGGTGCCTGGTCATCATAGGCGGCATTGACGACCCATGCCTTGCCGTCGCGCGTGATCTTCAGATCCTTCACGTCCGGAAAATCCACGCTCTCGATATTCAGGTGCTTCTCGAGAGCCGTGCGGATGCCCTCCAGGCTGTCCGCCGCCCCTCCCTTGAATTCCGATTTGACCTGCTCGAGGGTGCGCGCCACCTTCATGTAGTTCAGATAGATGGGCGCGACCCGGATACCGGCATAGGCGCAGATCGCCATCGGCGCGAGCAGAAGGACCCACCCGATGAATGTTATGCCTCTCTGCTTCGACCGCATCGACATCTCCCGCGTGGCTACCGGGTGACTCATTTGATCGCGGAGCCGATGCGGCTCCAGGCAGGTCCCCCGGTTCGTTTCAGGTCCCAATTGAACCAGATTCGTGTCGCCTTGCCGACCAGGTTGTCCTCGGGCACGAAGCCCCAGACACGCCCGTCCTCACTGTTGTCCCGGTTGTCGCCCATCATGAAATAACTTCCGGGCGGAACCGTCGTTTCGAACAGCGGCCCCTCCATACCCGCCAGGGCATCGGCGTTGGCACCGTTCTCACCGCCACAGTAATAACCACGCGACTCGCTGCGATTGCAGCCTGCCGGAGTCACCGGGCTCGGAAACAGCGGCACCGGGCACAACATCGACTGGTGAACATGCTGCCCGAGGTGCTCCTCGGCGAGCTGCATGTTGATGTAACAGCCGTCGTTGTACGGGGCGATGACCTTGAAAGGAACCGGTTGGCCGTTGATCGTAATGCGATCACTGCGAACCTCGACATGATCGCCCGGAAGCCCGACCAGCCGCTTGATGTAGTTCACGGAAGGATCGCGCGGATAGCGGAAAACCACCACATCTCCCCGCTGCGGCTCACCCACGGGCACGACTTTCCGGTTCAGGACCGGGAGCCTCAGCCCATAGGCATACTTGTTGACGATGATGAAGTCCCCGTCCAGCAGGGTCGGCATCATGGAGTCTGAAGGGATTCTGAAAGGCTCGAAAATGAAGGAGCGCAGCACCAGGACGACCAGCGCTACCGGGAAGAAGCTGCGGGCATAGTCGACGGTGCCGGGCTCGGGAATGTGGGCCGGATCCTTGCCGGCGGCGCGCGCCGCCTTGGTGCGCAACGGGCGCAGCAAGGCAACATCCAGGAGCCAGGCCACGCCGGTGATGGCGGTGATGCCAAACAGCACGGCACTGAAGTCCAGCCGCTCAGCCAACAGCAGCCGCACCACCGCCGCCAGGATGAACAGCGGCAGCAGCATGTACAGCATTTTCATGAGCGCCGGATCGGCGGGCGGCGCCGGGGATGCCGCGATCTGCCGCCGGGGGCGGATGAACCAGTCGTCGATGATGACGAGCAACCCGGCGGGAATGGCGAGCCAGGACAACAGCGCGATAATCTGGAAAAACATGGTGTGGTGTTCTAACTCTTCTTACCGACCTGCAGCACTGCCAGGAAAGCCTCCTGGGGAATCTCGACGGAGCCGACCTGCTTCATGCGCTTCTTACCTTCCTTCTGCTTCTCGAGGAGCTTGCGCTTGCGGCTGATGTCGCCGCCATAACACTTGGCCAACACGTTCTTGCGCAGTGCCTTCACGGTGGCGCGCGCGACGACCGCCGTGCCGATCGCGGCCTGGATGGCCACTTCGAACATCTGGCGGGGAATGAGCTCCTGCATCTTGTCCACGAGCTCGCGGCCGCGGTCGTAGGCGTTCTCGCGATGCACGATGATGGACAACGCATCCACCTTGTCGCCATTGATGAGGACATCGAGCTTTACCAGCGGGCCGGCTTCGAAATGACTGAAATCATAGTCGAACGAGGCATAGCCGCGGCTGGTCGACTTCAGCCGGTCGAAGAAATCGAGGACCACTTCCGCCATGGGCAGCTCGTATTGCAGGGACACCTGGGTGGCCACGTACAACATCTTCTTCTGGCGGCCGCGCTTGTCGTTACACAGTTTCAACACCCCGCCCACGTAGTCGGGCGGCACGAGGATGTTGGCGACGATGATGGGCTCGCGGATTTCCTCGGTTTCATTCAGCGGCGGCAGCTTCGCCGGATTGTCCACGTACACCAGCGTGCCGTCGGTCTTCGCCACCTCGTAGATCACGGTCGGCGCGCTCGTTACGAGCTCGAGGTTGTATTCGCGCTCCAGGCGCTCCTGCACGATGTCCATGTGCAGCAGTCCCAGGAACCCGATGCGGAAGCCGAATCCCAATGCACCGGACACTTCCGGCTCGTAGTGCAGCGCGGAGTCATTCAGGCGCAGCTTGGCGAGCGCATCCCGGAACGCTTCGTAGTCCTCGGAGTTGATGGGAAACAAGCCGGCAAAAACCCGCGGCTTGATCTGTTTGAATCCCGGCAGGCTCGCGGCGCTGGGGCGGTTTTCCAGGGTGATGGTGTCGCCCACGGGCGCGCCATCGATTTCCTTGATACCGGCAATGACAAAGCCCACATCGCCGGTCTTGAGCTCACGCAACATCACCGACTTCGGCATGAAACGACCGAGCTTGTCGGCTACGTGATTGCGGCCGGTCGACATGATTCGCAGCTTGTCGCCCGTCTTGATACCCCCGTTCACAACACGCACCAGCGACACGACACCGACATAGTTGTCGAACCATGAATCGATGATCAATGCCTGCAGCGGCGCATCCGGATCTCCCTTCGGCGGCGGGATGCGCTTGACGAGCGCTTCGAGCAGCTCGGGCACGCCCGCGCCGGTCTTGGCACTGACACGCACGGCATCCGTCGCATCGATGCCGATGATTTCCTCGATCTCCTTGCTCACGCGGTCAGGATCCGCCGAGGGCAGATCGATCTTGTTGATGACGGGCAGGATCTCGACGCCCTGCTCCACCGCGGTGTAGCAGTTGGCGACGCTCTGAGCCTCGACGCCCTGTGAGGCATCGACGACGAGAAGCGCGCCGTCACACGCGGCCAGCGAACGGGACACCTCGTACGAAAAATCGACGTGGCCCGGGGTGTCGATCATGTTGAGCTGATAGCGCTGACCATCCAGGGCGTCGTAGTAAAGCGTGACGCTCGCGGCCTTGATGGTGATCCCGCGTTCCCGCTCCAGCTCCATGGAGTCCAGGACCTGCTCCTGCATCTCCCGGTCCTGCAGTCCGCCACACACCTGGATCAGCCGGTCGGCCAGGGTGGACTTACCGTGATCTACGTGGGCAATGATCGAAAAGTTTCTGGTCAGCAGCATTGTGTCGACTAATTGGCCGGGGTCGCCGGCAGACCTGCTGCGGCGGGGGCGGATTCTACAGTTATTGGCCGATGGCCGCTGGAACGCTTAACAGGACAGCCGGAAAGCTCAACGAAGCAGCCGGATGAGCTCTTCGGCATCCAGGTGGTGCTTGCAGACGACGGTCCCGTCCAGGAGCAGGACGGGGACATTCAGGCCATAGCGGCGCACCAGGTCGGCATCCCCATCGACATCCACTATAGTGACGGGCGGCAGCCGGATTTTACGATTCAGGGCCTCGAGCGCGGCCACCATCTCATCGCAGAGGTCGCAGTCCTGCCGATGGACTACGGTCAATTGAGACGATTGCATCAGTGCTTGGGGACCAGTGCGGGCGCACTTGCACCGCCGGACGAAAAGGACGTCGCGATCGATCGGACGGTCTCCGGGGGGACCTCGCCGACGGCCGTCACTTTTCGCCCACCCATGACCGTGGAGTACACGGACGAGGACCCCACGCGAGCGGACTCCTCGGTGACCTCCTGGCCGTCCGGGGTCTGCGTTGTGGTCTTTTTCGTTTCCACTTCCACAAAGACGGATACGGACGCCATTCCGTCACTGAACACCAGATGCGATACCGGGTCGGTCGACCCTGGCATCACCTGGGCCGAGCGCGCGGCCATCTTGAAACCAGGCGGCAGCTTCAGGGCATTCCAGACCAGCGAGGCATTTTCCGGCGGCTCCTTCCCGGGCTGCGTGTCATTGCGCAACCACTGGAAGCCCTCGGTGGAGACATCGGGTTTGAATTCGGAATCGGGAATACGCGAGGAGAGCGTGAGGCTCGCGAATACGATCTGCTCAATCACCCGGCCGTGGCCATCGCAAAGTTGGGTTTTGAGCGGCATGGCCGTCGTTTCATCGATCCACAGGCGATAGCCGTAACGGAACTCATCTTTGGGAGAAACCGTAATCACGCGAGTATCCCGGCGGTTGAGGCGCGTCTTGGCCACTTCCTGGATATCGTAGAAAGCTTCCGTTTGCGGATTCACCGCGGGGAAGCCACCGAGCAGTGACTCGTCGGCGGGCCGCCGCTCGACCACGACTGTTTTCTTGTCGGGCAGGTAGCATGCGAGGTCCGCACCGCTGCGAATGAACTCACGGCCCGATCCATCCAATGAGACCAGGCGCTCGGCAACGGCGCCATCCTGGACCCGGTGGATGATGCGCAACATCTCCACCTTGCCGCCCTGCCAGTGCGAGAACGTACCGTCGTAATTACGGGTCGTCAGCGCCTGATTCATCCGCTCGAGCCATTTCGTCGGCTCCTCGGCGGCGACGGTCGTCGCAACGACCATCGCGAAAGCGAGCCAACTGATTCGCTCTCTAGTGCGCGGTCTTGGCATCGTCAGTCACATCCTCATTTGGTTCATCGGACCCGGAGGGTGCACCCGCAGTTCCCGACTCACTCGCCATGAAGGCGGAGAGGAGATTACGTCGATTGACCGGCGAGGAAAACTCACTGTGAGCGACGACATAGTTGGCAAGTTGAGTGGACGGAACAACGGACCGGCGCGGCAGGGTCTTCGGAACGACATAGCTGTCCGGAGCCACGGGGCTGGCCGCCGTGTTTGCGACCAGCGTCTGGCTGGAACCCGAGGTTGCAGGTCCCGGCTGGGAAGCAACCTGCGCGGGTGACTCATAGCGGAGGAACAGGATGGCGCCGGCGGCGACACTGGCGGCCATTGCCACCGAGCTCAGAGGCATCAGCCAGCGCGGCATTGCCCTGCGCGGCTGTTCACGAACGATCTCAACCGACTTGGTAACCATCACGGCAGGCTCGGAGGAGATTGCTGTGTTGACCCGCACGGCGAGGTTGGTATTGAGACGCGCGCCCCCTTCAGCACGGATGGTGGCGCCGATAGCGGCGTACCGGCTCCAACGCCCCTTCAGCTCCTCATCCCGGGACAGGCGCCGGGCCAGCAGCTCACATTCGGCGGCAGGCAGCTCGTTGTCGAACATGGCGGACAGTTGACTGTCGAGCTCCTCGTTCATCCCAAATCCTCCGTGCGGCCGAGGCCGCCTTCGAATACTTCACGCAAGCGGCGATCGATCGCTTCGCGTGCCCGGAATATACGCGACCTGACGGTTCCGACGGGACAATCCATCGCCGCTGCGATCTCTTCGTATGACAACCCGTCGAGCTCCCGCAGGACAATCGCGGTCTTCAGGTCCTCGGGCAACGCCTCGATGGCGGCGTTGACGGTGCGGCGGATCTCATCCGTCAACACCAACCCTTCCGGGGTCTCGGAATCTTTCATTCTGCCTTGCATGTCGTAGGACTCTTCGGCGGCGTCGGAGCTGCGGTCAATGTTGTATTCGATGGGGCTGCGGTCGCGGGAGACGACGGCATTCTTCGCGGTGTTGATGGCGATGCGGTACAGCCAGGTATAAAAGGCACTGTCACCGCGAAACTGCGGCAAGGCCCGATAGGCCTTGATGAATGCCTCCTGAGCGATGTCCTCGGCTTCGGCCGGATTGCGCACATACCGCATAACGAGCTTGACGAGTTTGTGCTGGTACTTGCGCACCAGCGCATCGAAAGCGCCCTTGTCGCCGCCTTGGACGCGTCGAACCAGGCTGAGATCGCTTACATCGGCGCTCATGGCGCCTTACTCCCGCAGGGTAAATGGCCGCCGCGCCGCGACCTGAATAGACCCACTCGTCCCATTAAAGTTCAGGGGACTCAAAGATATTCTCCAACCTGGCGGGGGCCGGTCCAACCTGGCCGGGGCCGGCTCCGGGTTGGCAGTCACGGATGGCCGCCACCAGGGATGCCATCCGGGGGTCGCTGACGGGAGTGTGACCGAACAGGTGGTCGGCCAGCACGGGATCGGGTAGCTCCAGAAGTTGATCGAGGGTGGCGCGGTCCTGGGGCGAGGCCTGCGCCACCTGCGAGCGGACATAACGCTCCAGCAGAACATCCAGCTCTTTCATACCCCGGCGACACCGCCACAGCAGGCGGCGGGCCTGCGCATCCAGGGCTTGCGCATCCGGGGCATCCGCATGGGCAGTCACTTTCAGGACTGACGCTCCACCATCATTTTTTTGATCTCCGCAATGGCCCGGGCCGGGTTCAGGTCCTTCGGGCAGACGTCCGTGCAATTCATGATCGTGTGACACCGGTACAGCCGGAAGGGGTCTTCCAGCTCATCGAGCCGCTCGCCGGTGGCCTCATCCCGGCTGTCGATGATCCAACGATACGCCGCCAGCAAAGCGGCCGGTCCGAGGTACCGATCGCTGTTCCACCAGTAGCTGGGACACGAGGTGGAGCAGCAGGCACACAGGATACAGGCCGCCGGCCGATCGATCTTCTCCTGGTCTTCCTTGGACTGCAGGCGCTCCTGGTCCGGTGGCGGCGGGGTGCGGGTCTGGAGCCACGGCTTGACGGAGGCGTACTGGGCGTAAAAGTTGGTGAGATCCGGCACCAGGTCTTTGACGACCGGCATGTGCGGCAGCGGATAGATCGCCACCGTCGAGCCCAGGTCCTCCATCGACGTGGTGCAGGCGAGCCGGTTCAACCCGTCGATGTTCATTGCACAGGAGCCGCAGATGCCTTCCCGGCAGGAGCGGCGGAAAGTGAGGCTCGAGTCAAGGGTCGACTTGATGTGGATCAGGGCATCCAGAACCATCGGTCCCACGCCCTTCAGATCCACTTCAAACGTGTCGACACGCGGATTCTCGTTCGACTCGGGCTCGAAGCGGTAGATCCGGAAAGTGCGGGTCGCGGACCCGGGGGACTTGTGGACCTTGCCGGGGCGGATGCGGGAGTTCGCAGGGAGGCTGAATTCGGCCATGTCAGTACGTGCGTGCCTTTGGGGGAATCGTTTCGACTTCGTCCGTCAGTGTTTCCAGGTGCACGGGCCGGTAGTCAAACCGAACCCGCCCCGGTCCATCGACCCACACCAACGTATGTTTCATCCAGCTGGCGTCATCGCGGTTCGGATAGTCCTCGCGCGCCTGCGCCCCACGGCTCTCCTTGCGATTGGCCGCAGAATGAATGGTGGCGGTGGCCTGGAGTAACAAGTTCTCCAGCTCCATCGTTTCAATCAGGTCCGTGTTCCAGACGAGCGAACGATCAGTCACCCGCACATCCGGGAAGGTGTCGAACGTCTTCTGGAGCTTGCCGATTCCTTCATTGAGCGACTCACCGGTGCGGAAGACGGCGGCATCACGCTGCATGGTCTTCTGCATTTCCAGGCGGATTTCGGCGGTGGGCCTGCCACCGTTGGCGTTTCTGTATTTATCGAGGCGCTGCACGGCAAGGTCCGCACCATCCTTCGGTAGCGGCTTGTGGCCCACGCCTGGCTTCACGATCTCGGCGCAGCGTCGAGCCGCCTCGCGGCCAAACACCACCAGATCCAACAGAGAGTTGGATCCCAGCCGGTTGGCGCCGTGCACTGAAACGCACGCGGCCTCACCGACCGCCATCAACCCGGGGACGACACCCTGCGTGTTGACGACTTCGCCGTGGTAATTGCATGGGATTCCGCCCATGTTGTAGTGAACCGTGGGCTGCACGGGGATCGGCTGCTTGGTCACATCCACGCCGGAGAAAATCCGCGCGGTCTCCGCGATGCCAGGCAGACGCTCGTGGATGACTTCAGGTCCCAGATGCTCCAGGTGCAACTCGATGTGGTCGTGCTCAGCGCCTACGCCCCGCCCTTCGCGCACTTCAACGGTCATTGCGCGGCTGACGACATCACGTGAGGCGAGATCTTTCGCGTTGGGTGCATAGCGCTCCATGAAGCGCTCGCCCTTTGAATTGGTCAGGTAGCCACCCTCGCCTCGTGCCCCCTCGGTAATCAGACAGCCGGCGCCGTAGATTCCGGTTGGATGGAATTGCACAAACTCCATGTCCTGCAGCGGCAGACCGGCACGCAACACCATGGCGTTGCCATCACCGGTGCATGAGTGCGCGGAGGTGCAGGAGAAATAAGCGCGACCATAACCGCCCGTGGCGAGAATCGTCATGTGCGAACGGAAGCGGTGAATTTTGCCTTCCATCATGTCGATGGCGACGACGCCGCGGCACACGCCATTTTCCATGATCAGGTCGATCGCGAAGTACTCGATGAAAAAGGTCGCGGAGTGACGGATCGACTGCTGATAAAGCGTGTGGAGCATCGCGTGACCGGTACGGTCCGCCGCCGCACAGGTGCGCTGCGCAATCCCCTTGCCGAAGTGGGTGGTCATGCCACCGAACGGCCGCTGGTAAATCCGACCCTGCTCGGTCCGCGAAAACGGGACGCCGTAATGCTCCAACTCGATGACGGCCGCGGGCGCCTCCTTGCACATGAACTCGATCGCGTCCTGGTCACCGAGCCAGTCGGAACCTTTGACCGTGTCATACATGTGCCAGCGCCAGTCATCCTCACCCATGTTGCCAAGAGCCGCGCTGATGCCGCCCTGAGCGGCCACGGTGTGACTGCGAGTGGGGAAAAGCTTTGAAATACACGCGGTCTTCAGACCCGCTTCCGCGAGCCCGAGTGTTGCGCGAAGTCCGGCACCGCCGGCCCCTACAACCAGCACGTCGTAGGTGTGATCGATGAATTCGTAGGCGCTCACGCCGCGCCTCCAAAAGCGACTTTCAGGATCGCAAACACGCCGGCCACTGCCAGGAAGGCGTGCACAAAGGTCAGTATCACGAGTATCAGAGTCCTCGACCCGGTGTTATGTATGTAATCTTCGACGACAACCCGTACGCCGAGTTGAGAGTGCCAGGTCGCCACGAGCACCAGCAGGATCAACAGGAGCGCCGTCCAGCTCTGCGCCATCCACGAGATCACAGTGACGTGATCCAGTGACGGCAGGGACAGCAATGACACCGTGAACCAGATGGTCAACGGCACCAGCGCGATGGAGGTCAGGCGCTGCAGCCACCAGTGATGCACACCACTCTTGGCCGAACCCAGGCCCGCGACCGTTCCGAGGGGACTGCGCAAACTCTTCATGATGCACGCCCCGCGGCCAGGAACAGCCAATAACCCAGGACCACAACGAGCAGGACTGTCACTGCAACCACGATGTAGGTGCTGCGCTTGGCCTGCGCGCGCTCGAGACCACGGCCTGTATCCCAAGTCAGGTGCCGGATGCCGGCAACCAGGTGATAACAGAACGCGATGAGCAGGCCTGCGTAGATCAGTTTGAAAAAGCCCGAGGACAGGATTTCATGGGCCCGGAGGTATTCGCGATTGCTGCTCGCGACCGCCATCAGCCAGTAGACCAGGACCAGAAGTCCAACGGACAGGATGACGCCGGTGATGCGGTTGGTGATGGATGACAACAGCGAATAGCGTGACATCCTGTAGATGGACAGGTGTGGCGAGAGTGGTCGTGCGCGCATTGTGTTCTGGTGTGCTCCGTAGCAGGCGCCGCATTGTGCTCCTGCAAGGACTTAAGGGGCCGAATAAGTAGGATATTAGAAGTCGATGCAGCGTCCCTTGCGCTCCCAATCACCGAACCGCGTGGGCTCGGGACCTGCAGGCCCGCCCAGCTCAATGGGCTTCCGCGATGGCCGGGATGGTTGATGCGATGCCGCCGAAGCCGCAGCTTCGCTGGTGGCCTGACTGGCGGCCTGGGACGATTCGGGCGCTGAAGCGATGGGTTCAGCTCCTGCTTCTGAGGCATTCTGCATAGCCGGTCAATTCTGCCAGAATCCACCTATGCGCACAGCACTGGAAGGAATTCACCTGGAAGACACAGGGCTGGTCCGCGTGCACGGGACCGATGCGGTCAAATTCCTGCAAGGCCAGTTATCGAACGATGTTTCCAAGCTCAGCGCCGGGCAGTCGATCCTGGCGGGGCTTCACAATCCTCAGGGACGGACAGTTGCGCTGCTGAGGCTCGTGCATTGGGATGTGAATGACATCCTTGCCCTCGTGCCTCGCGAGCTTGCGGGCTCGGTGGCGGCGCGGCTCGCGAAATATATTTTACGGGCGAAGGTGAAGATCGCCGACGAGTCCGCGTCCTGGCGGGTGGTCGGATTGATAGACGCCGGCCCGGCAGATGGCGCCGATTCCGCGACCGACTTGCCCATCACGGTTGGGACTCAGACGATTGCGACTCAGTCGCGCGGCGAACGGGCGGTGTTCGTACGCGTGGGCGATGAACCACCTCGTTGGTTAGCCATCGCGCCAGCCTCACCGGCGGATGCCGTTGGAGCGTTGGGGTCGGTCCCCTTGTTGGATTACACGCCTGCTGACCGCGCCACGTGGCAGCGGCTCGAGGTCGCGGCGGGTCAGCCGCAGGTGTACGCGGCCACCTCGGAAGAATTCGTGGCGCAGATGTTGAATCTCGATGCCCTCGGAGGCATTGCGTTCGACAAGGGGTGCTACACGGGGCAGGAGGTTATTGCCCGCGCCCACTATCGGGGGCGGGTGAAGCGGCGCATGCAACGGTTTGTGTCGCGGGGCGCTTGCCAGCTTTCGCCCGGTGATGCCGGGCAGTTGACTGATGGGCGGGCGTTCAAAGTTGTGTTGAGTGCGCCGTTGGCGGATGGGCGGTGTGATTTTTTGGCGGTGACGTCGATCGTCGGCAGTGATGCCGCCGTGGCAGATGCAGCCGCTGGTTTGAGCGCCGCGGCGGGCGCTGGCGTTGTGAGTCCGCCGTCGGCAACGGCTAGCGTCACCACGCAGGCCGTGCATCCTGATGCGCCACCAACGACGGATCCAATCGCACCGCCGGTTGCTGGGCCTATCATTGATCCAACGCTCGCGCCGGTTGCGGCCGCTTCCGTGGCGCCGACTGTTGCTGCCGCCGCCGCGCTAACGTCGGCCGCACCTGCACCCGGCGCGGTGACATCCGTAAGGCCGGCAGCCGCCGCACCTGCTGTTATCGTGGACGCCGTGCAGCTCGACCTGCCCTACTCGCTGCCTGAGTAAACTCGAATGGCGCCTCGTCGCCGCGCCTGCTGTGGACGTGGCTGCGGGCAGGCCGACCCAACCCGCTCCACCACTGCGCCAGCTACAGGTCGACCAACTCGACTTCGTCCGGCTCGATTGCCCTGTTCAGAAAGCGGCTGCCTACTCTGGCGAACCGCTCTCTTCCATCTGTGGCCAGCAATCGCAGCGACCCGCCGCTGGGGTTGGTGAGGCCGGCCTTTTGAAGCTGCGCGTCGACGCTCACCGCCGTGGTTTCGGCGGAATCGACGATCCGCACCTTCGGTCCCACCGCCTGGCGGATCGCGCCGGCCATCATTGGGAAATGCGTGCATCCCAGTACCAGCGTGTCCGGAGTATCTGCGCCGGTTTTGAAAATGGGATTCAGGTAGTGCCTTGCGATTTCATTCGCAATGGGTCCCTCATTGAGCCCTTCCTCTGCCAGCGCCACAAATAACGGAGCGGGCTCCGCATTCACGCGCGCGTCTGGGCGGCATCGAAGTATGGCCTGTTGGTACGCACCGCCGCGAACCGTCCCTTCGGTGGCAATGACGGCTATTTTTCCAGTGGGTGAAGCAGCGCAAGCCGCCAGTGCTCCTGGCTCGATTACACCGATGACCGGCACATTTTCAATCTGCTTCCGGATGGCGGGCAGCCCCACTGACGAGGCCGTATTGCAGGCAATGACGAGGCACTTGACCCCGTATCGGGTCAGGGCCTGCGCGGCTTGAAGCGAATACCGCGCAACTGTCTCGGGGCTCTTGGTGCCATAAGGCAGGCGTGCTGTGTCTCCCAGGTAGATAAAGTGCTCACGCGGCATCCTGGCGGTCAACGCCTTTAGAACCGTAAGCCCGCCCACCCCAGAATCAAACACGCCAATCGGCGCGTGACTCAATTACTCGGACTCCGGCCGCATATGCGGGAACAGGATGACATCGCGGATCGATGGTGAATCGGTGAAGAACATCACCAACCGATCGATACCGACGCCGAGGCCTGCCGTCGGAGGCATGCCATACTCCAGCGCGCGAATGTAATCCGCATCGTAGAACATCGCCTCTTCGTCACCGCTGTCTTTCCGCGCCACCTGCGCCCTGAAACGGGCCGCCTGGTCCTCGGGGTCGTTCAACTCCGAGAAGCCATTCGCCAGCTCGCGCCCCGACAGGTAGAACTCGAACCGGTCCGTGAGAAACGGATCCGCGTCATTCGCCCGCGACAGCGGCGAAACTTCCGCCGGATACGCATACACGAATGTCGGATCGATCAAGGTGTGCTCGGCAGTCTTATCGAAAATCTCCATCTGCAACTTGCCGGCGCCGTCGTGCTGATTGACCGGAATTCCGAGCTTTTCGCAGAAGGAGCGCAGGTACGTCAGATCGCGCAGCGACAGCGGATCGATACCCGGGTTGTTGGTAATGATCGCCTGCTCGACGGTGATCCGCCGGAACGGCAGGCCCAGATCGTAATCGCGACCCTGATACACCATCTTCGCGGAGCCATGGATCGCGACCGCCATTGAGCGCAACGCCTTTTCAACCCAGTCCATGAGATCCTGATAGTCACCATAGGCGAGATACAACTCGAGCATGGTGAATTCGGGGTTGTGGCGGGTGGAGAGCCCTTCGTTGCGGAAGTTGCGGTTGATTTCGTAAACGCGCTCGAAACCGCCGACGACGAGGCGCTTCAGATAGAGCTCCGGCGCAATCCGCAGATACATGTCGACATCGAGCGCATTGTGATGCGTGATGAAGGGCTTTGCCGCGGCGCCTCCTGGAATCGGCTGCATCATGGGCGTCTCAACCTCGATGAAGTCGAGCGCATCCAGGTAATTGCGCAGGAACCGAACGATGCGGGTCCGCGTCATGAAGACGTTGCGGCTCGCTTCGTTGACAATCAAATCAACATAGCGCTGCCGATAGCGCGTTTCCATGTCAGCCAGGCCGTGCCACTTGTCAGGCAGAGGCCGCAGAGACTTCACCAGCAGGCGCAGACTATCCACGCGAACGGACAACTCGTTGGTCCTGGTCCGAAACAACACGCCGCTTGCGCCGACGATGTCGCCCACATCCCAACCCTTGAAGGCATCGTACGACGCACCCAGCGGTTCCTGTTGCAGGAACAACTGGATCTGGCCGGTGCGGTCCGAGATTTTCGCGAAGCTGGCCTTGCCCATGATCCGCTTGAACAGGATGCGTCCGCCAACCTGCACACGCGTCGGGTGGGCTTCCAGCCACGCGGCATCGCGTTCGCCAAATGCGTCGTGCAACTGGCCGGCGAGGGAATCGCGGCGGAAGTCATTGGGGAAAACGCTGGTGTGGGCGCCGCTGGCGCTGCCGCCACCGCCGCCTCCGCCGCTACCGTCGCCGCCGGTGCCGCTGCCGCCGCTGGCGCCAGCGGTTTCGCGCAGTTGCGCGAGCTTTGCGCGGCGCTCGGCAATGAGCTTGTTCTCGTCGACCGGAGCGTTGTCACCGGGAACGTTGTTTGAGCTGTCAGTCATGATCTTAGACACCGGCCTTCAAGGAGGCTTCCAGAAACTGATCGAGATCGCCGTCCAGCACGGCCGTGGTGTTACCCACTTCCACGCCGGTCCGCAGATCCTTGATACGGGATTGGTCGAGCACGTAGGAACGGATCTGGTTGCCCCAGCTCACGTCGGACTTGGAGTCCTCGAGGACTTTGGCCGCGGCGTTGCGCTTGTTGACTTCGAGCTCGTAGAGCTTGGCCTTCAACATCTTCATTGCGGTGGAGCGATTCTTGTGCTGGCTGCGTTCGTTCTGACACGCGACCACGATGCCCGTGGGCATGTGCGTAATACGCACGGCCGACTCCGTCTTGTTGACGTGCTGACCACCCGCTCCGGAGGAGCGGTAGACATCGGTTTTCAAGTCAGCCGGATTGATTTCGATATCAATGTCCTCGTCCACTTCCGGTGAAATGAACACGGACGCAAAGGACGTATGACGCCGGTTGCCGGAGTCGAACGGTGACTTGCGCACCAGACGATGCACGCCCGTTTCGGTGCGCAACCAGCCGTAGGCGTAGTCGCCTTTGATCTCCACGGTCGCGCTCTTCATACCCGCCACTTCACCCGGGTTGGAGTCGATGACTTCGCAGGTGAAGCCACGTGCAGCACCCCAGCGCAGGTACATTCGCAAGAGCATCTGCGCCCAATCCTGCGCCTCGGTACCGCCCGCGCCGGCCTGGATGTCCAGGAAGGCGTTGTGCGAGTCCATCTCGTTGGTGAACATCCGCTTGAGCTCGAGGCGACGGACATCCGCCTCGAGAGGCTGCGTCTCGGACTCGATGTCCTTCGCAGCCGCTTCATCGTTCTCGCTTTCGGCCAGCTCCAGCAATTCGCTGGCATCGGCGATGCCCTTGGTGGCCTTGTCTATTTCCTCGACGGCGGCCGCGAGGCGCGCCCGCTCCTTGCCTAGCTCCTGTGCGCGCTCCTGGTTCTGCCAGATTGCCGGGTCTTCCAGCTCACGGGTTACCTCTTCGAGGCGTTCTTTCTTCTGGTCGTACTCAAAGAAACCCCCGAAGAAGAGCGATACGCTCCCCGAGATCCTTTAGCTGACGCTTGAGCTGATTGACTTCCATCTGGACGGTGCCTCGAAAACCGCCGCCGGGGCGGCGAGTAGAAAATGAGCTGCGGATGCTAAACGGCGCGGGACGCGATTGCCAATTCAGGCCCAGGCCAATTCAGGCAATGGCCGCGCCGGTTCCGGTCCCGGGAAGGACGTGGTCCACCAGCAGTTGCAGGCGGCGCTCCCCCTGATATTCATTCACATCGAGGCGATAGACGAGCTGCACGGTGCCTTCCGGCGGCGTGAAGCTCTCGGGTTCCTCAATGAAATTGAAGGCGATTGCGTCGAAGGAACGACCGGTTTTGGGAACCTCGACCCACATTTTCAAGTGACGTTCACCCACCACGCGGGTGTTACGGATGGTGAATACTCCATCGAAACAGGGCTCCGGGAATGCCTGCCCCCAAGGGCCACCGGCTTTTATGGCGCGAGCGGTTTCGAGGGCGATCTCCTGCACAGTGAGTTCGCCGTCTGTCTCAACCGCATCGGCGCCGGCGCTTCCTGCTGCCCATCGTTGAACCTCTTCATCGAACGCCTTGGCGAACGCGTCCAGAAGTTGGCGGTGGACGGTGAGTCCGGCTGCCATTGCATGGCCACCGAATTTGCTGATGAGATCGGGTTGGCGTGCTGCGATTGCATCCAGTACGTCTCTTATGTGGATGCCGGCAACGGAGCGTGCTGACCCGCGGAGTTGGTCCTCGCCTGCGAGCGCAAAGGCAATTACGGGGCGGCGAATGCGATCTTTCACGCGGCTTGCGACGAGGCCGACGACGCCTTGGTGCCATGATTCATCGAAGAGGCAAACACCGCTTCGTTGGAGCGCGTGTGGACCCGGGTAGCGCAATTGGCGCACTGCGCTGAGGGCCTCTGTCTGCATGCGCGCTTCGATGGTTCGACGTTCGACGTTGAGTTCGTTCAAACGCTCCGCGAGTGTCCTCGCTACTGCGGGGTCATCCGCAAGCAGACATTGGATGCCGATCGACATGTCGTCGATCCGGCCGGCGGCATTCAGTCGCGGTCCAACTGCGAAGCCGAGATCGGTGGCGGTGATGTCCTCTATTGCCCGCGACGCGATCGCCAGCAGCGCTGAGATGCCGGGGACACATCGGCTGGCGCGGATGCGTTTGAGTCCCTGCGACACCAATACCCTATTGTTTCCGTCCAGTGGCACCAAGTCGGCGACTGTACCGAGGGCAACCAGATCCAGAAATTGGGAAACACTGGGTGCTTGTGCCGGAGTCAGCTTCAGCTCATCGAGCCGACGTTTGACAGCAGCCATCACGTAGAAAGCGACGCCGACGCCCGCGAGCGCTCTGCTCGCGAACTGACTCCCGGGAAGATTCGGATTGACGATCACGTTTGCGGCGGGCGTCGCCGTGCCCGGGAGATGGTGATCGGTGATGAGAACGGCGATTCCACGGGCGCGCGCTTCGTCGACTCCAGCGAGGCTGGAAATGCCGTTGTCGACGGTGACGATCAGTGTGGGCTCCCTAGTCGCAGCAAGGGTAACGATTTCGGGTGTCAGGCCATAGCCGAACTCGAAGCGATTCGGCACCAGGAAATCAACAGAGGCAAAGCCCCACGCGCTGAGTGCGCGGACCATCAGCACAGTGCTCGTTGCGCCGTCGGCGTCGAAGTCGCCGACGACCAGAATCTTGCCTTTCTCGCGGTGCTCCAGCAGTAAGTCCACCGCCGCCGGGATTCCTTCCAACGTGCCGACTGGATGGAGCTTGTCCAGTGACACGTTCAGATCGGAGGCGGAGCGTATGCCGCGTGCTGCGTAGATGCGTTGCAGGACCGGGTGCATGTCGTTGGCGAAGACGCCGGCGCAATCGTTGGCGCACTCTCGGCGGACCACGCGAAGAGGGCCCATGTTGGTTGCCAGCTTGGGGGTACCGATCGCTGGCGCAGAGCTCGGTGGCAGCGCGTCGCTTGCGGTCACAGAAGCCGCCGAGCCGGTGCCGTCTGGGGCTGCGGCAACGTTGGCCTGAGCCGCGGCGCCGGCCGCAGCGGGCGTACGAACCGTGGACGCTTGAGCGTCGGCGGGGCTCGGCTGTGGCTTCAGGAGCGATGCCAGCAGCGAGCCCACGCTCGTCGGCGATGACGAAGACGGCGGCTGACTCATTGCAGTCCTGACAATCCTGACGGAGCACGCCGCCAGAACTTCAATCGGTCGCGTGCACGCAGCGTCAGCTCGTAATCATTCGCAAGGACAACGAGGCGATCGTACTGACCGCGATTCAATGCCTCGACCGCGGGAGCGATGAAAAGGCGATCAATGTCGGCGATGGCTTCAAAGAAGGTCCACTTCGGATTGGTTTGCAGCATCAGACCGATTTCTATTACGAGCACCGCGCGTTGCGCGCGAGGATAGCCGAAGACGTCTGCCAGCTGCCGAGGCAATGGGGCGACTTTTGCTCCGCGCATGGCCCAAAGGCCTTGCAGGTAGGAGTCGCGACCGAAGGCCAGCGCGCCATCCGCCGCACCAACATCACCGCGGGCGGGGATGGTGCCGGCTCCCCATAACCAAAGCGACGTTACTGGCAACTCGCCACGGCGGCGACGGGTGTCGTTGATCGGGTGGTCGTGCAACCACATTTCAATTTCAGCGCCCAATCGTCGCAGCGCGATCGAGCTGTCCGAACGCTGGCCCATGCTGCCGCCCAGCGCTCGCGCGGGCTCTCGCGTTTCCGCGCGCGGCATCAGTAAGTCGCTGGACGACCCCTCAGGACCTGCGGCGCCGCAGTCAGATTCAGGCCCCAACATCAGGAAGTCACCTGCTTCCAGTGGCTGTAAGTGAAAGCCGGAGTCGTGGAACACGCGCTGGAAATCGGCGGCGAGTGTCGTCTGGTCAGCGGGATCGAGGCGGAGGATGCTGCGGCGATCGACGTGGACGCTGGTCATGCCCGCGATGAGGTGCATGGGCGTCGCCATCCAGGCGACGTTTTGCGTCGGGCCGCCCAGCGCATGCGTCGGTGCCGATCGCGCATTCGTGACCGCTTCGTGCGAGATCGCCGTCGCGGGTCTCGTAATCGGCGATGACGCGGCGGCGACAGTGGCGGTCGCGCCAGCATCGGCGCCGATGAGCCATCGGCTCAGCCACGGCCGCCATCCGCTCGATAATTTCGAGCGTGTGCCAAAACGCGCCACGTGCCGAAAGCCAGGCAGCGTGACCCCGGCCGGTAGCTCGCGGTCGGGCGCTTCCTGCGAAACGTAGAAATCAGAGAGGACGAGAACGAGTTCGTGCACGCGGCATTATATTCGGCAAAATGGAGCGATGAAATTTACCCTCGAAAACAACCCGGACCTCAATTTCATCCGCTCGTATTCATCCGAAGAGGTGAAGATCGGCGAGCACAGCATCCGCTCGAGCTGCATCGTCATGGCCGACGCCCTCATCGCCAACTGGCCACCCGCCACGCTGGATGACCTGCAGGTGAATCATCTGGAGCCCATCTTCGAGCTGCAGCCGGAGTTGGTTTTGCTCGGCACGGGCACCCGGCAACGCTTCCCCGCAGCGCAAGTCCGCGCGGCGTTCGCAGCTCAAAAGATCGGATTGGAGTCGATGGACCTGGGAGCGGCGTGCCGGACTTTTAACATCCTGGTCCAGGAAGACCGTCGCGTCGCCGCCGCGTTGTTCCTGAAGTAGTTTCGGCGCGAGCGCGCCTGGAGTTGCCGGCCGCGAACTGAGACGACGCCGGCACTGCCCTCTTACGATATATGGAGCCGGTCGCTTCGACCGGCTAAGGCGTTGCCCGCTGCCAAGCGGGCTAAAGAAGACACAGGGGAAGGGGCTTAACCAATCTAACAATCATTCGAAGCTGACAGACTCGAACAACTGTCCTCGTTTTCTTTTTCTTGCCGCCTTATTGCTTTTGTCTCGACTCCCCTCCTCCCTGCGTCTTCTTCAGTCCGCTTGGCTGGCGGAATGTCGTTGTTAGGCGACGGAGGCGATCTTAAAGGCGCGATAGATAAATGCGCAAGTCCTTTGCGCCAGCACGAGTTTTCCTCCCTCCAACCCCACCCCAACACGTGCGGAAGGCGGACCTGACCCACTGATATACCAAGCAATTTTCAACGCCATTTGCGAGATTCAGCGTTTTCGGTAAACACCTTTCTCTTCAGTGAGTTGAGCGCGTCACTTAAAGTTGAAGCAACTGGTCAGGCCATTCCACCGAGCAGCGGTACGAATGCAACCGGACCCAGCGATTCCTTCTCGATTCTCTGTTCTTTGCGGGTAAAGCGAATCAACTGTTGCTCGCCTTCCGGTCCGACCGGAACGAGCAGGCGGCCGCCGATTTTCAATTGCTGAAGAAGCGCTTCCGGCACACTCAGTGGAGCTGCCGCGACCAGTATCCCGTCGAATGGTGCGTGCGCCTTCCAGCCAGCGATGCCATCTCCGTAGCGGAATCGGACGTTTCGAATCCCGAGCTCCTTGATACGTTCCCTGGCGCGGATCATTAAGGGCTCGATACGCTCGATCGTGTAGATGCGATCAACGAGCGGTGAGAGGACAGCTGTCTGATAACCGCAGCCGGTCCCTACTTCCAGTACGTTGTGAAGAGGCCCCCCCTCGAGGAGCGCCTCTGTCATGCGCGCAACTATGTAGGGCTGCGAAATTGTTTGACCGAAGCCGATGGGCAGAGCTGTGTCTTCGTAAGCGCGACTGCCCAGTGCTTCGTCCACGAAGATATGACGCGGAACGTTTTTGACTCGATCCAGCACCGCAAGATTCGTAATGCCCTGATCACGGAGCCTTTGCACAAGGCGGTCCCGCGTCCGAGCGGACGTCATACCTATCCCAGCGAATCGAACGTCAACCATCAATGCCTTCCAGCCAACTCTGCACTACCGGCAGAGAGGAATGCCGGGTTAGATCTATTTGTAATGGCGTCACCGAGACATAGCCCTCGGAGACGGCATGAAAATCTGTACCGGGTCCCGCTTCGTTCTGCGGACCTGCCGGCCCCACCCAGTAAACCGGTCGGCCATGGGGGTCCTTCGCCGGCACGACCGGTTCCGATGGATGTCGGAATCCGAGCCGCGTGGTTCGAAACCCTCGGATCTGACCTATCGGGAGGTCCGGTACATTGATGTTCAGGATTAAAGCGCGTTCGAGGGGTTTACGCAGTAACTGCGCAACCAGGCGTCGCGCGACCTCGGCTCCCGACTGAAAGTTCCGCCCACTGCCGGCTGAGGTATTCAGGGAGACGGCGATAGTGGAAAGGCCCAGGAAGCGCCCTTCAATCGCCGCGGCCACTGTCCCGGAATACAGGACGTCGTCGCCCAGATTCGGTCCATCATTCACTCCCGAAACCACCATGTCGTGTGAGTGGTCAAACAAGCCGGAGATGGCCAGATGAACGCAGTCGGTCGGCGTACCGGGGACGAAGTAGACACCCGGCTCTGCCTCGAAGACGCGCAAGGGGACATCCAGGGTCAGCGAGTTGCTCGCGCCACTTCGGTTGCGATCGGGAGCGACCACCGTCACCTCGGCGAGGGTCGATAGAGCCTCGCGAAGGCGGCGAATGCCCTCAGCCCGGAAGCCGTCGTCGTTGCTGACCAGTATTTTCAAGCGGTCTGGGTCTCTGGAGCCAAATAAAGGCGCGTCACTATAATGTTTTTGACTCCATTTCGCGGAGGTAGCGTGAACCCCAAGCTCGATGACGACGATGCCGACCTCTTCCGCGCAGCAGTTCGGGACGTCAAGCCGCTAGCTTACGACGCGCCGGTTGCCGAGCCAGCTCGTCGTCCGCCCCCTCAAGCGAGGTTCACGCGCGCCGATCGGCATGCGGTACTGCAGGAGAGCCTGTACGCCGACGTTGGAGATCCTGAGCTCGCCAGCGGCGAAGAGCTGGTGTTCGCGCGTGAGGGTATCCAGAAGCTCGTCCTACGCAAGCTCCGCCGTGGTCAGTACCGAGTCCAAGCGGAAATCGACCTGCATGGTCTCACCGTGGCGGAAGCCAAGGAAGCCGTCCGCACGTTCCTGGTGAAGGCCATCGAGCGTCACTTCCGCTGCGTCAGAATCATCCATGGCAAGGGCCTGCGGTCAGGACATCGCGGGCCGGTACTGAAGAGTGCCATCAGCGGCGTCCTGCGCCGAGTCGGCCCCGTGCTCGCCTACGTGTCAGCCCGACAAGTCGATGGAGGCACCGGCGCGCTCTACGTGTTGCTGGCCACCTGGCCAGTGAACCCCGACCGCCCCGCGAAATAACAGTGGCTGCCCGGCGCCGCGCCAGTTGTACGATCAAGTGTCGCCTTCGAGATCGCCGTCGGGGGCAGTGACATCGAAGAGCTCGCGGAGGACGGTGGTTGCGAAGCTGCCGCGTGAGAGGCGGAAGCGGAGCACAATTGCGTTGGGCTCGCGGGTCCACTCCAGGTTTCGAACGGTCAGGCGCAGGCTTCGGCGCTCCTGGTCCATGCCGGCGTCCTGCACCAAAGCGGCGGGCTCGGGGAATTGCTCCCCTACTCTGCTCTCCAGCTCGAGCACGCGTCCCTTTGACGCCGGAATTCCGCGGCCCCACATCGGGCCACTCGGATGGATATCCAGGCGGAGACATCGGTCAGTGAGTGTCGCGTCGACGGCGTCAACAGAAAACACGCTGCCACGGCCATCGAGGTTGGCAACATCACCTGCCTCCAACCGGTCCCAGCTGCCATCGCGCACGCGTTCGGCTAATGCGGCATTGAAAATCAAACTGCGCGCGGCTGAGAGCACGAATCCGCGCTCCGGCATCCTGAGCGCTCTGAGGCCAGCCGAAATTTGCGCCAGGTTGGAACCCTGACGCCCAAAGCGTTGTGGGCCGAAATAGTTTGGTACGCCCCGGCGAGAAATGAGCTCAACACGCTCGGCTAACTGTTGGTCGGTGACATTGACATCACGGACGCGGATGACGAAGCCGTTTCCGGCAAGCGCGCCGCGCGGCAATTTGCGCGTGTGAGCATGGGCTTCGAGGACCTCGAATTCAGGCGTCTGCACGGTTGTCCACGCCTCCAACGACTGCGCTGACTTAGGGACCGTGAACCACTGAACGGCAACCGCACGCCGATCCTTCAGGCCGGCGAATCCGACATCCATCGGCCGAGACCGACAAATCCGCGCCAGCTCACGAGCAACCCACTGAGTGTTGGCATCGCGCTTGCGGACCTTCAACAGCACGTGCTGCCCGGTTCCCGCCGGCGCAAACCCCAGATCCTCCTCAACAACGAAATCGTCCGGTTGAGCCCGCAGCAAACCCGTGCCAAGCGGCGACCCAAACGCCCGCGGCGGGTCGAGCGCGGCAGCTACCCACGCCGCAGGAACCCCAGCCGACGCCGCCCGCCCGCCACCTTGGCCCGCCGGGTCACCTTGGCCCATCGGCCCACCTTGGTCCACCGCCCTCAACGCCCGCGGGTGTCGACGAGCAACACCACCGCCTGTGCGGCAATACCTTCCTTGCGACCGAGAAAGCCTAACTTCTCGGTCGTGGTCGCCTTCACATTGACGAACTCCTCTTCCACCTCGAGCAGCTCGGCGACGGTCTTGCGAATTTCATCGCGCACCGGGCCCACCTTGGGTGACTCGGCGAGCACGGTGATATCGGCGTTGCCGACCCGCAGCTTGCGGATCAGCAACATGTTCATCACCGACCGCACGAAGCTCTTGCTGTCAGCACCGCGCCACTGCGGGTCGGTGTCTTTGAAGTGCTGGCCGATGTCACCAAGGCCTGCAGCACCCAGCAACGCGTCGCAGAGTGCGTGGAGGATAACGTCCCCGTCGGAGTGGGCTACCACACCGTGAGTGTGTGGAACCTTGACGCCCCCGAGCATGACGAAGTCACCCGGCCCGAAGGTGTGAACATCAACTCCCGATCCTATTCTCACGTCGGCTCTTCCTCTGTTTGCTCAGCTCCGACACCGGCGTGGGCGGCTAACAGCGCCACCGCAATCACCAGGTCATCCGCGCTCGTAATCTTCAAGTTCGTCGTGGACCCTTCAACAACGAGCGGCCGCTCGCCGATCCACTCCAATGCCTGCGCCTCATCTGTCGGCGTCCGACCATCCCCGTGCGCCCGGTCGAGCGCCTCGCACAGACGTGCGTATCGAAACATCTGCGGAGTGAGTGCGCGCCACAGACTCGTCCGATCAATCGTCTGAATGATCTCTTTGTTCTCGCCGGCACGCTTGAGCGTATCAGCGGCTGGAGCCGCAAGAATCCCGCCCACGGCATGTGTCTGAACACGATCCAACAGACGATCCACATCCTGCCGCGAAACACATGGTCGGGCAGCGTCATGCACCAGCACCCAATCGTCGTCAGCGGCTCGCCCTGCTAGTGCTCTCAGCCCGTTCCGGACGGAATGGCTCCGCTCACCTCCCCCGGTAGTAGTGGTCACCTTGGGTAAGGTCACCGCAGGTATCGACGGGATCGTCAGTCCCGGGTCTGTAAAACCGTCCGTATCAGCACCACCAGCCCGCTCGGCCGCGCGCTCCGCAACGCGGGTGGCATCAGCCAAGGCGGCAGCGATATTCGCGCTGGCCCTCATGGCACCCGTTACGTCAGGCAGCCGGGAGGCGACCGCCGGCCAATAAGCATCATTCGGCCCGAGCACGACCACGAGTCCCAAACATCGGGAGTCGTACATGAACGGCGCCATGGACCACTCCATGACGGTTCGCCCGTGAAGGTCAGCGTATTGCTTGGGGATACTTTCGCCGAAGCGGCGACCCACGCCCGCAGCCGGCATGACTAGCCAGTAACGCATGGAAAGCCTCGACTGGTGAAACCGCTACCGCGCAGCGGTTCGCGTGTGATGGTCAGTGTCCTGCGCAACCGCATGCGGCGGAACAACCTGATAAAACGTCTCGTTGCCCGCGATCATGCCGAGATCGCTCCGAGCGCGCTCTTCCAGCGCCCCCATTCCCGACTTCAGGTCACGGACTTCCGCCGCGAGCTGTCGGTTGCGCTCGGCAAGCTGGTCATTTTCTGTCCGTTGCGCCGCGACTGCCGTCTCGAGACGATGTAGTTCGCGAACGCCATCCTCTGACAGCCAGATCCGGTACTGCAGGAGGACGACGACAACGAGCAAGGCTGAGGCGAGCCACTTCATGAGCTAGATAGCCTATCAGACCCGCTACCGCGCGCGAAGCGGGAGCGATTACTGCGACTGGGAGAAAATGGGGAATCATGAGGCTGGTGCCCAGCTCGAAGGGTGGTAGATGGAAGGAAACGGCTCAAATTCACGGAGGCGCCTCCAACGCGCCGCGGCTCACGTCATAGCGAAGGGGGCGGTCGCGGCGTGCGCCATTGTTGCAACAGTTGGCGCTGCCCTCGCGGTTGAGGTTATTAAGGTTCAGACCCTGGCGCCCAATCCGCCTGCGCCACCCGCCGTGGCCGATCAAGCGGATCAGGCGCCACCCGAGGAAGTGGTCGTAGAGGGCAAGCACGAGGGTCCGCGCATGTGGCGCGTGACCAAGGGTGATCACACCATGTGGATTCTGGGGACTATCACCCCGTTGCCCCGAAAAATGACCTGGCAGTCAGACTCGGTGGAGGCACTGCTGCACGAAACGCAGGAGGTCCTTCCCGCGTGGCCTTCGATCGGTGTCGGGGCCAACCCCTTTACGGCCATACGGCTCTACTTCACCTGGCGAAAGATACAGAAGAGCCCCGACCACACGAAACTTCAGGAGCAATTACCGCCGCCGTTGTACGCGCGATTCTCAGCGTTGAGAGTTCGGTACGCGCCGAAGGACACCAAGCTGGAGGAGCTTCGCCCGATGCTGGCCGGCGGTAGATTGCTGGACGATGCGCTCAACGTCTCGGGTCTTACGATGAGGAATGAGGTTCAGAAGGAAGTCCTGAAGCTTGCGAATAAACAGGGCGTCAAGGTTCATCAGACCAAAATGAAGGTGGATGATCCGGTGGATGTGCTCAAGGACCTAGGGGAGACGCCGAAGGAAAGTGAGATTGCTTGTCTGACGGCGATTGTCAGCCGGATGGAAACTGACATGGGGCCCATGCAGGCGCGCGCACGGGCATGGGCGCTGGGGGATGTTGATACGCTGCGCTCACTGCCCCACTCCGTCGACGACCGCATTGCCTGTCTGGCCGCAGTCTCCAGTTCACAGAGGATCCGAGACCTGGTTATCAAGGCGCAGGACGACTGGATGATCGAGGCGGAGGATGCCCTGGCGCGAAATAAGACCACGCTCGCGGTGCAGTCCATGGACCGCCTGCTCGGCAACGATGGAATCCTTGCGGCAATGCGCGCGAAGGGCTACACGGTCGAAGGCCCGTAGGCGGCGCCCGACGATAGCTGCCGGCCTGGGCGCCCACCGCGCGAGCGGTGAGCGCACCAACGGCTAAACGTTAGATCTTTACGGGAAAGGCGTCCGCGCCGGCGTAACGCACTTTGCCCAACTCAGCTTCGATACGCAGAAGCTGGTTGTACTTGGCGATGCGGTCGGAGCGCGACAGCGAGCCGGTTTTGATTTGCGTCGCAGCAGTGGCGACCGCGATGTCGGCGATGGTGTTGTCTTCTGTTTCACCGGACCGGTGGGATACAACCGAGGCGTAGTGCGCCTTGTCGGCCATCTCGATTGCAGCCAGCGTCTCCGTCAACGTACCGATCTGGTTCACCTTGATCAGGATGGCATTGGCAATGCGCTTGTCGATGCCTTCCTTCAGGATCTTCGTGTTGGTGACGAACAGATCGTCGCCGACGAGCTGGATCTTCTCACCGAGCGCCTTCGTGAGAATCCCCCAGCCTTCCCAATCCCCCTCGCTCATGCCGTCTTCAATGGTGATGATGGGATACTTCGCCACGAGATCCGCCAGGTACTTCGAAAACTGAGCGGAGGTGAACGTGCGGCCTTCGGCTTCCAGAACGTAGTTGCCGTCCTTGTAGAATTCCGAGCTCGCAACGTCGAGGCCCAGGTAGATGTCTTTGCCTACCTTGTAGCCGGCCTTCTCGACGGCGCTCATGATGACTTCCAACGCTTCCTCGTTGGATTCGAGGTTGGGAGCAAAGCCACCCTCATCGCCCACGGCCGTGGCCAGACCACGGTCATGCAACACCTTCTTCAGTGTGTGGAAGATTTCAGCGCCATAACGCAGCGCCTCACGGAAGTTGGGAGCGCCGACCGGAAGAATCATGAACTCCTGGACGTCCAGGCTGTTATCCGCATGGGCACCGCCGTTGATGATGTTCATCATCGGCACGGGCATGACAGGCTCACGGCCCTTGCCCAGGTATTTGTACAGCGGCTCCCTGGCGTCAATGGCCGCGGCATGCGCATTGGCCAGTGAGATCGCGAGCAGCGCATTCGCGCCCAGCCGGCCCTTGTTGTCGGTACCGTCCAGCTCGATCATCTTGCCGTCGATGGCAGCCTGATCGCGGCAGTCCTGGCCCACCAGCGCCTGTTTCAGGACCGTGTTGACGTTCTCAACTGCCTTCAGAACACCCTTGCCACCGTAGCGCTTCTTGTCACCATCGCGCAGCTCAACAGCCTCGCGCGTACCCGTGGATGCTCCGGAAGGCACGGCGGCCCGCCCCATCACACCGGACTCGAGCACAACATCCGCCTCAACCGTAGGGTTGCCGCGCGAATCCATGATCTCGCGACCGCGAATGTCTTTAATCCGGCTCATAACAGGCTTTCCTCTAAGGGTTGGGCTTTGACTGCACGATCGAGCTCTTTGAGCGTCGTCAGCAGAGGTTCCATCCGTCCGAGCGGCCACGCATTCGGGCCATCGGACAACGCTTTGGACGGGTCGGGATGAGTTTCCATGAAGAGTCCCGCGAGGCCGGAGGCGACCGCCGCCCGCGCGAGGACCGGAATGAATTCACGTTGGCCACCGGAGGCAGTCCCCTGCCCGCCCGGCAGCTGAACCGAGTGCGTCGCATCAAACACGACGGGGCAGTTCGTGTCCCGCATGATCGCCAGCGAGCGCATGTCGGACACGAGATTGTTGTACCCGAAGGAGAAGCCACGCTCGCAGACCATGATGCCCGGGTTGCCGGTGGAACGCGCCTTGTCGACGACATTCTTCATTTCCCACGGCGACAGGAACTGACCCTTCTTGATGTTGACGGGTTTGCCTTGGGCAGACACGCTCAATATGAAGTTGGTCTGCCGGCACAAAAATGCGGGCGTCTGCATGACGTCCACGACTGCGGCGACTTCCGCCATCGGCGTGTCTTCATGAACGTCGGTCAGCACCGGCACGCCCACCGCTTTGCGCACGTCCGCGAGAATCTTCAGGCCCGCGTCGATTCCGGGACCTCTGAAGCTCTTGCTGGATGAGCGGTTGGCCTTGTCGTACGAGGCCTTGAATACAAATGGAATCGACAGCCGCGTGGTGATTTCCTTCAGGCGGCCGGCGATTTCCTGTGTCAGCGTTGGGCCCTCGATCACGCAGGGCCCGGCAATCAGAAAGAACGGTTGCTGCAGTCCGACTTCGTGTCCCGCGAGTTTCATGCACCAGCCGCTTGCGGCAGCTGAGCTGCCCGATGGGCGCGCGCGGCCCGGATGAATCCCGTGAACAACGGATGCCCGTCACGCGGCGTCGAGGTGAACTCCGGATGAAACTGGGTCGCCACGAACCACGGGTGGTTCGCGAGCTCGATCACTTCCACGAGGTTGTCGCGCGAGAAGCCCGAGAACTTCAAGCCGGCGTTCTTGAACCGGTCCAGGAAGTTGTTGTTGAACTCGTAGCGATGGCGATGGCGCTCCATGATGATGTCCTTCGCGAAGATCTCGCGGGCGCGGGTCCCCGCACCCAGGACAACTTCCTGAGCACCCAGGCGCATGGTCGCGCCCTTGTTGGATTCCTCGGTCCGCTGCTGAGAGCCGCGGGCCAGGTCCTGCCATTCGGAGATCATTGCGATGACCGGATGCGGAGTCGCACGGTTGAATTCCGTGCTGTTCGCGTCCGTCAGCCCCAACACGTGGCGGCCGTATTCAACAATGGCAACCTGCATGCCGAGACAAATGCCGAGGTAAGGCACACCCTGCTCGCGCGCATAGCGCACTGCCTGGATCTTGCCCTCGATACCCCGTTCGCCGAAGCCGCCCGGTACGAGGATCGCGTCCATTCCCTCGAGCGCATGCGTTCCGTGCTGCTCGATGTCCGTGGACTCGATGTAATGGATGTTGACGCGCGTGCGGCTCTTCAGGCCGCCGTGCATCAGCGCCTCGTGCAGCGACAGATACGAGTCGCGGATCTGCACGTACTTGCCGACCATTGCGATGTCGACCTGACCGTCGGGGTTCGCCTTGGCGCTGACAACCTGGCGCCACTCGGTGAGATCCGTCGGCGGAACCTCGAGGCGCAGCTTGTCGACCACGATGTCATCCAACTGCTGCTCACGATACAACAGCGGGATTTTGTAGATGTCATCCGCGTCAATCGCGGAAATGACCGCACGCTCCTCGACGTTTGTAAACAGAGCGATCTTGCGCCGCTGTTCTTCGGGAAGCGGATGCTTGCTCCGGCACAGGAGGATGTCCGGTTGAATACCGATGCCACGCAGCTCCTTCACGGAGTGCTGTGTCGGCTTGGTCTTGATCTCGTTCGAGCCACCGACAACCGGCACCAGCGTGAGGTGCATAAATAAACAGTTGTTTCGGCCGAGCTCCACACCGAGCTGGCGGATGGCTTCGAGGAAAGGCAGTGACTCGATGTCACCCACCGTACCGCCGATCTCCACCATGCAGATATCCGCGCCATCCGCGCCGAGCTTGATGCTGCGCTTGATTTCATCCGTGATGTGCGGAATGACCTGAACCGTGGCACCGAGGTAGTCGCCGCGGCGCTCCTTGGCAATCACGCGCTCATAGATCCGGCCCGTGGTGAAGTTGCTGTTGCGACCGGTCGTGGTACGCACGAACCGTTCGTAGTGACCGAGATCCAGATCGGTTTCGGTGCCGTCCTGAGTGACGAACACTTCACCGTGCTGGAACGGGCTCATGGTGCCCGGGTCAACGTTGATATAGGGGTCGAGCTTGACCATCGCGACCTTGAGTCCGCGGGACTCGAGGATCGCACCCAATGAAGCTGCGGCAATACCTTTCCCCAATGAGGAAACGACACCACCGGTGACGAATACAAAGCGCGTCATAACAATTTTTCGCAGGATTTCCGTCGCGAAGGAGAGCCGAAAGGCCGATGAACGACGGGCAAGTAAGTTACCACAACTCGGCCGCCGCCGCGACTCTTTGAGAGCCGTCGGCCGCAAATTCAGTGCAAAGGTGTTTCAACTCGCGGGCAGAACGTGGATCAGGCGCGCCCGGCGGCGTGTCCGCGTAGTCACTTGAATCGACTCGTCAACCCACAACGAGCCAACCGCGAGAAGCCTCACCCCCGAAAAGACGAGCGGAAGGACGCGCCGCTGCGCAATTGGTAGATGAGATTCTTGCAGTAAGCTCTTGAGTGTGCGACGTGGGCCGCCGCGTCGAGGCCGCAAGCGCTCGCCGCCGCGCCGCCGGCTGACGATGACGCGCTCCGGCAGAACGTCCAGGTCGATGGGCCCGTGCGGATCGGCCTTCAGCTCGAGCGTGCCCCCGTCGGCAAGCGGGAGACGCGGCGTAGTCGTCCACGGCCATTCAACAGAGGCGGTCCCGGTCGCTGCCAGGTCATCGGGTCGCGCCAGCACATCGGCCGCGCACTCCTCATCAGCCCGAGCGCGGCGGGATGAACGGCGGCCGCGCGGGCGACTAACACTGGAGATCGCCAGCAAATCTGCATGACGCGACGCGGTCACGTCGCCCCATGTCACGCTGGGATTCGCATCCGGGCGCGCGTCAATCAAGGGGCCGGCAATTTCCTCGAGGCGGGACGTATCCGGAACGCGCGCGCCGCTTTGCATAATCCAGAATCGCAATGCATTGCGGCGCCGGTCAGGCCGCAAGGCACGCAGTGCTGGGACAAACAACGCTGCGCCGCTGGAAGCGCGCTCGACATCGGCGCGTGCGAGTGTGTCGAGCAACCGCTGTCCCTCAGCGGCATGTCGTGCGCTTCGCGAGACGGCGGAAGCCACGCCCTTCCAGCGCTCGCGAATCAGCGGCAACACCTGGCGGCGCAGATAATTGCGATCCAGAGATTCATCAAAATTGGTGTCGTCGTCGATCCAACTCAGCGACTGGCTGCGCGCCCACTCTTCCAACTCGGCGCGCGAACGGGAAAGCAGCGGACGGGCGAGCGAGCCGCCAGCGAACGGGGCAATGGCGGGCATTGCCGCGAGGCCCGCGAGACCGGCACCGCGGAACAATTGCAACAGCACGGTCTCGAGTTGATCGTCTTCGTGATGGCCGGTGAGCAGGCACTCGCCCGGTTCGAGCTCGTCAGCCAACAGCGCGTATCGAGCGTCGCGAGCCGCGGCCTCGAGCGAGACGCCGGGAGTGCGGAGGATGCGAGTAGTCAATACGCGCACGGGCACGCCGAACCGGCGGCCCAAGGCGCGACAGTGAGCAGCCCACTTCGCCGCGTTCGGATGGATACCGTGGTTGACGTGCACAGCGCGCACGCGCAAACGCGGTAGAGCGTCCGCGGCAGCGCCGTGCGAAGCCAACGCGGCAAGCAACACCGACGAATCAACTCCGCCGCTGAGCGCTACGACCAACCGAACATCCGGAAAGCCTGGCAGCAACTCTGCCAGGCGTGAGACCAGCCACTGCGTGCCGAATGGTTGCGTGGCTGTTTATTCCTTGCTCTCGGAGAACTCTCCGAATGAAGCGATGCGGGCGGCGCGCTGGGCACGCAGCTCATCGCGCGGCAGGTCGGCCAACTGATCCAGGTGCCGGATGATGGCGGCCTTCAGTCGAGCCGCGGTTTCGACCGGGTCGCGATGAGCGCCGCCGAGCGGCTCTTCGACCACCTCGTCCACCAACTTCAGCTTGCCCAGACGGTCGGCCGTGAGGTTCAACGCCTCCGCGGCGGCCTCCTTCTTGTCCTGGCTCTTCCAGAGAATCGAAGCGCAGCCTTCCGGTGAAATCACCGAGTAGGTGCTGTACTGGAGCATCAACAATCGATCGCAGACGCCGATCGCCAACGCGCCGCCCGAGCCGCCCTCGCCCGTCACAACAGTGACGATGGGTACGCTGAGGACCGACATCTCAAACAAGTTGCGTGCAATGGCTTCGCTCTGGCCGCGCTCTTCAGCGCCAACGCCGGGATACGCGCCCTGAGTATCAATCAAAGTCACGAGCGGCAATCCGAAGCGCTCCGCCAAGTGCATCAGGCGCAGCGCCTTGCGATAACCTTCCGGCTTCGGCATGCCGTAATTACGGCGAACGCGCTCTTTTGTATCACGGCCCTTCTGATGGCCGATGATCATGACCGCCCGATCATCCAGCCGCCCCAACCCGCCCACGATCGCCAGGTCATCGGCATACATCCGATCCCCGTGCAGCTCCTGGAAGTCAGAGAAGATCGACTGAACATAATCCAACGTGTAGGGACGATGGGGATGACGCGCGAGCTGGGTGATCTGCCAGGGCGTGAGGCTCGCGAAAATACTGGTGGTGAGCTGCCGGCTCTTCGCCTGGAGACGGTTGATCTCGTCCTGGATGTTGACCTCGGATTCCGAGGTGACGTGCTTCAGCTCCTCGATCTTGGCTTCGAGCTCGGCGATGGGCTGTTCGAAATCCAGGAACGCAACGGCCATGTACGAATGTTCTCCGTAACCTAAAGCTGGCGGAGGTTACGGGAGTGCCGCTCTGGTAGCAAACGGCGTCGATCAGGTGCCCATCCGCCCCGGGACGCTGGCGGCTGCCGCGTTCGGGCATACAGGCGCCCGCATTGGCTCGGCGCGTGCAAGGTCACCGCTCGGCAAACGACGCGGTCATCCCACCGGGCGGCGCGCCGTAAATGACCTGAACACTGCCGCGGCCCACCAAAGACTCGAGTTTCTCCAACAATTCCCGGCTGGCGCGCACGGTCCAGTCCGGTCCGAGGGTCAGTGCCCCTTTCGCTCCGGAACCCGTGTATTCGATCGTTACCGGGCAAGGGCCCGGCTTGAATGGCGTCAGGACCTCGGCCAGCCGGTTGAGCATGACATTGGAGTCCGGCCGGGCAACCCAGCGCAGCACGACGCGGCGGGCCTGCTGCTCCCGGACCTTGTCGAGCTCTGTGATCTTCTTGGCCGACAGGCGCCAGGCGTCGCTGAATTCGTCGAATCTGAGCGACCCTTCAACGAGCACCAGCGCGTCTTTGGCCACCAGGTCGCGATAGCGCTGGAAGACGTCCTCGAATAGCGTGACCTCGACCCTGCCAGTACGATCGTCCAGACTCAGGATCGTCCGCGGGCCGCGCTTCTTCACCTCGTCAATGAGCCCCGCGACGGTGACTGACTTGCCACCACCGAAACGCACGGTCTCCATGGGCCTGTCGCTGATCAGATCGCCGATGCGATGGGTTACGAAGCGGTTGAGGCCTGCCTCGAACTGTCCGATCGGATGTCCCGTGAGATACAACCCGAGCGTCTCGCGCTCGCCCTGCAGGCGCACCGCCTCACTCCAGTCGGGCAGCTCAGGCGTTCGCAGCGGAACGACCACCGGCGCACGCTCGTCCGCCATCAGGCCGAACATGTCATTCTGACCGGCATCCTGAGCCTTGGAGTTCTGGTCACCCAGCTGCATGGCGGTCGGGAGCCGCTGCATCAGCGTGGCGCGATTCGCTCCCAGGCCGTCGAAACTCCCCGAGCGGATCAGTGCCTCCAACACACGCCGGTTGACCTTCTGCAGATCGAGGCGCCGACACAGGTCTTCAATACTCTGATACGGCCCGTTCTTCTCACGCTGCGCAATCAACTCCTCGACCGCGCCCCGCCCCACTCCGCGCACGGCGCCCAGGCCGTAACGAATAGTGCGCTCGCCACCAACAGCAAACTCGTAGAGCGAGTGATTCACGTCGGGCGGCTTGACCTGCAGACCGATGTCGGCACACTCCTTGATGAGCGTAACGACCTTGTCGGTGTGGTCCATGTCAGCCGACAGCACGGCTGCCATGAAGGCCGCGGGATAATGAGCCTTGAGATAACCTGTCTGATAAGACAGCAGCGCATAGGCGGCGGAGTGTGACTTGTTGAAGCCGTAGCCCGCGAACTTCTCCATCAGGTCGAAGATGAACGCGGCCTGCTTCTCATCGACACCGCGGGCAACCGAGCCATCCACGAAGATGGTCCGTTGCTTGGCCATCTCCTCGGGCTTCTTCTTACCCATCGCGCGGCGCAACAGGTCCGCGCCGCCGAGCGTGTAGCCCGCGAGCACCTGCGCAATCTGCATGACCTGCTCCTGGTACAGGATCACGCCATAGGTCGGTTCCAACACCGGCTTGAGCGATGGATGCAGGTAGTCGATGGGCCCATCGATCTTGCCGTGCTTGCGGTCGATGAAGTCATCGACCATGCCCGATTGCAACGGACCCGGCCGGAACAGCGCCACGAGCGCCACGATGTCCCCGAACCGGTCGGGCTGCAGCCGCCGCACGAGATCCTTCATGCCGCGCGACTCGAGCTGGAAAACAGCCGTCGTGCTGCAGGCCTTCAGGAGTGCGAACGTCTTCGCGTCATCCATGGGAATGAAGTTGATATCGAGCGGTGGCTCGCCCTTCTCCCCGCGGATGCGGTTGATGATCTTCAACGCCCAGTCGATGATCGTGAGCGTGCGCAGGCCCAGGAAGTCGAACTTCACCAGTCCCGCGGCTTCGACGTCGTCCTTGTCGAATTGCGTGACGACATTGCCGCCCGTGTCATCGCAGTAGAGCGGCGCAAAGTCAGTCAATACCGAAGGCGCGATCACCACGCCTCCGGCGTGCATGCCGGCGTTACGTGTTACGCCTTCGAGCGAACGCGCGAGGTCGATGAGGCCCTTGATCTCATCCTCGGTATCGTAGAGGCGCTTGAGCTCGGGCTCCTTCGTCAGCGCGTCATCGAGCGTTATCCCCAACTCGAACGGGATGAGCTTGGCGATCTTGTCCACGAAACCGTAGCTCATGCCGAGCACACGGCCTACGTCGCGGACCACGGCCTTGGCGGCCATTGTGCCGTAGGTGATGATCTGGGAGACGCGCTCACGGCCGTATTTGACAGCTACATAGTCGATGACGCGGTCGCGGCCATCCATGCAGAAGTCGACGTCGAAGTCGGGCATGGAAACGCGCTCTGGATTCAGGAAGCGCTCAAACAGGAGTGCGTGATCAATCGGATCCAGGTCAGTAATGCCCAGACAGTAGGCGACCAACGAGCCCGCGCCCGAGCCGCGGCCCGGTCCCACGGGAACTCCATTCTCCTTCGCCCACTTGATGAAGTCCGCGACAATGAGGAAGTAACCCTCGAAGCCCATCTGACAGATGACATCGAGCTCGAGCTTCAAACGGCCCTGGTAGGCGGCCGCATCCGGCGGCACCGGCATCGCGGCCATTCGGGCCTGCAGGCCGCGATCGCTTTCATCCCGTAGAAACTGCGCGGTGCTGAGCCCACCCGGCACGGGATACTGCGGCAGACGTGGTTGACCCAGCTTCAGGACGAGACTGCAGCGCTGAGCAACGGCGACCGTGTTGGCAAGCGCCTCCGGCACATCTGCGAACAGCGCCGCCATCTCCTGTGGCGAACGCAGATACTGCTGTTGGGTATAACGCCGCGGCCGGCCTGAGTCAGCGAGCAGAGCGCCGTCATGAATACAAACACGCGCTTCGTGCGACTCGAAGTCGTCCGCCTTCAGAAAGCGAACATCGTTCGTGGCTACTACCGGAACACCGCGCCGGCTGGCGAGCGTGACCGCCGCGGCAATGTAACTCTCCTCGCCGGGACGGCCGAGACGCTGCAACTCGATGTAGAACCGGTTACCAAACAGCTCGAGCCAGAGATCCAGCGCCTTCTCGGCCTCGCTCTCCCGGGTGTTGACGAGCGCCCGACCGATGTCGCCTTCAGCGGCACAGGACAGCGCAATCAGACCGGCCGTGGTCTCGTGTGTCAGCCAGCCGCGATCGATGCAGGGAACGCCCTTCTGCTGACCTTCGAGGTAAGCGCGGGTGACGAGGCGGGTAATGTTTGCGTAGCCGGTCTGAGACTGACACAACAATGTCAGTCGGGATGGCTGCACCCGCTCGCCGGCTTCCTTGATGAGCAGATCGACGCCGATGATGGGTTTTACGCCTTTCGCCAGGGCGGCTTTGTAAAACTTCACCATGGAGAACAGGTTGTTCTGGTCGGTCACCGCGACCGCGTGCATTCCCGCCTTCGCTACCGCGCCGACGAGATCGTCCACCCGCACGACACTGTCGATCAGCGAGTACTCGGTATGCAGCCGCAGGTGAACGAACTCAGACATCCGTCACCACCAGGGTCGCCTCGAAGGCCACCTTGACGGGGCTGAAGGACTTGCGGTGCAGCGGCGACGGTTCCCGGCTCCTCAGGGCTGCGAGATGCTCAGGAGTGCTGTATCCCTTGTGATCGGCGAACTTGAAGCCGGGATAACACGCGTCCAGCTTCTGCATCATGGCATCGCGGCAGGTTTTCGCGAGAATGGAGGCGGCGCTGATGGAGCTCAGCTTGGCGTCGCCTTCGATGATCGATTCGACTGTGCAGCCGAGTTTCAGATCCTGGATGCGCGGCAGTTGGTTGCCATCGACCTGGATGTGGGTTGGGCACACCGGCAAGCCCAACAGCGCACGGCGCATGGCCAGGAACGTCGCGCCCAGGATGTTGAGACTGTCGATTTCGTCACGGTCGGCCCACGCAACGGACCACGCCAGCGCGCGTTCGCGAATGATGGGTGCGAGGCGCTCGCGCTCTTCGGCGGTCAGCACCTTGGAATCGCCGAGACCGTGAATCCGGCGGTTGGGATTCAAGATCACCGCGGCAGCGACGACCGGACCGGCAAGAGGCCCCCTGCCGGCTTCATCAACACCGGCACAGCGGATGCCGTCGCCGCGCCGCTTGTAAACTATTTTCATGCTCGGCCAGCCAGGCTGCTACCCCGTATGAGGTCGAGGATCGCGCTTGCCGCGCGCTCGGCACCGCCGCGGCGCAAAACTTCGTGCACGCCGCGGAACTCGCGCGTGAGCTCACCAACGTGTTGAGGATCTTTGATTTCTTGCAGGAGTGCCGCGCCGAGCGCGGCCCCGCTGACTTCTTCCTGGAGGAATTCGGGCACGAGTCGTCGTCCCACGAGCAGGTTGGGTTGCGAGAAGTATGGCACCTTGACCAGCCCGAGTGTACGCAACAGAAATGCTGTCATCGCGCTGAACCTGTACGCAACCACCATCGGGCGCCCGATGAGAAGAGTCTCGAGCGTCGCTGTCCCGGAAGCGACGATTACACCATCGGACGCTGCAAGTGCCCGTTGCGCTTGGCCGTCGAGCAAAGTGATCGTTGGGCCGTTCGCTGTCAGGTGATGCTCGAACGCGGCGCGCACGCGCGCAGACGCCATGGGCGCGACAAATTGCACGCCTGGGCGCCGCTCAGCGATCCACGCCGCGGCGGTGGCGAAGTCGGCACTGAGGCGCTCCACCTCTCCCATGCGACTGCCCGGCAGCAACGCAATGACAGTCGCGTCACTCTCGATTCCCAAAGCGCGACGCGCCTCTCCGCGATCAACTTCAAGTGGAATCTGATCTGCGAGCGGATGACCGACAAACACCGCACGCACGGCGTGCTGTGAGTAGAAGTCGGTCTCGAACGGCAGCAGGCACAGCACGAGATCGCAGGCTTCGGCGATGGTGCGGACGCGCCCTTGCCGCCAGGCCCATACCTGGGGACTGACGTACTGAACAGTCTTGAGCCCGCGCTGCTTCAGGCGCTTCGCCATGCCCAGATTGAACTCGGGCGAGTCGATGCCTACAAACACGTCCGGCCGCGCAGCACTGAATCGCTCGAGCAGCGATTTGCGTAGGCGAAGGAGCCTGGGCAGGTGACGGACGATTTCCGCGAGTCCCATCACAGAGAGCTCATCCGCAGAAGCCCATGCCTCGCAGCCGGCCGCAATCATCTTTGGACCGGCAACACCGAAGCACTTCACGTTGGGGACCTGAGCGCGCAGTGCGTGAATGAGCGCAGCGCCCAGGGTGTCGCCAGAGGACTCTCCGGCGACCAGGCCAACGGTGAGAGGGGCTCCGGCGGTGATCCGCTCGGGAGCCGGCGCCGTAATGGCCGTCGGCTCCGGCGCGTCGCTCATCGAACTATGCTGCGAGTCGAGCTGGCGACAAAGTCGACGAATGCTTTGACCTCGGGCTGCGTTTCCCCCAGCACCCGCAATTTTTCGGTTGCTTCGGCCAGCTTGAGATCTGAGCGGTAAAGAATGCGGTACGCGTTGCGGACATTCTTCACCTGGTCTTCGTCGAAGCCACGTCGCTTGAGCCCTTCCGCATTAACCATGTGAGGTACGGCGGGATTGCCCGCTACCATCACGTACGGAGGAACGTCACGCTGGACAATTGCGCCACCTGCGAGGAACGCATGCGCGCCGATCTTCACGAACTGGTGCACCGCGGTCAGACCGCCAAGGATCGTCCAGTCGCCGATTTCAACGTGGCCTGCCAGCGCCGCGCAATTCGCGAATACGATCTTGTTGCCGACAATGCAGTCGTGCGCCACGTGCGAATACGCCATGAACAGATTGTCATCACCAATACGCGTGATGCCATACCCCTGGGCAGTACCCCGGTTCACCGTGCTGCTCTCGCGGAAGATATTCCGGTCGCCAATCTCCAGAAGCGTGGGCTCGCCGTTGTACTTCTTGTCCTGGGGCGCGTCGCCAATTGAGGCGAACTGATAGATCCTGTTGTCGGCGCCAATTTTCGTCGGGCCGTTCAGAACGACATGCGGGCCCACAACGGTGCGTGGCCCGATCTGAACGCCAGGTCCGATGATGCTGAATGGACCCACAGTCACGTCCGCCGCAAGCTCCGCTCGTGGCGAGACGATGGCATGTCGATCAATCACTTGCCGGTCTCCGGCGCGACCATCATCTCAGCGTGGGCAACCTCGATGTCGCCCACGAGGGCGGTCGACGAGAACTTCCAGATGCCCTTCAGGGCTCGTTCCAGCGCGACGGTGAGAATGAGCTGGTCACCCGGCTCCACCGGCTTGCGGAAACGGGCCTTGTCGATTCCAACAAAATAGAACTTCGTCTCGTGATTCGGCACGACGCCGGCCGTCACGAAGGCCAGAATGCCCGCCGTCTGGGCCAGTGCCTCGATGATCATCACGCCGGGCATCAGGGGCCGGCCGGGGAAGTGCCCTTGGAAGAACGGCTCGTTGTAGGTGACGTTCTTCAGCGCGCGGATGTTTTTGCCCGGATTGCATTCGAGCACCCGGTCCACCAGCAGAAACGGGTAGCGGTGCGGCAACAGCTGCACAATCGCGTTGATATCAAGTGTGATCGGGTCCGTCATCGTCCTCATCCTGTTCGGTGCCAGCGCCGCCTTCGAGTCTCTTCACCCTCGCGAATAATGATTCGAGGTTGCGGACCCGGGCGACCTGGCGGCGCCAAATTTTTGATTCTGTTATGGGAAGGCCACTGGAGTAAACACCCGGCCCTGCCAGAGAGCGGCTCACCATCCCGAACCCCGTGATGATGACCTCATCGCCGATTGTCAGATGTCCTGCGATTCCACAGGCGCCGCCTATGATGCAGTGCTTGCCGATGACGGTGCTGCCCGAGATGCCTGTGCAGCCAGCGATGACCGTATGCGCGCCAACACGAACGCCGTGCCCGAGCTGAATCTGGTTATCCAGCTTCACGCCCTCTTCAACTACGGTGTCCTCAATAGCGCCGCGGTCGATTGTGGTGTTGGCTCCAATCTCCACGTCGGCCCCGATCCTCACGGAGCCCACCTGCGGCACCTTCACCCACTTGCCCTGCTCAGGCGCAAACCCGAACCCATCCCCACCGATCACCACGCCCGGCTGAATGATCGTGCGCGCTCCCACTTTCACCCCATGACACAAGGTCACACTGGCAACCAGGCGCACGTCCTCCTCGAGCACAACATCCTCTTCGACCACACACCGCAGACCAACATGCACACGCGGACCAATGATCGCGCGGTCGCCGATGACGGCGAGCGCGCCAACGTGAGCCGACGAATCGACCCGGGCAGTTGGCGAGACGATGGCGGACGGATGAATTCCGGCCGGCCGGTGAGGCGCCGGATGTAACAGCGATGTGATCCGCGCGAATGTCGCGCGGGGGTTACTGCAGATCAGAGAGGCCGTTGGGCAGGCGTCTGCTGCCGCAGGTTGGAGCACAACCACGGCCGCGCGCGTCGCCGCCAGCTCACGGCGATTGCGGGATTCAGAAAGGTACGCGACGCAATGGCTGTCAGCGTTCGCGAGCGTCCCGACACGCTCGACCAGCGTATCGGGGTTGCCGCGAAGCTCGCAGCCAAAACGAACAGCGAGTTCCCCGAGCGAAACGGACACAAGCGCCGTGCCAGAGGCCTACGGATTATTTCCCAGGCGGCTTCGCAGGCGCCGGGGCCGCGGCGGGTGCCTTCGCAGGCGACTTCGCGACGGGAGCGGATTGCAATTGCGTCAGAATCTGCGGCGTGATGTCGATCGTCGGCGTCGTGTAGATCACGCCGTCCGCGATGACCAGGTCGAAGTTCTGCGCCTTGGCGTAGATCCGGACCTGCTCGATCAGATTCTTCTGCAGCCGGGACATCTCCTCATTGCGCCGGGCATTGAAATCGTCCTGCACTTCCTGCTGCTTCCGTTGCAGCTCACGGTAACTGTCCCGCAGATCTTTCTCGGAGTTACTGCGCTGTTCCGGCGACATCGTAGCGCCGTCCTTCTGCAACCGGTCTTCCTTGGACTTCAGCGAGGCCTGCTGATTCTGCAGATCACGCTGCCGCGGCGTGAACTCGGTGCGGATCGATTCCAGCGCCGACTTTGCCTGCGGCGATTCCTCGACGAGACGCCCGTAGTCAACCACACCGATCTTCAATTCGGCGGCAAAGACGGGAGAAACGACCAAGGTCCCGACCAGCGCCAGAATCCCCAAACCTGTTTTTAGTCTCATCAGATCCTTCACGGATACCCACCTCAAAGAATTACGCGTATTGTGGCCTAAAATGCCTGTCCAATGGAGAATTGGAAGACTTCAGTTTCGTCCCCGTAGAAGCGGTTCTGGTTCGGGTCATCGCCATGCTTGGCATTCAGCGGCATACCCAGGCTGAACCGGAACAATCCCAGGGGGGCCAGCCATTGTACGGAGATGCCGGCCGATCGTTTGATCTGTGCGAGGCTGAAATTGTAATTCTGCACGGACGCCTGGTTCGGACCGAAGAAAATCAGGTTCTTATTGGTATTGAAGACGTTGCCCTGGTCCAGGAACAGGCTGACCCGGGCCGTGCTGCGCCACTTGGCGGGCATGGGAAGGATGATCTCGTTACGGTTCACCACCTTCATGTTGCCGCCGTAGGGATTGCCGAACTGGTCCTTGGGACCCAGGCGGCTCTCACGGAAGCCGCGGACATCGTCGGGACCGCCACCGAAGTAGTTCCGGTATGGGGGCAGTGCCGTCGTGCTGCCGATCGGCGCGCCGTAGTCCACTGAGAAATTGAACGAGAAGGTCACCGGGCCATAGATCGGAACGTACTGCAGGAAGTTGTAGCTCCCCACCCAGTACTGCACGTTGCTGCCCGGGACCGTGCTGGACAGTGAGACCGTCTGGCGCATGCCGCGGTCGGCGAACAGCGTGCGGTTACGGGTATCCCAGCCCCACCCGATCAGTCCCTCGAACGAGTGGAAATTGGTTCCATAGAACACGTACTCGTTGTTGGTCGTGTCATCGTGCGCAATGCGCTGATATGGATGGCCGTTGTTGCGCACCCATTCCTGCGCCTGCAACGCGCTGCCCAGTGAGTTGGTCAGCAACTGCGAAGTGTCGACCGATCCGCCGACCCGCAGGTACTGATATTCCGTGATCGGGTAATCCCACGTGACACCGCCGCTGATCGTCTTCGATGAGAAGTTGGACGAGGATGACACGAACTGCGTGACATCGCGGTAAGTGAGCGATTCGGTGCGCGAGACGCCGTCGATGCTCGTATATGGGTTGGTATGCTGCAGGCTGTAGACCTTGCTGAATGCACCGCCATTCAACTCGACGGCGATGCGCTGGCCGGTGCCCAGGAAGTTGGCATCGGTGTAGCTGCCGTTCAACTGGAACTTGTAGGTTTCGGAGTAACCGATACCACCGCCCAGCTGCGCGCTCGGACCCTCTTCGATCTTGAACGCAACGTCCACCTGGTCGGGTGAGCCCGTGACGGGAGTTGTCTCAAACGACACGTTCTTGACGTACGGCAGGCGCTGAACGCGCTGCTTGGAACGTTCCAGCGACGTGTTGGAGAGCCAGCCACCCTCGAGCTGACGCATCTCACGGCGCAAGACCTCGTCGTTGATGCGGTTGGAACCGTTGAACGTGATATTCCGGACGTACACGCGGTTACCCGGATCCACGAAAAAGGTCAGCGATACTTCGTGCGTCTGGTTGTTCGGTGTTGGAACCGGATCCACCTTGGCAAACGCGTAACCGTCCATTCCCAACCGGTTCTGGATCAGCTCCTGCGTGCCGGTGATCAGCTTCTGGTTGAAGGTCTGGCCGGGCTTCACAATCAGCAGCTTCTCGAGCTCAGCCTTGGGAACCACGAAGGTGCCCGCCAGCTTCACTTCGGAAATCTTGAAGACTTCGCCTTCCGTCAGATTGACGGTGATGAAGATGTCATCCTTCTCGGGAGCGATGGCCACCTGCGTGGAGTCGATCTGGAAGTTCGCGTAGCCACGATCCATGTAGTAGTTGCGCAGCTTCTCGAGATCGCCCTGCAGGGATTCGCGTGAATAGCGGTCATCCTGCTTGTACCAGGACTTCCAGTTGGGCATCTTCAGCTCGAAGGTATCCAGCACGTCCTTCTGCTTGTACGTGTGATTGCCCACGAGATTGATCTGGCGGATCTTCGCGCGTTTGCCTTCCTTGATTTCGATCTTCACCTTCACGCGGTTGCCGGACTCTTCCTCCACCTTCGTATTCACGCGCACGGCGTATTTACCGCGGCTGTAGTACTGATCGGTGAGGTAACCCGTTACGTCCTCGAGGACCGAGCGGTCGAAAGTCTTGCCGGTCGCGAGTCCCACGTTGCGCAGGGACTTCTGCAGGTCCTCGGTCTTGATGTCCTTGTTGCCCGTGATCTCGAAGCTCTCGATCGACGGACGTTCGAGCAACACGACCAGCAGTGTATTGCCGTCGCGGCGCAACTGCACATCGCGGAAGAACCCGGTCGCATACAACGCCCGGATGGCTTCGCGCACGCGCGTCGCGTTCAGGTGATCGCCGATGTTGACCGGCAGGTAGTTGTAGACAGTACCTTCGGAGACGCGCTGCAGGCCTTCGACACGGATGTCGCCGACCGTAAAATCCGCATCACTCGTCGATGTCTGCGCCATGGGCGTCTGAGCGATGGTGATCGCGCAACGCGTAAACAGGGCAACGGAGGCCAGGACGGCACGAGCCTTCATGCTTCACTCACAAATAACTTTCTTTCGCGCGCAATGCGCGCCGTTGGTTTTGTCAGGTGTTCAACTAGCTGAGTTGGCGCGCGATGTCGTTGAACAGTGCGACGCCCATCAGCAGGATGAGCAGCGCAATACCAACTTGCTGTCCGAACGCCTGTGCCCGCTCCGAAAGCGGGCTTCCTTTCAGCCATTCCACGAGCTGAAAGACGATCTGCCCACCGTCGAGGATCGGGATGGGCAGCAGGTTGAGAAAGCCGAGCGACAGCGATATCAGCACCAGGAAGCCCATGAACGAGGCGACCCCCGCCTCGGCCGAGTCGCCGGCGTATTCGGCGATCGACAACGGGCCATTCAAATTCTTCATGGAGAACTGACCGAGCACCATGCGCCAGAACAGGCGTCCCTGCAGGGCCGTCATGCTCCAAGCTTCTTGAGCCGCGCGGCTCAGCGCAGCGCCGGGCGACAGCTCGATCTGCATGACCATGTCGTCAGGCAGTTTCTTGATGGGTCCGGCCTGAATCCGGCCGACCAGCTTGTCGCCATCCTTGTCGGCGGCGACCGGGATCCGCACAGAGTGCGTGACGCCATCACGGGTGTAGTCGAAGCTCAGCGTCTCGCCGGGATGGCCGCTCACGCGAGCCACGATGTCCCGGAAATCCGAAATGCTCTCGCCGTTGATGGCGGTGATGCGATCGCCCGCCTGCAGTCCCGCTTTCGCCGCCGGCCCACCGGCAATCACCGAGCCGAGAATCGCGGGCAGCGGCGGAATCTTGAATTCGAAACCCAGGCCGTGCATCAGGGCGGCCGGCTCGGTCAGCTTGACCCGCTCCTCGCGGGTGGGGACATCCAGGTTGGCCGGACGGGTCGCGCCGTCTTTGCCCTTGACCGTCAGGTTCGCAACGCCACCGGAGCTGACCGCATCGAGCAGATCAAACATGACGTCGCGCTGGCCAACGACGGCCGCGCCGTTGATGGTCAGAATCTCATCGCCGGAGCGCAGCCCGCCGTGCGCGGCAATCGAATCCTTCAACACATCGCCCACCACCGGTTTGAATTCGGTGATGCCGGAGACCCAGAACATGCCCCACAGCACCAGGATGGCGAACGCGATGTTGAATGCGGGACCGGCCAGCAGCACGGCAATGCGCTGCCAGGGTGGCTTGCGGGTGAAGGAGCGCGCCAGATCTTCGCTGGGCACCGGGCCCTCGCGCTCATCGAGCATCTTGACGTAGCCGCCCAGGGGAATAGCGGCAATCACATATTCAGTCCGATCCGCACCTGCGATGCGGCTGAACAATGGCCGGCCGAAGCCCACGGAGAATCGCAGCACCTTGAAGCCGAGGCGGCGGGCCACCCAGTAGTGCCCGAACTCGTGCACCGTGACCAGCAGGCTCACGGCCACGATGAACCACAACAGCTTCCACAGGAAAATCATGCGTGAGCGTCCCTAGCTACCCCACTGTAAGCGGACCGAGTGCCTGGCGCCGACGCGCTCACCTGCTCGCGAGCCAACCGGCGCGCCTCGGCATCCGCGGCCAGAACGTCATCGAGACCACCGATCTTGCCGCTGGTGCTCTTTGTGATTACGGCTTCAATGACCGTTGCGATGCCGATAAAGTTCAATTGCCGGTCCAGGAACGCCTGCACTGCAACCTCGTTTGCCGCATTCAGAGTGGCCGGCTGCAGTCCGCCGGTCCGCGCCGCCGCCTGAGCTAGCGTCAGGCAGTGGAACTTTTCATAGTCGGGGGCGCGGAAGTCCAGCCTGCCTGCCCGTACCAGATCCAGGAATTCTACACCGGAGGCGATTCGCTCGGGCCACGCAAGCGCGTGGGCGATCGGCGTGCGCATGTCGGGGGAACCGAGCTGGGCCAGGACCGAGCCGTCGAGGTACTCGACCATCGAGTGAACGATGCTTTGCGGGTGGACAACGATCTCCACCTGGGCCGGCGGCACGCCGAACAGAAAACAGGCCTCGATCAGCTCGAGACCCTTGTTCATGAGCGTTGCGGAGTCGACTGAGATTTTCCGGCCCATGACCCAGTTGGGGTGGGCACACGCCGCCTCGGGGGTGACGTTGGCAAGCGCCTCGCGCGGCGTATCGCGGAAGGGTCCGCCGGATGCGGTGAGCAGAATCTTGCGCACGCCGGGTGCCGGCTCGCCGGTGCGAGCCTGTGGCGGCATACACTGGAAGATCGCGTTGTGCTCGCTGTCGATGGGCAGCAGGGTCGCGCCAGAGGTCCTGACCGCTGACATCAACAAAGGTCCCGCCATCACGAGTGATTCTTTGTTCGCGAGCAGCAGGCGTTTGCCCGCGCGCGCGGCGGCAAGAGTGGATGGAAGACCCGCTGCTCCAACAATTGCGGCCATGACGCAATCGGTCTCGCGCAACGTCGCAATCTCGATCAGACCATCCTGACCTGCGAGCACTCGCGTCCCTGGAGCCTGATTGCCCAGTGTCTGGACGAGCTCGCGAGCAGCGTTTTCGTCAGCGAGCACCGCGTAGGCAGGCCGCCAACGCAACACCTGAGCGGCCAGCTTGGCGACATTGCGGTTCGCGCCGAGGGCCACGAGTTTGAACTTGTCCGGATGGCGGCCGAGCACGTCGAGCGTGCTTTCGCCAATCGAGCCGGTCGATCCCAGAACGGCAACGCCAATCATGCCGCGACTCCCATAACGGTTAATCCAAACAGCAGCACCGGCGCCGCGCCGGTCACGCTGTCGATGCGGTCCATGACACCACCGTGTCCCGGAAACAGCGTACCGCTGTCCTTGAGCCCGGCAAACCGCTTCAGCAGGCTCTCTGTCAGATCACCGACGATAGAGAACGCCACCACGGCCAAGCACAACGGCACGAATGCGTAGGCCGGCACGCCGAACCAGACGCTGCCGCAGATTGCCAGAATCGCACCGCCTGCAATACCTCCCAACACGCCTTCCCAGGTTTTACCTGGTGAGACTGCAGGTGCCAGACGCAAACGGCCGAAGCGGCGTCCTGCGAAGAACGCGCCTATGTCGGCAGCAATCACGAGTAGGAAAGTGAACAGCATCCATTGCGCCCCCAGATCAGACCGCAGTCGCAGGAGCGCGAGCCAGGCAGGTACCAAAGCCAACAGGCCGGCGAGTCCTGCCAACAAAGAGGTCACGCGATGCGGCGCAAATGCGATCCAGACCAGCGCAATCACCCACCAGACAACAGCGACAGCCAGAACGATTTCGCGCCCCTCGGGAGACTCCGCAACTAACCATATGACCGGCAACAAACCCGCTACGAGCGCCACATACAGCGCGCGCAATCCGACGCTGCTCAACCGTAGGAATCCCGACCACTCCCACGCACCAGCGAGGATCAACAGCGTCAACAGAATGTAAGTCGCAATCGCAGGCAGAAGCAGCGCAATCGCCAGGAAGCCCCCACCGAGAATGACCGCGGTGATGATGCGTTTGCGCAGACCGTCGCTCACGGCACTCGTACTTTCATCGCTGGTCCGCGCGACCGGACCGCCCCGCAGCGTCAGAAGACAATTGTTCCTGCGTCAAACCGAAACGCCGCTCGCGTCTGGAGAAGAAATTCAACGCCGCTTCCAGCTCGGCCACATTGAATTCCGGCCACAGCATCTGACTGAAAAACAGCTCGGCATACGCCGCATGCCACAGCAGAAAGTTGCTGATTCGCTGTTCCCCGCCGGTGCGGATCATCAGATCGACCTCCGGCACGCCGGCGAGCTGCATGTTCGCGGCGAAGCGGGTTTCATCGATCTCGGCAGGACGTATGGATCCACTGGAGCATTGGCGCGCAAGTTCTTGAGCTGCCTGAACTATATCCCACCTGCCGCCATAACTCATGGCGATCTGCAGCTGCAGGCCGTCATTGCGCCCCGTTCGCTCCTCCGCCGCGGCAATCCGCGCCTGCAACCGGACCGCCAGCTGCTTGCGGTCGCCGATGAAGCGCACCCGCACGCGGTTCGCATGCAGCTCGTCGATTTCGCGGTCGAGTGAGTCCACGAACAGGTTCATGAGACTCGAGACCTCGTCGGCGGGCCGGTTCCAGTTTTCGCTCGAGAAGGCAAACAGGGTCAGCGCTTCGATGCCACGCCGCGCGCATTCCTGGATCGACATGCGCGTGGGCTTCAGGCCTGCGCGGTGACCGGAGGCACGAGGGACGCCCTGGGCCTTCGCCCAGCGTCCGTTGCCGTCCATGATGATCGCTACATGCCGCGGAAGGGAGGTCAAACCTGCATGACCTCTTTTTCCTTGGCGGTCAGCAACTGTTCGATGTCGGCAATGTGCTTGTCGGTGAGCTTCTGGACATCCGTCTCGGCCTTGCGCTCCTCATCCTGCGAGATGAGCTTTTCCTTCAAGAGGTCCTTGATGTCGCTCATCACGTCACGACGGACGTTACGAACCGCAACGCGGGCGCCTTCCGCGTCCTGACGCAGAATCTTCGTGATGTCACGTCGACGCTCTTCGGTGAGCGGCGGCATCGGAATACGGATGACCGTTCCGGCCGTCATTGGAGTGAGACCGAGATCGGACTTGTAGATCGCCTTCTCGATCGGCTGCACCATGGACTTTTCCCACGGTGAGACAACGAGCGTGCGGCCATCCTCCACCGCGATGTTGGCGACCTGCTGCAGCGGTGTCTCATTGCCGTAGTAGTCGACCTTCAGATGCTCCACCAGGCTGGGATGCGCACGTCCGGTGCGCAGCTTCTTCATGTCCGCCTGAAATGTCTGGACGCACTTGGTCATCCGTACCGTCGCGTCCTTTTTGATGTCATCGAGCATAGGTTCGCTCTCCTTCAAAAACCAAGGCTATTCGTTCGTTACCAGCGTCCCGACTTCCTCGCCCTTCACGATGCGCGTCAGGTCGCCCGAATTGTTGAGATTGAACACCCGCAAAGGCAAGCGGTTGTCCCGGCACATGACAATGGCGGTTGCATCCATCACATTCAACTTGTCCGTGAGAACCTTGTCGAATGTCAGGGACGAGTAACGAACCGCGGCGGCGTTCCTGACCGGATCGTCGGAATACACACCGTTGACCTTGGTTGCCTTGAGCAGTACGTCGGCGTTGATCTCGATCGCGCGCAGCGAGGCCGCGGTGTCGGTCGTGAAGAACGGATTGCCGGTCCCGGCCGCGAAAATCACCACCCGCCCTTTCTCGAGATGGCGCACGGCGCGGCGGCGGATGTAGTCCTCGCAGACTTCATTGATCCGGATCGCGGACATGACCCGGGCGTACATTCCCAACCCTTCGAGCGCGTCCTGCATGGCAAGGGAGTTCATGACTGTCGCCAGCATGCCCATGTGATCGGCCGCCACGCGATCCATTCCAGCCCGCGCCAGTCCCGCGCCGCGGAAGATATTCCCACCGCCGATGACTACGGCGGTCTGGACGCCCATCTGCACAATGTCCTGAATTTCGCCGGCGATCCGTTTGAGGACCGCCGGATCGACACCGTACTCGACCGAGCCGAGCAGCGCCTCCCCGGACAGCTTCACGAGAATGCGCGAGAAGCGCGGTTTTACAGGTTCATTCATTGCGTCACCCGCTCCTGCCGGATTGCCGTTGAAAAAAACCCCGCACGAGGCGGGGTTTTTCGTGAGAGATCCAAAAACCTCAGTGGGTCGCTCCCTTGACCTGTGCCATCACCTCAGCCACGAAGTCGTCCTGCTTCTTCTCGATGCCGGCACCGACTTCGTAACGCTCGAAGGACACTACCTCCGCCTTGGCGCTCTTCAGGAGCTTCTCGATCGTCTGATCGGGATCCTTGACGAACGCCTGACCGAGCAATGTGATCTCACCCAGCGACTTGCGCAGGCGACCTTCGACCATCTTGGCGACGATCTCCGGCGGCTTGCCCTCGCTCTGTGCCTGTTCCGTCAGAATCTCGCGCTCCTTGCTGACCACATCGGCCGGAACGTCGGCCATGGTGCGGTACTTCGGGTTGCTGGCGGCCACGTGCATGGCCAGATCATGAGCCAGGGCGGCATCACCACCCTTCACCACTACCAGCGCGCCAATCCGGGTTCCGTGCACATAAGCACCGAGGGTCCCCTCGGAGCTCAGCACCGTGTAACGGCGGACGCTGATGTTTTCACCGATCTTCGCGACGAGCGCACGGCGGCGCTCGTCCACGGTCTCTGCGCCGCTATCGAGCTTGCTGCCCATCAGCGACTCGAGGGTACCGGCACCCACGGCCAGGGCCTTGGCGGCCACAGCCTGGGCGAAGCCCCGGAAGTCCTGCTCGCGCGCCACGAAGTCGGTCTCGCAGTTGATTTCGACCATCGCGGCCTTACGGCCATCCGCCGATTTCTCCACCACGATGACGCCTTCAGCGGCTACGCGGGCGGCCTTCTTGTCGGCCTTGGCGAGCCCCTGCTTGCGCATCAACTCGGCGGCGGCATCCAGATCGCCCTTGGTTTCCACCAGGGCTTTCTTGCATTCCATCATGCCCGCGCCGGTACGCTCGCGGAGCTGCTTAACGGCATCTGCAGTAATGTTCATAAATCTCCCAGCTTAGTCGCGACCGCCGGGCCGGCCACCGCCAGATCGGCCGCCACCGCGCCGTGCGCCGCCCGAGGGGCGTGCGGGGGGACGACGATCCGCAACGGGCACCGCGACTGGCTGCAGTCCGACCGCAGCCGCTACCAGTGCCGGATCCTCGGCGTCCAGATCGTCTGCAATGCCCGACGACTCGATGCCTTCCGCGACAGGCTCTTCCGGCCCAGCTCCCGGGGCACCCGGACGCCGCCGCGCTGGCGCCTTCTTGCGGACGTTGGCGGCAGGACGCGGACGGCCACCCTTCGCAGCCTTCTTACGCGGATTGCCGGCTTCATCCAGCTCGACGAACTCGTCCTCGCCGACAGGCGCGGACGGTACTGATTCTTTGCCCTCGAGGACAGCATCCGCCATACCCGTCGCGTAGAGCTGAACAGCGCGCATTGCGTCGTCGTTCCCGGGAATCACGTAGTCGATGCCGTCCGGCGAGCAATTGGTATCCACGATCGCAACGACCGGGATTCCCAGCTTGTGGGCCTCGTGGATGGCGATCTTCTCGTGACCGACGTCAATCACGAACATGGCATCCGGCAGCGAGTCCATGTCCTTGATACCACCGAGGCTGCGCTCCAGCTTGTCCATTTCGCGACGCAGCTGGGTGGCTTCCTTCTTGCCGCGCTTTTCGAGCGCGCCCGAGGACGCCAGTTCCGTGATTTCAGCCAAACGCTTGATGGATTGGCGGATGGTCTTGAAGTTGGTGAGCATGCCGCCCAGCCAGCGCTGGTTCACGTACGGCTGGCCGGAACGGCCGGCTTCGCGCTGCACCGCTTCGCGGGCTGAACGCTTGGTGCCTACGAAAAGCACTTTGCCGCCGTCGGAAATGACGCTCTTGATGAAGTTCGCAGCGTCTGTGTACAGGGGCTGCGTCTTTTCCAGGTTGATGATGTGGATCTTGTTTCGCTCACCGAAGATGTACTGAGCCATCTTGGGGTTCCAGAAACGGGTCTGATGTCCGAAATGGACGCCCGCTTCCAGCATCTGTCGCATTGACACGCCGGGCATATAAAGTCTCCAGTTTGGGTTGGGCCTCCGCGCATCCCAGGTAGCCACCCTTGACGTGTGAGCTATAAAGCTCAATTTACGTCCCGGGCACCCAGCCACCAGGTTCATTAAGATGCGCGTGTGGGGTTGCGTTGCCAAAAAAGGCCGCGCTTTATAGCATGTCGGTCGAGTCTGAACAATGCCTTACGCGCGCCCACCGGAAGACTCACACTGAATCTATGCATGTGACCATCAAGACCCCTGAAGAGCAGGACAAAATGCGCATCGCCGGGCGGCTCGCCGCCGAGGTGCTCGACATGATCGGCGAGCACGTCGTGCCCGGCGTCACGACCGAGGAGCTCGACAAGCTCTGCCACGACTACATCGTCGAAGTACAGCGCTCCATTCCTGCGAACCTCAATTACCGCGGCTTCCCGAAGACCATCTGTACTTCGGTGAATCACGTGGTGTGTCACGGAATTCCGAATGACAAGCGGCTCAAGGCCGGCGACATCGTGAACATCGACGTCACTGTCATTCGCGATGGATTCCACGGCGACACCAGCCGTATGTATTTCGTGGGCAAGCCACCGACGCATGCGCAGCGGCTGGCGGAAACCTGTTTCGAAGCGATGTGGCGTGGGATCGAGACCGTTAAACCCGGCGCGCGGCTCGGCGACATCGGCCACGCGATTCAGGCGTTCGTTGAAGAACGCAATTACACGGTGGTGCGCGAGTACTGCGGCCACGGCATCGGCCGCGTATACCACGAGGACCCGCAGGTTCTGCACTACGGCGAGCCGGGCACGGGCATGGAGCTGAAAAAGGGAATGACCTTTACAGTGGAGCCCATGGTGAATGCGGGCAAGCGGCACGTGCGATTGCTGCCGGACGGCTGGACCGTGATCACCAAGGACCATTCATTGTCCGCGCAATGGGAGCACACGGTGCTCGTTACTGATACAGGTGTGGAAGTTCTAACGCTGGGAGCCGCCGGAAAGCATTAGTCTTCCCGGCGGGCCACGGCATAATGGCGACATGCCGGTCGGAGACATCGACATTCTGGAAGAGCCGCTGCCGCTACCGACCCGTAGCGCCCCATGGCCATTGCTCAATCGTTTGCCCGCCCTGCTGGCGGATGCAAACGGCTCTCCCACTGTCTACCGCGATTATCTGCGCCAGGCTCATGAAGAGCTGAAAGCCCGCTTTCTCGCCGAGGATCCGATTGAGGAGCTCGTGCATGCTCGCGCGGCGCTCATAGACGTAGTGATGCGCGAGGCGTGGCGGAGCCAACATCTCGCCGAGCTCGAATCCTGGGCACTCGTGGCTGTCGGCGGCTACGGCCGCGGCGAGCTGCACCCTTGCTCTGACATCGATATCACGGTGTTGGTCCCGCAACCTCCGGATGCGGATGGCCGTGGCAAGCTCGAGCGGCTCGTTACCTTCTTCTGGGATATCGGCCTCGAGATAGGCTACAGCGTCCGCACCGTCGAGGAATGCGCTCAGGAATCCACCGCTGACGTCAGCGTCATGACTACGCTGCTCGAAGCGCGACAACTCGCTGGCGATTCAACACTCGTTGATCGCATGCGTCTTGCTCTCTCTCCGGAGCACGTTTGGCCGGTAAGGGAATTCTTCGAGGCAAAGGTCCGTGAACAGGCTGACCGCCACACCAAGGCAAACGACACGGCTTACAACCTCGAGCCCAACGTCAAGACCGGTCCGGGCGGCCTGCGCGACATTCAGACGATTGCCTGGGTCGCCAAGCGCCATTTTGGCTCCGACACGCTCGATGGTCTCGCCACTCGCGGCTTCCTGTCAGTCGCCGAGCTGCGCCGCCTGAAGCAGGCGCAGGCGTTTCTGTGGAAAGTCCGCTTCGGCCTGCACATCCTGACAGGCCGGCGCGAGGACCGGCTGCTGTTCGATCACCAGATCCGGCTCGCGCAATCGTTCGGGTACGAGGATGCGTCCTACACCCTCGCGGTCGAGCAATTCATGCAGCGGTATTACCGCACTGTCATGGATGTCAGCCTGCTGAACGAGTTGTTGTTGCAGTTGTTTCGCGAGGCGATTCTCACCGAGAGCGAGCCGCCGCGGCCGTTGAATGCACGCTTTCAGGTTCGCAATGGGTCGCTGGAGGCTGTCAGCAACGACGTATTTCCGCGCACGCCTTCGGCTATTCTCGAGATGTTCGTACTGTTACAGCAGAACCCCGAGATCAACGGCGTCCGGGCCTCCACCATGCGCGCCGTCGCCCGCTGCCTCTGGCTGATTGACGAGGAGTTCCGACAGAACCCGCGCAACCACCGTCTATTCCTCGAGATAGTGCGCGCCCCTGTTGGTGTCACGCACGAGCTGCGGCGAATGAACACCTACGGCGTGTTGGGACGGTACATTCCCGCGTTCGGGCGGATCGTTGGCCGCATGCAGTACGATCTGTTCCATGCGTACACGGTTGACGCTCACACGCTGTTTGTCGTGAGCAATTTGCGCCGGTTCGCGATTGCGCGGTACGACCACGAATTGCCGGCGGCCTCGCGGATCATGCAGTCGCTGCCGCGAACCGAAATCGTCTATCTCGCCGCCCTCTTCCATGACATCGCCAAGGGACGCGGCGGCGATCATTCCGAGTTGGGTGGGGTCGATGCGGAGGCCTTCTGTCTGGAGCAGGGACTGTCGCCGTACGACGCGCGACTCGTTGCATGGCTGGTGCGCAATCACCTGGAACTATCCATCACCGCGCAGAAGCAGGACATCTCCGACCCGCAGGTGATCAACGCCTTCGCGCGCAAGGTCGGCGACGAAACCCATCTCGACTATCTGTACGTACTGACCTGCGCGGATGTCCGCGGGACCAACCCGAAGTTGTGGAATTCCTGGAAGGCATCCCTGTTTCACGAGTTCTATGACCGTGTGAAGCGCGCGCTGCGGCGTGGGCTGGAAAGCCCTATCGATCAGGAACAACTGGTCCAGGAAACGCAGGAGGCGGCGCGCCGGTTGCTGAAGGACGCGGGCGTCTCGGATGCCGAAGTGCAGCAAGCGTGGGCTCGTTTCGGAGCGCCCTACTTTTTGCGGCACACGCCGGAAGAGATTGCGTGGCACACGGGACTGTTGACGGAACGAGAATCCGGCTCCGACGAGCCTCTGGTGGCGTTGGATCCGCACGGGGTACGTGGCACGACCTCGGTGTTGATTTTCGCTCGACCCAGTCGACACGGATTTGCCCGGACGACCGCGGTCCTCGACCAGTTGGGGCTGAATATCGTCGACGCACGCATCACGCCGACGGAAGACGGCTTCAGCCTCGACCTGTATCACGTTTTGGAAGACGACGGCGCCCCCATCAGCGACAACGATCGCAAGAACGAGATCGAGCACGCCATCTGGCGCTCACTGCAGCGGCCGGAAGATACGCCCTTTGCCGTCTCGCGGCGCGCCCCGCGGCAGGCCCGGATGTTCAATACCCCTACCCAGATCCAACTGAACGTCGACGACCGCAATCGACGCTCCGTGTTGGAGCTCACCGCGGGTGACCGGCCGGGGCTGCTGAGCGATATCGGCAAGGTGCTCATGGAACAGCACCTGCAGCTGCACGACGCGAAGATCATGACGGTTGGCGAGCGCGCCGAGGACGTTTTCTACATCACTGACTTCGAGCAGCGCCCGCTCACCGCGGAAGCCGCACAGACGCTGCGCGAAAAACTGATGCAGGCGCTGGACCGGCGGCGCGCCGCCTGATGTTTGCCATGTCATGCGACCGTGGCGTTCACGCGCCGCGCGAGGTCAATCGTGAATGAATCCCCGGCTCGATAAGCTTCACGCCTATCCATTTGAACGGCTCGCCCGTCTCAAGAGTGGCGCCACCCCGCCAGCGGGGTTGCCCCACATCGCCATGTCCATTGGCGAGCCTCAACACACGCCGCCCGCTTTCGTGCTCGACTCGCTTCGCGAGAACCTCCACAGGCTCGGCAGCTACCCCGCTACCGCCGGTCTGCCGGAGTTTCGCGCGTCGGTGGCATGGTGGCTACAACGCCGGTTCGATCTACCGATCGGAAGCGTAAACCCCGATACCATGGTGCTGCCTGTCAACGGAACCAGGGAAGCGCTCTTTGCTTTCGTGCAAGCTGTTGTCGACGATCGGAATCAACCGCTCGTAGCCATGCCTAACCCGTTCTATCAGATCTATGAAGGCGCCGCGTTACTGGCCGGGGCAGAGCCCTTCTTCATGAACATGACATCGGGCCATGGTTATGTGCCCGACCTCGACGCTGTCGGCGAGCACAACTGGCGCCGCTGTCAGTTGTTGTTCCTGTGCAGTCCCGGCAATCCCACCGGCACGGTCCTGTCACAGGACTTTTTGCGGCACGCGCTCGAGCTCGCCGACCGCCACGATTTCATCATCGCCGCCGATGAGTGTTACTCCGAGATTTTTCCCGACGAAGACTCGCCGCCCTGCGGGTTGCTGCAGGCGGCGCTCGCAGCGGGCCACGACAGCTTCGAGCGTTGCGTGGTGTTTCACAGCCTGTCGAAACGTTCCAGCGTGCCGGGACTGCGCTCCGGTTTCGTTGCCGGCGATCCGCAGGTGCTGGCAAAGTTTCTGTTGTATCGAACCTATCATGGGAGCGCCATGGCGGTGCCGACGCAGTTGGCGAGCATTGCTGCGTGGGATGACGATGAGCACGTCGTCGCGAACCGCCGCCTCTACCAGGAGAAGTTCGACAAAGTCGTTCCGATCCTGTCGGATGTTCTGGACATTGAACGTCCCCAGGGTGGGTTTTATTTGTGGACGGACGTTCGCGGCGACGATGAACAGTTCGCCCGCCGTCTGTTCGCGGAAGCCAATGTGACGGTGCTGCCAGGATCGTACCTGGCTCGCTCACATGCCGGCGTCAACCCCGGCGCCGGCCGCGTCCGTATTTCGTTGGTGCCGGCGGTTGCGCAGTGCGTCGAAGCCGCTGAACGCATCCGCTCTTTAGTAAAGGGTCAACATGACTGAATTCGCGAAGCTGCAATCCCTGATTGACGCTGCCTTTGAGCGCCGGGCCGAATTGACTCCCCGTAATCTGCCGGCCGATGTGGGTGCGGCGATCGATGAAGCCATCGAGTTACTGGACAGCGGCAAGGCACGGGTCGCGGAGCCCAGGGACGGCAAGTGGGTGGTCAACGAATGGCTGAAGAAAGCGGTCCTGCTCTATTTCCGGTCGCACGACAATGTCGTGATGGATGCGGGCTACACCCGTTTCTACGACAAGGTTCCCCTGAAATACGCCCAGGCCACTGAGCCGGACTTGAAGGCGGGAGGCGCGCGCGTGGTGCCTCATGCCGTTGTCAGGAAAGGCTCCTACATCGCCCCCAACGTGGTGTTGATGCCGAGCTACGTCAACATCGGAGCCCATGTTGGTTCCGGCACCATGGTCGACACCTGGGCCACGGTCGGATCGTGCGCGCAGATCGGGCGCAACGTCCACCTGTCAGGCGGCGTTGGTATTGGCGGCGTCCTGGAGCCGCTTCAGGCCAGCCCGACCATCATCGAGGATGACTGCTTCATCGGCGCCCGCTCCGAAGTGGTCGAAGGCGTGATCGTCGAGGCAGGCTCCGTGATTTCCATGGGCGTGTATCTCGGCCAGAGCACCCGCATTTATGACCGCACGAGCGGCAAGATCCTCCAGGGCCGTGTCCCGGCCGGCTCCGTAGTCGTTTCCGGGACACTCCCCTCTTCCGACGGTAAATATGGCTTGTACTGCGCGGTGATTGTGAAGCGAGTCGACGCCCAGACGCGCGCCAAGACATCCATCAACGATCTGCTACGGGTTGTTGACTAAAAGTTGAAACGGCCGCCGATCATCGGTGCCCAGTCGTTCTTGTACAGAAAGCCCGAGGCCAGTCCGTTGGATGCGGCGGAATAGCTGACACCCGCGTAGGTGTCAAAGCGCCGCGTCCAGCGGTAGTCCGCCACCATGGATGCCTGGTGGAAGAGACCTGAGCAGGACCCCGCGCTCGTATCCGAACAGTGATTGGCGTTGTAGCTGTTCTGGTTGAAGTGATAGTAGGCCGTGGTGACGTCGAACTTCGGAGTGGCGGACCACCGCACGCCCACCCAGCTGTATTCGAGAATCTTGTTGATGTTGAAGGCCGTGTTGTTGACCACGCTCAGCACGTAGCTGCCGATTGTCACCGTGCCGACCGGCAGTGGATCTTCCGGATTGGCATACTTGATGTGCTCGTAACCGACATAGATCTTGATCGGCTGCCAGATGTAGCTCGCCATCAACGCATAGGCGGTGTTGTCTGAGATTGTGCCGGCCAGGGTGCCGGGAGCGGCGGCACTCTGGGCAGCCGTCAACGAGGCGGCAGCGACCGCGCCACGCACCTTGCCGTACAAGGCATCCACCGACAGACCCGCGTAGTCCGCGCCTATATCGACCGACTCGGACCCTTCCGGAACCGTTCCGCGTTGACCAAACTGATACAGCACCGCGAGTCGCGCCGGACCATACGCATACGTGTACTTGATCATGTCATCCAGCGCCTTGTCCTCGGTATCACCCAGGCCGCCGGAAGTGCCCGAATAGCCAATCGGCGAGAACGCCTGTGATTGCAACTGCGGGTCGTATTTGACGAGGTCGTCCGCCATCAGCGAGTTCTGCCGCCCGAAGGTCAGAGTGCCGAACTTGTTGGAGGCGATCCCCAGATAGGCGCCCCCCTGGAACGGCTGACCGGCGCGACTCGAGTCAGACGCTGTGACTCGCTGGTTGTTGGGGCGGCCGTTGTTATCGATGAGAGACCTCGGTCCGTCAACGAGCCGGCCGGACGTGGGATTGAAACCCGTCTCCAGCTTGAATATGGCCTTCAGGTCGCCCACGCCCAGGGGCTCGACTCCCGACAGACCGACCTTCGACTGGCTGAGCCCATTCGGCGCCAGTGAGGTAATCGGATGATTACTGAAACTTTGGAGAGTAAATGGCAGACCGGGACCATAGGTCGGGCTGAGCGGCGCGCCGTGACTCAGGTACGCAACACCGATATCGATGGTCCCGTAGAGGGTGATTCCATTCCAGGTAATGGGAGGCGGGCCCGCGGTCTTAGGGGGCGCCTCGGCCTCCTTTGCGTTCACGGCCCGGTTCGGCGTGGGGCTCTGGTCAACGGCACTCTTTGGAGCCTCGGCGCTTCCAGACTTGCCGGCATTCACTTTCTTTGACAGCTCTTCCACCTGCTTCTGAAGGGCTTTGACCTGGTCCCGCAACGCCTGGTCGGACGTGTCATCCGCCAGTGCCTGGCTCCCATAGCCCCCTACAGCCAACAGTCCTGCGATGGTCATAGCCAACCGTCTGGACGCATTTCTGTCCGTCATGACTAACCCCCCAAGTTGTTTCAGGTTACGTTCGAAATACCCCAACGTGGCATGAAAGCGACATCGGCCATTAGCCTACACCTCTCTGATCTCCCCGTTCCCTGGGGCTTTGTGATCAGATATTTCACAGTCAGTATTCTATATTTGTACTGCATTGTATGCTCGTACGGGGTACTAATGTCCAGACGCCTGTCACTTGGCCTTCGCGGTGACCGTTGTTGAAGCTCCCAAGGCCGCGAACCAGGCCTACAGATATATATGTCCTGGGAGATCGGAACGGTGCTTTGGATCCCATAGCGTTCCTGCCGGGTCGTGCGGGGAACGAAGGTTGTGTTTTACCAACGCCATGACCGGAACAATCGGATAACGCGCGCATCAAGCGACATATGAAGACGCACCTCCGGGAGCGCGACGTTCAACTGTTCGTCACCACTCTGTCACCGCCAACCGACTGACTTCATATCCGGCTGCTGTCAGCATTTCCCGGATAACAAACCCGGGAGAGTTCATGACCCCTCGCATCCGGCTCGCGGTGGTTGCCGCTCTGTCCCTGCCTATCGGTCTGCAGGTGGATAGCGCACTCGCTCAGAGCACGCCCGACATGAGCGCCCTGCTGAAAAAGCTGGACGAGCAGGAAAAGCGGATCGAAGCGTTGGAAAACGAGCTCAAGGAACAGAAGGAGGAAATCGCCCAGGCTGCGGCGCGCCAGGCGGCCGAACGCAACGCGAGCCCGACGCCCTCTTCCACCGCGACTGCGGGCGCGACTGCCGCCGTATCGGGTAAGGCGGCGATAGAAGCATCCAGCAATGCCGGACCTGTTGGCTCAGCGGGAACAGTAGTGGCCGGTCCGTCCGGATTATTCATTCAGAGCGCGGACGGCGCCAACGTCATTCGCTTCCGAGGCAACCTCGCTGTCGACGGACGCTTTTATTCAGACAAAAGCACTGCCGATACTGCGGAGACCTGGACATTCCGCCGCGTGCGGCCCTATTTCGAGGGTACGTTGGATCGGATCTATGACTTCCGCTTCATGCCGGATTTCGGCAATGGCAAGTCCGTCATTGTCGATGCGTTCGTGACCGGACGCTTTGCGCCGTGGTTCGCGGTCCAGGCGGGTAAATTCAAGGGCCCGGTGGGCCTCGAGCGATTGCAGCCGGATCAGTTCAACCGCTTCATGGAACTGGGATTCCCGTCGGCACTGGTGCCGAACCGCGACCTGGGTGTGCAGATTGGCGGCGATGTTGCCGGCGGGACGCTGGGCTACGCGGTGGGTTATTTCGACGGAACCACTGATGGCAACAGTACGGATGCAAATGCATCTCCTGATGTCGATAACGATGGCAAGCGGGACTGGGAAGGCCGCTTGTTTGCACAGCCCTTCATCAAATCCGGCAACCCCTGGCTGCGGGGGCTGGGATTCGGCATTGGCGGCACGTATGTCAACACGGTCGGCTCGGCAACCAACACGTTGCTCGCCACTTACAAGACGCCGGGGCAGCAGAACTTCTTCACGTACCGCACGGGCACGACGGCTACCTACGCGGACGGAAAACGCGAGCGCTGGTCACCGCAGTTCTACTACTACGCGGGCAGCTTCGGTTTGATTGGTGAGTATGTGCGGTCGGATCAGGAAGTGAGCCGGCAGGTGACCGGTACGTCCAAGCGATCGGACACCATCGACAACGAGGCCTGGCAGGTTTCGGCATCGTACTTCCTGACGGGGGAGCGGGCGGCGTACAACAGCTATACGCCGAAATCGACATTTGAGCCGGGCAGGCCCGGCTGGGGCGCCTGGGAAATCGTAGCGCGATTTCATCAGTTGGAGATTGATGAAGCCGCGTTCACGGAAGGGGCCGCGTCGTTCGCCGATCCTTTCGCTTCACCGCGTAAGGCCACTGCCGCTGGCATTGGAATCAACTGGTATCTGAATCAGAACGTCAAGTGGATGTTTAATTATGAGAGGACGCGGTTTGATGGCGGCGCGCCTGCGGGGACGGATCGGCCGGGGGAGAATGCGTTCTTGACGCGGTTCTCGCTGGTGTACTGAGGCTCCCAAGCGGGACATTTCGAGCTAATCCCCACGCGCCAGCGGCTGACGAACCCGGAAGCAGCTACCGCCGCCTGGCCTGCTCGTAACATCCACCTCAGCGCCCTGGGCGACACAGATGGACTTGACGATCGAAAGCCCGAGCCCCGCACCGCCCTGCTTGCGCGAGCGCGAATCGTCGACGCGGAAGAAGCGCTCGAACATGTGAGGAAGGGCTTCGGTTGGAATGCCGATTCCGTTATCGGCGACTTCCAGGATGGCGTTGTCGCCGTCGCAAGCGATTCTCAGCAGGACGTTGCCACCGTTCGGTGTGTACTTGATCGCGTTGTCCAGGAGATTGACGACGATCTGCTTCATCCGAGACCTATCGCCTTCCACGATGACGTCAGGCGCGGCGTCGCACTCCACTTTGATGCTCTTGTCTTCGGCGAGGAGACTCATCTGCTCGGCCGTGAGGATCACGAGCTCCCCGAGATCGAACCTGACCCGCTCGGAGCTCGCCTCACCTGCATCGAGCTTGGAGAGTGCCAGCAGGCTCTCCACAATCTCGGCCAGGCGGTCGACTTCCTCGAGGAGGCTGCCGATGCTTTCCCGCGTATGGACTTTCAGCTGTGCGTCCTGGGCAAGGCTTTCCAGCTCGCCGCGCAGGACGGTCAGCGGCGTCCGCAGTTCATGTGAAGCATCGGCGACGAACCGCTTCGAGGACTGAACCGCATCCTCCAGGCGGGCGATCATGTGGTTGAGCGAGATCGACAGGCGCTCGAGCTCATCACCGCTTTGGACGACCGGCAGGCGTTCACTGAGATTGTGCTGGCTGATGTCCGCGGCCTTGTGCGCAATGCGCGAGACCGGCTCGAGCGCCCGCCGCACCAGGACGAAACCGCCGCTCACCGCAATCAACACTCCGATCGGCAATCCGACGGCCAGCAGCAATAAAACCTGGCGCAGGGTCTCTTCGGTCCGCGCCGTGGATACACCTACTTCCACCACATAATGCCCGCTCGCGACCGCGCCGATCAGCAGTGAGCCACCGGGCAACGACACCATGCGCTCAAACACGCCCTGTCGGTCAAAGCCAGTGGAGCCCGGTGTTGGAACATCAGACGGCACGAAGGTCCCGTCGTGTGGCGGGCCGGAGACATACAAAACACCGCCGCCCGCGCGAGTGACGCGAATGAAACGATCGTTCACGACGGGCGAATACAACTCTTCCACCTGGCGGGCCATGACCTCCTCGCCCGTGCGGTCGACAGATGCAATCAATGTGTCAGCGATTTGTCGTGCACGGCGAGCCTGTGTATCCAGTACCGAGGACAGGAGGTAGTGGCGTAAAAAGACCAAGGTCAAGCTTCCGAGAACCACGAAGACCAGGGTCAGCACCCCGGCGTACCACGTGACCAGGCGGAAGCTCAGCGAGCGGGTGTTCATGCGTCCGTGCTCTCGCCGAGCCCATAGCCCACGCCGCGCACGGTTCGAATCAGTTTCGTCGGAAAAGGATCGTCCACCTTGCTGCGCAGGTGCCGGATATACACGTCCACGATGTTGGTCAGCCCCTCGAAGCTCTGATCCCAGACGTGCTCGATGATCATCGTGCGCGAGAACACCCGCCCGGGGTTGGCTGCCAGATACTCGAGCAGCGCGTACTCTTTCGATGTGAGCTCGATCTTCTTCCCAGCCCGCTTGACGTGCTGCGACAGGCGGTCGACCTCCAGATCCCCCACGCGAAGCACGCTGGCCCGCGTCACGGGCCCGCGCCGCAGAAGGGCCTTCACCCTGATAACCAACTCCGCGAATGCAAAAGGCTTGGTGAGGTAGTCGTCCGCGCCCGCTTCGAAATTCCGGACTTTCTCTTCCGTCGCGTCCTGCGCCGTCAGAATGAGAATGGGTACCTGTTGGTTCTGGAGGCGGATGCGCCGCAGTATTTCAGCGCCTCCCATGCCTGGCAGCATCAGGTCGAGAATGATCAGGTCGTACTCGTAGGAATTGGCCAGCGCCCAGCCCTGGTTGCCGTCGGTTGCTTCGTCGACCGCAAAGCGTTCGGCCTTCAGGGCTCGGGCAATCAGCTCGCACAGCTTTTTCTCGTCTTCGACTATCAGGATTCGCATGGCTTCAATTTCTTCCATTCAGAAACCGCTCGGATCGCTGACGGGAACGCAGGAAACATAAATTCGCAGCGGTCTAGTGCAAAAAGACACCAACGTCGTCTGTCGCTCTGAAATAAAGTTGTCACAATTCCGCATTCCCGCTGTCACACAACTGCAGCACAGTGTGCGGCGCCAAGGTCTTACGCGCCTTCATGGCCGTTGCGTGTGCAACGACAGGACCCCAGGGGTCAATTGTTGTGTCCGCGCAACGAATGCAATTTTTAAAAGCACGACAGGAAAATCGACGATGACACCGACCCATAAAGCTTTGCACCCTTCAACGCTAGGCCTCGCCGGCCGGGCGCGCCACACCCTGGTGGCAGCTGCGGTCGCGACGGCTCTAGGCGTGTTCTCAGTGCCTGCAATGTCAGCCGACCAGGCCGACCTGCAGGGTCTTCAGGATCAGATCAACAAGCTGCAGCGCGAAATGGATCGCATGAAGGCGCAGCAGGCTCAAAGCACTCCGGCGCCGGCAGCGAAGCCTGCCGCGGACAAGGACAAGCCGACCGCGCCGGTATTCATGGCCGGCCCCGTCAAGGTGACCCTGGGTGGCTTCGTGGAATTGATGGTGGTTGATCGCAGCCGCAACGAGTCCGCGGACTGGGCATCCAACTACAACGGCTCGATCCCTTTCCCGAACTCGCACAATTACTACCTGAGCGAGTTTCACCTGACGGAGCGCCAGAGTCGTCTCTCCGCCCTGGTCCAGGGTCCGGACAGCGACCAGTGGGGCACCGAGGCCTACATCGAGACGGACTTCGGCGCAGCCGGCGGACCCGCGAACTATAACGAGAGCAACAGCTTCTCGCCGCGCGTGCGCCATTTCTTCGCCGATGTCACCAACAAGAATACGGGCACCAACCTGCTGTTCGGTCAGGCCTGGAGCCTGATGACCGGCAACAAGCAGGGAATCGTGGCTCGTGGCGAGAACATCCCCCTGACCATCGACGGACAGTACCTCCCGGGCTTCAACTGGCTGCGTACTCCGCAGATCCGGTTGACGCAGAAGTTCAACGACATGATCACTGCTGCGGTGTCGCTGGAAAATCCGGCAGTCCTCGTATCCGGAACGGCCGTTGCCGGAACCATGTACAACAATCCGGGCGCCGGCAACTCCTTCACGCCGCCCAACGGCGCGACGTTCTCAGCAAACAACGTCACGACGGACTATCTGCCGGACATCGTTGCCAAGGTCGCGGTGGATCCTGGCTTTGGTCACTTTGAAGTGTTTGCCACGGAACGCTTTTTCCGTGCACGTGACATCGTCACGGGCCAGCAGACGAACGTCAAGACCAACGCCACCGGCTTCGGCGGCAACATGATTATCCCCGTTGTGCCGAAGATAGTGGACTTCCAGGCGAGCGTCATTGCCGGTCGCGGCGTCGGCCGCTACGGCTCGGCTCAGCTTCCGGATGCGACCATCAACCCGGACTCCACGCGCGGTCTCGATCCGTTGCGAGGCTTCTCGGCTCTTGCGGGTCTCACTGTGAAGCCGGCTCCTGCCTGGACGTTCTACACCTATGTGGGCGAAGAGCAGGTCAGCCAACGGAGCTACACCGTTGTTGCGGGAGGCAAGAACACCTACTACGGCTACGGCAACGCCGGATACGACAACAGCGGTTGCGAAACCGAAGCTGTCGGCACTTGCGCCGCGAACACGTCCCGCATCGTGAGCGTCGCGGCGGGCGGCTGGTGGAAGTTCTACTCCGGTTGGCTGGGCAACGCTCAGCTCGGCTTGTCGGACACGTGGGTCAAGCGCGAGATCTTCAGTGGCTCCACTGGTGCTGGTACGTTCGGCGCCCCGAGCACCAACATGAACATCTTCCTGGTCTCATTCCGCTACTACCCGTTCCAGAAGTAAGACCGACGTCACCAAGGCCCCGGTTCGCGTGCCGCGCGAATCGGGGCTTTTTCTTTTGCGAAGCGGACGCCAGGGAGTCAGGGACGACTGCTGCCGGTATTCATCGCCGTTTCAGGCAACGGCTGAGAGTCACCGCCGATGTTTTGCACATGGCGAGCGAGATTGCGGGCGTGGTCACCGATCCGCTCGAGCGACTTCAAGGCAAAGGCAGCCTCGAGGGCCACACTCACCTGCCGGGGATCCTCCATTGCGCGCGTCATCAATCGCCGTAACCCGGCCGCATATTCCTCGTCCAACTCCTTGTCCTGCGCGATGACTTGCGCCGCGAGCGCAGCGTCGAGGCGATCGAACGATTCGAGCGCGGTACGCAACAAGGTTACGGCGAGACTGCCGAGGTGGCGGACATCGCGTGAGGTCGCCGGACCCGGCCTGCCACCCTGGGCAACCACGGTACGCGCGATTTTCTTGGCTTCGTCCCCTGCCCGCTCGAGCTCGTGGACGACGTTGCTCATCGCGATAATGGCCCGCAGGTCGCCGGCCACCGGCTGGCGCCGGGCAATCAGGGTGAACTGCTCTTCATGGAGCCGGGTGTTGTATTCGTTGACTTCGGCTTCGCGTTCCAACACGTGCTGGGCGGGGGCAACCAGCCATTCGGTGTAGGCAGCCGCGGCTTCGCGGACCTGGTCCAACACCAGGCCACCCATTTCCACCACGCGAATATGCAGTGACGCGAGCGCGCCGTCGAATGCCCGGCTGATGTGGCCTTCCAGCATCGTCAGCCGAATCTGCCCGTGATGTAGTCTTCAGTGAGGCGATGCCGGGGGTTGGTGAACACACGGTCCGTCTCACCGACTTCAATCAACTCACCCATGTGGAAGTACGCCGTGCGCTGCGAAACGCGCGCGGCCTGCTGCATCGAGTGAGTGACGATGACGATTGCATAACTCTCGCGCAGCACTTCGATCAGATCCTCCACGCGAGCGGTCGCGATGGGATCCAGTGCCGAGCACGGCTCGTCCATCAGAATCACTTCCGGCTGAATGGCAATCGCGCGCGCAATGCACAGGCGCTGCTGCTGACCGCCCGACAATCCGGTTCCCGGCTTGCTCAGCCGATCTTTCACCTCATCCCACAGGCCGGCCCGCTGCAGGCTCGTGCACACGATCTCATCGAGATCGGCGCGGCTGCGGGTCGAGCCGTGGATACGCGGCCCGTAGGCGACGTTGTCATAGATCGATTTCGGGAAAGGATTCGGCTTCTGGAACACCATGCCGACGCGGGCACGAAGCTGCACCACATCCTGGGACGGATCCTGGATGTCATTGCCATCCAACTTGATGGATCCGGTGACCCGTGCGCCCGGAATCGTGTCATTCATCCGGTTGAGGCAGCGCAGAAAAGTTGACTTGCCACAACCGGAAGGACCGATCATGGCCAGCACCTGCTTGCGGGCTACGTCAATGTTGACGTTCCGCAGTGCGTGCTTGCTGCCGTAGAAAACATTCACATCGCGGCAAGCGAAAACGGCATCTTCAACCGTGTAGGTACCCACCGTACGGTCGCCGGTCTTGTGCTCGAGAGACGTGGGTGCCGGCACCCGGCCGGTGGGCTTGAGATTCAGCTCGGCGCCAACGCGTTTGCGACTGGGCTCATCTGACGCGGTCACTGCCTCCACTGCTTTACGCTCCTGAACGGTTTCATTGCTGGCAGCCATTAGCCAAACCTTCCCGTGACATAGTCATCGGTCTTGCGGTCCTTCGGAGCAGTAAACATCTGCTCCGTCGGCCCGATCTCCACCAGCTCGCCCATGTACATGAAGGCCGTTACGTTCGATACACGCGCGGCCTGTTGCAGGTTGTGTGTGACCACAGCCAGGCAATACTTCTCGCGGAGGCTTTGCAGCGTCTCTTCGACTCGAAGCGTGGATATGGGGTCCAGGGCGGCAGTCGGCTCATCGAGAAGCACGACTTCCGGTTCGAGGGCAATTGTACGCGCTATGCACAACCGTTGCTGCTGACCGCCGGAGAGGCCCCGGCCGTCCTCATGTAACTTATCCTTCACCTCATCCCACATTGCTGCATCACGGAGCGCGACCTCAACGCGGCCCACGAGCTCAGATCGCGGGATACGACGCGCCAGGCGCAGCCCGAATGCCACGTTGTCGAAGATCGACATGGGAAATGGGGTCGCCTTCTGGAAAACCATCCCGACTCTGAAGCGCAGGCTGGACAGATCCACAGTGGGAGACAGAATGTTCTCACCGTCCAGCAGCACATCGCCCGTGGCCCGATGGCCCGGGTACAGGGCGTACATCCGGTTGAAGACGCGCAGCAAGGTCGACTTGCCGCAGCCGGACGGACCGATGAAGGCCGTGATGCTGCGATCAGTCAACGTGAGGTTGATGTCCTTCAACGCCCGATTCGGACCATAGTAAAAGTCGAGGTGCTTCACTTCGAACTTCGGCGGCCTGGCGCCAGCGGGGGCGCCGCGTTCAATTGCCACGGCGTTCAACGCTTGCCTCCTCCGCCTGCCGAGACGGCAATGCGTGCCGTGATACTGAGTATCAGGATGGTCACCGTCACGAGCAGGGCACCTGACCACGCGAGTTGCTGCCAGTTCTTATACGGGCTCAGCGCGAACTGGAAAATAACAACCGGCAGGTTGGCCATCGGGCCGCGCAGGTTGGTGCTCCAGAACTGATTGTTGAGCGCGGTAAACAACAATGGCGCGGTCTCGCCGCTGATGCGCGCGACCGCAAGCAACAGGCCGGTGACGATACCGCTTCGGGCTGCCGGATAGATGATGCTGGTAATCGTCCGCCATGGATAGGCACCCATTGCGGTGGATGCGTCCTTCATTCCCTGCGGGACGAGATTCAACATGTCCTCGGTGGTTCGCACGGTTACCGGGATGGCGATCACCGCCAGGGCAACACCACCGGCCAGCGCCGAGAAGTGACCCATGCGTATCACCAGGATCTCGTAAATGAACAATCCGATAATGATGGACGGCGCGCTCAACAACACGTCGTTGACGAAGCGGATGATGGCGCTCAGCCGCGAGCCCCGGCCGTACTCGGCCAGATAAGTACCGGCGAGCATGCCGATCGGCGCGCCGATGACGATTCCGATCAGGGTCATCACCACGCTGCCGTAGATGGCATTGAGAATGCCGCCGGAGCTGCCGGGGGGCGGCGTGTTCTGGGTGAACAACGCGACTGACATTCCGGCGATGCCGTTACTGATCAGCGTCCAGAGAATCGCGCCGAGGAAAAACAAACCCACTGCCGTGGCAAATCCCGAGAGGCCCAGGGCGACGGCGTTGGTCACTTTGCGCATCAAACGGCGGTTCATGCTGTTGCTTCCGTCATACCGAAGAGAGAGCGCGCCGATCGAGGCGCAGCAACATGAAGCGGGCCGCCGCGATGACCACGAAGGTGATCAGGAACAGCAGCGCGCCGAGCGCTACCAGCGATGAGGTATAGAGATCCCCCACCGCCTCGGTGAACTCGTTCGCAATCGAAGCGGAGATGGTTGTTCCGGGCGAGAGCAGCGACGGGCTGATGCGATGCGCGTTGCCGATGACGAATGTGACCGCCATCGTCTCCCCCAGCGCGCGGCCCAATCCCAACATGATGCCGCCGACGATACCCGTCCGTGAGTACGGCACCACGACCTTCCAGATGACTTCCCAGGTTGTGGCGCCGAGCCCATAACCGGACTCTTTCAACACATCGGGAACCGTTTCAAACACGTCACGCATCACCGCCGAGATGAACGGCAGCACCATGATCGCCAGAACGATGGATGCGGTGAGCACGCCAATACCGAATGGCGGGCCATGAAACAGCTTGCCGATGAGCGGCAGCGGACCCAGCCATTCGATCAGGAATGGCTGTACGTGGCGCTGCAGAACAGGCGCCAGCACGAAAAGCCCCCAGATGCCGAAGATGATGCTCGGTACCGCGGCCAGCAACTCAACCGCCACGCCCACGGGGCGCTTGAGCCAGGACGGCGCGAGCTCGGTCAGAAAGATGGCAATCCCGAAGCTGATGGGAATTGCGATGAGCATGGCAATCAGCGAGGTGACGAGTGTTCCATAAACGGGCGCCAGTGCGCCGTACTCGTCCGTAACCGGGTTCCAGACCTCCCGGGTGAGGAATCCAAAACCGAAATGCGAGAAGGCAGGCCAGGCGCCGTGTATCAGCGAGAGCACCACGCCGCCCAGCAGGATGAGAACCAGCAACGCCGCGCAGAGCGTGGCTCCCTTGAACAACATCTCCCGGAAACGCTGTTTGGCGGCATGCCGGGTATCAAACGAAGCGGCGGCGGTATTCATGATCTCCAACGCAAATGGCGGCCGTCCTGCGGGGGACGGCCGCCAGTATGAGCACCCCGCCCGGCAGCGGGCGGGGCGGGTCGACTGACTGTCAGTCTACTTGGCCGCAACGGCCGGGATACCCTTGATGTCCGACTTCCAGGTCGCACGCACCTGCTTGATCAAACCTTCCGGCAGGGGCACGTAGTCCAGGTCCGATGCCATTTTCGCACCGTTCTTGTACGCCCAGTCGAAGAACTTCAGGGCTTCGCCGGTCTCCGCCGGGTTCGGCGGGGTTGCGTAGACGAGGATGAAGCTCGCGCCGGTGATGGGCCAGCTGGCCGCGCCCGGCTGGTCCGTGAGGATCAGGTAGTAGCCCGGAGCATTCTTCCAGTCGGCGCTGGAGGCCGCGGCCTGGAAGCTCTCGGCGCTCGGAGAGACAGCCTTGCCACCCTTGTTGACCAACAGGGCGAATGCCATGTTGTTCTGCTTGGCATAGGCATACTCAACATAACCGATGGCGCCGTCAGTCTGCGTGGTCATGTTGGCCACGCCCTCATTGCCCTTGGCGCCGATGCCGGTGGGCCACTGCACGGAGGCGTTGGCACCGATCTTTTCCTTGAAGGTCGCGCTGGACTTCGAGAGGTAGTCCGTGAACAGGAAGTTGGTTCCCGAGCCGTCCGAGCGGTACACCGGCGCGATATCCGTCGCGGGCAGCGTCAGCTTCGGGTTCAGCTTCTTGATCTTCGCGTCATTCCACTTGGTGATCTCACCCATGTAGATGCTCGCGACGGTGGCGCCGTCGAGGGTCAGCTGACCGCCCTTGACGCCCTTGATGTTCACCACCGGCACCACGCCGCCGATGATCATCGGGAACTGCACCAGGCCTGACTCCTGCAGTTCCTTCGGCTCCAACGGCTTGTCGGACGCGCCGAACGTAACCGTCTTGGCCTTGATCTGCTTGATGCCGCCGCCCGAACCGATCGACTGATAATTGAGCCCGACGCCGGTCTGAGTCTTATAGGCATCCGCCCACTTCGAGTACACCGGATACGGGAACGTTGCGCCCGCACCCGAGATGTCCGCCGCTTGCGCGGTCACGGCCAGTGACAGCGTTGCAGCTGCCACGAGCATCCGTCGGACGCTGAGTAATTTCATCGATCGCCTCCTCATTTGAAAATTCTTTGGGCTCTGCGCAGGCCAGAACCACCCGCGAGCTTCTCGCACCGCAGGCGCGCATTACATGACCGGAATGTGACGCTTTGATGACAGGCCTTCTGGGACCTTTCGAGGCTGTCTGCAGCGCCCCGACAACGCGCCGGCCCTGCCGGGGGCCACAAACGGCTTGCTGTGAGCCGGGTGTGGCCGTATAAACGCGGGCCCACGGACTCCCCCACTTCCAGTGCACCAGGACTCGCCTGCACCCATGTCCCAAACCCTTGACCTGACTAAAGATTTGATGGCGCGACGGTCGGTGACGCCGGCGGATGAAGGCTGCCAGGCAGTCATGACGGCACGCCTGGCTGCGGCGGGTTTTCGGATCGAGCCATTGCGGTACGGCAGTGTCGAGAACTTCTGGGCGAAACGGGGAAGCGGCAGCCCGGTCTTCTGCTTTGCAGGTCATACGGACGTTGTCCCAACGGGACCCTTGGAAGAGTGGAAGACTGACCCGTTCGTTCCTAGCGTGCGGGATGGCATGCTGTACGGCCGCGGTGCTGCTGACATGAAGAGCGGCCTTGCCGCGATGGTGACGGCCTGTGAAGCCTTCGTAGCAGCCCACCCGAACCATAAGGGGTCGATTGCGTTCCTGATCACCAGCGACGAGGAAGGTCCCTCAGTCGACGGGACCAAGCGCGTCGTAGAGACCCTGGCCGCGCGCAAGGAGCGCATCGACTATTGCGTCGTGGGTGAGCCATCGAGCGAGAAGACTATCGGTGACACCATCAAGGTGGGCCGCCGGGGATCATTTAGCGGACGATTGACCGTTCACGGCGTGCAGGGGCACGTCGCCTACCCTCACCTCGCAGAAAACCCCGTGCATACCTTTGCACCGGCGCTCGCCGAGCTGACCAGCCGCGTCTGGGACGAAGGCACGGAACACTTCCAGCCCACGACCTTCCAGATTTCCAACTTCAATGCCGGCACCGGTGCTCCCAATGTGATCCCCGGCGAGCTCAAGGCACGCTTCAATCTGCGCTACTCGCCCGTCCAGACTCAGGACCGTCTCAAGGAGACGGTGGAAGGCATCCTGAAGAAGTATGGCGTCCGATACAGCATCGAGTGGTACGTGTCGGGAGAGCCTTTCTACACGGCGCCTGGGGCGTTATCGCAAGCCGTGGGAGGGGCGATTGAGGAAGTAACGGGATCGCGGCCCAAGATCTCAACGGGCGGTGGTACTTCCGACGGACGGTTCATTGCTCCGTTGGGCGCACAAGTCGTGGAGCTCGGGGTGGTTAACGCCACCATCCACAAAGTGAATGAGTCGGTGCGGGTGGAGGAGATCGACAAGCTCCACCAGATTTATTTCAACGTGCTACGAAACCTACTTGCTTAGCTCTGCCGATGCGGGTGTTGGTGAAGACACCCAATGCGCCTAGCGCGAGGGCACAGATCAGCACCCAGGCCGGCATGGCGAGCCCGAGGAACTTCCAGTTCACCTGGCTGCACTCGCCGCTGCCCGTCAACACCTTGCGAATTACTTCCGTCACCGGCGTGAATTGCAGCAGCACATCGAGAGGCGCACCGCACGCCGGAATCGTTCCGGGCGGCAGGCTCTGAACATAGAGATGTCGGATGGCAACGCCGACAGTGGCAAGCGATGCCACGGCAATCAACACCGTATAGACGCTTGCGCCCCACCTTCGCGGGTTATGTAGACCGGCGATGAGGAACACAACGCCCAGTGCGGCAATGCCAATACGCTGGAAGATGCACAGTGGGCACGGTTCCAGCCCCAGTTCGTACTGCGTGTAGTAGGCGTAGCCTAAAAGCGCGACGCAGGCTATGAAGCCTGCGAAATTGAGAAGGCGGCGATTGGTCGACACGGACGCGATCGTACTCGACGGGAGCCCTTATGGCATCAGGAAGTTGCGGGCGCGCCGCTGCCGGGGCGTCCGTCCCGGAGCTCTCGTTCCACATCATCGAGCGATGTATGACGGATGTCCTTGCCGTGGACCATGTAGATCACGTACTCGCTGATGTTCTTGGCGTGATCGCCAATCCGTTCCAGTGCGCGAACCACCCACATCACATCCAGCATGCGGCGGATGGTACGTGGGTCTTCCATCATGAACGTGATGCCCTGGCGCTGGATCGCTTCGTACTCTTCGTCGACCAGGCGATCCTGACGTGCGACGCGCAGAGCGGACTCAACATCCATTCGCGCAAACGCATCCAACGCATCGTGCACCATCTCCGAGACGACGCGGCCGAGGTGCTTGATCTCGCGATACTTGTCTGCGGGACGTTCCATGGTGGCGAGACGCGAGGCGATGTAACCGATCTTTTCACCCTCGTCGCCGATGCGCTCGAGGTCCGTGATGGTTTTGATGATTGCGACAATGACCCGCAGGTCACCTGCCGCCGGCGCACGCGTGGCGAGGATGCGGCTGCATTCCTCGTCAATGGAGACTTCCATGTTGTTGACCTGGTAGTCATCCATGGCAACCGACTCGCCGAGCGTGCTGTCGCCTTCAACGAGCGCGGTCACTGCCTTGTGGAGCTGCTGTTCCACAAAACCGCCCATCCCCAGGACTTTGCTGCGAACCCGCTCGAGGTCTTCGTTGAAGCGCCGTGAGATGTGGTGACTTAGATCCGCTGTTTCCATTAGTTCGCGTCTCCGGCGCGCGGCTGATTGCGAGCGCCATTGCCCGCGATGATAGCCGAACCGGAACCGGACAGCGCTGCGCGCGCGGTAGCGGGGATAGGCGCCAGCCCATCGAGAAACTGCTCGGTGGCCGCTTCCCAGGTAAATGCCTTGGCGCGCTCTGCGCAAACCTGCCGGTTCAGCAACAACGCACCCTGTATAGCAGCCGCAAGATCTTCATTCAGGACGCCCGTCACACCGGGCTCGAGCACGTCGATCGGTCCGGGCACGGGGAACGCCGCCACCGGTACGCCACACGCCAAAGCCTCGATCATGGCAAGGCCAAAAGTGTCAGTGAGGCTGGGGAAAACGAAGACATCCGCGGCACTGAGCATGGCCGCCAACTCGTCGCCGAACCGATAACCGATGAACTGTGCATCCGGGTAGCTCTTGCTCAGAGTCTCCCGCGCCGGTCCATTGCCGATCACCAACTTCGTGCCCGGTACTTTCACACGCAGGAAAGCTTCAATGTTCTTCTCAACCGCCACGCGCCCCATGTACGCCATGACAGGTCGCGGCAGGCCGGCCAGCTCCCTGGGCAACGGTCCCGACAGGGGTCGGAACAGCTCGAGATTCACGCCCCGCTGCCAGCGATGCAGATGCTGGAAGCCCATGGACGACAACTGATCGGTCAGGCTGTTGCTGCTGACAAAGGTTCGAGCGGCCGCACCGTGGAACCTCCGCAGCCAGGCATAGCTGACGCTCAGGGGAATCGGCCAACGGGCGTTGAGATATTCCGGATACCGGGTGTGATACGCAGTCGTGAACGGCAGTTTGTGCCGCCGGCAATAGCGGCGCGTGGCGACGCCAATCGGGCCTTCCGTCGCAATGTGAATTGCGTGCGGGCGGAATGCCTTGATTTCGCGCGCGATGGAAAACCACGGCGCCAGGGCGAGGCGGATCTCCGGGTAGCTGGGCGCGGGAATGCTCCACATCCCATTGGGCGAGATGACACGGACCTCGTGGCCCATCTCACCGAGCGTCTTGATTGTGGCTTTGAGTGTGGTGACGACGCCGTTGGTTTGGGGTTCCCAGGCATCCGAGGCAATACAGATCCTCAAGCGGCATCCGCCACTAGACGCGTCGTCGCACGGCGCGCCGGAGACAGCCCATTTGGCCACCGCAGCAACTGCAGCTCGCCGTCCAGTGTTTCGATCAGTGCTGAACAGGATTCGACCCAGTCCCCAGTATTACAGTAGACAGTACCATCGATTTGCCGCAGGTTGGCACGGTGTATGTGGCCGCAGACGATTCCGTCGTAGCCCTCCGCCCGTGCGTGGCTGATCGCGGCATCCTCGTAACGCTCAATGTACCGGATACTCGGACCAATACCGAGCTTGAGCCGCTCAACCAACGGCAGGTACGGCTTACCCAGCCGCCGCCGCGCATTGTTGATGGAATGGTTGGCGGCGACCACGAGGTAGTACAGCGCATCGCCCAGCTTCTCCAGCCAGGGAGCGCAAGTAACGAGCCCGTCGAACCGGTCACCGTGGCACACGAGCAGGCGCTTGCCCTGTCCCGTGCGGTGGACCCATTCGCGATGCACCTCGAACTGGCCGCTCAGGAACTCGGCAAACATCGAGAGGCTGGCATCGTGATTGCCGGGAATGTAGATCACTCGCGCACCGGAACGCCGTTTCGCGAGCAGTGCCCGCACGACGTCGGTGTGCTCGGCGCTCCAGAAAAAGCGCTGCCCCATGCTCAGGGCGTCGATGATGTCGCCAACCAGAACGATCCGCTCGGCGTCGATGCCTGACAGGAACTCCGAGAGCTCTTTCGCGCGGGCCCGCTTGTAACCGAGATGGATGTCGGAGAGGAAAAGCGTGCGTACTTTGACAGATCGTCGGTGGGCGCTCGTCATGGGGCCCAGAGTCTTAGAACCGTGTGTCGGTCAGATGACAGGGCGGCGAAGTATTTTTGAAACCATGGCCCCAATTGGGCCATGTGCAACATGGGGTTGCGCGAGGAAGTTAAACCGCCTCGGTTTGTGGCTCGCGCGCCAGTTGCACGCGGCTCAGCGGGAAATGGCATATGAAGCGGGAGCCGCTGCCGAGAGTGCTTTGCACTTCCAACTCGGCGCCGTGGCGCTGCAAAACGTGCTTCACGATAGCGAGACCCAGGCCTGAGCCACCTGTGGAGCGGGCGCGGCCGGCATCCACACGATAGAAACGTTCCGTCAGGCGTGGGATGTGCTCTGGTGGAATGCCTATGCCTGTGTCGGTGACCGAGAAGTGCGCGCCTTCATCGTCCACCCACCAACGCATTTCAATAGACCCTTCCGCCGGCGTGTACTTTGCTGCGTTGTCGACGAGGTTGGAAAATGCCGAATGGATTTCCGGCTCGTCACCTAAGAGTTGGGCGTCGCTGTCGATGCGAATCTTGATTTCGCGTGGGTGCACCGGACGTGCAACGATGTCTTTGCGCAGCATCGACAGCAGTGGCGGGATGTCGATCGGTTCGCCACCCAGCATTTCATCCGTTTCTTCGAGACGCGACAGCTCCAACAGATCGCGGATGATGGCGGTCATGCGCTCAGCCTGGCGCCGCATTTCTGTCACGGGACCCTGCAGGTCCCGATCGAGCGCAGGATCCTGACTCAGTGTCTCCAGATACCCGGAAATCACCGTGAGTGGTGAACGCAGCTCATGCGATGCGTTGGCAACGAAGTCCTTACGCATCGCCTCGAGACGCATCTGTCGCGAAACGTCGCTGACGAGCAGCAATTGTTGTCCGTCGCCATACGGCACCATTTGCAGCGAGAGGTATTGATCGTCGCCGGTTGTGGTACGGATCACGATGGGAGTCGCGAAATCTCCGATTTCCAGGTACCGGGCGAACTGCGGCGAACGGACCAGGTTTTCGATTCTCAGACCGAGATCGGCGGTGCGCTTGAGGTCGAGCAGGCGCGCGGCCATCCGGTTGAACCAGATGATCTCGCGCTGTGCATTGAGAATGACGACGCCGTTGGGCAGCGCAGCGGTCGAGCGCTGGAGCTGGCGCATGAGCTGCACGAAGCGTTGTTTGTGGAATCGCTTACGCCGATGCAGGCGGACAATCTGCGCAATGATCTCGCCGAATACACCGCCGACATCGGGCGGATCGGCAAAGCTACGGTGGCGCAGCCACCATTCCAGGCGAAAGAGGTTGATGAGCTGCCAGCCCAGGTGCAAGGCCAGCGCGATACCGAGTCCAATCCAGACATTGCCAAACAGCCAGCCCAGTACGAAGCCCACCAGGGCCGTGGCTAAAAGCCGGCCCACCGCGAACCACCAGGCCTGTGTCGCTGGCTGCATGGAAACCTAGTTCTTTCTCTCTGCTAAACAGTTCTCGCCGAGAACCGGTATCCGGAACCCCGGACAGTCTGTACGAAGCGATCGTACCCGAATTCCTCCAGGGCCTTGCGCAATCGACGGATGTGCACGTCGATCGTGCGCTCCTCGACATACACATTGCCGCCCCAGATCCGATCGAGGAGCTGGTCACGAGTGTAAACACGCTCTGGATGAGTCATGAAGAACTCGAGCATGCGGTACTCGGTCGGTCCCAGCGGGACGGTGCGATCGGCCACCATCACGCGATGACTGGCCTGGTCGAGCGCCAGACCTTCGAACTCGATCATTTCGTCAGCGCCATTCCCGGTGGAACGGCGCAGGACGGCATTGATCCGAGCGAGCAGCTCACGGGGTGAGAACGGCTTGGTGACGTAGTCATCCGCTCCGCCCTCGAGACCGGCAACCTTGTCGCCCTCCTCGGCCCGCGCGGTGAGCATGATGATGGGGAGCTCGCGGGTCTCACGGTCGCGCTTCAAAGCACGCGTGAGCTCGAGCCCGCTCATATCGGGGAGCATCCAATCAATGAGCACGAGGTCAGGCCGCTGGTCAGCCAACGCCGCGCGCGCGGCACGGCAATCCTCAGCCTCCCGGACCTCAAATCCGGCTCGCTTCAACCCGAAGGCGATCATCTCGCGAATCGGGCGCTCATCCTCGACTATCAGAACCTGTTTTGCGGGCATGTGTTACGGAGTGTGGTGCGCGCGTATTACAGATGCAGCATGTTGCAGATTCATGACAAAGAGGCTAGTCATTGAATTATCGCGCAAAAAAATCTCCCGGACGGCGGAAGCTCACGGTGCCTTTGGCTTGGCGACATCATTTCGGATGTAGGTGGGAACCGCAGTCTCGGGTGCCTGCATCCGGCCCGCGTGGACCTCGGCGATGGCCAGCCGAGCGATGTCGCAGGCTCGGGGAAGCAGCGTTGGTTCAATGTTGGTCAACTGGTCAGCCAGCCGCTCCCGCAACATCGTATACGCGGCAAACCCACGGCCCGCTCCCGACCCCCGCCACGCTTCTGGCAGTTGTACATCCGCCGGCTTGCTGACTCTCTCCGGCGTTATCGGGCTCATGAGCCCGTCCGGCATTCTCTCGAAACATCCCCAATAGACTTCCTGCATTCGCGCGTCGTTACATACCAATACATGTTGCGACGCGACCCGCTGCGCGACCGCGCGCAGATCCGAGACGGGGACAACGGGAACTCCGGCGCCGAAGGCGAGTCCCTGTGTCACGCTGGCCGCCAGGCGAACCCCGGTGAACGATCCCGGTCCGCGGCCGAAGGCTATGGCGGTGAGGTCGGGTAGCTTCGTGCCCGACTCCCGCAACAGCTCATCAATCATGGTCAGAATGAGCTCGGCGTGACCGCGCTCGGCCTCGACCTCGCGATGCCACGCCTGTTCATCTATCAAGAGGGCTGCCGAGCAGTTCTCGGTCGCCGTATCCAGGGCGAGTATTTTCAACCGACGACTCTTGCGGCTGATGACTGAGGAGCATGGTTGCGCAGGAAGCGTGTGACTTCAGCGATTTCGCGCGTCACGTTCATCACCGGCAGCGCGGCAACAAAAACGCGGCCGTACCCCTTGCCCACCATTCTCGGATCACAGATCACCACGACCCCAAAGTCGTCCTCGCTGCGGATCAGACGCCCCACTCCCTGCTTGAGCGCCAGGGCGGCCTCGGGAAGCTGGTAGTCACGAAACGGATTGCCGCCCGTGGCATTCAGATGCTCGATACGGGCCTTCACGAGCGGGTCATCGGGCGAAGCGAACGGCAACTTCTCGATGATCACGAGACGCAGGGCATCGCCCTTGACGTCCACACCTTCCCAGAAGCTCGTCGTACCCAGCAACACTCCATTGCCGTCTTCGCGGAACTCTTTGAGAAGGCGCTCGCGTGGCGCCTCACCTTGTACGAACAGTTTGTAGGGGACCTGTTGATCGCGAATCCAGGTGGCGCCCTGTTTCAAAGCACGGTGGCTGGTAAAAAGTATGAACGCGCCGCCACCTGAAGCATCGATCAGCGGCAATGCGGTTTCCATGACCCGCGTAACGTAGCTCGACGCCGACGGCTCGGGCAGACCGACAGGCAGATACAACAGGCATTGCTGCTCGTAGTTGAATGGACTGTCGATTTTCAGCGTGGGCGTGTCGTTCAAGCCGAGACGGCCGGTGAAGTGGCCGAAATCCTCGCCCAGGGACAACGTCGCCGACGTGAAGATCCAGGCACAACGCCGCGACTGCAACATCGTCTGGAATCGCGTCGAGATATCAAACGGCATGAGACTCAACGTGAAGCCACGCTGGGTCATTTCTACCGAGCGTGCTCCTTCGAGATCGTCGATGGCACAGATTCTCTCGAGACTCGCGGCAATGTCGCCGATGCGCTCACCGATCTGCGCCAGCGGATTGTCTTCTTCGAGAGGGCTCAGTCGCGAATGGAGGCTCTGCATCGCGTGATACAACTCCTCCACTGCGTCGTTGAGCCGTTGCGTCCATTGCGGCGACAGTCGGGCTGTCACGCCGTGCAGCGTCTCCTGGACATTGCTGATCGCCGAGCTGAGCTCGAACGGCTCCGGCGCATGAGCCATTGCGGTCTGCACGTCCATCAACACGCCTTCGATACGGCGACTGCTGACACTGGCACCAAAGAACTGGGTGGCGAGATCGGGAATCTGGTGCGCCTCATCGAGAATGACGGCATCCGCCGAACCGAGAATGTCACCGAAGCCGTCTTCCTTCAGCGCGAGATCGGCCAACAGGAGGTGATGATTGACGATGACGACGTCTGATTCGAGCGCCTGGCGCCGCGCAATTGCAACATGACAGCGGGCCAGCTCGGCGCAGTTCTTTCCGAGACAATTCTCGCGCGTGGAGGTCACCTGCGGCCAGATGTGATGCGAATCTGACAGGCCGCGTACTTCTGACAGGTCACCGAGACGGGTCGTGCGGGCCCAGCTCTGAATGCGAGCCAGCATGTTGTCCTTCGCGGCAGGCGCGTCGAACATGAGCTGTTGCATTTCGATGTCGGCTTTGGCGAGACGATAGCGGCACAGATAGTTGGAACGACCTTTCAGCAACGCGACTTTGGCCGGTCGGCCGAGAGCCGCCGCCACGAGCGGCAGGTCTTTGGAGAAGAGCTGGTCCTGCAGCGTCCGCGTTCCCGTCGAGATCAGAACTCGTGCCCCCGAAAGGAGCGCAGGCACGAGGTATGCGAAGGTTTTTCCCGTCCCGGTGCCGGCCTCCACGGCAAGCGTTTCGCGACCTGCAATCGCGGCGGCGACGCGCTCGGCCATGCGCAGTTGCTGGCGACGGACCGTGAAAGCCGGCAGCGCGCGCTCCAGCGGCCCGCCGTGGCCAAATATGTCAGCTAGATCAAGCATTCGCGGCGCACGCTACCGTGCGATTCAGGGACTGTCGAGCCATCATTTGGCCGCTCTACGCGCCAAAATGGGGCGGGTTGTACGATAAAGGAACAAAATGGGGCGTATTGTCCTATTTATGAAGGTCGTATGAAGGTGGCGCGCTATAGTTTCCGCAAAGGCTGTCGAGCCAAAGCGAGCCCCGCGGCTCGTTAGACCAAGAATCATGAGGAATCGTAGATGGCCACTGCTGCACATCTGGTTAATTCCCTCCCCCAATTGAGCCCCGACGTGGCGAAGTGGGTGGACTCCGTCCGGGAGCTCACACAGCCACGGGCGATTCACTGGTGCGACGGATCCGACGCCGAAATCAAAGAGCTGACGGCGATGCTGGTTCGCGATGGCGAGCTGACGCTCCTCAATCCGGACACTTACCCCGGATGTCACCTCTCCCGCTCGAATCCCAGCGACGTCGCCCGCGTCGAGCACCTCACTTATATCTGCACGCCCAATAAAGAAGACGCGGGTCCGAACAACAACTGGATGGACCCCACCCAGGCGCATACGAAAATGCGCGATCTCTTCCGCGGCTGCATGAAGAACCGCACTCTCTATGTCGTGCCCTATTGCATGGGCCCGATCAACTCACCGCTCTCCCGCTGCGGTATCGAGATTACTGACAGCCCGTACGTCGTGCTCAATATGGCGATCATGACTCGCATGGGACGCCCTGCCCTGGAGCGCATTGCGCGCGACGGCAAGTTTGTTCGCGGCTTGCACTCGATCGGGGAGCTCGATCCCGAACGCCGCTTCATCATGCATTTCCCCCACGAGCTCAGCATTGAGAGCTTCGGCTCCGGATACGGCGGCAACGCACTCCTCGGCAAGAAGTGTCACGCACTGCGCATTGCGAGCTACCAGGCGCGCAGCGAAGGCTGGCTCGCCGAACACATGCTGATCGTGGGTTTGCAGAATCCTGAAGGAGAGACGCACTACATTGCGTGCGCTTTCCCGTCCGCGTGCGGCAAGACCAACCTCGCCATGCTCATTCCGCCCGGCTCATTGCCGGGGTGGAAAGTCTTTACGGTGGGCGATGATATTGCGTGGTTACATCCGGGCGCGGATGGACGCTTGTGGGCAATCAACCCCGAATCGGGCTACTTCGGTGTCGTTCCCGGCACCAACCCGGAAACCAACCGCAACGCGTACGACATGATCCGGCGCGACACCCTCTTCACCAATGTTGCGCTGACTGCCGACAATGAACCCTGGTGGGAAGGCCTCTCGAGCGGCAAACCGGCCATTGACTGGCAGGGGCGGCCTTTCGATTCGTCGCGCGGACCCGCGGCCCATCCGAATTCTCGCTTCACCGTATCGGCGAAGCGCAATCCTTCGTACTCCCACCGCTCCGAAGATCCGCAGGGCGTGCCCATCTCCGCGCTGGTGTTCGGTGGTCGCAGGCGCGAAGTTGCACCGCTCGTGTACGAAGCCCGTAACTGGCAGCACGGTGTGCTCGTCGCTGCATCAGTTGCGTCTGAAACTACCGCCGCCTCGGTGGGACAGACCGGCGTCGTGCGCCGGGACCCGATGGCCATGCAGCCCTTCTGTGGTTACAACTTCGGTGACTACTGGCAGCACTGGCTCGATGTGGGCGCGAAGTTGAGCAGAGCTCCCCGCATTTACCACGTGAACTGGTTCAGGCGGGATGCGAACGGCAAGTTCCTATGGCCGGGATTCGGCGAGAACCTGCGCGTGCTCGACTGGGTATTGAAGCGTTGTGCCGGTGCCGTGGGTGCCCACGAAACACCGATCGGCAATCTGCCCAGTGCGGGTGATCTGAACCTGCAGGGCCTGGACGTCAGCGCCGATGCGCTGAAGCAGTTGCTGGCGGTTGAGCCGGGGCTGTGGAAGAAGGAAGTGGCCGAGGTGGGCAAGTACCTCGAGCAGTATGGATCGCGGCTGCCCGCTGAGATGGTGGCGCAGTTGAAGGAGACGGAGAAGCGGCTGGGTTAGTCAGCCGCTACCGCGGCGGCGGGGCTGGCGAGCGGCGCTGGCTAGTTATCCTCGCACTCGAAACGAATGGTCTGGGGCGAGTCCTGCTCCGGCAGGCGCCCCAGACCAATCATCCCCTCGCCTTTAATCTGCAGGCTGTCCCGGCGCACGAACGACTCCTCGCCGTCGTCGCTCTGCACGAATGTCCCATTGGTGCTCTGGTCGATGAGCACAAACTTGCTGCGGTTGATTTCGATCCGCGCGTGAATGCGCGAGATCAGGTTGCCCTTGATGACGATGTCATTGTCTTCGGCGCGCCCGATCGTGATGCTCGAATGCGTTTCATCGAGCATCAACTCCTTGTCCTGGCAACGCAGCTTCAAACGCATGAGCCGCACCGGCCGCGAGTTCATTGCGATCGCCGGCACCATGCTGGTCACATCGTCCGATTGCCAAAGCACTTCGTAGAGAGTGACCTCGCTGCCCTGGCCTTTCAGTGTTGCAACATCGATCTGGCGGCAGGATGCCCGCCACTCGGGCGAAAGCCGCTCGACCGTCGCCGCCGTGGTAATGATCTGGCCGGCCTTCGCCTGGCTGGTCATCCGGTTGGCGGTATGAACGGTTGCGCCAAAGACATCCCGCGCCTCGAGCATGACCGGGCCAAAGTGACAGCCAATGCGGATGGCCACAGCCTGGTTATCCACCTTGAGCTGAGCGTGCGTGGAAATCTGCTGCTGCATTTGCGCCGCCGCGTTCAAGGCTTCGTCAGCGGTGGGGAAGGTCGACATCACCTCGTCACCCATTGTCTTGATGACGGTCCCCTGGCGCTGTTCCGTTGCGCTGCGCATCACGTCGATGCAGATGGCGACCATGTCACGCGCTCGAAGGTCCCCCATCTGCTCATAGAGCCGCGTGGAACCCACGACATCAGCAAACAAAATGGCTAGTTCAATATCCTTGCCCATGCAATGCAGGCAGACCGCGGGTGGGTCGGGTGCAAACTCCTAAGATGCTCAACCTATTAAAATCATTATACGCGACCGCACTCGAGCCGCTAGCAACCCGGACTGACTCGCCGCCCCCCGTCGCTTTGTTGAGACAACTGTTTTAATCGACGTTCATATTGACATGGGCCCTTCCGCCGATTGACTAGCGGCCCGTCTTCCAGCGTTCCTGAGGAGCTCCGGACCCGCACTCGCCTCCCGGGCGCCTTCACTCAGGTACCGGCGGTACTCCTTTGCGCCTGGTTGGCCGCCATAGAGGCCCAGCATGTGTCTCGTTATGGCGGACAGCCGGCCACCGTTGGCCAGGTCCTGCTGCGCGTACCGGGCCATCCGCTCCAGCATCTCTTCGCGCGATGTCAACAGATCAGGCTCGTTGGGGTACAACGCATGTTGCAGCTCCCTCAGGACAAACGGCCGATGGTAGGCCTCGCGGCCCAACATCACTCCATCACACCAGCTCAGTGCCTCCAGCGCGTCCGCGCTGGTGCGGATGCCGCCGTTCACGATGACCGGGAGATGCGGAAATGCCTGTTTTACCCTCTTCACGACGTCGAAGCGCAGCGGCGGGATTTCGCGGTTGTCCTTGGGCGACAGACCACCCAGGACTGCCTTTCGTGCGTGCACGATGGCGACTTCGCAGCCGGCTGCGTGCACTTTGGAGATGAAGTTGTGCAGGGCTTCGGAGTCTTCGTCGTCAAACTTTGCGACGACGTCTTTCAGCGACTGGCCGCGTTTGGAATGGCCATTGGCGGCCTCGCCACCCTGGGAGTTTGGCTGGGCAGATCCGGCGTGGCCGTTTGACGCTGGCGCACTGTGGCCCCGCTTCGCGGTGATCACGCCGATCCGCATCTTCACTGTGACAGGCACTTTGACAACGGCTTTCATTGCCGCCACGCAGTCGGCCACCAGGTCGGGCTCGAGCATCAGGCACGCGCCGAATGACCCACTGGCGACCCGGTCGCTGGGGCAGCCGCAGTTGAGGTTGACCTCGTCATACCCTGCGTCCTCGCCCGCCTTGGCCGCTATCGCCAACTCCTTCGGGTCGCTGCCCCCTAGTTGCAGTGCAACAGGATGTTCTTCGGCGTCGAAGGCCAACAACCTGGCCCGGTCGCCGCGGTTGATGGCCGCGGCGGTGATCATTTCGGTGTACAGGAGGGCCTGGGGGGCGAAGCCGCGGAGGAAGTACCGGCAGTGGCGATCGGTCCAGTCCATCATGGGTGCCACGCTGATTCTGCGGTCGATTGAATCGAGTCGATTTTCGCTCGAAAAGCCTTGTTTTATAGGGTTTCGTGTTCCAGTGATTTCTGCGTCATTGATGGCCATTTCCGCTAGTTTACCGTTTGCATAGGGGACATATAGGGGACAAAATCGACCCCAGAAAATCCTTGTCCCCTCAATTTCGATGGCCACGATTAAATCACGGAAAAAATCGGACGGAACGACGCGGCACACCGCCGTCATTCGCATCCGCAAGGGAACGGTTGTCGTCCATCAGGAATCCAAAACCTTCGCCATTCGAACGGCGGCGAAGAGCTGGGCAAAGCATCGGGAAGTCGCTTTGGAAGACCCCGCGGAACTCAGCCGCGCGATGGCCGAGCACAGCCTCGTGCTCGACTCCTATCTGGTGGGAAAGCTCATCCGCTGGTACATCGACACCTACCGACACGTGGGGAAGTGGGGACGGACCAAGCAGACGACGCTGGAGTTCCTCGAGCGCCACCCCATTTCCAGCCGGGACGCCCGCTACCTCACGTCCAGCGACTTGGTGCAACACATACAGGAGCGCCGCGCAGCGGGCACGGGGCCCTCGACCGTCAGCAACGATCTAACGTGGATTGGCGTTGTACTGCGGGCCGCAAAAGGCGCGCAGGGTATGAAGGTGAACCCACTGATCGTCAACGAAGCGCGAAGCACTTGCCACGAGCTTCGCCTGATTGCAAAGCCCAAACGTCGCAATCGCCGCGTGAGTCCGCTCGAAGAACAGAAGTTGGATGATCACTTCAGCCGGCGTGACGAACGTTCGGACATTCCCATGTTCGACATCTGGCATTTTGCAATCGAGTCAGCCCGGCGCGAGGACGAAATCTGCAACTTGCTCTGGGAGGATGTGGACGAGGTCCACCGAACGGGCATCGTGCGCGATGCCAAGCACCCTCGCATGAAGGAAGGAAATCACCGGAAGTTCAAAATGACGCCGGAGGCGTGGGCAATCGTCGCTCGACAGCCGAGAACTGACGAACGGATATTTCCTTACAACGCCAAGAGTGTTAGCGCCGCTTTTACGCGTGCGTGCAAAATTCTCGGCATCAAGGATCTGCGCTTTCACGATGGGCGGCACGAGGCCACCAGCCGACTGTTTGAACGGGGATATGTGATTCACGAGGTCGCGCAGTTTACATTGCATGAGTCGTGGAACGAATTGAAACGGTATACCAATCCTCGCCCCGAGTTGGTCCGCGACATCCCCGCTCGGCCATCAACAACGAATGTTGTTCAGATTCGCCCGGTCCGCGCACGGAAATCACCTGTCAGTGGCCAGCCTTCTCGCGCTGCCGGTCAATTAAGTCGGCGAGATCGGCGGCGCTCACAAGCCAGGGGGATTTCTGACCACCCAAACGGAACACTCGACACGGAAGCAACTTTGCCGGTGCCCGCCGCTTAGCCTCGTCGGGGCTAAGGCCGAAATATTTCGGGGCGACTCTCGTTAGTTCGATGTTGGCTTCACCAAATTCGGCTAGAAGTCCAAAATAGGTGCTATTCATGCCGTTGCGCCATCCTATGGGCCTAACAGGCGTAGCTTCGATAGGATTTACTTTGCTCGCGCAGGTGCGGCAACAGCAAGGGCGCAATGTCCAAAAAACTGCTACATCAATGGGTGGAACTGCGCAACACCTTTGGCCGAGCCCAAGAACGAACGATCCTTCCATCGCACGCCCTGCATCGATGACGAGTTTCGCGCGAATTCCTACAGCATTTTGAGCGCGTCGCCGGCGACTTGATTAACGCCCTTTCACGGCGGTAACACGGGTTCGAATCCCGTCGGGGACGCCATTTAATCAAAGACTTACGCGAGTTGAGTGGGGCATAAATCGGCTTCACCTAAGTTTCGTCTAAGTCTCAATCCCTGCAAGTTGGAGCGTCCAGTCACAGCATGGTCGACAGCACTTCGCGGCTGTCGCGTTGCGGGCGCCCTCGGGGTTAAGCGACGATCCAGTTGGTCTGCGGTTTCCCTTCCTCGCCGCTGAGACTGTCCAGCTGTGCGCGCGCAAAAGACTGGCTGAGGCAGGCCGCCGCGTTTTCCGATGAACCACTGCTGTGATTTCTGAAAGGAGACACTGGCGATTCAGGGCGCTGGCCAATCACCGCTGCGGGCGATGGGTCCGGAACCGCTTTTGAGCACGACTGGGCCAATAGCCTCCATGGATCCGCCTACCTTTGCGCAGCTCCTCTTTGGAATGTCGTCCGGTGGCGCGCCAACATTCGTGCAGGATCTGCCGTACATACCAGACATCCACCGAGTGGCCAGCCCCCAATCTCAGCCAAACTTCCTCTGCAGTGAACAAAGGATTTCGTACCCAAATCGCGTGGATTCGAATTCGAACTGCAGAGCGGTGATCGATCCGCCACTGCATTCGCTTGTGAACATGATTTCTTTTTGCGGCACTAATACGACACTCGCGGAGCAAATCACGGGCTCGTCGTAAGCTCAGAAGGAATTCGCTTCCTATGCTCGCAATGATCTGTAGTCCGAGACAAGAGAAAGGCGATTCTAAATCCTGATCGCTAGGAGGTTAGCGAGCGATGAACACATCATTCCTCCTTGGCGCGGGAGCAAGCAATGAAGTCAGGATGCCAATCGGAACGGGAGCAGTTGATCATACTGCCTCACGATTGCGCTTCGGGTTGGCTCAACCTCCCGGCCGGGCATGACCCCACGCAGATGAACCCTCCAAATATTGGGCACAGTCTTGGGGGTTTCTGAGAGCAACACCGACATCATCCGACGAGAATTGATGGGCGTGGCTGCTCACCGTAAACAGTGCCGCGGTCGATGCTCAATTAATCCTCTTCGGCATCGAGAAACCAATTGTGTATCGGCTGCTCAGGTTGCTTCCAGGTAGCGCGATGAAACCGATACTTGCCGTCTGGATCTTCGACCAGCGTGCCGGAAATCTTGCCGCGGAAAGTTGTTCGCCCAACTGCAAACGAAAAATTGCCCGAAAATTTCCAGGTAGGCTCTAACACCGCATATCCGGTGTATGTGATGTGGGCCTGATTTGTCGCCTCAAAATCAAATCGATGCTCGTGCAGGGACATTTTCATTTTCCCACCATGTCCTCGAACGTTCCACCAAGTCTCACCCGCGATCGTTTTCACACTAGTTCCTGACCGAAGCTTGGCGAGTTCCGGCTTGACGATCGAGTCAGGCTGCGAGCCGTGCTGAGATGAGGCGCAACTGCCGACCGATGATGTTTAATTTCATCGCGATAATCGCCATAGTCGAAAGATTACGGATCTTCACAATGGACGGCTTTTTTTTGCTCAACTGCTGCTTGCGTATGCGACGACGCAGGATGTGTTGTCCTTTTTTTGGTGCGCCCGAGGCTATGACTATAGTCGGCACAGTAGGTTCTTTTTTATCGCGGCGGCGGGTTGACCTCCAGAACGGCTTGGGCGAGCGCCCTTCGAAGTGGTTGTTGCATTCGATTCGTACTAACCGACGAGCAGTTCCATCACCCAAGCGCACCGCCGGCCAAGTCGCAATCGACTGACGGTTATAGCGGCTCCGTTCGGCGATGGTCTCCATGAGCGCGTCTTCGCTACTAAACAGCGTGTATGCATTCAAATTGCAGCTATCGAGCTTACGAAGCACTTTGTCTCGCTCGGATCTCGGGAGCGTGATCTTCCAGAGGGCGTCTTGCTCGTGGTTCCAGTCCATCGAGAATCCCAGCTCATGAGGGGAGTAGTGCCACTCGTCCGTAAATTGCCCGCAGACCGTATATTCACATTGCTGAATGAAGTGGCGGCGGTGCGTGGAGACATCGTGGCGAAGAGAGATGATATTGGGACCGAGAGTTCCCACAGAGCGCCCGCATCCAACATCGCTGCAGTAGACGTAGATTGCGCAGCGGTCAACGCTCGGAGAGTTGCTGCGAAAGGCGAAGAATGAAGCAACGTTTGGCGAGCGGCTCCAGTCAAGCAACGGCGATGGAAAGCCATGATGCCGGAGGTAGACCATGAAAGGATATGACAGGAATACTCCGCGCGAGGCCGGATCGTATTTTCTTGCCCAAGACGCGTATCTACTCGCTGGAGCGATACGCCACCTCCGATCCGACGTGTAGGCCTCGATCTCCGGAAGCGCCTGCTTCATCAGGTCGTGATAGTCCTGAAAGGAATATGGCGATGAGTTGAACCGTTCCAACGTCGTCTGCACGGCCCAGGATGCGTTCGATTGGCCGCGAAAGAGCAGGCGTGTGGAGCCCGTTAGCCCCCGGCCCTCCACATCACTATGCAGTTGCGTGATTGTGGGCTCGAATTCTTCCCAACACGCGAGCTCGATGACGTTCGGGCTGCTATAGAGTTTTTTCCCCATAAGGATTTGAGACGGCAGCTTCTGCGCATTGCGACAGCAATATTCCCTTGCTGAGTGATCTGCAGGCCGGGCGGGATGTACAGCGGCAGCAGGCCCCGTCCGGCTCCCTGCCGGTACGAAATAATTCACTGTCACGGACTTGATGTAAACGCAAGTTAATAGGTAGCATTTATGCCGAGCTGGAGGGTTTCAGTGGGATATTCGGAGAATTCACTTGACAAAGAATCAACCAGCGGTTGATGATTAGTTCCGAAACTGGATCGCTGAGCAAGTCAGCGACGAGGTGGAAGACATTGAGCTTTCTTGGAAGGCTTCAGAGCAGATTGAGCAGCTCGAACTTCAGCTCGATGACCTGTTATGCGCGCTAATGAAAATAGAGAATGTCGTGCGTAACTATGAAGGGGGCTGTTACACCGTCTGGGGGCGAAACGTCGACAACGACGTGGTTGTAATGGTGGTCGCGCCGCGCAGCGAACGGAATCGGATTCGCATTATCAAAGTGTGGCGTGACTGAAGTGATGCGGTCGGGGATCAGGCAAGGGGTTTATGAGGAGTGGCACTATGGGCGCGTCCGGCACATGTGGAGCAGGTGATTGCTCTCACAGCGAGATGGTAAATGAGGTGGTGCTGCCGACGCACGAGACATCACTGATCGGAATTCCGGTGGTGTTGTTGGGGTCTGTGCGCCGGAGTGAGTGTAAGTTCTGCGGAGAGCCGTTTTTCAACATACTGTTTCCTGACAGATTGACGGCGGCGGCCGCTGTTTGCCGCGCAAAGTCACCAACGAAATTGTTGGGCAGGGAGATCAAGTTCCTTCGCAAGGCACTGAATGTTTCTGCGAAGGAATTGGCTGACTTCTTAGACGTGAAGACAGAGACCTTGTCACGTTGGGAGAATGACAAACAGGTCATGGGGCCAAATCATGAGAGGCTCCTTCGCGTTCAAGTCGGATTGGAACTGGGGGCTCGCGCCCCAGCCATACACTTCGACGCGAAAGAGGTCCTCAACATGAATATCAAGGCGGTTCGGGATCCCGATTACGAAGAAATGCCGATGGTCTTCGAGTTGGTCAAGTTGATGAAGGTTGGCGAAAAACGCCTTGATGACGAGTACAGCGGAAAGTCGCGCGAAGTCGCTTGAACGATTGAAGTTGTCAGGGCGTCAGCAGGGGACGGGTTGCGAGTGTGGCCCGTCTCCTAGTCCATTGTTGAGACCGCTTGTGATTTCCGCGGCCTGCTGAGTAATTAACTGAAGCGAATCACGCATACCGGTGGAGGACATGGGGTGCATGCTTAAAAAGACGCACAGCCAGAAAACTTCCGTTACGATTTGCTCGGTCCATTCAGCACCGGCGCAGCATGATCCTTGACCCAATGACGGTCGATCCACATCGATTCCCCTGCCCTGCTTCTTGAAGCGCTGCAGGTGAGCCAAGCCGAATTCGCAGCCGAGCCTCGCTGATCCCGTGATTCTTACGCTGGAACGGGTGGTGATGATGATCGAGTTACTGCACCGCCCATGTACAATGGCTACAGGCCGAAGTGAAGGCGCTACGCGGCTCACCCTACTCCGCACGAAGCGCCCCGGCGCCTACCCGCAGAACCCCCCGTCGCCTGAGAGTCACACGGGCGAGTCATGTAGACAAGAACCAAGCCGAGCTGCCTTTCTAAAGTCCTCCATGCACGGCGCCGGCGGCAGGACGCCGTAGTTGCGCAGTGTGCATGCTGTACTAAGTCAATCAAAGCGCCCGTTTCAAACGATGACAATTAGCGAACGCCGCCTCGCCTCAATCGCCGCCGAATCGTGTCAGAAGGGATGCAACCTCCGCAGGAGCAAGGCCATGACATCCGAGTATCGTCAAACGCATTCATTTCTGCGCCAGCTCGCAGAGCTGCTGCGCCGGCCCCCGCCGCGGAAGGACGCGATACCGTCTTCGCCAAGCGCTTGGATTTATGGCTAAACGTGAGTCTAAAGTTGGTAATGGCGCTGCTGACAGCGGCTCTGATCGTCAATTTCGTCAGGGAGATCTATAAGCCGATCTACCGAATCACGCCTTTTAGGGTCGCCAGGGACTTAGCCGCGAGCGGTTACACCGGCGAGACCCTGCGCGATGCTTACGTGTTCGCGCTGTCCCGGGTCGTGGCCGAATCCAACAGCGAACTACGGCGCATCGCCCGTTCCAATACCTGACACTGCCACCTACGATGGTAACGAAGAGACTTGGGAATACCCTCTAGGAAGTCCTGTCCGAGTAACGCAGCAATCTGCACCATCCCCGTCGAAATGCGCACGTGCGCAGTCGTGGCGGCACGTTGGAAAAAGGTGGAAGATTCGGGTCCGGGCGGATTCGGTAAATTGGGCTTGATCCGGACGGCGGGGGGTGTGCTGACCTCCATTGAGGGCATAGAGGGGGGCGCGATTCAATTGACCCAAAGGTTTAGGTGTGAGCGGGGAAGGAGCGCTTTACGTCGCCGACTCGGGCAATCACAATATCCGCCGCATTGCGCCTTGGGGGAAGGTATCCACACTCGCGGGATCGCACGGAAATCGCGGGACCGTGGATGCAATCGGCTCTTGAGCACGACTGGATTCTTCGGACCCCATTCCGTCGACGGCAAAGGCACACTGTACGTGACCAATTGTTCTGATGATCTCATCCGAGAGATTCTCCGAGGGGCGCGGTGAGGACGCTGAATGCGCAACGATGAATTCGGATCAGACGCTTAGACGCTCCCAAATAGAGACCGCGCTGGAGGAGCTGATAACGAATCAGCGTGCAACCGACTTCCAGCGCATGGCAGTCCGTCTCGCTCGGGCTCGCTGCCCGGACCTAGTCGCAAGCGAGCTGTCACACGATGGCGGGGAGGACGCCTTCACTGCTTTCACGACCACGGAGAGCCGGCAATTGGCGGTGGCGTGCTCCCTCACCGCCACGCTCGTCAAAATCAAAACGGATCTCGGGGCCATCCGGGCTCGGAAGCCATCGATTTCTGAGCTGTGGTTCTTCACGCCCCGCAAGGTCCGCAGCACGCGATCCGATCCCTGGCGCAAGGCGCTGAAGAGTGAGTACGAAGTTGAGCTGACGGTGTTCAGCAGGGAGGAGATCGTTTCGAGCCTGTTGGAACCGCAGTTCCAGTATCTGCTACCGCAGTATCTGGGTTTGGCCGCAGGTGTTCTCGATGCCTCCGGCAAGCTCGAAATGCAGCTGCGAGTGCTTGCGCCCGACCGCTCGCGGCTCTGGCGCGAGCTGTACGCGCCGAAAGGAGTGGTACCCGTTCAGCGCCATTTCAAGGCACACATCCCGAAACAACAACTGATTCCGCAGTATGACATCGCGGCAGCCGCCGATCAGGTCGCTGCCGGGGGCTTGGTTGCGCTCATCGGGGAAGCGGGACTCGGGAAGACGGTTACCCTCGCCTCCTTGGCCGATGCACTGGCCACTTCGACGGCAGGCCCGGTTCCGGTTCTGCTCTCAGCACCGTCCTGGGCACGTAGTGGCCAGACGCTGTTGAATTTCGTGTCGCAACAACTCACGGGACAGACGGCCGATAGTGCGACACACCTGCTCCAACTGTGCCAAGCGGGGTCCGTGGCCATCCTGTTAAATGGATGGAATGAGATTGCGGCCGATCAGTTGCTGACCGCTCATGGACAGTTGGCTGATTTTCGCCGCTCTGCTCCGTCGTGTCCCCTGATCGTGACAGCTCGGTCACGCTCGAACACCGAGGGCCTGGGTACTTCGCTCACATTGGAACTGCTGCCACTGTCGCAAAGCGCGAGGCGGCAGGTGATTGATTGGTTTGCTGCGGGCAGCGCTACACGCATTGAAGCAGAGTTGAATCGCAACCGGCAGGCTGACCCTCTGTCGAGGTTGCCGTTGTTCCTGCTCGCGATGATCGATGTGATCGTTCGGGGCGACACACTGCCGACCACGCGGTATGGAATTCTGGAATCGGCGTTGGCCGCAATCGAGAGGACTGCGGATCATCGCGAAGCGCTGCTCAACCCGGTTGTGTCTGTTCACTGGCCGTCGAGCCTCCGACGGATAGCGTTTGAGCTGTCACGAACTGGTACCACGGAGATGGACCGCCCGGTCCTCCTCGCAATTTTTACGCAGCACACCGGTTCTTTGACGACATCCGCTCAGATACTGGAAGTGCTGGTCCACCACCACGTTCTCGAGCAGGACGAGAAAGGTGCGGTGCGATTTCAGCATCAATATTTTCAAGACTGGTATTGCGCGCAGTATCTGATGGAGACCTGTAGGACTTCCGCGGATCTGACTGTGAGCGTCCTTCTGGACAACCGGGCACTGAACGACGCCTGGAACCTGGTCATCTCCTCATTGGGATCCGCTTCGGTTGCGATAGCGGAGGCCAGCAAATTCTCCGATCGACTCTTTCGCCTAGCATTGCGGGTTGACGTGTCATTCGCTGCGGCGTGGGTACCCACTCTTGCGAAGAAGATCAGCGCCGTTCTCGAGACCGAGCTCATTGAACGGCTGCGCCAATGGAAGAAACAGGGGCCCGTTGCGGAAAAGGCCGCGCTTCGAGCGATGCTGTCGACTCGGATGGATTGGTTTGCTGATCTGTGGTGGTCGCGCCTCGAATCGACAACCCACAGCGTGTATCAATCGACCTTGGCCCTTGAGATTCCATTTCCGGTCGAGGTGCTAGGTGAAGGATGGCGTGCCAGGATGGCGCACTGGGGCGCGGAGCGTCGAACCGAGTTCGCCCGGCTCGCCGCAAGTCACTTTGATAAATCGGGTCTTTCAGTTGCTCGGGAGTTGGCACTGACCGATCCGGATGCGCGGGTCCGTGTGCGGTGCTTTGTACATCTGGATGCGCACGAGACAGCGCTCGCGCGCGAATTGCTACCGGACCTGAGAATCCAATCCGTCGAGGTACTGCTCGATTGCGGTTACATCAACGATCTGCCGCGTGGATTCGTCGAGCCCCTGCTGCCCGAGCTGGAACGAGCGGCCCGTCAAGGCTCTGACAATCGCAGCGCGGTGGCACTCTCGTACCTCGCCGACTTCGCACCCCACATGGCTGCAGCTATCTATCGCGAGCAGTTGACCGAGGGGATCCACGACTGGTCGGCCGAACGCAGGGCTATTGAATTCGTCGCATGTCACGAGCGGCTGTGGGTTGCGCGTTTCGTGCTCGCGAGCATTGAGCGCGGACGATATGGCGCTACATGGGAGGGCGCTCGGCTCGAAGTGCTGCCAGAAGCTGAGCGGATTGAGGCGTTGCAACGGATCAGGGTCTCCGCCGGCGCCGAGCCGGGACAATTGGCGCGTAGACTCAAGCCTCTTCTGGACTGTGCCACGCCTCGGATGGCTTACGAGTGGATTGATGCCACGATCAACGCTATCCAACAAAACCCGCAGACGTCGGGCGCTGAATCCGAGACTGAGCTGCGTGCGCCACGGGAGATGCTGCAAGCCGCGAGCACTTTGCCTTTCGATCTATTGTTGACGTTGGCAAGCAGGTGGACGAGTTCCTTGCCGGGCGCAGAGGAAGTCAGCCTCTACTGTGACGTGCTGTCGAGAAGTGCCGCAAACGATGGTGATGCGATTCCGGAACCCGATGCGCCTAGGGGATCTGAATTGCGACTCTTCATCGAAAAGGCCGCTGCGATTGTCATGGCAGATCCCGATGAACGGGGGCAGAGGACCTTGCGGGTCGCGAATCTGGTCACTGTGGTGGGTTATTCCGAATTGGCGCCGCTGTGTTGGGCGTTGGTCGACCTGGAGAGTAAGCGTGTGCGCGCTTTCTTCGCGCAATCGCAAGGGCCTGAGTCGCTTGGAAGAAAAGCTCCGCAGAGCTCCTACAGTCATGATCGCGAATATCTGGAAATGCTGCTCGCGGTCGCATTGGACGGCACATTGGATGCGCTGATTGCGCTCATGAACGACCCGGTTTTTGAGCGGGTTGCCGCACGAGCGATTATGGCTCGCACATGCATTGCTCCTGCCGGCGGAATTGATCGCACACGCAGGAGTACCAATTGGATTGCACTGGGGGAGATGCTTCGTAAGCCGCGCGGAACGATCCTGTCACCGGAAGCGCGCAAGGCTGTCACCGCGCTAGAACGACACATCGGCGAGTGGCAATCGGGGTCTCGAAGGCCTCTTCGCGAGTACGAGCCGGCCGGACCCGCGGCCGTCGAATTCAACGTGCTGTTGGCGGTGATCACGGGTCGTCTGGACCGCCAGACATTTGATGCCCTGCCCATCAACCACCATTTTGCGTGGCAGGCGTCCACGTACTTCGACGAACTGATCGTTCGTGGGATCGAGGTGCCAGGCAAGGCCGTCGATCGGTATTTGCAAGCGAGCTTGGACAATTTGGGACGTTGGTCATCCGGCCAGGACAGATGGTATTTGTCACGCCGCTTTATCGTCGCCCTGCTGTTCTGTGATTCTCCTGAATTGGCAAGACAGCGTTTCATGGAATTCATTAAACGACTCGACGGGTCGTGGGAGTTACGGGAGGTGCTGGTGCCTCTGGCTGTAAGCCCTCTGTCTTTCAAGCTCGAGATGCTTCTGAGCCTGCTTCCCGAGTTGGATTCAGAGAGCCGCTGGCACTGGTCTGCCGCCTTCGACTCCTTGAGATCCGCAGATCGTGTAACGATAACCATACGTTTGTTGGACGATGCAAGGTACCTCGAGCGTGACGAGGAGGATTCAAGGCGCTACGAACTTCGATCGATCCACGCCTCTCTGGTACGCGTCGCTCAAGAAAATCCGCGTCTGCGATCGGAGATTGTGCAGGCTGTACGCGCCAACAGGTCCAAGCGTCATCGGCAATTCGCCGTTGACCTGCTTGCTACCGTTTCCGACGATGCCGCAGTGTTGATGATGATTGAGCTGGCCGTGCGGGATCCTCCTTTTCGCGCGGTGGCGGCTGCGTTTCTAGAACTGGCGCGCTGGGAGCTGAGCGATGGCTTCTTTGTACGACCTGACTTCAGTTCGCCGCGGCCTCTGCCTCGGGCACGGACTGCCCTGCTCAGACTGGCTCACGGACCTGATTCGGAACTGGCTGAGTGGTCCCGCGATCAGCTGCATACGCTTAATGCGGCACTGCAGCGCGGGACGCCTCTGAACGAGTCGCGTCATCCCGATGTAAGCTCCGGATTGGAATGGCCGCCATTCGAGCCACAATCTCCTAGCCGGTGTTCCTAGAGCGAAATCGCCGGTTGAGCTAGCGACTCGTCTGAAGGGATGTTATCACCCCGTTTTCCACGTACACCCACGTGCTCGGATAGACGTATTGCCGGTCAGTGCGGCTGGCCGTAATGGTGCTGTTGACGTGCGTGTCGCCCCACGCGCAGAGAAGGCCGCGCTCGGACATCCCGATCGCGATTTGATGGTTGAATAGCCGCGCGCGCTCCGCATCCGTGAATAGTGCGCGCCTGGCAATCTCAGCTCGAGCCGCCGGGGATGAAGAGCTTCTCCAAGCGGCGCAGAGCTGGGTCTCCGTCATTTGGCCAGCCGTTGATGCAACATTGGCTTCCAGAGCTATCGCGCGTCGTTTGGTTGCTGCTGCGCGTTCGCGAGCCTCCTCTCGTTCTGCCTGCTCTCGCTGCTCTCGTTCGGCCACCACCTTGGCCAAGACCTCCTTGTTTAAACTCTCCTGACGGTCCTTTTGCTCTTTCAATCGCGTCTGATTTCTCTCGGATTCGAGCGCGCGTAGCTGTTTCAGCGTTTCGGAGTCGGCCCATTCTTCCTTGAAACTGTCGATAACTGTTGCCCGCATCGAGATCCCTGCCTTCGAAGACGTACCCCCACCACGAGTCATAGGCAATCAGTGCTTTTCCAATGGGCATATCCGGATCATCGCAGAAGGGCGCATTGAAGCTAAGCCCACCGGGAACGTTCGACCGCCATTCGCACAGGAAATGCATCTGGGCGCGCCGCTCGACCTCCCAAGGCTCCCGCTCCGCGGCAACGACCGGCCCCAGTGCGGCGAGTCCAATAGCGACCCAGATGAGGCCGTAGCATCTTTCCGTATCCATTTGATAGCCACCCCGATTCGCACCCTGTTTAATCGGCCTTGCCAATGTCGTCAATGCGGCGCTACTCAACGTGTGCCTGCAACCCCCGACTCGATCTGACATGACACCATCATTGTGAATCGCACCGTCGAAACTGACCAATCCACGGTAATCAGGCCCACAGTTCTTCGTGTGCATCAACACAACAAAACTTAGGACGTCCGACGTGACAGGCCGGTTTTTATGTCAGCGAACATGACCGAGCAACAGCGAGCACCACATGAATCAACAATTTACACCATCCTCGTCAATGTGCGCACGTGCCCAGTAATGGTGGCACGTTAGAAAATGGTTAGAAACTTTCGGAGTGTTGAGTCAGTGGAGCATGTCGCCGGGCATGCTGCTGTTGACAACGCAACGGGCAGGAAAACAGACAGTGGCAAAGCGGCGAAGCCGCTGGCGACATCTCTCTCAAGGCTAGTACACCGGTTCGAATCCGGTCGGGAGCGCCAATAAAAACAAGGGCTTGGGCTGGAAACCGATTTCTTCTCAATAGCTTGTACGGAAACCATACGGAAATCGCTGTCAGAGCTTTTTCGCAAAACGCGGCGCGGAGCATAGGAGCATACAGGCTCGCGCTCGTTGAATCACCCCGTCCGGACCGGCCGTCGCGACTCCTTAATATGAGAATCCACGCCAGCCCGCTGCCGCGGTTTCGCCAGCGGCGCCATAGACCCCGCACGGAAGGGGATTCGCACTTCGAGTCCCATCCGCACCGAAACGTGCGCAGAAAAAAAGAGCAGTGAGCGGTGGCAGCCGTCGAAGTCGCGGCCGCAGTCACGAGTAGGCCTGCCCTCACGGCAATCAAGAGTCGTCTTTCGCCCCGCTCAGCGGTGAACCCCCAGGCGCCTGGACGCAGCCCCGAAACCGTCCACCCCAGACGTCGGTATGTCTCTTGAGCATCCCTGAGCCGCTCCACGAGATGGGTACTGCCCGTAGCTCCTCGCTACGCACCAGCCGCCCCGCGTCGTCCGACACGCGCAAGGTCGCTGTGCATTCCAAACGGATCGGCATGGGGTACAAAGCGGGATCGCCGCGCTTGATTGTCTTCATCACCGGATTCTGCACCCGGCGATGGCGGCACCAGCAAACCCGATTGAGGACGACTGGATGCGATAGGTTTGCGCCCACGCCCTCTCGAATCCTCTTGCGGTGGAAGTGCCCATCACGGCACGGTGTCCCGCCCGGCTATTTAAGAAGATCGCGGCATCCCAAACTCACCATTGCCGAGCGTGCAGCTCAACTTTCTTAGTTCGCTCCGCGGGTGATACGGTCAGCGTCTACGTTCCACATCCCTCCAACTGGTGTACCGGTCGCATGAACTTATCTGTCCGATTAGCGCCGTGCCCAAAGATAACTTCCGACGATCGCACCCACCGCTGCGTTCCCCGTTCAATCAGGAGCTTTGTAAAGCGTGTTGCCCATACGACTTACTCGCGTTGCTGCGCCGCCCTCGGAGACGAGCTTCTGCAACACGCGTCGAATGGAAGTTATCTTTGCATGCTCAAGCCTCTCGTAACCGGGTTGGCGCGATCCCCAATCGCGTATCCTCAGCGGCGAGTAAGCCGTGGGACGATGGTCGCTGAGAAATCTTGTGATGAGCGGCACGAGATCGAGGTCTTCGAGATGCTCAGAAATGGGCGCAATTTCACTCATACCCCGGACCATCGTTTCCAACTCGTCAAGACGTGTTCGAAACTCGGCGAGTACCTCTGCATGCTCCGCAGCTTGTCCGCTAATCACACGATCAAATTCCAGAATACCGACCTTCCTCAACCGCAACCCAAGAGCTTTCCAGGGAGCCAACGCGAAGAGTAGGATGGCTGTTCCGGCCAGAATTAACTGAATGACCCCGAGTTCCGAGGGCGAAACAAATCGACCGGGAGAGAACGAATATCGAAATATAAACACTATGGGCGGAACGATCAGCACAATCGCGATTGCTGAGGCAACCCATCGAAACCAAGCTGGTACTTCAAACGACGTGTCATCCGTGACCAAAGGATCCTCGCCTGGATCGTTTCTCTGGTCTTTCTCCCGATCAACCATTTAGATGTCCCTCGTCTTTCGTAATTCGTAACCAACATTGCCGCATGGTGAATTGGACTGCTCAAGGCGCTCGCGTGTGGGCTCGCACGCTCGACGATTCGGTTGCGTGTCGGAGGGACAGGGCCCCCGTTTCATGGCCCGCAATCGTGCGAACGCCGGGCTGACGCGCCCCGAAACACTAGTCCACTTTTTGAATGGCAACATCGCCGACGACGTCGCCGTCGGGCAGCAAAAGACTCGCTTCGACATCGTACGTGCCAAGTGGGACAACGAATTCAGCAACGTCCTGGAATTCTGCACCGACACCAAGATATGTTTCATCCTTGAGTAGGTTCTTCACTGTAAAGAGGGCCGGTTGTCTGTCGATGTCCACATAACCGGAAGGCAGTGAGTCTGGGACTTTCTTAACGACGAGGGTCAGCGCATGGGGGCCAAAACTCACAGGCACTTTGCCGACGTTCTTTTCTCGTACGTGCACCGTCAACAGCCGCATGTCTTTGCCATACGCGAGCGATTGCGCTGAGACCCACATTTCAGGGTTGAGTTCGCTTGCGCCGGTAATGTCCTGAATGTGAAATGTCCAGATTCCCGCAATCACCACCGCAATGACTTGCGCCAACTTCGATAGCGGATCGAGTGCTCCCATCAGACCGCGTCCGGTGCGCTGAAGTGTTGCCAGAACCTTGTTCATTTAACGTTCCCGTTGCCCTCAGTCGTTGTTGAGTCTATCGCTACCTGGGTAAGGGCGGCGCCCAGATGGGCGAGCTTGACCCAATTTGCGGCTGGGGAGCACCATTAGTCGCATAAGTGACGCTCCTTGGTCCGCCATCACTGGCATCGCGGGTATTATCGGCACATTCCTGGCAGGATATTTCACAAATCGAGCCGCAGAGCGGCGACAAGTGTTGAGTCAGGATCACGAGGATCGAACTCGCTTTCACAAGGAGCGTGTGGAGTTCTATGCCAGCTTCCTCAAGTGTTCCCAGGCGTGCCGGGAGTTGGCGCGCATGAAGTGGCTCCCCTTTGCCTCCCGAACGCCGGAGTGGCGAACGAGAAACTAAGAGCCGAAGCGCTCGACCATATTAGGACTCCTGTCGAAATCTCTACGAAGCCAGCGAGATAGTCGGGCTTGTGGCATCGAAGTCAGTCAAGCAGCCGGCAGCCGTCTGACCGCAACGCCGACTCAATGGCCTGTTCCGAATGGCCCTTTCGATGTTGATCACGTCGCCGGCCCGACTGCGGATGGAGTATCTCGCGCTCATCTACTGGCAATCTCCCTCCTAGGCTGGTTCATCCCACTATCAGCGAGACCGTGCGCTACGAACTGGCGCGGCCCTTTCGATACCCACGACCCGAAAGCGATGATCGGTTTGTCGATGTTGGTACGCGGGTGAGCTCACCACGGTAATAAACGGGAAAGTCGTGTTACGAATATGCGCCATTCACCCGGAGGGCGACAGAGCAATACCCGCCAGGAACGACACGCACAGAGAAGTTAGTCCGGGACCGACGTGCCGCCGCAGCCCGAGACAGTATTATCCACCAGAAGGTCGGCTGTCGGCTCGACTGCCGAACGGTGGCTCGGATTCGCGTCGCGGCCAAATGGAAGCAACACCCAAAGTTCACTGCTCGACAAATCCTCCGCAGCATCGGGGCCCGGTTCGTTCCTTACGATTCACTGGACGCAGCAGGTCATCCGGGAGTGCCGGCAGGCCGGTTCAATCCTGTCACCCCGACCACTGATTTCGCTTTTCTTCTTTCGCTCCCACCGTTTGTCACAGATCCTCGGACAAGTTTGTCACGGAATTTGTCACAGGTTCTTGCTACTACCGCCCTTCACATTGTGCGCAGCGAAGAAGTCAGCGGCCGCAAACGTCATGGCCGCAGTGCCGCCCTGCAACGATCGTTGTGGTATAGAGAAGCACGTGATTTCTATAGTGTCCACACTCACATGTACCCCCAACATTAAACGTTCCGCCTTCGGTGCCGAAATTGTCCCTCGATCTCTGCGGGGACTCCTCGCTTGAACCACTCGTTGCATTAGCCCCTCCTCCAGACGGATCGAGTTTTGGACCCGTACCTCGCGACACCACTCCCGGAGCACTATCGCCGAAACCCGTATCGGTTTGCCCGGAAGCACCGAAAATCGTTTGGTATGGTTCCGGCGGAAGATTGCCATTCAGGTCATGTTTTTGCGCCAGTTTTGCAAGAGCCCTACGATCTTTCAAAGCTCGCTCTCTAGTCTGAGGTTTCGTACCGCTTCCCCTCAACAGCTCATCAGCGCGTGCCACGCGAGCATCAATCAGCGAAATCAAGTCTTGTCGTGCGCTGGAAGTTCTCCGAGGGATTCCTTCAGGGGTGATCACAACATTGTCACCAACTCGCGATCCGGTTAAGTGAACGTGATCGACACCAACGGCGTTGATCGCCTGGTCGAGAGCTTCCGGTGTGGGGTGCAGAAACCGATTGCTGGCGTTAACAGTAAAAATCAAATCGCTCCGGCCTCTAACCATCTGTTTGAGTACCGCAGACATGTTGTTGTAGCGAGAGCCGTGATGAGCCACTACAACCACATCTGGAATCGTAGCGTGCGGATCGGCCGCCCATTTTTTTATTAGGCGCTTTGACGCATCGTCGAAATCGATGACGACTTTGGATCGATTGGCGTTCGAAACCCGAGTCTGAACTATCATCGCCATGTCGTGGATATCCTCACCGATCATGCCGGGGTTATATCTATAGTTCTCGACAGAAACGGATGTTGCAGTTCCGGGCTCAGAGACGGCTGCAATCTCCGCAAACCGGTCAGCGTTGACGGCAGGTTCAGTCGAGATGATCAGCTTTTCATTGGCAACTTCTTTTCCGTGGGCCTCCAAAAATGAATTTTGAAGTCTGACGATTGGTTTCCCACGCGAATTGACTGTTCCCGGGAGAATACTGTCGACGAACGCTAACTTCTGGAATTTGAGGACTTCAGGGCTTTTCACGGCCTTCTCAATAGCCCCCATGTGGTCGTCGTGGGGATGCGAACACGAGAAGATGACCCGCGTGATTCCCTTGACGCGGAGATATTCAAATACCGGCTGACCTTCGATCTCTGCCGCCGCCATCCCGTCCATCCCCGCCCGACCGCCATCGTTAATGAAGGCAGTATGGGCGGCTCTATCAAGGATAACGCTCGCCGAACCATCACCCTGCAAGGCAAGAAAGTTTATTTCCTGACTTTTTGCCTTGACGCCAAGTATTGAAATCAAAGCGCAGAAGGCGATCATGTTGAAGATTTTCATCTTTCGCTCTTATTTCTACATAAGTGAATAACCGTCGCCTAACGACAGTAAACGGCCGATATGGCCTTCCCGGTCACGATCATTCTCGGCAGACCGCGGAAGGGGGCGACCTAATGCTTTGGAAACCGGCAATCGCCCATCTCCACGGACTCCCTAAACCCGATAGGCAGTCCTCATGTAAGTACGAGTTTCACCACGCAGGCCGAAGCAGTGTGAGTGCACCGTACCGCCCCAAGCTAAGACACTCCTCGACCAAGAGGTCGTCCTCGTAGGACCCGACACGAACTTTCGGAAACCACGTCGCTAGCGTAGTTCCTCGGGATGGCAGGTCGACTGCGCCTGATAGAGTTTCGCGCGTCACCGAGTCTTGCGGAATTTGTTCGAGCTGCCGGAATCCCCGGTTACCGGTGCGGCTCTCGTACCCCGCCGAGGACCAACACCACGCTCGACGTCCCTCATACCAGCGCATCACGATCAAAGGTGCAAGACTGAGCCGTGCACATCGCATCGCAGTCGCGGAGAGGGAGGTGCCAAAGCGGCCTGCGAGCTTTCTTATCTCGCGCGCGTCGATCGACTTCGCCGCCGCTTTCTTGATCCGACTCTCCGGCAGCAATAGATTTGCCGCAAACGCGTCCGCCTCGCGCTCGACGATCCCTGGGGAGTTGAAGTCTGCTCGCGATCCATGAGAAGGCGCGCCCAGCTCCAGTGCACAACGATGCCAATCCAGGAAATAGTGACCCAGTTCGTGGGCAAAACTGAACCTTGCGCGCGGAGAATCCGCTGACCCACTCGAGTCCAGATCGATATAGACGTGAAACTTATGCTGCCGACACTCCAAATACCCGTCAAAGCAGTTGGCGTAGCGCCCGAAGCTGAAGGTCATGCCGCAATTCTTGGCAATCTCGGTCGGTTCAACCTGATCACCATCCGAGTATGCCTCGGCGACAAACTCTGCCAGGTCCTCGATCTCCGTATCTCGTTGCATCTGCTAATCCTCGACGCTGTCCGCGGCTTCCGCCTGCTCGCGCTCCTGGTGCATTCGAGTCAATACCTCGCTTGGGATCGGCGATCCATTGCGCGCCGCAGCTCGATACTCCTCGATGTCGGATGTCGTTTCTGCAGTTTCGGACTGGAGTGCTGGTGGCCATGGGGTTTCGTTTTGCAACAGTGCCCTCACCTGCTCCATGACACGAACAGGATCTCTCAAGCCAGGAGGCAGTTGGCAGCTCGTATCGGCTTTGAGTTCCAGATGCAAAATTTCTTCAAGTATGTCGAGAACCGATTCCGATCGCTCCAGTCGTTGCCCAGGAGTCACAGGCGGTCGCTTATCCATAGGCAGACCCCTCTCGATGTGCTTCCACGTAAGCGGCAATAGAGCGAACGCCAACTCCGTACAGTCGGCGTACATTCACCGGCGTCGTTCCCAGCTTCGCTGCGAATGCCGCTGCCGAACCACGATACTGGTAGCTTCCCCGCGGCGAGCGCTGTCGCTGGAGCGTGGTATTCATTACCACCAACCGTGTACGCGGCTCCAGCATGTCCAACGCCTCCGCGGCGAGTCGAATTGTTTCCAGATCCCTGGGAAGGCGCTTCCCATCACAGTGCAGGGCAGCAAATTCCTCGGCCGAGAAGTCCGCGAAGGGTATCTCCTCCTGGACACCGGTTAGCGGCCCGGGACGATTGGGGTTGCGGTACTTGTCCACCATGAGGTTATGGGCAATCCGGCCCAACCAAGCTCGCGTACGCGCGGCATTCGCTGCTGGCACCCCGTCCGAGTCTACAAACTGGGTGTGAGCATCAATCGCCTTCTTCAGGGTAATGAGTGCAAGATCCTGAGCCAACTCCGGCTCACCCATGCGATCGCAGATACGCTTGCAGCGCGCATAGAGCGCCTGCATGTGCCGGCGGTGAAATTCGATGCCCGCGGCGTTGGACATCGCTACGTCACCGGCCGACTGGCTACAAGACATGTAGTACAGCAGTGCACCATCTGTCTCTGCCTCCATGTCGGGCGAATGCAAAGGTCCGCGACGTTCCGTATCTGCCAAGGGCTTCTAAGTCCCGCTTGTTGTATTCCCCCTGAGCAAGGGTACGCCGAAGCGCTATTGACTGCCACGCTGACATTTTTGTAAGTACGCCGAAGTGCTATTTCCGCTTGTCTATCGCTTCGCCGTATCGCATTCGTCTGACCTGAGGGGAGATGTACGTGCCCAAACGTTCATCGACCACTTCCTCGCAAATACGACATTGTAGGGCGCGCCGAGCGCGCGCTAAGGACCCGACATGACCGAGAAATTCGCGTTGCCCGAAAAGAAAGGCGTCGTCTATTGGCCCGTTGGCACGGGTGATTCCACGACCCTGGTGCTCAAGCCCGGATCACTCGTGATGCAGATCGACCTCCACCATATGGAGAAGTCCGACGACGCTGAAGAGCCGGAATGGCCCATTCTGGATTACCTTGTCAAGTCGCTGCCAAAGCGGAATGGCCGGCCGTATCTGGCCGTGTTCGCACTCACGCATCCCGACAAAGACCATGTGCAAGGATTTTCCGAGCTGCTTGAGCGTGTTGACATTGGCGAGCTTTGGCACACCCCGAAGATCTTCCGGGACCACGAGGAAGAGGAGGAGGCAATGTGCGAGGATGCAGTCGCGTTTCACGAGGAAGTTCACCGTCGCCGCAAAGCCATCCTCGCCAATCCGGCCAATGTGAAATCCGGTGATCGGCTGCGCGTCATTGGTCACGATGACATCCTTAAGGAAGATAAGTACAAGGGCCTTCCTGATACAGCAAAATCCAGGCCGGGCGACATTGTGATGCTCATTGATGGCACGGACTTGAAGAGTCATTTCCAAGCGTTTATTCACGCCCCGTTCAAGTGCGATCAGGACGAGAGCAAGAACAACACCAGCCTTTCGCTGAATGTTGTGTTGTGGGAGGGCAGGAACTACGCCCAGTTCTTCTTTTTTGGCGACCGGGAGTATCCCACGATCAAACGCACCTTCGAGACGACCGAGGGCAGCGACAACACTGGCTATCTCGCCTGGAACGTCATGCTGTGCTCACACCATTGCTCGAAGAAGGTGATGTACTGGCAGGACGACGGCGATGCCGAGGAGGCGTTCAAATCCGACATTATGGATTTCTTTGAGAACTACGCGCGGAACGGTGCTTTCATCGTCTCCAGCTCACACTCCGACTTCACAGATGCCGATGGCGACAACCCGCCCCATAAACGGGCCCGCCGCCGCTACGAGGCTATCGTAAGTTCGGGCCATTTCCTCTGCACCCATGAGTATCCGAACAGGACCAGTCCGCAACCTCTGGTGTTTACCGTCGACGAGAACGGACTGCACTTCGACGACCGGCGAAAGAAGCGCGAGAGCACATCTCCCCTGGCGACAGCTATCGCCGCGGCTCGCGGCTCTGATGCTCCGCCGGCACAGAAAGTAGGGTTCGGAAAGAACAAATGACCGAAGGCCAGGAAGGCGCACTTGCACAATTGCGGGATATTGAGGCGGCGAGCCCCGCGCTTCAGATCCTGGCAGTCACGCCCCCAAATCCCGATCGAGCCATGCTTTTAGTCGAAGTCTCCATCGACTGCTCAAGCTACGAAAGGGCCAAATGGGGCCTGCCACTGCTCGAGCGGGAGACTTTCGTACTCAGCATCCCAAGCAGGTTTCCGCTGCGCCGCGCTGAGGTTGAAACCAAACACAAGCGCTTTGCTGGTGTTTCGCACGTGCAGTGGGGATGTCACCTCTGTCTCTATCAGGCTCCGGACACCGAGTGGCACCCCGAGGATGGGATGTTCGGCTTCATGGAGCGGCTGGAAATCTGGCTCAAAGCGGGCGCCCTGGGAGAGCTCGATCCTGTTGGACTGCCATTGCACCCCCCGGCCGTGTATGCGAGTCGCTTAGAGTACGTCATACCGCAAGTGAACACGCCGACGGTGGAGGCAACTTGGTGGGCGGGCTACGCGCAAATAGTCCGCGAATCAGACGTGGCAGTGATCCTGGGCCCTTGGTACGCCTATGACGGCGAAATCCCCGAACGGCGCATGGCTGGTGCTGTCCTCATGCCCGGCCCGATGCCCTTTGAGTATCCCACCACAATGCGCGAACTTCTGGACGTGCTCGCCGAACGACGCGTCACGCCCGACGTCGTCCGGGCGATGCTCTATCTGACGGCGCTAAGGACGGGGGTGGGCAAACCCCTCTATATCATTTTGGGCGCTGCGATGCGCGGGACTGCAGGCGCCGATGAGCGAGTGCAACACCTAGCGTGTTGGTATGTCTCGCCGGATCGCGCGACTGCCTTGCGAGCCATCGCACTGAGCGCCGAGAGTTCGAGCAAGGCGTCCGCTTTCACTGATTGGTCCGCAACGACGCCTCTGGAATGGTGCCCAGTGCGCGAGGATCGACCAGAAATTGTGGTGGCCCGCGATGCAGGCTCGCCCATGGAATGGTGGCGTGGCAAACGTGCAGTCATCCTCGGGTGCGGGGCGCTTGGGAGTTCGGTCGCGCTCATGATCGCGCGAGCCGGTACCGCACGTATGAGCCTTTACGACAACGCCCGGGTATCCCCCGGGGTACTTGTGCGTCAGCACTTTGACGAGCAGCAGATCGGGTATACCAAATCGTCGGCAACAAAAAATCAAGTGCGGGCAATTAATGCCCGAGCCGACGTCATGGCTAATACGGAAAATATTCTCGATGCGTTACAGAATGATCCGGCTGCGATCATCGACACCGATGTAATAGTCAACACAACAGCATCCGCGACAGTTGCCACCGCTCTTGAACAATTTCTGCTCAGCACTAGCCTGGATCATCCTCCCGTTCTCACCATGGCCTTGGGTCATCAGGCTGATCGTGGGCTCCTGACCCTCGCAGTCAACAATGCTCCTGGCGCTGTGCTGGATCTCGATCGGCGTGCCAAGATCGCACTCGCGAATGCAATGAGTGGCCACGAGTACCTCGATGAATTCTGGCCGGAAGCGGGCACGCGCGGCCGACTCTTCCAGCCGGAACCTGGATGCTCGGACCCTACGTTTGTAGGTTCTGCAGCGGATGTGTTGGGCTTCACCGCAGCCTTCCTGAACGTCGGCAGTCAATGGCTCTCGGGGCGCTCATTACCGCGCGCCGCAGCGATGCGCGCGGCGCATGTGCGAGGCCAGGTCGGAACGCCCAGTCTTCTCGAGTTTAAGTGGAATGCGGACCGCGAAATCGTGGAGCGAAAACGCGGGTTCCAGATTCGCTTGGGGGAGGATGCAGAGCGCGACCTTCTGGCATGGATCCGGCGCGGCGCTCGCACGCGCGGAAAACGTGTTGAGACCGGCGGCCTCTTGTTCGGCGAGATCAACGAATACTTGAAAGTCGTGTGGATCAGCGAGGTCAGCGGACCACCGCCCGACAGCGTCGCGTCAGAAAACGAATTCGTGTGCGGCGTGCTGGGCACGCGTGAGTTGCACGATGAGAAGCGCGGCCGAACTCGAGAGTCGGTGCGCTTTATCGGAATGTGGCACACGCATCCAGGCGGTATTGCGGAGCCCAGCGTGACCGACCTCGGCGCCATGGAAAAGCTCCGGAGAGTACCAGAGCGCTCGCCGCGGAACTTCCTGATGCTGATCCTCGGTGGTGTCCTTCAAACGCCCGAAATCGAGGGGTATTTGTTTGGGCGCTGAGACTTCATCGGCCACAACCGAGACCCCTTACGTCGCACTTGCGCTCTCGGGCGGCGGATCACGCGCGATTGCGTTTCACCTGGGGTGCCTGCGCGCGCTCAACGACCTCGGAATCCTGCAAAAGACCCGGGTCATGTCGACAGTTTCAGGGGGAAGTGTCATCGGCGCCCTCTATGCATACGGACAGTACGGGTCTTTCGAAGAATTTGACGGGCAGGTTGTGTCGCTGCTGAAGAAGGGCTTACAGTGGCGGATCTTGTGGACTGCCCTGTTCAGCGACCAACTCCCGAGAATCCTCGCAACACTCGTGATCAATGGTGGGGTGAGCTTCGCGACGGCGGTGATCCGTACCCTCCTCAGCTTCCTGCAATGGGTCTCCGGGTGGTCCTCTAAAGCCGTCCTGAATTGGCTGACCGCAATGGAGCAGCACCTTCCCTTTTGGGGAAGTTTAACGACCGCTTTTGAGACTATGTTGGCGCGCGAACTGTTTGGCCAGGTGCGCATGCAGGATGTGCAGATTGAGCCACTTGAGGTCATCATCAACGCGTGCGACTTGCGTACCGGGACTGCATTTCGCTTTGGGTCCCGGAAGTCCGGCGGTTGGCGATACGGTCAGGTTGTGAATGGGAGCGCGTTACCAGTCGCAAAGGCCGTCGCCGCCTCCGCTGCGTTTCCGGCGCTTCTCCCCCGTTGATCGAGACGTTCAATTTTTGCTCAATGCGGCGAAGTCCAACGCAAGACTGTGGTACTCACCGACGGTGGTGTTTACGACAATCTGGGACTCGCGGTCGTCGAGCCAAACCGAGACTCGGCCTTCAGCGTGCATGTTCACAATCCCACCCATATCATCAGCCTCAACGCCGGACCGGGGCAGTTTCCCCAGGGTGGCAAGACGATCTGGTTCACAGGGCGTCTAATGCGATCTTTCAATGCGATCTATCGGAAAGCACAGGATGCGGCCTACGGCCGCCTGCACGGGTACGCTTCCTCAGGGGAAATCAAGGGATTTGCGTTGATCTATTTGGGCCAGAACGACGCGAGTCTTCCGGTGCAACCGCCCGATCTCATCCGCCGCGACGCGGTCAGAGACTATCCCACAGATTTTGCGGCAATGGCTGATCGAGACATTGAACTCCTGACAGGGCGCGGCGAGCAACTCACGCGGGTTCTGATCTCCCGGTACATGCCGGACTTATAAACAGTTCACGCCCAACTACTCATCGCTGTCGGGCAGAGGAAATGTCATGGCATTCGAAACGGAGGGGTTCCTAAATCCTGATATCGCCAAGGTCGAAAAGACCATCGCCGCTCGATATCCGCAGAAGTGGCAGACGCTCAGCGACACGAATCGGCTGACCCATCGAACCGCGTTCCCCGCACGCGCATACGCGAAACCAAACTCCATCGTGATTGCAAAAACTGCCCAGGTTTTGCGATCATGGTCGCGCCCTCGATCGGCTGGTGATCCATTGGCGGTAGCCGGCGGCAACGATTCCTCAAGATATTTCGCCAGCTCAGGCACTTTTGCTACGGTCATGATGTGCCCCGTTGATCTCTAAACGTGGCTGGTCTTTTTCGCCAGGATCGGATCGGCCGTGACCAATCGTTTCGGTTGACTGACACGCCCATCAGAGTCGTGATTTTAATTTCGCCCAAGGACACCAGGCTCTTGGCGTACTTGGTCGGCAGCAACTTCTAACATTTTCTTTCTGCCACGGCAGGGAGGAGGATAACGCCGAGATGACGCCTTATACAACTCCAATGAACTGCGCTTGATGAGGACTCCATCGAATTTGGCATGGCGTTGGGGACCAAACCAGTGGGCGGCCGGCGTGCCGCACCACGATCTGCTGCCGATGCCTTTGCTCGCGGATGAGGCCAGGAATTACAATGTTTTCCCATGACACTCGATGCCCGATTGACGACGGCTGCGACGGCACGCAAGAGCGCTATCGATATACTTGCGCAGTTCGTCGACACCGTTAACAACTCGCTAGTAAGAGACATACCCCAATTTAGAGACCCAAACGAAGCAGGTAAATTTCTACGTCTCAGTCCGGCGTTGGCATCTACTCAGACGCCGGAGCAGCTCGCAGAGACTCAGCGGGTAATTGACGAACTAGTCCAGCGCGAGCGCGAACGGCAACAGCACATCAGGGAGATAGGACGGGAGTTTCCAGGCGTATTGTTTCGAACGTCGCTGATTTACCGAGTTGCCTTGTTCGATGCGTTCTTTACGGACATACAGTTGTGTGTACTGACTCATAAGCCGGAGTTGCTCAAGAACGAAGATAGGAAGTTGAATTACACTGAAATTGTTGACGCGATCCTACAAAATCGCCTGATAGAAATAATGGCAGAAAGAACTGCGCAGAGCATCAGCCGTCAATCCATGTCAGAGCAACTTACCAAGATCGCCAACCGGCTGAAGGCCGGACTTCGGCTGACACCCCAAGACGAAGAGAAGCTCACTGAGTTGATTGCGCGACGTAACCTCTTCACCCATGCGAATGGGTGCGTAGACGATGAATACAAGAAACTGGTTCCCAACACGACATCAATGAGAGGTGATCAGTTGGAGGTTACGTACCAGTACTGGAATGACGGCCATCAGTTGTTACGCGCGGTCTGCAACCAGTTGCTGCAGGCCATTTTTGCCAGTCATTGCCCCGGTATTGCGGTCGCCAACGTTTAGTCCAGCGCGCTAGAGTCCATTACAGCTTCGTCCATATATAAAGCCGCCCCGACCACGACCCCCGGTTGAAGGCCGCGCGGCCGCGCAGACCGCGTCCGCCAGGTTGGGGGCGGAACTCGAACCCACGACCACCGGCTTAGAAGAACGGTTTTTACGTCAGCGAGCATGACCGAGCAACAGCGAGCACCAAAGGAATGAGCAATTTACCCCATTCCCGTCAATGTGCGCACGTGCCCAGTCATGGAGGCACGTTAGAAACTCGTTATAAAATTCGGGGTAACGAGCAGGAATACCCACTGGCTGGGCCAGCGCTCCCCGCGCTGTTGGAGCAACACATAGATTTGGTCAGTCTCGGATGCTTCCGCACGCTATTCTTGGGACAGGCCGGTGGTGCGTTGCCGCAGATTATTGAGCCCCGCGCCGTGGGCTGCTTGAACTTGGTTCCGGGTTCGGGAGGTTCATGGCTCTGCAATCCTCTATCCGGGTCACGATGCCTCCGAACTAATCAGCCTGCGTGTTGACGGTCTATCGTTACACCAGAGCAGCTGGCCACGTCGCCAGTAGAGAGCACCGGCGAGTCATTTTGCTCGGAAAGTAGATAGAGGCTGCGAAACCTTGCCGCAATCTTGCCTTCACTCGAAACAAACCTTAAGGTTAATAAAACGCAGCGATACACACCCACTGAAAGACCATTGAAGGCACGGAAGTACGCAGCCGGGCAAATCACTCAGGCTCATTGTTGGAAGAGCGACTATGCCAAGCTTGGAATGGAATCGACGCTTTGGAGTGGATCTGGTTCACTTTTCCAGAAAGAACCCGATAGATCAGTTTTATGGTGATCAATGGGGATCTGTGGAAGATCGCGATGATCTCATTGCAGTCCGGAGGAAGTTTCTGGACCCGTTTGTGACGCTAGATAAGGTATGCATGGAGATCGGCAGCGGAGGGGGACGATGGACCCAGTACCTGCTGCCGTGCAGACAATTGATCTGCGTGGAGCTGAATCCTGAAATGTTCGATTACATTCGCAAAAGATTTGGCGATCCGAAACATGTCTCATACATAACCACCCATGGGGATGACCTTCCATCTGTGCCGAATGCTTACGTGGACTTCATCTTCAGCTTTGGTACTTTTGTTCATCTGGAGATGGAGAGGATCGCGCGTTACGTCGAGTCCATGTCACTCGTGGCGAAAACTGGGGCGGACGTGATTCTGCAGATTTCCAACAGGCATAAAGAACACTCCCTGGCGGAGAAGCCTTCTTTCTCCAATAACTCTCCGGAGTTCATGGCTACCACGTTTTCCGAACACGGACTTAGCGTCGTTGATGTTGACAATGAGGTCCTTCTTCATTCCACAATAATTCACGGTAGAAAGTTGTAAGTTGCGATCAAGCTTGCGTGGGCCATCGATGATGGAGCGCGGCATCATGTCTGCTAAAATGCCCCCTTTCGGCTTTGGAAGCCGGATGGCTTGTTGAACAGAGGTAGCCCATCCTCCATCCAATGCACAGTCTTCGAAATGAGGGCATCGAGCCCGACGGCTGGCAAACCGAACAGGCTGTGGCAGCGGCCGGCATCTGAGAGGAGAGCTGTCGGGGTACTAATGCCCCTGAAGACAGGCCTTTTACGCATTAGTGTTGCGATACGGACAGTTGTCTCGCGTACGCTGACCAGCTCTGGCCCTGTCACATTGATAACGAAAGGAGGGCTCCCGACGCGCCGGAAACAACGCAGAATGACTTCGTTCGAGTATCCTTGCCAGACCAGATTGAGATGTCCCATTGCAAGATCGATCGGCTCTCCTGCCCTGACCGCACGCGCCATATCGACGATGGGGCCGTAACGCATCTCCACCGAGTAGTTCAACCTGATGAGACCCAGGGACGTACCGGTCCGCGCGGCACAATGCGTCATGACACGTTCGCGCCCCAGGCAGCTCATAGCGTACTCCCCGACGGGATCGGGGGGAGTCTCTTCGGTTGGCCAAGGGCCCTCGACGGGTGTCAGCGGATAAACGTTGCCAGTGGATAGCGCGACTATGCGGCTCGATCGAAAACGTTCGACAACGCGGCCTGGAAGGAATGTATTGACGAACCACATTTCGGCTTCCTTGCCGGTCGTGCCGAATCTTGCGCCAATGAGGTAAAGGACATTGGCGGCGTCGGGAAGTGCTTCCAGCGCTCCATCCTTCGTGAGATCGACCTCGCATAGGATCGCACCGGCGGCCTCGAGCTCCGCCGCCTTTTCCCGATCGCGGAAACGCGAGACGGCGAAGACCCTCCGATGGATACCCGCGACCTCACCCGCACGCGCCAGCAGTCGGACAATGTTGGGTCCGATCTTGCCAGCCGCGCCAAGAACGATGAGATCACCTTTGAGCGCGGCAGCTTCCGCGATGAGTGCCTCGGTCGGTGTGGCGAGCTGATCCTTCAATTCGGCGAGCGATCTCAAGGTCTGTTGTACTCCCTGTGTTCCTGCAAACTCCATTCACCGACTTCGCTCTCGCTTGTGTCCGACAGTGTCGCAGACGCGAGGCGTGACTTCGGTGCGTGGATTGTCTATATCAAATCGGCCGCGCTAAGTAGAGCTTTCCTGGACGACAAAACAGATGCCGCACCTTCTTGCATATGCGGACCGATGGAGCGTCGCCCCGCAAGAAACCGTACGCTTCTTCGTCAGCGCGCCGAATGGACCCGCCTATGAGGCAAAACTCCTGCGTTTGATTCAACCGGAGGCGGGACCGCTGACGAGCCCGTTTCATCCCGAGCCAGTGGAAGCCCCGTTGAATGGGCAACACCCCGGGCGTCTGCAGCGCTTGCCGATCGGATCGCTGGCCTTCGTACCGAACTTCGATGCCTTTGCGGCGCTCGATCAGTTCACATTGACCGCGGCTATCTTTCCCACAACGCCTCGTAAGGGCCGGCAGGCACTGATCGGAACCTGGTGCGAAAAGGACCAGGCCGGCTTTGGACTGGAAATCGGCGCAGATGGGGCACTCAATCTTCGTGTTGGAACGGGCGACGCAGATCCTCTCGTGCTGTCGACCGGTACTGCGCTCGCGGGCCACAGTTGGTATCGAGTCATGGTCATCTTTGCGGCGAAGACTATGATTCTTCAACAGGAACCCCTCGAAACCCACGACCTTCGATTGAGAGAGCCTGCATGCGTCAGCGCGGCTCGCACGAAGATCGTCCACGCTCCCCGGGTAGCGCTCACGATGGCAGCGTGGTGCGCTGGAGCGGCAGACATTGGGAGCGGCCACCGGTTCGCGTGCCACTTCAATGGGCGCATTGATGGCCCGGCAATCGCGGTCGGCGCGCTCGATCCGTTCCGGATTACAGAATGGTTGGAGCCCTCCAAAAGGGAGCACACCTGGGCACCTGTTTTCGCGGCATGGGATTTTGGTCAGAATATTCCCGAGGAAACGATCCTTGATATCGGCCCACAGGGTCTGCACGGGCACCTGATCAATTCTCCTACACGAGGCGTTACTGGTCACAACTGGAGCGGGGAAGTGTTCAACTGGCGCTGTGCGCCGCACGAGTATGGGGCCATCCACTTCCATGACGACGACCTGACGGATGCCTGCTGGCCCTCTGACTTCGAGTTTCAGGTACCCAGGGGTATGCGATCAGGCATTTACGCCGTGCGGCTGACCGACGAGCGAGAGGAAGCGTGGGTTCCTTTCGTTGTCCGTCCGCCGCGTGGTGAGGCAAGCTCAGACGTTGCCCTCCTTCTGCCCACGATGACCTACATCGCCTACCTCAACCACAGAGCACGCTTCATGTCTCTGGCAAGCGAGCGTCTCCACGGCCGGCTGAAGGTTCTGGACGCAACCGATATCGCCTTCATTGAAGCACCCGAGATAGGGCTTTCCACCTATGACCGGCATTCCGACGGCAGCGGCGTCACCTGCTCCAGCCGCCTGCGTCCAGCCACCAACCTGCGGCCAACTGGGCATCTGTGGAATTTCAGCCTCGACCTGTTCATTGTCGACTGGCTCGAGCACATCGATTGTCTCTACGACGTCATTACCGACGAGGATCTGCACCGGGAAGGCGCGACCCTTTTGCGCCCCTACCGGGTCGTAATCACCGGCTCACATCCTGAATACGCCTCTAGGGACATGCTCAACGCGCTGGAGGTCTATCTGAAGAGAGGCGGCCGGTTGATGTACCTTGGCGGCAACGGTTTCTATTTTCGGGCGGTGTTTCATCCCCAGCGAGAGGGGTTGATTGAAGTACGACGCTCGGAAGGCGTTCGCTCCTGGGATACCGCTCCCGGAGAGCAGGCGACCAGTTTTACCGGGGAAAACTCCGGCATCTGGAGAAAGAACGGCCGCCCGCCTCAGTACCTGGTCGGCGTCGGATATATCGCCCAGGGGTTTAACAAATGCAGTTACTACGTGCGCACGCCCTCGGCGGAAGATGCCCGGATCTCCTGGGCATTCGAGGGCGTCACCGGCAACACGATAGGGAATGACAGCGTGCTGTTGGGTGGCGCGGCAGGCTACGAGATCGATTCGGCGAGCCTGGCCCTGGGCACACCCGACCACGCGCTCATCATTGCGCGAAGCGAGAATCACACCAACACGTACGAACTGGCGGGCGAGGAAGTCCTCACACCGCATGGTGCGACGGACGGAATCTCGACGGATGATATTCATGCCGATATGGTGTTCTTTGAAACGCCTGGTGGAGGTGCGGTGTTCTCCACAGGCTCCATTGCGTACGCCGCGGCGCTCTGCTGGAAGGACTTCGATAATGATGTGTTCCGGCTGACGTCAAACGTGTTGCGTCGATTCCGGCAGGAGGATCCCTTCCCGATGCCACCACGCGTCGGGAGAGCGGAAATCTTTTCAGGCGAAAGGCGCTTTGGAGACATTCGAATGGATGCACTGACCATGGTTTCGCTCGAAGGGAACTGGGACACGACCATCAACGCACGGCGGGTTGAGTTGGCCGCCAGGGCCTTTCGCGATTACAACGCGGCTTTTTTGATAGTCTCTGGAACCTACGAACCTGGTACATCCACAGGCAAAGGCGCGCTCGTCAGGAAACTTGGCGAACGAAACACTCAGGTGCTCCGAGACCGTTACGATATCGATCCGGGGCTCATCATCCCCGCCCATGCGTTTCCCTTCGAATTTACTTATACGACCGTTGAAGCGTTGGCAAACGCCTGCGTGATCGGCTGGCTCATGTCCGGCCTCGAAAGGCAGTCCGAGCTGCGTCAGGTGGATTTCGCACCCATCTCCTCGGGCGTTCATTGCCGACGCGTTCACGTTCTCAATGTTCGCGCGTGTCACGCGCTCAAACAGTTCAACGTGGACGTAAAGGTGAAACAACAAGAGCCCTCGGACTCCGACGAGCCGCACATGATCGCCAGCGAGGCGAGAAAACTGCGCGAGCTCACTCAAGGGGGCGGGGTCATTGCCACGGGCCGGTGGATTCACTGCGAGGAGGAATGTTCTTTCGATGATGCTCGGCCCATGCGGGCAATCGTAATTCAAATGATGAACACTGTGCTCCCGGGCTTTACACAGAACCAGATCCGACCCATCACCAACGCTGCCTCGCTGTCTCACCGTTACGCGATCATGCAGATGCTCTGTGAGTTCTCCGCAAACAGGCAACTCGACTCGTCCGCTCTGGATCGTATCCTAGGGAGAACCACACAGCGCTTTGCCGGTGCCGTCAACGAATCGAGCGTGATCCAGATTGCGGAATATCTCAAACGGGGGATTTGCTAGAAGGCGGTCTCGACGAGCGTCACGTTCACAAGACCGTCGGTTCAGTTCAGGGCGGCATCCCGAATCGCCCGTTCGTTTTCGAGAAAGTATCGAAAGCGCGGTGCAGAATCCTCACGCACATAGCCCATAAAACGCGCCATCTGCATACGACCGACCGGGCCGGGCGGCTGAAGCGATGCAGAAACCGTGTCACGCAGGAATATGAAGGCCGGAAAGCAGAACAACCACACTTCCAGAATAGGACGTGGAACGGGATGCGCTTTCATGTATCTATGCAGGAACTCTCCTGCGAACGGCAGGTCGTGGCGACCATATCGGGCGCAGAAGTAGTAGACGGCCTGCACCAGGTCGGCAATTGGATACGCACCGCAAGCCTTCTCCCAGTCAATGAGCACCATATCCGTTCCGGATATCAGGATGTTCGGCGGGTTGAAGTCCCCGTGGATCATGCTGACACGCATTTCGGTCATTGCACGCAATCGTGATACTTCGCATTTGAGGCGTGTCATCGCCTGCTCGATCAGTTCGCTGATGTCCAACTCGTTGCGAAATGTAGCGCGTGCATGCGGAAAACCCTGCCAGATTGGATCGGACGCATCCAACATCCCTGCATAGAAAAAACGTCGGCTATCCGGCGGCGCTACGACGTTGTGCAAGACTGCGAGCATCTCACCGATCCGCCCCGGCGCGGGAAGCCGCGACGCCGTAACCTGCGCAAGGCTTCTACCCTCGATGGTCGGACGAGCGGTGGCTGCTACATCGCGGATATGGCCATCGACCCGCGTTGCAGGCGGCACAGAGATGCCCTGGGCATAAGCCAGCTCCGCGTACCTGCGGTCCTCGCGAACTTTGTCCAGCGAGCGCCGGAGATCGCACCGGACAGTCAGGTCCAGACCCCCGGGCCCTCTCGCGCGGAAGTTTCTGGAGGCCACTCCGTCCGCGTAAGGCGTGACCTCGGTGACATGCAGCTCATGATCGGCCAGAAAGGCAACGATGTCTGTTTCGACAACAGGGGCGCGTTCGCCGAGGTCATCCATTTGACTCTCTCCATCTTCCTCTTCGAGAAGAGCTCAAAGGCTGGCCGACTTGTTGTGTATTCGCGTAAGGCATGCCGGATTGATCAAGGCGTTGACATTGCCCGGGGCGCGGCCATTGACAGCGGCACGCGCGGCCGCTTCGGAGAGCTTACCGTTGTGGGTGCGCGGCAACTCAGGGACATCGATGATGAAATGGGGAACCATGGAAGGAGAACCCTTTCGAAACAGGACGCCGCGGATTCTCGCGATGAGGGCGCTGTCCAGCTCACAACCCGCTCTGAGTACGACCAGCAGCACCAACTGGGTCCCTCCTGGAACATGACGGTCGTGGCGCCCTACGGCAAGGGCTTCGAGGACCTCCGGAATATCACCCAGAATGCCGTAGATCTCCGCCGGCCCGACACGAACCCCTCCTATATTGAGAACGCCATCGGTGCGACCGAGCAAGCGGGCGCCACCGGTTCCGGTGAACTCGATCAGGTCCCCGTGAGTCCAGTACCCGGGGTTCTGCGAGAAGTATGCAGCTTTGAAGCGCTCACCCGTCGGATCAGACCAGAAACCCAGTGGACGGGAAGGGAACGGGTTGGCGCAGACGAGTTCACCAGGACCTTGCATCGCTCCGTTCGGGCACAGTGCGCGAACATCAAGCGCAAGACTGCGACATTGTGCCTCTCCGCGATGTACTGGAATGTTGGGGTTGCCCAGGACAAAGCACCCTATGATGTCAGTACCTCCGGAAATGGACTGCAGCTGCAATGATTTCACGTGCCTGGCAACCCAATCGAACTGATGGTCGTACAGAATGGATCCGGTGGACAGCACGCTCTTCAGACTGGACAGATCCCAGTGTTCCCGCGGCGAGTATGCTTTGTTCTCGCACACCTGCAGAAAAGCGGCACTTGTACCGTAAGTCGTGACGCCCTGTTCCGCGACCAAGCCCCACAGAGTCTCGGGCCCCGACACCGGTCCGTTGTGCACGACGATGGTCACACCGCTTGCCAGCGCCGAAAGCTGCCAATTCCACATCATCCAGGCACAGGAGGTCTGGAAGAGGAGACTGTCCCCGGGTCGCAGATCGCAATGCAGCCTGTGCTCCTTGCAATGCTCGAGCAGCGTGCCACCGGCACCATGGAGAATGCCTTTCGGTGGGCCGGTAGTTCCCGAGGAAAATAGAATGAAGAGAGGATGGTTGAATGGGAAGCGGTGCCATTCGAATTCCCGCTCACAAGGCCGCGCAAGAAGGTCTGCATATCGCTCCAACAGCACGCCTCCCGACCTCGGCTGTACCCGATCACCGTTGTCCAGATCAATGATTATCTGCAGCGATGTCAATGCCTCCACGAGATCGATCATCCTGTTGGGAAGCGAGGTTCCCACATCCCAGGGAGCCGGTTCGGTATTGGCCACCAGAACTTTCGGGTGCAATTGCGAAATCCTGGACAGGATCGCGTGCGTTGGCATTTCAGCAGAGCAGCTCGCAAAAAGTGCGCCGACAGCGGCCGTCGCCAGCGCGGCGATGATGACTTCAGCATTGTTGCGTGCAACAGCGACAACGGTATCCCCGCATTTCACTTCCATGGCGCGAAGCCGGAATGCGAGCCGTTCAACATTGCGCCTGAGCTCGCCGCCCGCCATCCGCAGTCCGGCATCCTTTCCGCGGCAAGCGATCATCGCAACGGGTTGGCCCTCAATCCCGGCAAGCAGGCATTGCGCATAGTTCAGGCGGACCTCGGGAAAGAACAGAGCCTGCTCGCAAGCCCTCGAGGTACAGACCGGACTCGAGGATCCCTCCCAGGGCAACCCGCTCCATTCGAGGAAGGCGTTCCAGAAGGTCTCGTCATTCTGCAGAGCAAAGGTCTCGAATTGCCCATAGTCTGCGAAGGATCTGCCGAGCCGGCCCGACAGGTAGGCGATGAACTGCGTCAACAACGAGCGGCTGACATCCGCCTGCGACGGCCGGTAGTATGTGACTGGCTGCATTGACCTCTTCCGTTCAAGGTGGCGAGACAAAGTTAAAGCCTTCGCAGCTTCTCACGCCGCGAGCGTTTCAGCTCAGCACGGGCTCTGAGCGTCGTCTGCGTACCATCTCAACCAGGTCATTGAAATGCTCGATGTGGGCCAGATTCAACTCGTCCTCGGGAAAGACAAAGCCGAGGCGTTTTTCAATATGCAGCAGAAAATGGAACAGCTGCAGGGAATCCAGACCGCAGTCCTGGATCCAGGAGGCGTCCTGGAAGGAGGGTCGATCGGTTCGCCCAGTGAATTCAACGAGACAGTTGATGATGTCTTCCCGCGTATCCTGACTCATGTGGTCCCCTTTTTGCGGCATCTCACCCAAACGCTTCGCCGAGCTGCCCGCCGAATGAGGTGTCCTCGACGATGACCGGCTCCTTGCCAAACACATGGCCGGAAAATGATGTGAACCGTTGTGCCAGCCTCTCCCGTCTGACCTTGCCAGTCGATGTCAAGGGGATGGGTTGCTGCCCAATCATTACTAGCCGGGGGCGGGACACGGGTGCGCAGGCGTTGACAACCCGCGTGATACCGGCGTGATGCACTCTGTCCACGGCGTGCACATACAGGCCGATCTCCTCGCCAGCGGCTGCATTCTCAAACCCCGCGACCGCGAATTTTCCATACGCATGCAGATCTTGAAGATCGATTTCCACAGCCAGGGGCGAGATCTTCTCGCCGTGCCGCATGATGATTTCCTTCAAGCGCCCGGTGATGAAGAAGAATCGCCGGCCATCGAGCACCTTGAAGAACCCGAGATCGCCCGTCCGCAGCCCACCGCCAACAATGGCCTTTCGCGTGGCATCCTCATTTCGCCAGTATCCGGACATCAAGGTGTCGCCGGTCACGACAATCTCGCCCTCCTCACCTTCCAGCGCTTGCCCAGCCTCCTCGACCCTGCGAACGAACACATCGCAACCCTCGAGCGGCGTCCCGATACTGGGCACTCTCTCGCCGAACATCGCTTGCTCGTACGTAGAATCGGCGACGTCTCCCGGGATCGTCGTCGCGAAATTCACACATTCGCTCAGGCCGTATCCCTGGTGAACCCTCACACCGGTAGCGGTGAGGAAGTCAGTGGCGACCTTTTTACTCAACGGCGCGGCGGCCGATACAAAATAACGCAGACAATCACTCGGCCTGCGGGCGGGTCGACGCGCGCTAAGCATCCGCAGAATCTGTGGCACCGCGGAAACGATGTTGACTTCCTCTCTGGCGATGATTGACCACAGGCCATATCCGGGCAGTCCGTTGCATAACACCACGTGGCTTCCCGCAAAGACCGAAGTGACTAGAGAGAAGCCGAATGCGTTTGCATGAAAGAGCGGCAACACGCACAGGTGGACAGTATTTTCGGTCAGCTTGTGTATTTCGTTGAGACCGTCGGCATTGGTCAGCAGATTGCGATGGCTTAGACAGACCCCCTTCGGCACGGAGGTTGTCCCGGAAGTAAACAGAATCACGGCCGTGTCCCGCTCCGACACACTCGCCCCACTGACGTTGAACGTGTTGAGATGACAGGGTACGAAGAGGTCTTCGATGGCGACACACTGACGAGAAGCCGCAACTTCACCAATGTGAGGCTCGATCCCTGAACCTATGACGACGAGAGACGGCTCGAGGGTCGCCAAAATGTGTCTCACTACCCTGGAGGACTCCTGTGGATTGACCGGTGCGACAATCGCGCCCAGCGACATTATCGATAGAAGCAGGAAGAACATCTCGGGAGTGTTGTTCGACAGGACCACCACTCGATCTTTGGAGCGCACTTTCAATTGGATCAGATGGGCTGCCGCGGTTGCCGCGTGCTCACGAAGATCCCGACGGGTATACCGGTCGCGGAATGTACCGTCTCTGTACCAACTCAACGCGGGCACGTCCAGTCGCGTGGTCTGCGCTGTAAGTAGATCCTGTATCGTCATCGACGCCCCTCAAGACGAGGCTCACACGGGGCGGCAGACGAGAAGAGCTTGTTTCCTCCGGGTGCTGCCAGAACATACTGCGACAGCGCCCGCACGGTGACAGCGTCGGTGAAGAGCAGATCCATCTGGACTTCCACTCCCAACTCGTCCCAGATGTGATTCACGATCTGCACGGCTAGGAGCGAATGACCTCCCAGCCGGAAGAAGTCGTCATCGAGCCCGATGGAATTCACTCCGATGACTTCGACCCAGATGCGCGTCAAGTAGTGTTGCAGCCGCTCGAGAGCTGCGACAGTGCCGGTCGAGGCCATTTCGCTGGAGGCGGTCATGTCGCAAGGGATTCTCGCAGCAGCAGGCGCTGGGGCGTCCACGGAGTCCAGCGGTCCTTCTGCGGCGCTCATCGGGAACGTCATTGAACGCAGTTGGACGCCCGGAGACTTCGCCAACGTTCGCAGAATCGCCTCATACAGGACGAACAGCCGCTCGATGTCGTCGTCGCCGAACTGCGCGCGCTGATATTCGAAGAACGCGGCCATGCCCTGCGCGTCAGGCCAGACTTTCAGGGTCAGTCCGGCCTGAGCCCGCTTGCGATAGATTCTCAAGGGCGTTGCCTCTAGCCCATGGAACTGCGGGCTCGCCGGCGCCGTGGCGAAATAGTCGAAAACCGCATCGAGTCGAAATCTCGAATCCAGCTTCTGGGCTGCTTTCAAGTCCTCGATGATTCGCTCAAATGGCAACTCCGCGTAACGGTAGGCGCTCGTCGCAAGGTTTCGAGCTGCCACGAGCACGTCTGAGAAGGTGATGAGGTCGTCGAATCGAAACCTGAGCGCGAAAGTGTTAACCAGCGGCCCGATCATTGAACGCGTGATCGGTTTGACACGGTTGGCAACGAGACCGCCGACCACAACGTCTCCCTGATCGCAGATCAGCCACAACAAAATCGCAAACGCCGCCAGCAATACCACGTAGAGGGTTACACCCTCCCGACGGCGCATCTCATTCAGATCTTCCAGGACGTCACGTGATATTGAGAACAGCGCCTCTGCGCCAGCGTGGGGGCTCGCCATAGGCGCGTTCATAGCGCCGCGCCCTCGAAGTCGCTTCAACGCCGACGCCCCGGTCAGTTGCCGTCGCCAGTACTCCAGGTGCTCATCCACCTGAGGACCGTAGCAGTACCCGCGCTGCCACTCTGCATACGTTGCGAACTGGACCGCCAGCGGCAAGGACGTGTCACCTCCAGTGCGTACTGCCGAGTAGAGCCTGGCCAACTCCATCGTAAAGAGAGACATGGACGTGTCGTCGGTGATCAGGTGCGGCTTGACGATCATCAAAATGCTTTCGTCCGATGACAGGAGGACGAGATGAACTGTGACGAGGGGGTCGGCCTTGAAGTCGAATTGGCGCGTGAACTCCTCCTGCAGGAAGCTCAGCGCGCGATCTCTAGCCAGCTCCAGGTCATCTTCCTGGACCCTCGTGATCTGGCAAGTCAGCCGTCGCCCCAGCACGGGGGCCATACAGGAGAAGCCGCCATCAATGACGACCTGGCTGCGCAAGATATCGTGCCTGGCTGCCGTCAATTCGAGCGCCTGCTGTAGTGCCGTTGGATCGATTGCGCCGTTCAGGACCCACGCCCGCCCCACGTTGAACGACCCCATGGCCGGATCGAGCAGCCGGAAGAACCAGATGGACTCCTGGAACAGCGACAGTCGGGTCGGGCGGCCTCTCGGATTCATGATCGGCTCCCGCCGGCGCGCTAGAGGACGCCGTCGGCGGCTTCGGCGAGCTTCGCTTTGTAGTAACCCACCGTCTCGCGCAAGCCCTCCATCAGGTCTATATCGAGGCGAAAGCCCGTGAGGGCGGTGATCCGGGTCATATCGGCACAAAGGCGCGTTCCGTCAATTTCCCCACGGCGCATTGGCAGATGCCTCACTTCAACCGGGATATCCAATGCGCTGGCAAGCGCCTCTACAGATTCCTTGACAGTGATGCTCTTGCCGGAACCCAGCTCGAGAATCTGTTCGTTATGTTTTGGAAAACCGCAATAGACGTCGTTCGCGATCTCGACGGTGCGCCTGAGACGGCAGGTCTCGAATTTCTCCACAATGGCCAGAATGCCCCGGGCAACATCGCGCACATGGATTAGATCGACCGTCGCCACGCCGGATCCAAAGATCTCAATCGGTCTACAATTCAGCGCTTCGACGATCCACGTCGGGATGGCCTTGCGCACCCGGCTGTATTTCTGTCTCGGGCCATAGACGTTATACAGTTTGACCGCGATCACCCTCGCATCGAATTCGTCAACGTACATGAAGCAGAGTTTCTCTGAGGTGTCCTTGCTGATGGAGTATGGGTTGAGCCATACATTTGGTTTAGAGATGTTGATCAGCCCGCGACCGTGCCGAGTCGTCGCCTGCAGCACGTTGAGTGTGCCGAGGACATTGGTCCTCACCACCTCCTCAGGCATCAGGACGGTTTCATGGGTGCCCAGCAGCCCGCCGGCGTGGACGACGAAGTCGCTCCGGGTCACTGCCTTGTCGACGGCCGCGGGATCAAGAAGCTCTCCGATAACATGATCACCCGCCTTGGTGTGTAGAGGCGCAACGCAATCGAATACGATCACATCGTGCCCCGCGGCGGCAAACGCATCCACGCAATGCGAGCCGATGAAACCCGATCCGCCCGTGATCAAAACTTTCATGTCCGTAGGTCCCTTACGCTGAAATATTTTAGGTGCCGATTGCAGCCTCCGGATGGCCTGTAATCACGAGTCGACCGTGACTGATCAGTCACCCTGTCTTCGGCCCCGCTACGGGATTAATTACTCCGTCAGGTCACGATCCGTCAACGCGGGCGCCTCGCGCTCACTCTCGCGCATTCGCAACGCCGGCGTTGACTTTTCAGCTCCCCGGGCCGCCGGGACTACTTCCGCCGGATCCCAGGTGGGCGTGTTTTCTTCTTGAGTTTCCAACGGTTGCTCGGTTGTATGTTGCAACAGCCCGGCGAGAAATTTGCGGATCTCCTGCAGGGACTGCTTCGACACGAGCTCATTGGGGAGCAGTACTGCAATCGAGCGGTGTTGATGCCGGATACGAAAGAGTGGCTCTCCGTTCAAATCTCTGACCACTTCATCGCACAGGGTCGTCGACGCTTTTCTCTTAGGATGCACCGAGTTGTCGAGGAGATATCGATAAACTTCTCGCGCTGAAGGCCGATGTGGGTCCGCCTTGACCGCGCGTGCGCGCCGCGCGAGCGTGCGCTGCCGCTGTGGGTCCTCCCAGGCATTGATCAATTCCAATCCCCACGATTCGGCTATGTCTGTGGGTGAGTCAAACGCACTGAGGACGACGCTCGGAAGCCGGGTCAGCCTGAGATAGCGGGACACCTGTGATTTGGAGATATTGAGTGCGCGACCAATGTCGTCCTGTGATTCGAAAAGTTTATTCTGCAGCCAGCCAGAAAAGCATAGGCCCCTTTCGTACGGGCTCGCCTGCTGTCGATGATGATTCTCGATCTCCATCGCCACGACAGCCTCTTGGTCTGTCATGTTCCGCATGTCGACGCGCAGAGGGCGCTTCAGATGTCGGGCGACAAACAGCCGTCGTGCGCCGTAGATCAGCTCCACTTCATGCCAGGGATCATTCTTCAGGGGGCGGCCAAGAGCGGGGATGAGCTGCCCATGCCTGACGTAACTTTCGATTTCTGCCCGGCACGTCTCCTCCGTGACGTGCTCTTCCAGCCGCTCGTGATGTGCCCACATGCGACAACGAAACGGATCGATGAACACATCGTCATTCCGGGGAGTCTCCGCTGGCTCACCGGCCCCACACGATGATTTGCTCAGCATAACAAACGCTCCTTGTTATCTCGACTGTCGGACAGCGCTTGATCCTTCGCGCTCAGGTGCGAAGCAGACTTCGCGACATGCAAATAGGATTGCACGCATGGCGAGGGCATACCACGGCAACGGGCCGGTTACCGCGGTGACCGTGACAGCCGAGCATTGCAGAACCTGCACGCACCCAAGTGTGGGTGCGCCCACAAATCGGGCGAGGAACCTGACTCACCAAGTTTCGTGACGGAGCAGGGCGTGACTCATAAGGATTCTTTTATGGTGAGGTATTTTCATATCCCAGCAGCATCCTTCGAAAAGGGATTTTTCCGCTTCGGATGCAAGTTGCCATCACGGATGGCTGGTGTATGAGCTTCATAGCTCGACACCAGAGTCACGCATTCAATCGATCCGGAGCTATTTTCGCGTATTTGATGACTCCAGAGCCTAGCGTACTCGCCCGCACGCGCGAGCAGCTCGGTGTGAGTGCCTCGCTCCACAATCCTCCCGCGGTCTAATACCAGGATCTGATCCGCATCCACGATGGTCGAGAGCCGATGGGCAATGATCAGTGTCGTGCGGTCAGCCCTCGCCTTGCCCAGAGTCGCTTGAATGACCGCCTCAGTAGGCCCATCCAAAGCGCTGGTGGCTTCATCCAGAATCAACACTCGCGGATGAACCAACAGAGCACGGGCGAGTCCGACCCGTTGTCGTTCGCCGCCGGACAGTTTGAGCCCCCGTTCCCCCACTACAGTCGACATCCCCAGTGGCAGGCTCCTAATGAAGACACCGAGCCCCGCTGCCTCGGCAGCCGCCCAGACTTCACTCGGATGTCCTTCCGGACTGCCGAACGCGATGTTGGCAAGGAGAGTATCGTTGAAGAGCGTCACATCCTGTGGCACCACAGCAACCTCGTGATGTACCGAAGCCTGTCGAACGCGACGCAGGTCAATGCCATCGATCCTGACGTAGCCACTCTGTGGCTCTATGAGGCGGGTGAGGAGCCGCACGAGAGTCGTCTTGCCCGCACCGGAAGGGCCGACCATGGCAAACGTTGACCCCGGAGGTATTTCAAAGCTGATATCCTTCAGACTCCCCTCCGAGCGCACATCGTATTGAAAGCTGACTTGCTCAAACATAACGGTGGCCCCTCGTCGCTGCGCCGGCGGGAGATCTCCCGCGCAGGGGCTGTCGCGGATGAGAGATTGCGCGGCTTTGAGCTCAACGAGTTGCTCCATGTCAGTAAACGCCTGCAGAATGTCCCGATAACCGGTGCCCAGAACCTCCAGTGGGGCAAATAGGCCCCGTAGCAGGAAGACCGCCGTAAAAACATCCCCGATCCGTAACCGTCCGTCCGTGACAGCGACACCGGCCATGATCACGACAGCGGCCATGCACAGCCGGACGATCCCATGTTCAACCACTCTCAATAAAACAAGGGAGTCATTTGCCTTCAAACTTGCATCCACGTACTTACGCATGGCCAGGCGATACGCCTCTACGACTCGCTCTTCCGCACCGAACGTTTTGACTGTCTCGTAGCCCATCAGTGCATCCGCCAGGAGTCCTCCTGCGGAAGTATCTGCCTCGTTCAACTCGCGCCTTTGGGAGAGTCGCAGCCGGTTGAGGTGAAAGGTGAGTATCAGGAACAGCCCGACGCCTGCCAGGGCGGTCAGAGCAAGACGCCAGTCCAGCCTGACGAACATCACCCCCAGGGCCAGCGTCAGTTCGATGACCGTAGGCCCAATCCCAAACACCACGCCGCGGATCAGGACGTCGATCGAGCGTACCCCCCGGTCAATGATGCGTGTCAGGGAACCGCTCTGCTTTGATTGATGGAAATCGATGGACAGTGTCAGGATGTGCCGGAATGCCTCGACCGCCGCCTGCGACATGGTCGACTCCGAGACCCGCATGAAAATCAGAAGCCGAAGGTCCGGAGTCAAGGACGAGAACGCGGCCAGAGAAAAGGAAATCACGGTCCCGAGGAAGAAACCGGGGCTCAAGGCGGCCGGGTGACCGCTGGATACGAGCAGGTTGATAGCGTCCCCCAGGACGACAGGCGCCCAGACGGTTGCCAGTGGGCCGAGTACGATGAGCGCAATCGCGCCTGCCAGGCGCAAACGCAATTGATGTGCGCTGGATCGCAAGACCAAGCGCACAAGCTCCCTCATCGAGGCCCAAACACCGAGCTTCATTCGCCTTGACTCATCGTCGGTACTCCCTCCATGGGCTTGCAGCGGGTATGGGGTAACGCGCCAGAGGATTCACCGCCAGTCAGGTAATCGGGCAATCCTCGCCAGCGAGCTGCGCCCACCGCTCCCGAAAAACGTGCCATTCCGCGGCCTCCGGGCGAGTGAACTCAAATTCCATCGACTGCGGTGGCCTCACTGCGCCCGGTATGATGGTCGCCAGGCGCCAGCGCTGGCCCGGTATGACCACGATCAGGACATGGAACGGACTGTCCGTCGGCCGGCGCATCAAGTTGAGAAGATACTGCAGTTGCGGACTGTGGCGACCGTAGGGGTTGGCCTTGAACTCTTCGGCTAGGTCGGTCCTGGATTTGTCGAACGGATACATGAGGCATCGTGTGTGTCAACACCAGGAGCTGTATCGCAGTGGCTGATCGAGCGGGCAAAGTGTCAATACGCCAGCGTTCGAATCCCCGGAATAGACCTCGCGCTCACCCCGTTTACGATGGTTCGGTTGACCATAGGGTGATCGTCGTCGGTAACTCCCGTGTCCGAATCGGGATGAAAGGCAATGACATCCATTTCACACCACGTCGTGTTAAAGCTGTGCACCGTGTTCGTCCTGATCACGAATGCGTTTCCGGGACTGAGCGGAACCGGTGATTCCAACTCGGGAACTACGCACTCGCCCTCTCCCCGGTACACGATGCCCGTTCTGACAGACGGGTGTGTATGCGGTGTCTGGGTAATGCTCTTCGGAAAGTGCAGATGATTGAAGCAAGGATCGCCCTTGCGTACCGGAGGCACGAGCAACGAGTCGGTACATCCGTCGATATATCTAAGGCGACCCTTCGCCTCGATTTCGCCACCGAAAAGATTCAGGCCGAGATACCCATAAGCCGAGGTCACCAGGCCCTTGCCGGTGTCGGCAGTGATTCGGGCCGCTCCCTTCACCGAAAAGAAATCACCCGCCTGAAGCAGGCGTCGCCTGCCCGGATAGGTGACCTCGATCTGCCCGGTCACTACCACTCCAAAATGGGTATGCTCGAAGGGCAGTTCCAGGATGTTGTTTGGAGTGAAGCCGAAGAGCAGCGTCCTGAATTGACCGTCATCGTCGGAGTACAGCAGGCCATTGGACAGCGGAAATGTCACAAACCCTGTGGATGTAGATTCCATTCGTTCCGACCTCCTGCTGGTTGGCTCTGTGTCAGATCGGCGGCTGTCGGCTGGTATCGAAACGGCGCTATCGATTACCTTTCCGGCAATGACCCGTTATGCGCGCAATGAGACCCTGTGCGCAAGCCATGCGGGCATGTTGAGTCAACCAACAGGCAACGGCGCCGAAGCTTTCAGGTAAGCAACTCGAAGGCAAGTCCCGGCCACGCCGTACAGCCGGACTTCAGGAGCCCGGCATTTTCTCGGGCGATTGCCCGAAACGTACGCAGAGCAACAAGGTCGTCGATGCCGGACACGTCCCGCCCCAGGTGTTCGCGGAGCAACTCCGACAATAGAGCACCGGCCGTGTATCGATCCCAGAACGCGACATTCAGCTCTGAGTTGCCGAAGAGGGAATGCCGATGCAGGTTACAAGAACCGACTGTGCCCCATTCGCCATCAATGATCATGAGCTTGGAGTGAACCCAGACGGGCTTACGTTGCCCGTCATGCCCGAGTCCCGCGATGCCGGCGAGCGTAAACGTCTCGAATGCACCCAGGGCGGTCAGGCATTCCGGATGCTCGGCTGCGGCCGGCATGACGGCCACGATCTCGACACCCCTGCAAAGGGCCTGGCGAAGGCAATCGATGATTTCTGGCACATCGATATGTTGGTGCTCGAGGTAGATCGTGCGGCAAGCGGCTCTGATGGCCGCACAATGCTGGTCAAAATTCGATTGCTCGCCGGCATCTATGTTGAAGGGCGCACCTCCCGGCGTTGCCCGCCCATCGCGGTAGCGGCCGCGATGAATGGTCCTTTGAATCCGTACTACAACGTCACCGCGCCTGCTAGGTACTGTCCTGGGGAAAGGCAAGTCGATGTCACTACCTGATCCCCACCGGCCGTCGAATGAATGACGTTCACTGGCCTCGTTCCAGCGCTGGACGAAGTTATGGTGTACATCGACTGCTGCAGGCCCCGCCAGCTCGAAGTAGAGATCATGATTCTGGTTTTCGCCTCGATGACCGGGTGCCACCATGGAATGGGGGTTGAGGTTGATGCCGCCCAGGAAGCAAGTCTCCGTATCGGTACCGGCATCGATGAACCAGCTCTTCTGATGCTGACAGAAGCCGGGCTCTGCGCGATCCCAGCGAATGCGAATAGCAGAATGACTCTCCATGAGCTGCGCGAACTGCTCGGCGGATCCCCAGAAGGCGTTCGCTTTCAGATTGTCGGTCTCAGGATCCGGCCTCCAGAAGATCACGCGCACGTCCAAGCCACGCGCCGCAGCCCGATTCAAGATATCCAACGCTGACCCCCGGCAGTCCGGCATCTGAAAGTTTGCCCACATGAACGCCACCGTCACCCAGACGCTCTGACTCGCGGAATCAATGGCCTCACAGACGCGACGGAAGGCAGGTTCACCATCGACCCATGGCCGCAAAGCGTTTCCAGGACGCGTGGGATAAGAACAGGCTCTAACAACAGGAATTGCGGGGTGCCAGCCGTCCAGACCATTGCCCATTGAAGGCCCTTTCAATCGTTGCATTGCACGCTGAATGTCAGCGACGGATGCCGACTAGCCGGACATGATCGCGCCCCTGCGAGTCGGCGTCATCCAGCTTGGCAATGCGCCGCATGAAGTCCGCCTCCTCAATCTGGAATCCCGCGCGCCGGCAGCAATCGGAGAGGATATCCGGATCCATGAGATTGATGAAGGATGGGTCCACGCGCCGAGATCCTCTGGGCATGTAGGGGGCGTAGTCCGCTATAAATCCGGGCCATCGGTCACCGCGTTCCTTGCGTTGCAGGTACTCCGGAACGCATTGCCTGAGCACCCCCGCGTACGGCGTATCCGCGACGAGGAACAGTTTCCCGCCGGGAAGGAGCCATCGAAACATTTTGGCGAGCGTGATATCGACGGCTGCGCCATCGAGAAAATGAAAGACGCGGCTGCTCAAGATCGCACCAAAACGCTGCTCTTCGAAGTCGATCTCCGGCGCCTTGCCGCACTGCAAGATCAGATTGGCGCGGATTGCCGGTCTGACGCGAGTTTCCAGAGCTGTCAGGTGTCGCGAATCCATGTCACAGGCACACACGCGTGCACCCGCCTCCAAAGCCGGGATGGTTGCAACTCCGAAGGCGCAACCCAAATCGAGCACTTCGGCAGGACATTGTGCGGCGAATGCAATGAACTCTTCGGAAAGCGGGTCCGGTGCACCGGTGGTAAATCCTCGATTGTTCAGCGTACGGATCCGGCCGTCCCTCAGCGGCCGGGGCACAGCGGTCGTCGGTGCAGACATAGCGCTCCTTAGTAGATTGTAAATTCGTTGTGCCAACGATTTAGGCTAAAAACCAGGCCCCACCGCAGTGAAAATCAAGTGGCTGTCGAGCCGCGCCAGGTAGCGCTTATCATCGGGAATCAACGCCGCCCTCGTGTCGTAGACCTCTCCGCTGACATAACTAATGTTGGTTCGTGCGCGGTCGATGATTGCGAGCCAGTTCTGCCTCGCCAACTCATCTGGCAATGATGAGCAGAAGCTTTCACCAGAAGGCTCATATGCGTCACTGAGTACGCCCTTCGGCGCATGCAACTCGGCCTTCCCGAGTGCTGCGAGGGCATCGCAGGTGCGATCCTGCCCTGATGCCGCTTCGCGCAGAAGCTCCATGAACGCGCATCTGGAAAACAGAACGGCCAGTTCTCTCAGAAAATCGGCTGGATCATCGGATGCGTGAATATAGCTCAGGATGTTCGCGATCGCAGGCCCTGCGAGTGAGCGCAAATGAAGGGCTCTGCGTCGGCTCACCAACATCGGGCCTTTCAGATACGTCACGTGTCCCGCCGCTGGCGTCGATCTGCGCAGTGAGCTGTCCTTGAGAAGGATGTAGATCGAGGGCCCAGCAGCCACTAGCCGCTGCAGTAGTATGAGGTGTCCCCTGGTCATGACATTGGCCTGATATCGCCACAGAAGGCGTCCCTGCTCGGATGTGAGGCGTATGTGCCGGACGCCCACCGGAATCAATCCGTGAGCGCGCAACATTGGAAAAATGGAGCGCGACCTCCGGGCGAGGATTGCCTCGGGGCGTAACAGCAATGAAGTGTGATTCCACAAGAACGATATCAGACTGCGCTCATCAGGCCATGCTGCACGCAACGCGCTGATGGCATCCGTAAAATGCGGGTCCCGTTGATAGACCCACTCTTTGATGGGGTTCAGCGTCAGCACGTTTTCAATCATAGGAATGCGTTGAGTACTGGGCGATGGCTCTCCCAGTGTCGCGCCTCGCAACTGGGAAACTCTTGCGTGATGCTCTTCTGCTTTATCATCACGAGTCCCCCGGCAATCACCATGTCATCGATATCATCAACCTGAATGCCCTTTGCGAGGAGGCTATGCCGCAACCGCAACCAGGACGCATAGCCCGTCTCCCGAAGCTGGTTCGTCACCGCGAAGAGGTCTTCACGTTCCGTGTTGGACAATCCCTCAACCGCAACAACTTGACCCAGCACTCTGCCGACCGCTCGTGAAAAATCGAGATCGGAGTGCCGACCCCTAGCTGTCAGTCTCTTATAAAGACCTTCCGCATCCGGACTCGAGCCTGAAATCACCTCTAAAATGAGGTCACGGCGTTGTGTCACATCGAAGAGCAGCCCGAGTTCGCGGATCAGGTCGGATGGCTCGTCCGCAGTGTGCACAAAATTGAAAAATGCACTTTGCGGATCGCCCATAGCGAATCTGAGACTTCCGGTGTGCCGCCGGGCAAGCTCCACTTGTCCCTTCAATTCGGTGACTCGCAGCGAACAGGGAAGGCATCCGCCCTCTCCCCTCGACTCTACGATCAGGTACAGCGACGGGGATATCGTCTGTAGACGTTTCAGAAGATCGACCCGCTCTCGTGACAATCTACCCAGCGAGTAGTGCCAGAATTGCTCAACCCGTCTCTCCGAGAAGGCCACCTCACGGACCGCACGAATCTCATACCCGTGGTCTTGCAGGAAGCGAATACCCCGCACCCCGTTTCCGCGCAGCACGGTGTCAGCCTTAAACAATACAGAGCCGAGCGCCCATAAGCGCTCCAATGGCAAGATCTCCTGCCGATGCAGCTGCGTGAGGATCGCCCAGCCCCGTAGGAAGCAGTCATCTGCTGCATAGCAGTCGAGCTTTTGCGGAAAGCACGACAGCCAATCGGGCAACCGTTCGCCGTGGCTCATCGGGGTCCGAGCTCCGTAAAAACGAGATGGCCATCGAGCGGGAGCGAGGATTCCTTGTCATCGGGTACCGTTGCCGTACGTCCGTCATATGCGTTTCCAGTAACAAACACTTTGCAAGCCTTGCTCACTTCGACGATATGCTGCCAGCGCCATCGAGCCTCTACTTCGGAAAGCGGCAGGCCTTGCGTGTTCAGGATACGCTCCCATGCGCGGGCATCAGGCAGAGTCGAGTCCGTCAGCAGGACCGCGTTGGAATGTTCGAGCAGTTGCCTGGGCGAGCAGACCTGCAGGCGCCGTACAAGTGACCGGACGTCCTCGGTGCGATCCAAAGCCTGTCCCGCTTCCTTCAACAACTTTAGCCACCGGCGACTTGGAAACAGCAATGCAATCTCACGCATCAGATCGGCCGGATCATCAGCGACATGTACATAGGACAGTATGTTCGCGACTTTGGGGCCAGCCAGGGTTCGCAAGTGCCCCTTACGTCGGTTCATCACGATCGCCGTCCCCTTCAGATAGGTCAGATGAACAGTGGCGGGGGCTGACACACGCCGTGTGATGTCGTGGAACAAGATGTACAGGCTGTGTCCGGAGGTCATGAGAAGATCGAGCAACTGCAATCGTTCTTGGGTGGACACACTGGCCTGATAACGCCAGAGCTGCCGCGTTTGAGCGAGCGAAAGCCGCACAGCAGCCACTGCGACCGGAACGAATCCCAGATCGCGTAATGCGGGGAGAATGTTCGCCGCCTGTCCCCCTGCGATGGCGTCCGGGCGCAGGAGCAGCGACGCCGTGTTCCACAGCATGTAATAAAGCGTCTGCGCCGAGGCCCAACAGTGCCGAGCATCTTCGAGCGCAGAGGAGTAATGCATGTCTCGCGCGAACACACGCGTCTTGATCCCATTCGGCGTGAGACACGTTGCGAGAGTGTCACCTGTCAAGGTGAGCCTCCGATACATGAGACAGCGCGCGCTGCGCTATGGACGACCCACTGTCCTGGCCCACGGTTGTGTTGGCCCACGGTCACCACCACTCACCTTCGCCCATGACCTTGGACCAGACCGGCTGCAGACCAGGGACTTCCAGGCGCTCCGTGTCGAAAAGTTGCTCAGCGAACGGCCTGTCGTAGCGCACCCTGCGTTCTCCATCAGCGATTTCGCAGAGGTAATCGAGATTGTCAAGGTGGCCGCACAGATCAAACCAGGGCTCGAGCCTCGGATCCCCGTAAACTCTGTCGGTATAGTGCAACGCGTAATAAAACGCCTTCTGTAATCCAGCCTCCTTGAGACGCGGCCGAAGCACCGCAGCGATTCGCACCGGATCGAGCTGTGCGAGCTTTGACCGGAAATCGCAGAACTTCCAGAGATTCCAGTTATCGCCGGCAAAGCCCATCGTTGCCGAAGTCCCATCGCGAAAGATGTGGACACAGAGACTAATGATGGTGTCCGCGACGTCGGGGACATAGACGTGCGAGCTAGCAGACTTCGGCACTCTGCGAGAAATGACAGCCTCGCTCGGATAGCTGTGAGGGTCTCCCGGATCGAAGAAGTCGAACCCCACCGCAAAGCGCAGAAATGGGCACTCTGGATCGCGCAGATCCAGCGTGAATTTAGGCATCAGATGCGCATTCAGACTCCAGAACAGGCGCTTTTCGCGGCTCAGAGGCTGGATAGTTGAGGTGACCGGGTCGATGACCCCCTGTTTGAAGCCAAGTTGCAATAGCACCTCGCGGATCGCCTTCCGGTCCTGCTTTCGCGCCAGGGTGTCGATGTCACCGAGCATGCGGGTTTGCGGATCATAGAGATCTCCAATCAATGCCCCGCCCTTAATGCAGACCGCCTCTATGCCGGTTGTCTCGAACGCCTGAAACACATCTTCCAGTCGCTTGAGCCACTTGTCGTTCCGCTTTGTGCTGGCGCGGCTCAATTGGTCACAATACGCAATCCAGTTTTTCGGCATTCCCGACTTGCTCGCGCCGCGCACGAGATTCAGCCGTTTCAACGCTCCCCATTGCATGCTGATGGTGCGGTGATGCATGGCCTGCATGATGATCCATGGCCAGTTCAATCGCGCCGAGAACAACCTTTCGATGTCCTCGCGCAGCACTTCCACGTCGAGCATCGAAAACGCAATGACTATCCGCTGCTCCGGCGTCGCGGACATGAGGAGACTGTCATTCGCGAACTTCGTCTGTGCCATTGATTGGTCGTCTGATGATTGATGGCTCAATCCGCGCCGAGACTGTCTTTTCGGCACGCAATCAGGTTTCCCACGATGTACCGGCCGCACCACATCGGCTCCCGGGCGACCATTGAAAAACCCGCACCCCTCGCCCATGCATACCACTGATCCAGATCCACGAAGCCGCCCCGGTCCCACCAGCCATCCAAAAAACCGAACAGGGGAGACAGACACCATTCACGCCCCGGCTGAACTTCAGGTGCCCCTTCACTGAAGACGAGTTGCCCACCGGGCGCCAGCATGCGAAAGATATTCTTCAGCGTCCGGGGCTTGCTCCGCGCACAATGCAATACATTGGACGCGAAGACGAGATTGAGGTCTCGGCCAGGAATGGCGTCGGAGTCGATATCAAACTCAACGAGGACGCCACCTCGGTTGTACATCCGAAGGATGACCCTGTTGAGGTCGGTCTTGATGTACATGGTGTCGGGGTCGATACGTACGAATTTGCTGGCATGTCCAACTCCAGCGCCCAGCTCCAGGATCTTCCCCTTCGCCAGTCCGTGCTCGTTGATATATTCAGCGAGCGTGTATCCGTAGTCTCCCATCGGCCATTCGCACATCATGCGATTCCAGAGACCCGGCGTCGCGCTGATGCACTCCATGCCACTGAGTGTGCCCAGAAGCAGACGATCGGACTGTTTGATCAGGCGGACCAGCGCTACCACGACCGCGCTTCCCTCGAGAGCGGTTGAGCGGGGCACTCGACCGAGGAAGCCGCCGCGCAACGCAATCATGCGCTCGCCTATATAGCGGTACTGGGCGCTCGAGTGGTTGAGGTAATTTTCCACATTCAGCGCGGACAACGCGTTTACCGTCACATCCTCAAGCTCGTCGTACCGGCGCTCGCCATCGTGGCGCACCTCCTCGGCTTCGCTTGTCTGGCTCACATTTTCCATGAACGGTCTTCGCCGGGAAGTCAGGTAAGAGTCAATGGGAAGCGTCACGCGTATGACGCGTAGTAGGCTTTGAGCTTCGATCGAACCCAGGGGTTGTTCTCGGAAAACGCCAGAATCTCCGCCGGGGGAGTAAACCTCTCGTGAAACTCAGCGGCTAACATCGTGTACTTGCGCGTCAGATCCCTGCGCAGCCGATTCGACAGGACCGCTGGCATCTGCCAATCGGCCTCAAATCCCGTCGCCAACGTGTGATTCACTGTTTGTGACACAATTCGCTCCCGGGTACTCGCTTGAATGGGGGGGCGAATGGGGTTGAACATCGCCGGTAGCTCGACATTGTCGCCTTCCGAGATCGCCCTCGCCATGCATCCGGCCAGGAGTGGCGACTGGTGGAAGCCGTCGCGATAGGTTCCAGTCAACATCCATGCCCGCGTGCCCGGCAATGCACCGATCAACGGAAAACCGTCCACGGGAATCGGGCGATTGCCCACCTGCACGGCCGCAATCTGGCCGGTTGATAAATTCGTGTGCAACTGCTTCATGGCACAGCCCAGCAGGAAGTGCAGATCATTGACGTTCGCCAGGGACTGGGGAGTGTTCGACAGCCAGTTGGTGGCGCCGATGTAGAGTGCATCGGGCCGCGGAACCACATGTAGGCCACAGGAGAACGATCTGTTCGGAGTTCTGATAACGCAGTCCGGCTGACGGGTTCTCGAATTCCGTACGAGCACCGACACGCCACAGCCGCTAATCATGGGAGGCACCCGTGCGGCCAATTCCGGTAGCGCTTCACTCAGGAGCGCGTAACTGCTGACGCCAGCAGCGAGTACGATATTGTCTGCCGAAAGCAAACTGCCATCGCCCAGGGTCGCCGAGCATGCGACGCCCTTATGGGACAGATCAAGTTTCCGCACGATCCCTTCAATTAACCGACCTCCATAACGCATGAAGGCTATCTCCAATGCTGAAATGTAGTCAGGCGTGACTACCGAGTGCTCATCAGGTAGGTGAAGCGCTCTAAACGATCTGCTGCTCTCCTGCGGGGAAATCCACCCGATCTCGTGCTCCTCCAGCATCGTGTATGGTTTTCCGAGCTCCTTCAGAGTTTTCTCCATCAACCAGAAATTGGCGGAATCGATGGCCTGTGTGCCTATCCCGTTCAAAATTACCGTGGTGCCGGTCTTTCGCCGGAGTGTTGTAATAGGAACGTCCGCCGCGGCCGCGACTTCCTCGGCCCAGTTATCCCAAAACGTCGTGGCCTGAATATCCAGATCAAATTTGGTGCGGCCGTAGGAACTCGACAGGAGGTCTGTCGTGATCTCGCCAACGCAGCCATTCATCGCGCCGGCCGCTGTGGAAGCGCAATAGTCTCGCCGAGCCGGACCTATCACTCCAACCCGGTGCCGACGTTTGGCCAACTCGAATCCCATGGCCAATCCCAAGGCCCCATTGCCTACCACGAGGGTTGTAAACCCGTCATTCCCACTTTGGCCTGATTTGAAGCGTTCCATCGCTCAAGCTCTGTTGAAGTCGTCTCCGGTCGATCCTCGTTGTATTCACCGCCTGTGATATTCAAAGCCAGCGGACGCGGCCCCTCAATCGGCAGACCAGCTCCTCATTGGCAGCATCGCCTCCTGTGGTGTTGATGCTGCGCCACACAGGCGGGCTGACCCCTCGCTGGGCCAGGATCGCGATTGTCTGCACGACCAGGCAGTGGAGCACGAAAATGTTGGCGAAGGTGGACGCTGCCCCGACTGGCTGCGGCACGCCCGGGATCTCGACGAGCGCATCGCCTATAGGCACTTTCGTATCGATCGCGAGATCCACGAGGTCGTGGAGGTTCTGCTTGCTCGGATGCCGCGCAGGATGATCGGCAGCACAAGCCATTGCATGCTCGTGGGAGCTAAGACCAATGAGGAAGGCGCCGCGCGCTCTTGCTTCCAGAGCAGCATCGATCAATGCCGAGTTCACCCCATACGCGCTCACCAGGAGGATGAGATCACTTTCCACCAACTGCTGACTGTCGATTACGGCTTTCCCGTATCCCGAACAACGTTCCATCGAGATAGAGCGAAGCGCCCCGTTGGACAGTAGTGTGCCCTGGTCGAGGATGGAACTGATGTGCGCGAGCCCCCCAGCCCGGAAAAACACGTCCTGCGAGGCAACGTTCGAATGCCCTCCTGGCCCGTAGACATAGATGAGCCTGTCGGCCTCAATCTGCTGCGCCATCCGTTCGGCCGCTCGTGTCATCACGTCGAGCTCTTCCTTCTGAATACGCAAGAGCATTTCATGGATCCGTGCCAGGTAGATCGCGTTGAACCGTGCCGCATCAACGCCGTCAACCGACAAAAGGATGCTTGCGCTCTCGGACTCCATGCAGGCAATGCTCCACTGGATTGCGCGCTTTCGTCAATGCTCAGCGGGCATTCATTGAAGAGACATCGAACCAAGCCACGTACGCGCCATTTCCCGTTGATTTCCAGAGACTTGGCCGGTTGTAAGTTACAACAAGCAGGCCGAGGACCGGACATCGAGCGAACCGCTGTGGAACTCCTATATCAACGCAATGGGCATTAGCGGCTCCTGAACAAACCTCGTGGCGCAACCGAGCAAGTCACGACCAAAGTTTTCGATCGAGCTTGGTGAATAGACATCCGGCCGATGGCTCACTTTCAGAGACACTTCTGCATTGTTGTAATGGAAGAAAGCAGCCAGTGGGCAAGGATACGGTATTGTCAATCTATAGGGCTCGACTAACAGACGCTTCGATTCCGACACTTCGATCGTCAGGCACTGTGTAAGCGCATCAGAGGGATTCCAGTTGAAACTAATCTCTGTCGCCGACTCAGGATAGAGGTCCCACCCCCAGCCTATATCCAAATGGGCGTACGCAGAGCAGATCTCCTGATGAATACGCTTCAAAAGGCCCGATACGTGATCATCGCCGTCAAGTCTTACCGGTAAACGAAAATCGCACCCCAACCAGCCCACCATATTTCGCGTCTCGGCACGATAACGCGTATGAGCCGCGAACCAGACGAGAAGATCCCGTCGCTTACACCAATGCGACATTGCTATCGCGTAGGCTGTCAATACAACAACGGCAAGATCCGTCCGTTCGCTCCTAGCAACGGCTGCGAGTTTGGCCGTCAATTCGCGTCCAAACTGAAATATTGTCGATCGATAAACGGGATCGCCTTCCAATGGCACACCGTCCTTAGGTAGGTCGATCCGCGCCAGCCCGCTGAGCCGTCCTCTCCAGTATTGTTCGTTGAGGCTGCGCCAGGCAGCACACGTCTGGTGCTGCCAAATCGCGTAGTCACCGAACTGCACTGGAAGTTCAGGTAGGTGGAGAGTTTCGGCCCGCGCCGCCTGCCGATATAGCTGCCACAGCTCATTGTGGAGAATCACATTCGTTGCACGATCCGCGATCAAATGATCGAGCGCCAGCAACAGGATATATTCCTCGCTGGATAGTCTGAATAGGCGAGCGGCAAAGAGCGGTCCAACGGTTGGGTTCAGTTCTTCACGAATAAGCTCTTTGCACAGCCTTTCGAGCTCCTGTTCGCGTCGGATGATTGGAAATCCAGAAAGATCGATTTCGTCGAATGCGCATGATCGGGCCGCGTCAACGAGTTGTTCGGGCATATCTCCGCCGACGCCAATACGAGTACGGAGCGTCTCGTGCCGGGCGACCAGAAAATCAAGGCATTCTTTTAGGAGGCCAATATGCAGTGAGCCGATGATGCGTCGGACGATCCATACCATCCTTTGCGTTCGACCGCCGTGCTCACTGATGTACTTCCAATAGACCAATTGAAGGGCCGAGAGTGGAATGGTGCTGCCACTGGCCCGTGGTCGAAGTGGCACATCCAACAGTGTTGCAGCCGTGTGCGATGGGAGCATTGCAGTGACTTCCGTGTGTTGCGATGAGATTCTCCCTGATGATCAGCCACGGTCGCAATAGATTCTTCAATTTGCGAGAACTGCTTTGGATCTCAGCGGGTCCGGAGATATCTCCCGCGGAGGCCCGCTGCTCCGAACGGCGCATTCCAAAAATGGACCGCCGGCTGATGCTCACCCATCGTACACAAACGTTGGGTCAGTCAGCAGTCCCCTCATGAAAAGAAAGTGGATCCAACTCACCGAATTCCTTAAGCACATGAAATCGTACGACGACAGTACGGTGGAGTGATACGTCGCACCAACTAAGTGAGCGAGAAACAGGGCGAGTCGGGTTGTATGTTGCCCTACAAAAATCCGCATCCTAAATCTACGAAATACGCACAGATTCGAATCCCAGGCGGACACTCAATGCCGGAACGACCGGGTATTCGTGCATGCTGTCCGGGCTACCGGGACCTTGCTAAAGCATGAGCATGTTTCACGAGAGAAGCATGCTCTGTCTGTACCGGATTCAATTGGTCCGCGAAGACCCCGATTTCTCGGGCGAGTTCATCATCCCCAAATGCGCGCATTTTAGCTTCCAAGGCGCGCCAACCTGCCAACACATCGTTCCGAGTCAGATTCAAAACCGCAAAACCAGGGTCCCGAAATTGCAGCTCACCTACAGCATCCCTGAGCGCTTTGGCTTGCGCGTCTCGCACATGGAGGGAGTCATTTCTCTGTGCGGCCCTATAAATGGCTGTCCGCTTGTGCGTACGTGTTTCACCGCGGACCGCCCGTTCCGTCGCGTTGGCTGCGACCCCCAGTTCCCGAAGATTGGCGGCGAACTGGGCTCGCCAACTCCGAAGTGTGACTTTCTTGATGTTCAGACGAATTCCTTGCTCGCTGACCGCTTTCACGACCACATGCAAATGTGGACGCGGTGTGTCGGTGTGAAGCGCGATCGCATATCGGTGCTCAAGAGCCCACTCGTTGAGAGCGAGTCTTCGCACCGCCTCCAATACCTTTGTCGGCGATGTACCCGCTGGCATGGAGAAGATAATGTTGTGTACGAGCCTCGGGGGCTTGCCGCGAACTGATTTCTTGGAATAATGATTGAGGGCTTCGACATCCAGATCCCAGTCTCTCACCAGGTTGGGCGCGAAATCCGCTCCACTTGCCCTCGTATTCATATCCGTTTCTAGTCCGAATTCGCCCTTCTTCTCTATGTATTTCATATGCCGCTGAACACCGGCCAGTGTTCGCGCTCCCCCGGAAACTTTCACCATAACCTCGGGAACGCGACGGACGGTACGGGCAACATAGGCTCGCTGGGTGGGTGTCAGGGGGCCGCGCCCGCGCGCATAGCTCACAATATCGAGCAGGGGTGCCTGCGAACGAAGATTAACGACTCTTTTGTTCATGGCGCGCTTCCCAGCTCAAAGAATTTGCAGTCACGATTGCCTTCGTGTGGTCTCGAAGGCCCGTCAGGATTTTTAAAAGCCCCTGAAGATATGCAACGTCAGGGCCCCTCGCCCCTTCGCCCTGGTGCAAAGCGCGTGCAATCTGATTGAGATTTCGCCCAACCGCTCCGACTTCTGCAATGCTGCGTTTGAGCGCAAGAAGCTCCTCGGTAGGCAGCGGAGTCAGATTTCTCAAGTGTGCGCGCAGCAACAGACCTGCATAAGTGCTTGGGCGGATCTTGCGCGCGATTGCACGCTCTTGCAGGAGTTGGAGATCGTCCGGCCTCAGCCGCACAGATATTTTTTCGGGCGGCTGAGGCATTCCCTGGTTGAGCTCATCGGGAACTGACTCCCCGGCGGTCACGAGCGCGTCATCGATCAGGCGCCGAAGAAGAACGGATTCCGACACCCCGTGTCGCTGAGCCACAACGGAAAAGCGCCTCTTGACCTCTGTTGGCACTCTAGCGGCGATGAGGGAGTCAGCGTTCATTGAGTGTTAGTGTTAAACACTCGACGCCGAAAGGCTATCCTGCAAATCCAAGAAAAACTGCTACAACTGCAAACACGCCCATCCTTCCTCCCTGCCGAGTGCAAGGGGTCGTGAACTGGAGCCGAGGTTTTCCGAACTGGTTCCAGACCAATTGAATTCGATTCGTGAAACTTGGAACCCGCTCGCTGGCAAGGCACTGATTTCCGGACAACAGCATCGCTCCAGCTCGCTGCGTGCACGACCCGGCTGGCTTGCAGGTCGTCTCGAAGTCATCATGAATTCTGTTCCGAGGCTCATATGCAACTTACAGAGAACAGCACTCGTTCCGCTGGAGAGTCCGACATTGCGCCATGCCCGAAGCGCATACAGGATGGGAATGAGTCTTGGACGCGAATAAAGGCAGCAGCTGAGTTCAGCATCGAAGATACATTTGTGGCGAAACGAAAACACCCAACCAAACCTGAGTGGAGCAGAGCCATCAGAGGCCTGATGGCATCCAGCAGGTACTTGAAGACACAGACTGCCCTTGCAAGAAAATCGGGTGTGACACAGTCGACAATCGGCCGCATCCTACGGGCGGAGGTCAATCCTCAGTCCGAGAACCTCGAGCGTTTAGCCATGTCTTTCGGCCTGTCGTACTCGGCTCTTGCGGCCATTGCTGAAGGTGATGAGCCGGGAAGCGGCTCGGCCGAAAATCTCGTGCCGGGTAGAACGCCGCGGCTCGTGCCTCTGCTTTCTCTGGCGCAAGCGGCAAAATCTGCAGAGTCCGTGTTTCCCAACTACGCCCGTGACACCACGGACTGGATTGAGTGTCCCAAAAAGCGGCCCGGTTCGCGGACACTCGCTTTGAGGATGTCCGGCGAATCCATGGAGCCCGACTATCGCCATGGTGACATCGTCTACGTCGATCCTGACGTCGCGCCCATACATGGCAAAGACGTCGTAGTCCGCCTGCCCGAACGTAACGAGGTTACATTCAAGCGACTCGTTGTCGAGGGCGAACTCCGATACCTGAAGGCGCTGAACGAACGGTGGCCGGACAAGTTCATCAACATGCCGACTGATGCCAAAATCGTTGGCGTCATCGTGGGCAAATATGCGGACCGGTAACGCTGACTGCGTGGCACAAGAACCAACACCTAAGGAGGGTCTCGATTCCCGCAACTCCGATTCCTTCCCTTGCGATGTGCCGGGGTTACGGAAGTACCGGGCCGAGTGTCCATGCACTCCGGCCGATGGGACACAGATTCCAGGACAGTCCGGACGCGCAATGCGCCAATCGTGCGGGAGTTCTCCGATGGGAGACGCGCTGCAGTTTCCCATTGAATCGCACGTCAGCCGCTGTTTGGACCGAAATTGGAACTCCGTTGACCATCGACTCTCGTCGGTTGCCGATATTTCGCAACCAGCGTAGCGTGCCGCGACCACTTCTCCGTCATGGTCAGCGCGGACGGACTGCCGTCCTCAGACGGCACAATACAAATTTCGTCCGCCGCAAATGGCAATGTGCGTGTGATCGAGGCTCGCTCTCTGAAACCCTCCGAAGCCCTTGCTATTCATCGCGTTGCACTACGGCAGCTGCTGAACCGTCACGGATTCTGGCATCCACGGGTTTTCGGGTCGGTTTTGACGAAGACCGATACTGAGGAAAGCGATCTCGACCTGCTGGTGGAATCGCGGCCCGGCATGACTCTGTTCATGTTAGTGGGGGTGGAGGAAGAGGCACAGCGCTTGATGGGTGTTCGTGTATCGATACTCACGGCCGAATTCTTGCCGCCGAAATTCCGCGAGGAAGTGCTCCGGCAAGCCGAACCGCTATGACGTATGGAACACTGATCGCCGGGTAGTACGCCGAAGAGGTCTCTCCCGCGCGCACGCAACGAACCAGATACCGAGCTGCACGAGTCACGCGAGGCCACGGGGACACAAACGTCGTGCGTCCCCGTGGCAAACCTGCCTGCGCTTCAGTCATCCGTCTCCTGGCGGAAAGGATCCCGAGCGAGCCATCCGGGATATTCGTCTGAGTCCACCTCGAATCCTGGTCGCCACTCCGGCCAGTTATCGACTCGCTTCGTCATCGACTCCTCGGGAAACCATTCGGCATCGCTCGTGCCGACCCGCCCACGTGGATCCGTTTCCAGAGGCGAATTCCACGGCAGGCAATCCGTATTGCTGTACCAGTGATCCCCCATCCACACTCCGACGTCCTCGTTGCAGATTGTAAACTCCGCCGTGTTCGAGTGGAAAATGAGCAGAGTATTGGTCATTCCGATGAGGCGAGAGATTCTCCGAAAGTAGGAGTTGTGATGAGATCTTTCAGGTCCAGGCGTGGACCCCATGAACTTTTCAACGAAAAGTGCGGTGTCGCTACGGTGAGAAGTAGCAAGGATCGCCATCGATCGAATGATGCCGTTGTGCATGACGAGGGCGTCCGATCGGGGCGCACTGAAGGGATGGCAGTTCCCCAGTGAGATGTCACCATGAGTAGCCATGCGGAAATGAACTCCGTACGGTACTTTTCCTTCTTCGAGATCGCACAAATGACGCCAAGCCTCATCGGACGCGGCGGGTCCGAAGAATTTCTGCACGCCACGCTCAGACATGACGCCGATCCCATCGGGATTGAGTGCCTGCGCACAGTCGAATGTTTCATAGTCGATGAGAGTCCCTGCGGGGCTGTACACAATTAAGCACATGTGACCGCCTCCTCCGCTCGGGCCTTACGCGATCGGTGAGCTTCCTGGAACCCGACAACTTCCTTCTCAGCCAAAAAGCTCACGAGATGCGGATACTGACTGCGGCGCTTCAAGAGCCAGCTGGCAAATGCTCCCCAGCGTTCAATTTCGATCAGGGAGGCGTCCCGGCAAAACAGTACCAGCGCGTGACAGAATTCCAGATTCTTGAAGATGCGCTCGGCCCGAAGGTTGCCCCGGAATATCCGGATTTCCACGGTAGTTAGCCCGACGTTGGCGACGTCGTGTCGGTGTTCCGAGAGCGCGCGGCCATCTGTAAATTTCTTGACGCTCCGGGTACAGAAGACGTTGCTCTCCCGTTGAGCAATGGTCGTGATCTGATCACGCAGCACGGTGCTGTTGAGAAACACGAGCATCTTTCCGATTTGAAGCGGCGAGAGTGCTGCTTTGTTGATGTGGACGTGCATCCCACAGTTGTCAGTGCCGACACCACTTTTGGCGATGGACCGCAATGGATCGAGTACTTTCTGCCAGCCGAAACGCGCCATGTGATCTTCGAGAGACAGCGGAATCGTGACCAGTTCGACGCCGTCATCCAGCGATCCATCTTCCTTGAGGATAAATTTCTTGCCGGTAATACCTCCCAACGCCGCGATGAGATCTGCTTGATCGGCACCGCCGGTTGGTTCCATTTCGAGCTCGACGCCAAACAGGAGTGCACCTTGCTGCACCAAGTCGCGGCCGTATTTGCACCAGCGGAGAACGTCCGTCTCGTATGGATGAAGCGCGCTCTGCGGTATGTTGTCTTCATCCTGATACCAATGCCCCGAATCGGACTGGTACCCATAATTCTCGGCCCACGATTCAGAAACGACCTCATCGCTGTCCCGAAAGGTGATCGAGCTATCATCCAGGATGTAGCACGCCTGGATGTTCGAGTACGTGTAATGCCGGGATTGACACCGATCACAGATCCCTCCTCCCGATTCGGTTCTCTGCCGTTCGGTGCGTGGCGCGTATTCTTCGCAATGGTCACATTGGAAATACTTCTCGAAGCACGCACTGCAAACGAGGTCGGCACTACTCAGCTCGTGACTGTCGTTGATGTCTTCGCTACGGCCGCAGTCCGCACATTCAAACTGTTGCTCGCTCATGGTCGTTCTCCATTTCGGGCGACTTGCCCATGCGCGGCACCCATCAACTGGCGGGCGGGGGTCAATGGGCCCGGAGCGGCTCGTGGAATAAATGGAGGGGTCCCCGCGCTTTGGCGGGGAGGCGGCCGTTTATGCCGCGAAAGGCCGAGCCGGGACGATTGATGCCCGCGCGCCAGGTGATAGGCTGTGAGCGTTGGGCAGGGCAGCCCTTGGACCGTGAGTCAACCTACAGACAGACTCTCAATCGCTGCGGACTGGATCGGCTCGTAGAAGCACATGGATTGCCTCGAACGCAGGCACCGCGGATGGGTTCGGCGTTGAGGATCTCTGCCGTTCGGCTGAGCCAACACAGGGGAGCGCCCGGCACCGCCGAGGCGTCGGGCGCTCCTGAGAACAGACGCCTTGGCTTCAGTCATCCTGTGACGAGTGCAGGACCTCCCGGGTGGCTCTGCCCGGTGCACCGAATCGGAATCCGGTCACCACGAACGAATGGTCGTAGTGATCTTTTCCCTCTTTGTCTGTCCAGGTATTGGACTCTATGCGCGCTTCGAGAATGACCTGATCGCCCTTTCGACAGTTTCTCGCCAAGGCCTCGCCGAGCACACCGAAGGCCGTGAACCAGAGACTCGTAACCACTTCACGTGATTCGCCCTCCTCGTCTCGTCCAATGTAATCATTTCCGACGAGACAGAGCCGCGTTCGAAGAGAAGAACCGCTGGCGACGAGCTCAGGGTTGCGAGCGAGGTTTCCGACGGCAAACACTTTAAAGCTGTTCATGTGAGTCAACTCCTTGTCCCATGAATGTCAAAGGTTGTGGTGAGTCACACGCTCATTTCCGTTTGCGCCAAGGGCGTAGTGCGTGTGAATGAGTGAATCGGCTGAGACATCCCACCGAAAGTCACCCGTTGAGCCATCTCCCTCGTTCCAATTCGGGTGGCGAGATGCCAGAAGAGATCGGAAGACGGCCTGCAACACGGTCGCGTGGACGGTGGGATCCAACGGCTTGATGTGTGTCCCATCGCACCGCAGATATTCCATGTGGACGAACGCGCCTCGACCGTTCGCGCCCTGGTATTCCATTCGGACGTAGCAGACTTTCAACTTTCGAAGGTGAGCGGTCAGGCCGGGTACGCAGACACACATGCAGCCACCTGCGATCGGCAGCGAGGGCTCGACGCGATTACTTTCATCAGCGGGGTGTACGGATTTGTTCATGATGGACTCTCATTTCCGGACGGATTGCCCGTGAGGCGCGCTCATCACGTGGGCAGGCGAGGTCAACTGCGCATGGGCGCAACGTGGAATAAATGGAGGGGACCCACGCTTGCGTGGGGAGGAAGCCGTTTATGCCGCGAAAGTGCGCAGCTGCGCAGTTGACCTCGCCTGCCCACGTGATAGGTTGGTTACGGGCAATCCTGGCTCCGTCATTCCGGGGTATGGCGCTTCGAGGCAGAGCCGCCTGCGGCCGACGGGCGGTACAGGCGGCCCCTGTGTGTTTAGAACAGGTTGCCCGACGCAAAACGAGGCAGAGAATCTGCCGGGCGGATCAGATTCGCTGTGGCCAACGCCTGCGCCAGGCTGGGCGGCACTGAGTTACCACACATGTGGACCTGTTGCGTTCTCGTCAAGGGTACTGGACGGTAATCTCCTGTCAGCTCGTCATCGATCAATGCACGATCGATGATGTAGCTGTCCGGAAACCCTTGGGCACGGAACAACTCCCGAGGGGTCAACAGTCGCAGGCCGATATCTTCGATCAGGTAGGGTTCACCGCGGACCGTCACCAACGCAAACCGATCATGCGTGGTGATGGTGGGGAGCGGTTCTCGTAACGTCCCCTGCTGCTCCGTTCCGTAATAGGCGATGAGGAAGGCACGAACCTGTTCAGCCCGCGATGCGTGCGCCATATTCGAACAGGTAGGGCTCTCGACGTGGGTCAGGACTCGCAACCGCTCCTCATCGTGCGAGCCGTAGTACTTAGTCAGAAAGGCCACCACGAGCGCATGCTTCGAACCACCGGCGACAATCGTACCCAGGGGTTTGTGAAGGCCGGGGACTCGGGGGGCCTGACCCTGCCGTTCACCGTAGGAGGTTTGAATGAGCGTCGCCCCGATGAGACGGCGATCGGATTGAGACGAGGAATGCGGTCCCAGTTCAACGATGTAGGGATCCGAAGTTTCGATCACGTGGCGACGCAATCCGCGCACCACGCGCCGCAGTGTTGCGGGAACTAGGGGGCGCTCTCGCTCAAATATGGACGGGCACGGAATGCTCCAGTCGATGCAATCTCCGGCGGTGCGAAACGGAATCAATCCAGGCCCGTGAGTCGGTTCTGGCCAGACAATGGGCTCATGATCACGACGCGCCACCATGAACAACCGCTCACGCGAGGTGGGTGCACCGTAGTCGCAGGCGCGCAGTAGCCGCCAATCCGCAGCATACCCCGAGTTCTGCAACATTCGCACGAAGCGTCGGAACGTGAATCCCTTGCGCATGGGATCCGGCGAGCCATCCTCATCCAGCGGTCCCCAGTCAGCGAACTCCCGAACGTTCTCCAACATGATGATGCGTGGGGCCACTTGCTTCGCCCAATGCACAGCCAGCCACGCAAGCCCGCGGGTGCGGTGGGTCTTTCGACGATCCCGAAAGGGTTTGCCTCCGCGCGCCCGGGAATGGAACGTACAGTCCGGTGAGAGCCAGAAAAGTCCCACGGGGCGCCCGTTACACACGCGTTTCGGGTCGACGGACCAGACATCCTCACACAGGTGCCGTGTATCGGGATGGTTGATCCGATGCATCCCCAGGGCGCGGCGATTGTGGTTGATGGCAATGTCGACCGACAGGCCGGCGGCCGCGAGTCCGCAACTGGTCCCTCCACCGCCTGCGAACGAATCAACGACGAGTTCCGGGGACGACCGTCCCCGAAGCGGGATGTACGTATTCATGGTAATTCCTCAGAGGGTTTGGCACGCCACGACCAGGCGAGCGCCTGTGTGATCGCGCGTACGAGAAAAGTTGAGAATCAGCGCCGGTCAGGGCGAGGCATCGCCAGTGACCGGAGCCGAGGTTTCGGCTACGACTCAGATGTGAGTCGAGCCGATGGGGATCTGTATGATTCGGGGATCGTCAGTGGGACTTGGGCTCTTCTGCCAGGGCCTGTAGCTGCTCGATGACGCCGGGCTCTACAAAGATGCAAGGAAGTTTGTCATCGCGCGGCACGTTGAAGAGACCATTGAATACATCCCGTTTCAGGTGCGCGACCTTTCCCGTGCGATGCGCCTTGTCTGACTTTACGAGATCGCCTGGGGACGGATTTCCGCTGCGATCCGGGTTACATTCGACCAACGCGATGTACCCATCTTCAAACAATGTCCGATGCTCAGGGCACAAACCCCATCCTGTCACAGTGTGTCTGTCGAGACTGTCACGAAGACGTCTATCAATCAGTATGGCGCCGGTCTCATATCTCATCGTGCAGACCACGCAGACATGCTGCTCCAGGGACACGTGTGATTTCTCTGTCATGTCAATCTCCGAACCAATTCATCGGGCGGATTGCCCGCGCATAGGCCACCGCCGCGGTTCAGGGATGCGAGGCTCGCGCGGCTCTGAGCGCGAAGGCGCCAGCTCTGCGGCGCCGCGGCCTCGGCGTCCCTGAAATGCGGTGGTAGGCTGACGCGCAGGCAATCTGACCCAGTCGGAGCCCTTGTTGACTCGAAGGTGCCGCGCGTCGACGGAGTGACATGGTGCCTATTCGGAATTGCGACTCCGATCGTAGGAGATTTTTCCGGGATCGGTTTCGCCTGCGAACCCCGTGTCGATCCAGGGCCATGCTGACGAGTCCGAGTCAATGAGCGCTTTCTCGAGTTCTGCAAACGCGGACAGGATGTCCCTCACCTGCCCAGAACGTATCTCTGCGTCGAGATGGGGGTAGAGAACCGACGATGCGTGCGTGTAGGAGATTTTGTCAGCGAATCGCTTGAGCGCCGCAGCCTGATTCGCAGTCAGCTTCAATTTCACTGTGATGGAGGGTGTCATGATGAGGATTCTCCTGACGATGTATGAAAACCGGCACCCGAATGGGTGCGGGCGAAGAACTGTTGGGTGTATCCGGCATGCCGGTGGGCGAATTGGTCAGTCGACAAGTCCCAAGTGAGGACGCCGCCGCAATCCGGTCCCGAAGTCCAATCGGGCTGACAGCGTGACATCCAGTACAGGAAGGCTCGGAGCAGGCGGGCCCGAGCGCGATTTGAGATCACAAGCGTTTGCCCCGCCGTGCGGGGAATCGCCTGCAGGGTGATGAGACGAGCTTCCGCCAGCACGCCGTAAATGAACTGAACCCGTGCGAGCGTTCGTGTCGGGAGGATGTGCCGCAGACAGATAAATCGGCTCCGAGGTGAACGAGGAAACCGTCCCTGTCGTCTCGGCCTGCGCGTTGCAACTGTCGGTTTCATGACGCACCCCCTTTGCGTCGTTCCTGCGACTTGCTCGGTGCCGGTGGCGATGGGGAGTTGAGGTCGACCGCCGGCCAGTCTCGAAGGAGTGCCGATCGCACCGCTGCCGACTCTTCGGCGCGTCTTCGGCCAAGGGAAGAACTTCGTGGTGATCCTCCCTCCTCCCGAGGTCGGGTCTTGTACGCGCCCTTCTTGCTGATGCACAGAAACAGCGTCGAGCGACTGATTCCGAGCGACTCAGCGAGACTTGCGGCCGAGGGGTGCCGGGACCGAAAGCGTCGACGGCGAGCCTGCCACTGTGCGATGCACTTGCGTTGCGCGACCGACAACCCCAAGCGGGTCACATCTCCTTGCAAGGCGCGTTGCAACTCGTGCACCGTGAGCTCCATTGCCTTAGCCAGGGACGCCAAGGTGCCCTGACGCTGCCGAAATCGAACCCAACTTCGATGCCAACGCAATACCTTTTGAATCTGGCCTCGACTGAGGCTGCGCGGAAAACCGCCGACGAGCTTGTCCATGAACCCTCTCCGAAGACACAGGCAATGGCCTGCGCCGTCGGGATCGGCATGGCGGTGGATTGCGGAGTGTCGGGTCGTGGAATAAATGGAGGGGACCCCACGCTTGCGTGGGGAGGCGCCGTTTATGCCGCGAAAGCCCGACATGGAGCCATCCACCGCCATGCCAGACTACCCGGCGCCATTGCCCCGTCAGGTGTCCTTCCGAGTTCGGCGCTGATTCGTACCCCGCTTGTTTCGTAGAGTCGGATGGTGAGCATCACCCCACGTGTGGTTGAAGTAGTCGAGCGCCTGCTCCGCGTTGCCGCTACCGGTATAACCATCCTCGCGCGGGCAGCCAAACAAGTTGGTGAGGTTGCACAGGTCGGCAAAGAACGTGGACAGGACGCGTTCCGGCGTAATCCCACGCGCGGCACAGAAGTTCGCGAACTCACGCGGTACTTCGAGCGTTAATGGCATCGTGTCGCGCCGGATGACTTTGCCGGCGCGACCCGGGATGACACCCACTTCCACCGTGAATTGACGCTCTCCAATACACCAGCCCCATCGGCGCTCGAGGGGTTGATCCGACGCCGGCGCTCGACGCAGGCGTTGATCCGGATAGGCGTTGAATGAGAACTCCCGGTTGGGCCGCGGGAGTCGCAAGCGGCCGATCGCTCCAACGCTGAACGAGCTCACATGGGGATAAGTAATGCGATGAATCGTGTCATCGACTTTGAAGACGAGGCCGCCGCGCAGCGAATCCACCTGAATCAACGTGGCATCGTAGAGATAGTCAGCCGCCTCCGATGGAGTGGCCGTCGAATTGGCGGGTTGTTTGCTAGTGTCCATGACGTCACTCACGTGTCGGGGGTTCGCGATAGCGATCTCGACCGGCGGAAGGAAGCGCCGTACGTGCCTTCATTCGCGCGACCGCGCGCGCGATGATCTGTTCTCGATCGGGTGAAGCGGCAAAGAACTCGCGCACACGCGTCACGAACGCTTCCCGGTCGCCAGCGTCGACATAACGCACAGCGGCGAGCCGCTCGGCACCCTCCTGGATCATGTAGAGCGCGAGCGCTTCGGGGCCCTCGACGCCATCCTGACGAGCGTTGCGGCGGTTCTCGTTCACGGCCCGCGCGAAGCGATGTTGTCGGGCGACATGCTGCACGGTCTCCACTTGCCAGGTGTTTTTGTAGCGCATCTCCTGGGAACCCGGCTCAGGGGGGATGCGCCGTCGATCAACGATCTTGGCGGCGACCACCTGGCCGATCTGAACGTGCGAGCGCGACTGCCGGATCGCACGCTCGAGATCGGCCCCCCACCGTTCCACAACACCGCCATCATGAATGGAGGGCGCGCGTCGCGGCGTCCGGCCGTCGATGGGACGCGCATTTTGCTCCTCATGCGCTCGGCGGGATGCGGCGCCCTGCTCCGTCTCCAACATCCGCACCTGGATGAAATAGGACGTCTTGGCCTCCGGATCCTGGCGGTACGGCGCCTTCCCATGCGCGACGAGCACCCCGACGAGCCAACCGTCACTGGAAATTCGGGGTACATAACTCGACTCTTTGGGAGGCTGCTCCATCGGTCACAACGTCCGCTGTTGCACCTGCTCCTGTGAGCGTTGAGTCGGCGCGCGGTGGTAACGGGCTTTCACCAGCGGCGGACTCAGTGGCTCACCCCGCTCGATCTCCTCGGCGATCGCCTCCCGGGTCCGACTGACAAAACGTTCCACATCGGCGGGATGACGATAGTTCTGATGGAGCGCTACCAGGCGGGCTGCATGAAGTTCCGAGTACGTACCCGCCAATTCAGGATGTTGGGCCACGGCACGTTTCGGATCGGTGCCCACATCGCGCACCACGGCTGCGAGCTTCTCGCGCTCCTGCAGGAACTCCGCGGTCTCGACCAACCAGCGATTCAAGTGGGCCTTGACCTCTTGGTGGGTGACGACTTGGCCGTCTTCATCCCGAACCGGTCGGCTGACGGTCACCGGTTTGGCCCCGAGTTGGCGCACGACAACCTCCGCACCTTCTCGTGGCTTGGAGAGGGATTTCTCCAGGGCCCGCTGCAGATCCTTGCCCCAGATGAGTTGCTCGCCGTGTTCGGGCGAATCCAGGATGACGTAGTAGGATTCGTCGTTGCGCGGATCGAACTGATACCGATCGATGCCGTGGTCCACCAAGCGTCCTCGATACACCCGATCGGCGGCCGCCGGCGCGGGGGCCGGATCGCGAGCCGGTGGACGCTCTGCCGGCGAGCTCGTTGTGCCGGCTGATTCGCCGGCGGATGCGCTGACCGGTGAACCGCCCGAACCCGCCTCGGGCGCCGCGGCGCGTTCACGACCGAGACGTCGGGCGAGTTGCTGACGTTCGAGCTCGCTCGCCTCGTAGTTTCGCACGGTGAGTCCGGCAACCTGAGCTTCCTGCCAGGCGCGACGTTGAAATTCCTTCGTCCCTGAGATTTCGATGCTCCAACCCCGATCCTTCGCGATCGCGACCAAGTCTCGAATCACCTCTCGATTCTCCAACTTCGTCGAGAGCCGATGACCTTCATCGCGGAAGGCGACATTCCCGTCAGGGAAGTGATAGTCATCGCCCACCTGTGAGTATCGTCGCGCCACCCGTTCTGGGATCACGCCGCGTGCCATGTCCCGCAGCACGGTTCCCACCGACTCAGCGGTGCGAGGGATCGACTTCGACGGTCCCGTATCCACCGCGGCCCAGATCGTGTTTTGTGTCTGGCGTGATGCGCGCTCGCGTGGATTTCGGCCCACTTCGACGCCGGCGTCCCCGGCGGTTGAACTCGACGGTGTCAATTCATTCTCCGCCTGGGCACCGGGCGGCGGTGACTGAGCGCCTGCTCCCGCGGCGCGTCGAGATGAGTTATTCGGATCCTTCGGAGAGGCCATGATGTACTCCTCAGCGCTAGCGAAGCTCGTCGAAGAAGGCCGCGACATGCGCATCGATTTCGGCTCGCGTCGGACGGTCACTCTTTTGCTCAAACTTCAGATTCAAGAGGCCTTTGCCAAAGTCCTCCAGTTCCATCTGATCGAGTTCATCCAACACGGCGAGCGCCTCTGAGACCGTCGGATTGACTCGTTCGACCGGGGCCGCTTCCATGATCTGTCCTCCTGTCTCCACCGGGCGTCCTGGCGGCGTCGTCACCGCTCGATCGCGAGCGCGTCCTCGCGGTGTTGCCGTCAGCGGCGCGGGTAACAAACGCCTCCGAAAACGTCGATCCGCGTAGTACCGAATTTTCTGACATCTGACTGGGCGTAAATTCTCATAGAAGATCAGCGCGCGGTCGATACCAATTTCCTTGACTTCTTGGGGCAATAGCAACGCGCGCTGCTGATATGACAAGGTCGTCGAGGTATCGCGACCTCGATGCCGACGGCCCGACCAAAAGCTCGGCCGCGATTTCGAGGCGGCTTGGACGGTCGTCATACCGAGCTCGTCGGAGATCTCGCGCGCATCTGGATAGTCCCGTGGCGCGAACACGATGCGGGCGGCCACGGACTTCATCATCGTCTCCGCGTTGTGTTGGCCATAGACCTCGCGCAGTTGAGAAGGTGCTTGGATGACCAGCAGAATGCGCACGTCATAGCCGGGCATGTACGGCATGGCCTCCGAGACGATGGGGATGCGCCCCAGGGCGGTAAATTCATTCAGCAGCAACAGGACCTGATACTTGCAATCCGGTGTGTGCTCCGGCAACTCCTGTGTTTGCAGACCCAACAATTGTTGAAAGAACAAAGACAGGACCGGCCTCAGTCGGTGCAGGTCATCCGGATTGACGCAGACGTAGATCGACATGGGCTTCTTGCGCAGCTCGCGCAAGTCGAAGTCATCGCCCGCGGTCGCTGCATCCAATAGCGGGTTAGCCCACAGATCGAGGCGCGAGGTGAAGGTCTTGCGGACGCTGCTTGCCGTGACAGGCGCCAGATCGATGAGGTCATACAAAGCGCGGACACACTCAGCCGACAGCGGATTGGGCCCTTTTTGACGACTGCGGATAATGCCTCGCCAATGCTCGCCAAATCCTTCCTCATACGTCGCCATTCCCCGTCGGCGGACTTCGCCGAGGGTCTTCGGCACGCCAGGAGTTTCCAACACGTACAACCCCACTCCCAAAAAGAGCGATTTGGCGCTCACGATCCAGAACGGATCGGTGCCCGGGGTTTCGTCATACAGAATTTCGGCGATCCGCTGCAGGTCATTGATTCGGCGTCCCGGTAGTGGGGATACGTACGAAAGACAATTCCATCGCGCGGTATCGCCACTGGCTTCCAGTGGCTCAAACCGATAACAGGCCTGCCCGCACGCACTGCGAAAACCCGCGGTAATGGTCCAGTTTTCGCGTTTGATATCGGTGACGACCAGACTGCCGGGCCAGTTGAGGCCGTTGGGGATGCAGACCCCAACATCCTTGCCGCTTCGGGGAGGGGCCGCCAGAATCGCGCTCTGCTGGCCGCTGAGCATGAGGAACCGTCGGCCGAGCTGCCCGAGAATCAGCCCGTCCTCACCGAGCAACCCGGCCCGCGCGATCTCTGAGCGTGTCGCAAATTTCGCATCGCCGTGCAGCGAGCGCGGTTGGGGCCAAACGAGCGCGCTGGGGATCGCGGACACCAACACGAGGCTGCAAGCCGAACACCACAGCAAATGCCGATGGATGAGCGGCCAATGCCCGAAGTAGATCGCATACTGAACGACCGTCAGCGGTGTGGCGTTCCAGGGGTTCAAATGGAAGGACCACAGGAACAGGAATCCCGCCAGGTAGCTGCCCACGACCACCGCAATGAAAACGGCCGTCAGGGTGATGAGGACTCGATGAGAGGAAGGCGATGAGCTAACTGCGTTGCGCGAGCGCCCGCTTCCGTTGCGGCTCATAGTAAATTTCCTGGATACAGCGCTTGCGGCCCACGATGCCGAATTGCACGACGATGTCGACCAACAGCGTCAGCAGCATTCGGATCTCGGGTCGCGGCAGGTCTCCACCGCTCGCGCTCTGTTTAATCAACAGCGTCAGTTGCTCGAAGGCGAGCTCTGCGCTCGAGGCGTGCACACTCGTGATCGAGCCCGGGTGACCGGAATTTGCATTTCTCAGGTAGTCGAAGGCCTCATCGGAGCGCAGCTCGGCAAGCAGAATGCGGTCCGGCCGCATCCGCAGACAGGACTCGAGCAGTTGCCGTGGCGTCACCCGCGCCTGGCCTTGATCACCTTTGCTGTAGAAAAGGCGCACGTGATTGGGATGTTGATTAAAGACCAGCTCGGGAGTGTCCTCGATCGAAATGAGGCGTTCCTCGGGCGGGATCTCCAAGATGAGCGCCTTGGTGAAGGTCGTTTTGCCGGAGCCCGTGGCGCCACTCACCACGATGTTCTTCTTGGCGCACACGGCGGTACGCAGGAACGTCGGGTAATCGCCGGCGGCCAGAGATTCCAACAGGCACTCTTCGGTCTGATCGAGTGACTCGGATGCGCGTCGCGCGGTCGCAAAGAGGCCGGCCTGGGCCATTTCGGCCATGCTCCACACCCTCGACGCCGGCTTACGGATCGTGAGCGCGACCGTTCCTGCAGGGACCGCGGGCGGGATAACCACTTGGACGCGCTCTCCTGTCGGCAGTGCCGCCGACAGGAGCGGCGACTCCTCCGTGATGCGTTGGCGAGTGGAGTTGGCGATGAGCTTGGCGAGTCGGTAACACCACGGAAAGCTCGCACACGGCAGCACTTCGCGCTGCCAACCGCTTTGGGTCTCGAGGAACACTTCATGGGGTTTGTTGATGCAGATTTCGGTGACGTCGGCGCGCGCGAGGAAGGGTCTGAGCTCGCGTAACGTCAACCCGAGTGAGGAGATGGGTACAGCGGACTCCACGGGGTCCGCCGGCCGGATCGCGACTGAATCGACAAAGGTGTGTGCGGCTCGAAGCCCGAGGGGGGCGTTCATTGCCCACCTTCCGGGCTCAGGGTATAGACGCTTCGGAAATCCACATCGCGAGCAACCAGGACCTGAATCCGATCCCCTTGCGGTTTCTCGATGGTGGGCGGCATGTGGACCGTATCGCGCAAGGCCTCGGTGGCCACCTGGCTCGACGTCGATGGATTGATAATGACGGTGCTACCCGCGGACTTTTCGGTGAGTCCTTGGACCGCCGCATCGATGACCGTGATCAACAGCGCCGTACCAAAGCGTTTCCACCAGTGATAATCGATTTCGCCCGACAGGCCGCTGCGACCGAGCTCATCGGTTCCGGGTGAGGCGAGTGGCACCACCACGCCCGCCGGAGAGCGGGCCTCCGTCCACAACACGAAGAGCCGCGGCTTGCCCTGTTGCACCTGGCCGCGCGTTTCGCCCACGAGCTTAGAGCCGCGCTCAAGCAACACGGTCGACCCGTCGGCGCTGAACGTGTCGGTGGCGGTGATACAGGTCGTCATACCGGGCAAGGCCGAGGACACGGCCGTTTCCAACGTACAATCAATGAAGGCGCCTTTGGCCAACAGCAGGCGCTGGGTGGGCAGAACCCGTGCGCGCACGGCCGGGGTCGCCGTGGGGCGCAACAAGGACTGCAGTGAATTGGGATCGCCCTCCTCGCCTACCTCCCGGCCGGAGGGAATCGACTGTGCGCCTTCTGAGCTCCCCGTCGACATCGCATACTCGGCCGAGCCACTGCCGCCTGAAGGCGAAGTTCGATCGTTCGACCGGCTCGAGAGAACGGGTCCACCCAATCTCCGTTCGAATTCCAACTCCGCCGGGGTCTTTTTGCTAGGAGCTGAGGGGCCTACCGCGCTGGGCGGAACGACGGGCGCATCGGGCAGCACCGGTGTGGGTGGCGCGATCATCCGGTCGAGGGCGGACGCGTTGTCCGAGCCATTCAACTTAGGCGGCACGATCGCGCCCAGAGACGGCAATGCGCTATCGCCTTGTGCCCGGCGCTTGGCGGCCGCTGATGCCAACTGTTGAGCGCGTCCACTGCGATTGACGGCACCGGCGTAGTACCAAATGAGAAGCGCCGCCGCCAACCCGCCGAGCACGGTGACGGTCAGGATCGAACTGACCCTCGATTGAACCGAGCGAATGCGATGCACCGGCGGAATGCCGCGCTCGCCCGGCACGCCGCCGTCGGCCGCACGCTCATCGGTTTCATCGGCGGGGGGATGGCCGTCCGGGCCGGGGACGTGGGTGGGAGGGTCGTCCCGAGGGCCGCCACGGGGGGAACTCATGGTGCGATCTCCCGAGTCTTGCGGTGGACGTGCGGAGAGACCGTGCCGGAGTCGAGGCGCTCCCCCGCGCCGATGAAGCCTTTGTTGGTAATGCAGCCCACCAATCCGCCGCGCCTCAAAATGAGCTGCCGGGCGAGTCGATGAATGACGATGTCGGGTCCGTCGACGCTGAAGTTGAGCAGCGACTCGGCGCCATCGTCATTCTTGACGAAGATGGCGGGGATCTCGGCGCTCGGTCCGAACCGCAGCCGGGTGTGGACACCATCATCGGCCGCGGCGACCGGCTGTAAGGCCGGGGCACCGCAGTACCAATAGTTTCGGTTTTGAAAACGTGCGATGGGATCCGCGGCCAGATCATTCTTCACGATCTCCGCCGGCGACGGGACCACGTTTACCGGATAGTTGAATCTCAGGGAGTAGACCAACTCGTCATTCAACGGATCGGGTCGGCCCGCGAGCACCGCATAGTCGATCACATAGGTGCGACGATTCGTGATGATGGTGAGGTTGGTTCGGACGGCCGGGGCTTTGGGCTTCAGGACCAGATGATTGTCGAACGAACCATAGGTGAGCCCTTCGAGGTCGCCTCCGCCCAGCGTTCGAAAGGTTTCACCTGCCTCGAATTCGAGATCCACGTGATAACCCACCCAGCCGCGCAGGCGAATGACCTGATCCGGTACAAACAACAGGCTCTTGATGCGATGGTCTGCGGAATCGGCGCTCGTCACCGACTGGGCAACGGCGGCGGAGATGGCCAGCAGATTGACGAACACAATGGAGGCGTAAGTGGTGGTGGCGAGTAGGCTCATGGCGTCCCTCATGGATTGCCGGTGGAGGTCGAGATCGTGTCGGCGAGTGATTCGGCTTCGGTATGGAAGTCAGTGACCCGCCAGCCGAGCGGATTCCACTGACGCGACTTGGGATTGTTGGAGGGTGTGACCCAGGCGTACTCGATGGTCGCGATCCAGTGGGTGAGTCGCTCGGCGCCGCCGGGCGAGCGGCGCGCCTTCACATAGCGCACCTGCGCGAGCTCCGAGAGGCCGTTCGATCGGTGAAAAAACGTGACGGCCGTGACCTGCACCCGCACCACCGAGCCATCGCGATTCACATTCAGCGGCGAGTTGGGGTTGGTTTGATTCCACTGGCCATACCAATCCTGGTTACGCTTGGCCGTGTGGTACGCCCCGCACTCTTCGTAGTCGCGTTCCGCCGTGGCGAACGAGAATCCTTCACAGACCGTCACATAGTGAGTCAGGAGATACCGGGCGACGGTCTCCCCGATCTCCGCGTGACCTGCGTACATCGGCACGATGTCTACGATGCCGGTGGAGTTGTCGACCCGGATCACATAGGGCTGCACGCTCTTGAGCGGCATCATGAACGCCAACGCGCTTCCTAAGGCCAGCACACAGACGCCCGCGCCGGCCGCCACGCCCCAGGCGATTCGTTCGCGGCGCACGGTCTGGGCCGCCCGATCGATGTCCCAAGATCGGGCCTCCTCGAAATACGGGGTGAGCTCATCGCTCACGGCTGACGGCCTTCATCCTGCGGCGCCGGCGCAGAGTCGACCGACACCGGCGCGGGACCGTCCGCGAGATTGATGGGACGCAGCGGCCCATCACACACGACCCGCTTGGCGCCGTGGTGTGCACACGCCTCCAAGGCCATAAACAGGGCCAGTACGACCACAACCCAGACTTTCAACATGACTGAAGCTCCTATTCCCGAATGGTGTTGTCGCGACGGACGAGTCGCCGAATCCCCGCTTTTGTCCAGTAGCCTGCTCGGCGTGAGGGTGAGTCCCATCGAGTGGACCCGTCATCGAACAAGCCCCGAGTGAAGTCGCCAATTCGGCGACGATTGTTTGAGCCTATTCCTTGGAAGAAACCACTGACGATGCCGTAGCCCGACAGGGCAAACCCGCTCGCAAGCCCACTGGCCATGGGCAACACCTGCCGCATGACCAACAGCGCAAAAAACGCAGCCGTACAGACCTTGATGGCATGGGCAATGGTGATGTTGCCTTGCTGGGCCTGCGCCTGGGTGGCGGCCTGCGATAGGACATGAAGCATGAGCACCGAGGTGAGGCCGGAGAGGACGGCCACGAAGGCATAATTGGCCAATTGCGCAAACCACGCCTCCACCAGTCGCCGCGTGCTTTGGAATAAAAACAGCGGCACAATGAGAGGGCCGATCGCAAGTAAAACGGCGAGCGCCACACGGGAAAGTGTCAGAAGGAACATGACATACACGGCGACAACCACTGTCAGGAAGTACACAAACACCGCCGCTACGTAGAAGCTCAGATTCAGATTGAGCACGCCCGCCTTGGCGAGCAGCTGTTGGCCAATGTCATTGCCTTGAAAAAGAATCGTGTCGACGATGGTGACGAAGTTGGGTGCACCCAGAAGTTGCCCGGCCAACAGCGCCGGCGCCCGAAAGAAGATCTCGACGATGACCGTGTCATACAGCCACAGATCGAGACTGATGCCGAGGACGATGCCGAGGATGGCAATGCGCTTCAGACCTTCCAAAACCGGTTCCTGAATGCGGCCGCTCAGCTGCAGAAAGCCCCAGATGAGTACGTACAGGATGCCCACCGCCGTAATCGCCGGAGCCAACAGGGCCGCCATCTTGTGGGTGTATTGGAAGATGAAGTCTTCCAAGAGACCCGTGAGCCAGGCGTTGACCTCCTCGAAGAAGCCCATTAATCGAGTCCCAGGGGCGGCAACGCCCGGAGATTGCCGATGTCCTGGATGGCTTGCTCATCCGCCCGCTGTTTCGCGGTCTGGGCTTGAGACTGAGCCGCCTGGTAGAGCACGTGGAGTTTGCTGGTCTCGTTCTGAAGCATCCCCTGCTCCGCCTGAATGCGGGCCTGCAGGTCTTCGATGCCCTTCTCATCCACCGCCGTCGGAATGGCGTTGATGAGCAACTGAATGGAGTTGAAGCGCTCACTGACATTGGCGAGCTCCTGCCGGGCGAGTGCTTCGTTGAGCGCCGTGGCACTGCGTCGTGCTTTGAGCGCCGCGATCTCACCGGGGGAGAATGTTCCGGTGATATCCGGTGTCAGGATGGCGTTGCGCTCGATGGTGGCAGCCACATCGGCGCCCAGCGCGCCCGCACCCGAGAGCAACTGATTCCAGTTGGTGGGGAGATAGTTCCGAATGAGGCCGGCCAGGAGATTCTCCATGCCGCGACCCCCGGTGATGGCCGCATAGGCTTGTTGCGCCTGAGTGAGCGTCGCCTGGGCGACTTGGAGTGCCTGCTCGAGTTGTTGAACTTCCAGAATCAGCTGCGTGATGGCACCGACGTCAATCACCGCGAATTGCGCATGCGAGGGGGCTACGGTCGCCACTTCAGTGAGCAGCACGAGGACAGCGGCAGCGACTTTGGAGCGTCTCATGATGGGCTCCCGGAAGAGGAACCCTGACTGTCATCGGGAACCGCTGTGGGACGCGCAGCCGCCTCATAGAACGGCTCGAGCCATTCAGCTGGGTCTGACCCGAGGGTCTCGATGAGTCGATTCATGAGCTCCACGGTGTGCGAGCGGGCGGAGATCACGGCGAGCTCGCGTGCAAACCCTTTCAGGTCGAGCTGGCACACCACCGAATGCCGGCCCTGTTTGATCAGAAAGCGACGTGAGCCAGGCTCCAGTTGTTCCTTGATCAGTCGAAATTCGCGCTCCGTCAGATTGAAGCCCGTGACGTAGTCCTCGCGCGCCGCTTCCGTGTTGGGGAGATAGATCTTGGTGGGCGTTTGCTCGATGACTGATCGGCTGATGGGGCTCTGCAGAACCTTGTGGGGGGACTGCGTGGACAGGCACATCACGCCATCGAGCTTGCGCCAGGTGGGGAGCGCCTTGTCCGCAAAGTTGGAAAAGGTTTGGTCGGAAAGCAACGCCTGGAACTCGTCGAGGAAACACACGAGGCGCCGTGTACCCAACAACCCGCCGATGAGGTGCATGAGGTAAGCCGTCATCGGCGCACGGGCGACGGGATGTTGCAGCAGGTCTGTGCAATCGAATCCCAGCAAACTGTTGCCGTGAAAGCGCGGGACGATCAGATCTTCCAGATTGTCGAAGGCCCAGGCGTAATCGCCGGCCGTGAGCTCACACCACTTGGACAATCGCGCATAGACGCCATCGGGCGTCGTGGGATCCAGGAACTCGATGAGTCGCGACAATCGGCGCGCCTCCGGCTCCAACGCCAGCGTGCCGTGGAGTGCGATCTCGAGATCCGCTTCCTCCCGAGCCGACAACAGGGCGCCACCCCCGCCCTCCTCGCCCGGGCCGGCCAGCAAGCGCAGCCAGATCTTGAGAAAGTCGAGGTTGGCCGGGGTGGAAGGCAGCTGCAGCGGGTTGCACCCCGTCGGAATGCCGTTGCGCAGCGGGAGATATTCGCCCTCGAGGGCCCGGATCAGAATCTCGAGGCCGCGGTCCTTGTCGATAATCACCTGCGTGCAATTGAACTTGGTGAGCATCGAGATCAGGAAACCCAGGAGGACGGTCTTGCCGCCGCCGGTGGGTCCACAGATGAAGGTATGTCCCACATCGCGTCGCGATCCCCCGTCCGGATCGGACGGGTCGGAGGCGTGCAGGGAGAAGAAAAAAGGCGAGCGCGCCGAGGTGATGAGTAGGGAGAGTGCATCACCCCAGTGATTCCCGCGCGCTCGCCCAACCGGGTAGTTGTGCCAGGAGGCCATGGCGGCGAAGTTCCGACTGGTGATAGGGGACTTGCGCAAGCGGCGGGCAAAGAAGCCCGGCAATTGACCCCAGTAAGCCGCTTCGAGAGCCAGATCCTCGCGGGCGACGGTCATGTTGGTTTCGGACAGAATGCGCCGCGCGATCGCCACACGGTCATTCAGAATTCGTTGCTGCGCAATGACGGCCTCGCGGTCGTAGCGCGGAAAGGGATCGGTGAGGACCTGCAGCGAGAAGTGATGATCGCCCATGACGAATTCATCGCCTGCCAACGCATCGAGCGCTTCTTTGAGCGCCTCCGCCTGCGTGACCGCAAGGTCGCCCGCATTCAGCATCCGGGCGTATTGCCGTTGCAACAACCCCTGTCCGGCGCTCTTGCTCAGGAAGGTGAAGGATTGGGTCAGAACGAACGGAAACGGCGCCGAGAGCAGCTGATGAAACATCCCCGTCACCGTGGGCGAGGGATATTCCTTGATGCCCAACATCGCACCAAGATGCGTTTCCGTTGGCGGCCGGTATTCCACGGTCTCAACTCCAAAGATGGGCCGACTGGTGGCGAGCACTTCGTACAACGGGGCCCGGGGCAGCGGCCTACGCTGCCACTCGCCGTTGATGAGGAAGCTCAGAAATTCCAGCGGCTTGGAGCAGGACTGGCCGCGATGCGAATACAGGCCCAGCGCCTCGATTTCATAGCGCTCGAGGGAGGAACTGAGGGTATGCCGCAGCTTCTCGCACTGATCCAGGGCGCTTTGGATATCGGCCTCGACCGCTGCCCGACTGGTGCGCGACAAGGCGCGGGAGGTCCAATTCGTGACGACCCCGGTTGTCGAGCGATAGACCACCGACAAATACAGCTCATTGAGCATCAGTCGCTCGCCGGCGAGGCGCGTGCGGTATCGGTTATTCAAGGAAGCTGCGAATTCGAGTTCAAACTCACCCGCCGGATAGGTTCGATCGCGGCGGCGAATCACGTGCGTCCACAGGGCCACGTTGGGGCTTGCGATCTGCCGCCAGGCAATCGCCAGACGCTCATGCCAATTGTTGAGCTGCTCATCATCCGCAGACTCAAAGCTGATGCCCGCCAGTCGGAAGACCTGCACGTAGTCACCTGAGCGGGTCCGGATCACGTGCTCCGAGAGCTGGGCGCTGTAGGGAATCTGCTTGGCCGGATCCAACTCCCGCCGCAGCAGTCCGTCCCGTTGGGCAAATACGAGGGTCGGTGCTTTATGCATTTTCACAGACGGGCTCCTACAGGTAGACCGTAGGCTGGCGGCGACGGCGCCCGGTCACAGTCGGCGGATCGAGCGCCAGCGGGCTGTAGGTATTGCCCCGCCAGGCGAGCAGGTTGCCCATCACGCCTGGCATACGGGTCTGCGCCCACAATGAGGCCAACTCGAAGATGCGTGCATCCCGAGCACACGACAGCATGCACAGACCGTGAATAGGCAACGCGGCGAGCAGGATCAGGGGATTCTTGACGATGAGGAACACTTCCATCGTCACCACCATGTTGAACATGATGGCCAGATACGGGACGCCCCATCGTGTCGGGGGACGAGTAGCGGCCACCCACAGGAGGTCCGCGGAGAGCCCTTGGGATTCAGACATGATCGATCCTCCTCTCAAGCGCCAAAGAGGCCGCGGACCCAGGTGACAATCGGCTGTGCGGCGAACACGATCCCGATGCCGACCAGCGCGCCAATCGCCCAACCCCAGGAGATCCGGCCGGCGATGGCCGCGATCCCGAGCCCCATCACGAGCACGACGGCCACCGGAAAGGCCAGTGTCAGGAAGTTGGTGACGAGGTTGTTCGCGCCCGTATCAAACGGCGACTGCGCAAGTGCCAGCTGGGGCAGTACAAAGAGGAAGAAGGAACACAGGAGGCAGCATAAAATTCGCGCAATGAGCACAGAAGGATGTCGAATCATTGGAGGAATCTCCCTGGAAGTGGGTGTCGCAATCCGTCGCGAACCCTTGGCGCCCTATCCGTCGTGCGACGGAATGCGTCGGAGTCGCGATGGCGGCTATACCAACAGCCTGGAGAAAACCTCTAAAGACGCAAAGTCCTCAAAAACTGATACAACAGTGATTGTTCACGGTTAGTTGAGGTTGATGCGACTGTGCCCCACATCCCGCAAGAGAGTCCGACATTGCGCTTCATGCACAGCGAGAGCAGGATGGTCGTCGCACATCGACCCATGAGCATCACTGGAGAACGAGATGGAGACTCGTGAGACATTCGACCGTCGCAACCCGTCGCAAAATGCCGATTTGGAATGGATGTGGATCCCGATTCAGTTCGCCGGCCGCATCCTGCGACGAATGGCATTTGGGGCCCTGAGGCTCCTCGAACCTATCGTATTGCCCTTTCTGTTCTGGCTCGCGATCGGGGGTGTGGCTCTTTGGTTCATCTTCGTCTGGGTTGCGCATGATTCAGGGTTCCCGAGTGCGCGAGTGCTCTCGATGTCATTGGGATGCCTGCTGGCATTCGTGGGATATTGCGGCGCTCTCGAATGGTTGCGGCCGGCAACGCGTTAGCGACGGTAGAAGTAACCTGCTCACGTATCGTCCCGCGAAACTCTGAAGAACTGGAAGCCGAATGCCGAGCTTCTATGGCGCTTCGCCACCAACCTGAGACGGCTGCGTCTTGCGCGGGAATATACTCAGTTGGAGCTGGGACGGCAGACTGACATTGGGAACGCTTACATCAGAAAATGCGAGCGGGAAAGATGAACGTCACTTTGGCCGGGCGGGAGAGTCGCGCGACGAGCCTTTCGCGAAAGGAATTGCTCACGTCAACCAAGCGTAATCTCTCGCACCGGGCGGGATGTCCAGGCACACCAGTGGTTGTTCGGAAGAAAGGAACTACCTACTTTCGCTAGGTCCGTTTCTATGACCGCCGCGCTGGCGTCACAAACTTCCGTAGAAAATTCGAAAAAACTGACCGTATCTGGGTCCAGATGAAACGACCAATTTGGGTTGTATACTGCCTTAGTAGATATAATTTTTCCCTGAACATGCGATTTGATGATAGTGGGGTCCGCGATGATCCGCCTCGCCTCAGCGATCTTGATTTGATCATTGAGTTGGAAGGTGAATTCGTAGATGGCCCCCTTGTCGGCAGTTTGCTCGAACACGAAGAATGCGGGCATGGCCTCTCTCCTGAGGGTATAGAGCGCGCATGCAAACGCTGCTATCGCGAATCATGCATTATCTAGTTGGACGTGTGGCTTTCTTTAACGAGCAGCACGAGCGCGAGTCACTTTAGCGAGATGTTTGCGCCTTCCGAGCAGTGCTAATTTGCGACCGACTGCTGCGGGTCAAGCGTCCATGAACCACAAATAACATGCCATGTACGTTCGGTAACACACGGACGGGAGTCAATACACTCGCATCACAAAAATGCACTGCATCATCGGCAGGTTGGCTTTGCCCCCGGAACTACCTCTCTTCTTACCCGGTGCCGACAGGTCGACCCCGGTGAGGTATAACCCGACCGTTGCGCGCGCGATCAAGAGATCAAAGAGACTCGCAAAAATGTTTTTCCCCACTCGCAATTGAGAGTAGTGTGTCGGCAAAGATTTCTGTCGTGCGAACTCAGCGACGAATTGCAACATCACGCTCGCAGATCGGACGGACCCGGATCGCCAGAACGACTTCGAGCTACGCCTTTGGCGCCTATTCCGCGGTAGGTCGCATCAGACACGTTGGCGTTGCTTTGGGAGTTACGATGATGCGTGATTGTTTGTTACGAGCAGTTGGAATTCTAGCCGGGCTGTTTGTAGCGGCATCAGGCTCCCGGGCGGATGCTCCGAACGGGCTAGCCGGAACGTTCGGTGAAGGTCGGGAAACCACGCCGGTCGTTGGGTCGACTGGTGCGATGACCTACAGGATCGCATTCCAATTGCCGGCAAACCGCGGAAGCGCGCAACCGACGCTCAGCCTCCAGTATGAGTCTGGCGCGCGCACGGGTGAAGCTGGGATCGGCTGGTCGCTGAACTTGCCTTCCATCGAACGCACCGCGCTTTCGGGCTGGCCACGCTATCTCGACGATGGAGTGCCCGCACACGAGGATCGTTTCACATACAACGGCCGCCCACTTACATTCATTTGTGTCGTCGGTGGCACTCCTGCTTGCCCCGCAAACGAACATGTTGGAGACATGCCGACCTGGGCGCACGGCATGCGTCATTACCGGCTACAGATCGAAGATTCGTTCGAGCGATTCTTCTGGAGCCCGCTTCAAAGCCGATGGATAGTGCAGCAGCGCGGCGGAAATATCCTGGAATTCGGACTCGCTCTGACCCGGCCGGACCTCCAACTCGCGTCAGCCTATGAAATCGATGCTTCGTCCGGGAAGACACAGCGGTGGTACTTGGCGGTCCAGCGCGATCCGCACGCCGATCGAAACATGGTCTTCTATCGCTGGGCGTCCGACGGTCACGGCGCACGTAAATACCTTCGGGAGATCTATTACGCTCCACCGCCCGAAAAAGCGGGTTCGGCACCCGCGAGTGCCTTCGCATTTCACGTCGACTTGCGCTGGGAGGAGCCGCCCTACCGACAGAAGGATTCGACGTTCGCTGACAAGCGGCCGCACACGCGGCGGTTGACGCGAGTAGCAGCATCGGCAAGCCCTTGGGCGGGCGGCACGGATCGCGAACTGGTTCGTGCCTACGACCTCACGTACTACCCCGAACGCGGCGAGCCGACAGTTTCCGGTGAGGCGCCACTTTGGGGACGCTCATCGCTAAAGTCAGTTCAAATGGAAGGCAGATGCAGTGCACCGGTTCTCGAATCCGCCGGGGCATTGCCATTCCCAACCGGATGCCCCAAGTCGCCCGCGGTTACATTCGAGTATGCGGCGGCAACCCTCGCGTTCGGAGTCGCTACCTACGTGCCACTCGGCGCACCGGGAGGTAGCGATGTCTTGACCTATCCGACCAGCACCGCCGTCATTGACATCGATAGAGACGGTCTGCCGGAGGTGTTACAGGCTTGGCCGACGAACTTCCGACGCAAGGGGTTCCAAACCGAATACAACGAATGTAAGAACGGCGAATTTCTCGTCGACGCCGGGGCCGATCCGCAGCAATTGGACCCACAGTTAGTCTGCAAGCCCGACGGCGAATTTACCAGTGTGTTCGACATTCGTTCGGCGCGCATCCACAAGGCCTGGGGTAACGAGGGCAACACGGCCGGCGCCCTAAAAATGACTCCAATGTGTCTCGATGCCGGCGGCTCCGAACCCCGCTCGCCCACCTTCTACCAAGTCACCGGCCCCAAAGGCTTCGGTTCGCGCGAACCGTCTCTGTTTACGCAATACGGCGCTGAGGCTGTATCCGAATGGGGAAACGGCGCAATGCTCTGGAGCTTGGCAGGGTATCACGCCTTCGGCTTCGCACCAGCACGCCTGCAGACTCCGGGTGCGCCGCCCGCACCCGATGACTACGACGAGGCAACGTACCGCAAGTTCTGCCCCGAGAGTGCGGCTGATCCGACGCGGCGAGCGCTGCGGTGGCTGAAGACCGGCGAGGATGGCTGGTCGAAGGACGCCCAAAACAAGGATCTGCCGGAATACCGCCACTTCAATATCGTCGACATCGACGGCGATGGCTTTGATGACTTACTTACGGAGACTACAACGCCCGCGGTCGACGGCGCGTTCGAAAGGGCCGCGATCCGCTTCACCCGGAGGATCTCCAACCTCGAATCAATCGATGGAAAATTCGGCCCGGCACTTCTGCCGTTCATTACTTTGGGCGGAGACGCCGTAACAATTACCCCCACCTTTGCCGAGTTTTCAACATACGCCGATATGAACGGTGACGGCATCCTCGACCTCGTCACTGGGAGTGCCACCAACCAACACGGGGTGCCCGAAGTGCGTCTCGGAGACGGGCGCGGAGGTTTTGGCTGCGATCCGTCCACGGACGTCGCGTGTCAGATCGTCGGCAACGGGCCCGGGGCAAACTCCTGGCTCGGTCGGGCCTACTTGCTCTTCACGCCTGACCGACCGTCGCCCTCGCCCTTCGATCCGAAACCGTGGCCGGCAGTCAGCGACTTCGGATACACGGTCGCTCCGGCCACTTTTTTCCACGATGTAACTGGCGATGGACTTGCTGACATCATCACCTACGAGCCCTCCATCGTTGCGGACAAACCGGGTCGCCTGCGGCTCTGGATAAACGCCGACGGGCGCACCTTTCGCTGCGCTAACGCCACGGACTGTGTGGTCGCCACGATCGCCGGCACCGGGGTCGGCAGCCCTACGCCGGGCCTGACCCACCGGATCCTCTTCACCGATATTGACGGCAACAGCACGCAAGACTTCGTGCTGATCTCCGGGCCCGGCATGTGGACCTTCTCCTTCCTGACGAGCGAGAAGGTACCTCCAGTGGGTCCACGTTCTCCAAAACCCGGGCTCCTGACGCGCATCAGAAATGGCGTCGGCGCCGATACGGAAGTCGTCTACGAGACGATTCAGGAACTCGATCGCGGCGCACGCGACGCCGATCCGAAAAGCTTCCAACGGCCCTGGACACGACACGTCCCCGACGTTGTACCGATCGTAACGCGCATAGCCGTGCGCGATACATCACGCGTAAAGGGCTCGCCCCTCGCCCAGCCCTATGCGATCAACCGTACTCGGCGCTTCGAGTATCGAGATCCCGCGTACGATTCCTGGCAGCGTGAGTTCAAGGGTTTCGCCCGTATGCGTTCGATCGCAGCGAGCAGCGAGGTGACGCAGACCTGGTTTTACTTCGGCCCCTGCGAATCCGGTTCGTCAATTCACCCGTTGTGTCTCCACGGCAGTGACGGTGGCAGCGACGGGACTGGACGCAGCCTCTATCCTGACAAACCGCTGGTCGGCGTCGTCGTGCGCGTCGACACATTCGTTCCCGGCGGCGGTGACCGCCCCGCGCGATGGCTCTCAACCCACACGATGTCCTACGACGCCGATTCGTCATGGATCCGTCCCGGAGGATCCAAGCCCGATCGACCGGTAGTGATGGCGCGGGTGGCACGGGTCGACGACTACCTCTACGACACGGGCGCGATTGTCAGCGTGGTCGACGAGATCGGCCATCCTCGCGACGCACAGAAGGTTCCGAATCAAGCAGCCCGCGTACAGATCAGGGACGATACTGGTTTCGACAGCGCCGGTAACTTGGCGCAGGAAAAGCACTACGGCAGGCTCGACCCGACGGACGTCACCAAAACGCTGGACGATGTGATCGACACGCTCTACCTGCCAACACAGGGCCGGTGTAGCGCCGACTGGGAGTGCCTCGTTCAACAGGTGCAGACAAACGATCGACCGCCTGGCGACGTGGTCGATCGCCCGCTGCGTGACACGCGCTTCCACTACAACGCAGTTGGCGATTTAACTGGCATCGAAGGGCGGCTCTTTGCGACTTCGTCCATACAAGCAGGACTTGATCGCGATCCGGTTCGTGGTGTCGGGTCGCCGTCGAGCGCACGGACCGCGCCGGGCTGGAGGGTTCTCGAGAGCTTCGCTGTCGACGATCTCGGCAACGTACTGGAGGCGCGTGGCGCGGTTGGACCCAGCCAATCCTGCATCCGGACGAGCTTCGATTCAACTTTTCGGCAGTTTCCGGACGTCGTAAGTAGCTTTGCTGGCGGGGGCTGCAGTGGAACACGCCTAAGCAGCCAGCTGACATTTGACAGAGGTCTTGGCCGCGTGGTCGAGACGCAGGAACCGGATCGCACACTCCATCGTGTGGAGACGGATGCGTTCGGGCGACCGACGAAACTGTTCGAACCGGCGGCCGATGGGACGCCTTCCGACACACAGCTATCGGTCGAAATTGTCCACCACATCAAGGAGCCGACCTCGTGGATCGAGGTGCGCCGGCGCAGCGACACTGATGAGTTCATCTCGGCAATAACCGTATTGAATGGCGTAGGCGAACCAGTGTTGGGCTTCACGCAGGCCGACCAGGCAGCTGATGGGTCACCGTGGATCGCGGCCGAATGGGTCGAACGTGACAACGACGGAAGAGTTGCGGCACAGTTTCGGCCATGGTTTTTCGGTGGGAACGCGCGCACGGTCGCAGATACGGCCGCGGCCCTCACGCCCCCGAGCTCGCGGGCATCGACCTTCCGTGATCCGTTCGGGCGCTCCACGTTCACCGTCGATGGGAAAACCGCAGTCGCCGAATTTACCTACATGCCCCTTAAAGTCACGGCGCGCGACGCCGAGCGACGGAAGGCGGTCGGACCCTTCGCCGGTCTGGTAGAGGTAGCCGAGCAAGACGGCCACGGACGCACCGTGCGAACAATGACGCCGACGGCAGGCGGCACCCTCTCGACCAGCGTGAAGTATTTGGGCACCGGAGAGGTGACGATGTTGCGCCGTTCGTCGGATCGCGACGGCTTCGTGTACGAGCGCAGCATGCATTGGGATTCGTTCGGTCGACTAATCGCAAATGTCGAGCCGAACACCTCCGGTTTCGATCCGAGCGGCGTCCTTCGCGCATGGCGTTACGTGTACGCCGACGAGGGGCGGCCGGTCGGGACCAGCGACGCACGTCGATGCGGGAAAAACCTACATTACGACGCGCTTAGTCGACTGATCGCGGAAGACTACTCGCCCTGTGCCGACAGTCAATCGACCTACACTGCGCCGGATCTGGCTACAGGCAATGGCACCGAGGCCTTCTACCGTTACGACACCTATCCAGCCGGGTCGGTCGCTGCGAGTGCCACTTTCAAGAACCCGCCCGAGGCAGCGCTCGGACGGTTGGTATCGGTACAAGACCTTGGCGCCCAGACTCGACTTGCCTACGACCAACGTGGGCGCGTCCGCCGCACCTTGCGTCAGATCGTGAAACCGGGGTTGCCGAGCGCATCGCTGGAAGGCCGGTATGCGGATGAATGGTTCGAACAAGAAGCTGAATTCGATTTCGGGGATCGACTTCGTCGGCGCACGCTCGGCTTGAACGGTCCGCCCTTTCCAAAGGACAACTTCGAAAGCTTCACTTACTCCTCACGCGGTACGTTGCGGCAAATCGGCAGCGCGTTTGGCGGTCTCGTCTCGGGCCTTCGGTACGCACCGAATGGCGCGCCCCTCGGCGCGGCTCTGGGTGATCTCGCGAGCACACGCACGCAGATGAGCTACGATTCACGGGATCGTCTCCGCAGGTGGCGCACGGCGCGCACCATACCGCCGGCGCTTTGGTCGGCGCCTTCGACATCCGGCTATACCAAGCCTGGCCCCGAGACCACCCAGCTCAATCTAGTCGACCTTGAGTTCGCGTACGACGACGTCGGCAATATCCTGTCAATCAATGACGGCTCTGCCGCCAATTGGCCGGCCGGTAGCCGGCCAATCTCAAAGGCGTTCAAGTACGACCCCGCATACCGGCTAACTCGTGTCGACTATTCCCACGGCGACGAAGATCAGGTGCCGATCTTCTTGCGCGAAGCCAAGACGGGCGATCAACACCCCGTGGCCGAGCGACCGGGTAGGCGGCGCGTTTCGAGTCAGTCATTCGCGAACGATTGGCAGGGCAATCTAATCTTCTCAGACGATGACGAGAAGCTTCGTTTCGATCGCTCGCTCGGCAAGATTTTCAACGGCATGGGACGCGACGGTCGGAAACGGGGTCCAAATCAGATGCTCGACGCCGATGGCGTACGCGCAAACTACGACGCCGCCGGCAACATGACGGAAGTTGTCATCGAGCGCACTGACTGCTGGACTCTGATGCCCAAGTGCAGTCATCACTTTCGATACGACTGGGACGAGGCTGGCCAGTTAGCAAGGGCGCGGCGCTGGGACGTTGCGTCGAGTGCCGCACCGCCTGGAATGGTCCCGTCTTGGGATGTCTCTTTCGCTTACAGCGAAGGCACGCGAACACGTAAATCGGTGGCGCGAGGCACAGGCTCGCCGATGCACACGCTCGACATCTTTGACACGCTGAAGGTCGAGAAGACGCCCTTTTTGCCGGCCACCGGACGATACGATCTAAAGCCCGAGAACCAAGTTGGTTTCGCGGGCGGCGTCGCGCGAGTGTTCTCGGACCGTGCGCGGAAGCTGCCGAATGCGGGGACCAGCCCGGTACACGTCTACTTCAACACGGGCGACTACCTGGGCTCGTCCGCTTTCGTTATCGATAAAGACTCCGGCGAGATCGTCGAACGGACGTCGTATCAGCCATATGGTGCGACCGAGTCTGACTTCCGCCCGAGACGCTGGGGCAGTGACCGCGAAGATGCGAAGTTCACCGGGCAGGAGGAGGACATCGAGGTCGGTGTGACCTACTTCGGCGCTCGCTATTACAGCCCGCATCTCGGCCGCTTCATAAGTGCAGATCCATTGACGATCCACGCACTCCAGAGCGATCTCAACCCCTATGCGTATGTCGGCGGACGGGTGACGTCCGACATCGATCCAATTGGCCTCGAGATTTGGAAAACGGTGCCGTGCACGGGTGGCGAACAGGCTTGTTTTGACATTATCGATGAGCCGGCCGCTCACAAGGAAAACACGGCGGGCGACCGCGCGGATGCTCGAGCAGCTCAGGGCGTCCGCCAAATGAAATCGTTTGTACGGGAGCGGCCCTCAACAGGACCTCGTTCGGTCGAGGACGCGACGCCGGTACTGCCATTCTTCCTGCCGGTGCCGAGTCCTTATTTGCGCCCGTATCAGCCGGCGCCTCAAGGCGCACCTCCTGGACTGGACGCGCTGCGCCAACTCAACGGTCAGACCGGGCTGGGTGTTGCCAACTTCTCGCGCGACCACTACCCCGGCACTGATGCGCGAACTCTGACTCTGCAAGTTGTCGGTATGACCACAGCCGTTGGCATGGAGGTGGCACAAGTGGGCACCGTCGCAGCGAAAACGGCTGCTATGGTGCGGTATCCGGCCCGCTTCGCGAGCGAAGCAAAGTGGGCTGAGCATTTCGAAAAGCACGGCACAGAGTTCGCTGCGCAAAACATGGAGGAGTATCTGCAGGTCGGGCGCGATATCATGGAGTACGGATACCGAGTGGAATATGTCTACAAGGGCACTAACCGGACCGGATATGTGATGTTCATGAAAAACACGCGCCAGGGCACGGCAAAATTCGGCTTCGTCGGCCTGAGCGCCGACGGCGAGTTCATCACCACAATCCACGTCGAGAGCGGAAAGAGCTTCTGGAAAATGATGGGCGGCGTGGCCGAGAAGACGATCACTCCGCGATGACCATGATTTATACCGCGCGGGTAGAGGCAATCGGTGAGAGGATCGAGGAGGAGGTTACTCTGCAGATCGGAGGCATCCATCTGCTTTGCTTCGCCAGCTCTTGCCCGTATCCGATTGAGGTCGGCGGGCGCTATCCGGTCGAACTTAGCCTCTTCACAATAGACGATCTGGAGGTCATGGAGGTTGCGGCAACGGCTGCTTCGATCGAACGCATCGGCGAGGGATTCGCCTATCTCCTGACCGGCACCCTATCGGGGGACACCCTCGACGCCGGACTGATCTTCCAAGACCCGATGTTCAACATTAACTATGCGTGGCTGAGCGGACGCACAGTGCAGGTTCGCGCAGACAGGATCGACGCGGCTTTTCTGCCGATCGACGGCCCGGTATCGGTCTGACCGGTCGTGCGATCGACGACGCGATCAACTCGGCCAGTCTGGGGCGGCTCGCAATGCGGTAAAGAGCGGGGCGTTTCCAGATCTAGGTGAGTCCTCGACTCGGGGTCTGAGTGAATCGGTCGAAGTCCTGCTCAAACAAATGGGCTTCAAAAGACTGATCCTTACCAGCTGCAGCAGACGAGCTCGTTGATTGGCATCGATTATTTGAGTCTGCTCGGACAGGCTCCAAACGAGCGGCTGTTCTGTAGAAGGTAGATGCTGTTGGTAGCGGTAGCGGTGAGGACTACGCGCGACTCCACCCATATACTCTTCAAAGCGGGAATCTCAGACTGTATGACGGTCTTGAGCTTACGTGCTTTCTCTCCCACTCGCGTAACGGCAAAGCGCCATCGACCGTTCACAAGCCACCGATCACCGTTCGCTGTTAGTTCCCGATATAGGCCGGCGCCTACCCCTTGAGGCAAACGCGCGAACTCGCACCCGACGGTGCTCTTGCGCACAGACAGCCGGCCGTTTCATACATCGTCTCGTCCGCGAACCCACTGCTCATAAGAGGACCTGAGCCAACCGGTCGGCCGATTGCGGGGAGCGTCTTTTGCGGGAAAGTGTTTCAGCTGAATCCACCGGTAAACCGTAGATCGGTGCACGCCGGTCAGCTTCACAACGTCGCGCATGTGCAAGATGCCGTCGGATGTCTTGCGCCCTCGTCGCAGGCGACCCTTTGACTCGGGTCCGCCGGTGCCGTCCGGAAAGTCCATCGGCAGGGATAGCTGCGGATCGGCCTCTTGCGGGTGAGCCGATTCAGCGAAGGCTCTGCGGCGGGCGCCTATTCGCGACATCCAGTACCCATCGTGTTCTAAGCATCGTTGGCCCGAGGCAGGCTCGAGATCCGGGAACTGAGCGCTGAGTCCGTTCGGCAGAACGGGCAAAGGATGTTTTGTGCCGAACGCGGCGTCAACATCAGGTCGTGGCACCGGCTGCAATATCTCAGAGAGAGCTGTTCGGCGCCTGAGAAGGCGTAAACCAGCGAGATCGCCCGCTCGAGCGACAAGCGTACGGTTCCAAGCAACGCAACGTAAAATTCAAACGCTTCAATGAGTCGCTCACCGCGTCGAAGGTCCGGAAGTTCCTGGCGCGCGTTGCTGAGCACTCGATCGGGGAGGACGCGAGCCTCCATCGCGAGATACACAAAGGCCAGACTCTCCGCTTCGATTTGAGGAGATCGCGCGAAGTAGCGCGGTGTATGGGGCGAATGGCCGCGGCGCGTCGTTCCGCGATTGGGCGCGAAGCGGCGCGCCAACTGTTGAACCCGGTATTCCGACAGGCCTGCCCATTGCATGATGGTCGCCGTTCGGGCTTCCAGCACAATCATCCGTTGTGCAAGATCATACTTGCGTCGAATGAGGGCGTATCGATCAACGACTGGCATCGGATCACTGGCCTTTGCGCTTCGCCGCGGCGTTCGTCGGTTTCAGTGTTGATGAGGCTCGAACCGGTGCCGATCGAGCGACGACACCACCTTCGAACCCACCGAGGAAGGCCTCGACGGCCATGGGAAGTGATTTGGACGCGCAAGCTTGAACCAAGCGCAGCGTAGGCGACGGCACTCCCGATCTGTCTTCGGATGGGGGATCCATGATGCCGCGCCAAATTTCCAGCCGCTCCCGCCAACGCGGATAAATCCAGGATACCCGGGCTTCCGCCAACCGAAAGAGTTTCGCGAAGCCCGTGCGCTGAACCAGGAGTTGATTCACCTGCGCGTCCATGCCGAAAAGGGTGTGCGTGAAGGAAGGCAATGCATGCGCGCAGTGCCAGGCGACCAAGAACAGTGAATGAGCCAGCACCACCCGCTCGTCCGGCGAAATCCAGCACTCCTGAAGCTGAGGCGGCTCCCCCTCGGAGATGCCCTCCTCTGCGCGCTTCCAGATCTCGACTTGCGAAAAATGGGCCTCGCCCAAACACAGGCTCAATGTCCCTTGCTGGCGACACTCGGCGACCTTCATTTGCCTGAATCGATCCAAGAGCTCAGAAGGCAACGGAAACTGCTCGGGCCGTTCACGTGCTGTACGCGCAAGAGCCCCGAGGAAGACCGAATTGAAGCTCGCGATGGAGCTCATCACCAGTTGAGTGGAAGTTTGCATCTCGATCCCTCCGAGACCTGTGTTGGTTCGGAGATGAATTAGATACAAACTCCAACGGACGCACATCGCAACTGCACTGCAGATGCAGCGCGCCCCCCCATCGGCACGCAGGTTAGCGATTCAGACGTGAGCGCTCACGTCATCTTCGATGAGCTGTGGATACGAGAGCCTCGTTATCGGGAACGCTGCGGACCCCGCCGCTTCGGTTGCTTACGAGTTCCCGAATCGACGGACAGGAACAGGTTGATGGCCGTGCGCGCCCGTTTGGTCGCAGGCCGGGCTTTGCGTGCCGTCCGGGCCATGCTGTGATCATACGATTTCAGAAATCGATTGGCTCTCTTTGCAAACTCGGCGATCAACATCGGAAGCTCATCGAGCGGGAAATCAGGGCACTCCACTACGCGTTGTGTCCAACGTGGGGTCAGCCTGCGAACCTGGGAGTTGAATTCGAAATTACGCAGGAGCTGATTGAGCACAATCACGTGATGGGTGCTCAGGGTCCTCGATTCAGGGGTGTGAATGATCGACTCGTCGGTCGGAATCAGTTTTCGACCGACTTTGCGCAGCGTGTGAGTGCGCAGGAACAGGTCCAATGCCTCTTCCAGCGGAAGATTCGGACGAGCACGCTCAACGAGTGCCTGAACCGAGGGTGCGGGACCGCGGATCGGCAACGCTATTGGCTGGCCATTTTCGTCCACGCAGTCCGGATCAGACTCCCATAGAGTCAGTACGTGACTTGTATCGTGAAATTCGTTCCTGGTTTGCGTATCCCCGGAGGTTCGCGGACGGGGCGCACGTGCAACCGCCCGCCCGAATCGGGTGATCAAGTCCTTATTGGAATAGCCGGCGCGTTTCATCGTGCCCGCGAAGCGGTCGACGGTATCGCCGCCCATGGCGTCGAGCGGCCGATGATCCGCATCCTTCTGCTTCCCATTCGCTCTGCCGGCCGTAGTGCCTCGGGCTGATCGTTTCACGGGCGTGCCTTCCGACCGGTGCGAGTGTGAGTGGGCGTCGATTTGACAACCCTACCCCGCTGCGGTGGTTCCTGCGCCGTCGCGGATGACGAATCCGGCGGCACGCCCGTCTCGCGAGCTGAAAATAGAATGTGAACAGTGGCTCGGACCGTGCGACCGTTCGAAGCCGTCACCGTCGCAATCCGATGCATCGTCGCATCTTCCACCTCGAGGAAAGCCTGAGCTCGTTTACGTGTGTCCGTACTGTAGGCTGGCAGTGCCGACTCGGGGAAGTTGTGACAGATCGCCTGGCGTTCCACCCAGACAGCACCGTTCGCCGGCGAGGAATTGTGCTCGATATTGAGCGACACCGAGTGAAGCATTTGCAGGTGATAAGCGCTCTGCTCCGGAGTGCCCGGATCAAACACAATAGGAGCATGTGCATTCACCGCGAGTTGCTCGCCGACCCGTCGCGCAACACCCTTCGCGAGCAGTTGATCGCAGACCTCTGACGGACTCAGACGAGAATCAACACGTTTGAGGAGCGCCTCAACCGAGGGTGCCGGGCCATACACCGGCAATGCCCTGGGCTGGCCGTCTTCGTCCACATAGTTCGGATCTAACGACCACAAAGTCACAATTTGAACCCAGTCATCCCGGCTGGCTCGGTTTTCTTCGGGAGGCCGTCGAAATCTCGATTTCGACTCTCGAGCGAGCGCGCTCACGCGATCCACAATCGCATTTTGCGAGTATCCGCACTCAAACAGTGTCCGCAGGGTCGTCGTCAGTGTCTGATCCGCCACACGATCTAAGGGAAGCCCGGCCCGAAGTACCTTCCGATGCTTCTTCTTTTTAGCGGCGTGTTTCTGTTCGCGCGTCACGATCTACCGATAGGCCTCGCGCGCGACAAATGCGGGAACATCGACCTCGCCGTGTCTTCGCGCCTGCCTCCGCCATTGTATGATCTCAAACACCGATCCATTCGATCCGATTTCCTCGCTTTGCCTTTCATCCAGGGCGACGCTTCGAGCGCCCCGTGGGACCAACACCTCTTCGCGGCGTCCCAGCCACGTCCGCAACGGACGTCTTACTCTCAAGTTTTGCCTGCGCTTCCTCACCGGGCGGGCTCGATCGGATCGCGAGCGCCGGATTGCGGTACATATAGGAGGTGACCGAGATATGCACGGCGTTCGGATCGAGTGGATCCGCGGTGTACTGTGGATCCGTCAAAATGTCGTAGCAGATATCGGCTTGACCGTCGATTTGCGATCGAATGTCCCGCTGGAGCATCCCGGCATATTCGGGCCGAACGAACGCGTTGACCACTCTTCGACACAACAGATGCTGGCTGCCTTGCGGATGTTTGAAATTGTGCAGGCAGGTCTCAATGTGTTCTGCAAGTTGCTCCGCCATTGCAGCTTGACCGGCTTCCGTCCACTCCGCAGCGGCGTAACTTTGGCGCAGCACCTGCACTCGATCCCCAGGGGACAGCACTGCGACCGCACCCACCTGCTCCAAGTCCTTTAAGATCGTCCGCGATTGCCTCTCACCGCTATAACGGCGACACAGCACCTCAAAAGAATGGGCCCCCTTGCTGATGGGCAAAATGCGCGGCCGTCCGAGCTCATCGCGGAAATCAGTGTCATGCCACCACCCCGCCAGGACGCGCTCGCCGCGATGGCCCCCCGCACCGGGCTCTGGTTCTTCGTTTTTTTCTGTGGCTAGCGACTCCCGGATCAACCGCCGGGACAGGCCCGTGCGAATACTGGTCAGAGAAATACTGCGGGGATTGATGCCTTCGGGAGTGGACTTGAGCGCTTCCGCAATAGCCGCCGCTCTGAGCAAGTCGATCGCCTCCTGCACACTCACACCGGCTTGCAGAAACCAGCGCGCCAATACGGGGAACAGACGGTGTCTGAGCGCCTCAATCACCGCCTGCTTGATTCCAACACCCAATAGACGACTCCTGGCGTCTGCAACTCGATGCAAAGTGACCCTCGAACGAATACGAACAGGTCACGACAGCTCGGCCGGACGCGGGGGTTGGCCGGTGCGCCACGGCGGCGATCGCCGACGAGCCGTGGTAGAGAGGCGAACCCGCAAGATTTGATTTGAATCGATAGTACTGTGGATCAGTTGATCCACGCAATACCGATCTCCTTTGATTTCTCTTTCCCATCATCGTACACCCTGGGAAGTTGAGGGCGGCGAGGCACCTAGCGGACTGGCCACAAAAACAGGCCATTGTTGTGCCTGATTTCACCTGATCAATGGAATCCCGTCGATCGGGCTTTACGCGCAAAGTGTCACGTGTAAGACTGAAGTCCGTGGATCAACTGATCCACAGCTCGCCTACGAGGGGGATCGGCTTAGGTTCGGGCGAGCGGGTTCGGTGACGACGACAGAGCGAACGTCGGGAAGGTCTTTGAGGGAACGACGGCCATGAACCCTGATAACCAGGCGCCCTTACGGAAGGTTTACTATCGCCCCATTGAGGCGGCCATCCGCTGGTGTGGATTGGAGCAAAACGAGGCGGACATTCTTCGGGCAATGGTGGGCAAGATGCTGCCGGAGCCGGACCAGTTTCGCGAATGGCCCACGCTCCGTCTGAATGCCGAGCGTATTTTCGACGCCATCGCTAATCACGAGCTCCCATTCGGAATCGACGGCGTAACCGTACAAAGTGGTTTTCGTTTGGACCATCCTGGGCTCACGATCCGGCATGTTGATTTGCGCGCATGGATGTCTCGGTACTATCCGCACGAGCGCCCCCATTTTCTATTTGACCCGAATGAGCCCTTCGAGCCTGCTCCGGAATCCATCCAAGCTCTCCTGCGGGACAGGGAGCAGCTGAGGTCCTCGTTGACGCAGAGAGAAGAAGAGCTGCGGCAACTACGCAATCGAAATATCGCCTCTGCACACGGTGCCGGATCGGTTGCACGATCTGAATCGCTCCCACTCACTTTGCGAGCTGAGGCGACTTATCTTCATATCATCGGGGTGATGCTCAGACTGCTGCTGAGGCACAGTCATTTCACCACTCAGGAAGCGATCGTAAACACGATGGTCGACGAGTTTGGCAAGGAGTTAATGGGCATCACCGAACGAACACTGCATGCAAAATTCGCCGCGGCCAATCGCAAGCTCGAAGGTCGATGAGAGTGCAACTGCAGTCACAGAGTCAGCACCCGATGGGCCCGGAGATCTAATCTGGGTAAATCGAGCGAGTTATAACAACTGCCGCCGAAGCTGCCGGAAACTTACGCGGATTCGGGCATCTCGGCGTTATACGCAGGAGGAGCCAGCGCGCACAAAACAAGAACTAAGCCCGGCTGGGTAGCTGCGCCGCGACACTTGCTTAATTACGGTCCAGACGAGACCAAGGCTATCCATAACCCGTCCGCCCGACGGTTGTACTGGCTTCTTCCGCCCGGCCGCCTTGGGCGGGGACGCCGGACGTCAGTTCCGGGCCATATTTGCGAAAGCTGGCTCGTACGCAGGGTCTACTTTCCCGCCCTTCCCATTTTAGCGAGCACCTTGGCCGCATCCCGCCAGACCTTCGCAACGTCCGGACTCTTGGCGCGCTCCGAGGCGAGTTGCGCCAGAATCGGCGCGGGCGCTCGGTCAATCAACGCCGCCATCGCGACTGCGATCTCGTCGGACATCTGGGTGCGCTCATGCCTGTAATTGCTAATGGTCTGAGGCAGCACCCCCAGGTACTTAGCCAGCGCATAGTCGGAAGAGAAGCTCTTTGCCTTTCTGACCTCGTCCAGCAAATCAGTCGACGTGTTCCCCACCATGACCTCGCGCTATCTTCAAGGCAAGGTATGTAAACCCCTATGGAGGTTCAATATTCCACGGGCCCTTGATGCTCTATGGTCCATAGAGTAATCTCACCCGGTAAACGGGGCTTGAGGAGGCTTGACCGATCTCTAACTGACTAACATCGAAGCGACCCCCACCCGCGCTGGAAACACGGATGGAGGTCTAACCACATAACACCCCACTGAGGTGCTAAATGGCTGCGACGGATCATACTCGTCTGCGCACGGCTCGAGCCGGTGCGCGCGCAAAATCAACCGACAAGAGTCGGGACACCGCGGGCACTAAAAGCGGCACCAACGGTGCGCCCGCCACGAAGACGCGGCGCAGGTCTTCTTCCCGCGGCACGCCGCCGGAGGCGCCATCTCTCGGGACGGCACCCGCACACACCCTTTATCAAAGCGTCGCCGAGACCGGCGCGCAGGATCAGCAGCGCCAAGCGACCGCGCCACCGGCCCCCGCGGAGCCTTGCGCATACGGGCCGGACGATCACGGCGACTGCGCTTCAGAGCCGCCGATCGACGTCGACCCATGCGAAGCGACCGCAATCATGGATGCGGACGGGCTACGCGCGGTGTATCGCGAGGTGAGCGACATCCACGCGCAACTCGCGCTCGCGTACGCCTTGGGACAAACGTTCCAACGCGCGGTCCGCGACTTCATCCCCATCGACGACGTCGACATCCTCCCCTGTCTCTCCATCGGCGTCCTAGACATCATCGATACCCAACTCCCCCGCCTCGACGCCCTGCTCGACGTCCTCACCGGGGCTGCGCACGGCATCTATCGCGGGCGCGCGGTGGTACCGGCCGGCCCCGCGGGCGGCCGTCCACTGCGCGCTGCGCATCGCGGTGCGGACGTGAGCGATTCCTCCGACGACGGGTCCCTGCGGCACGCGGTCACGCCCGCCGCAGACCGGCCCGTGGCCGACCATAGCTTTCCAACGAATATGCGCAGGCGCGGCCTGTGAAATCGCGCACCGAGGCACAGGCGTTTGGACGCGTGTTGCGCGCGGCACGTCTCGCGCGCGGGCTCACCCAGGAAGCGCTCGCCGAAGCGGCAGAGATGGATCGCACCTACCCCTCGCTCTTGGAACACGGCAAACGCGAGCCGTCACTCAGCGTCCTTCTGCGACTCGCGCGCGCCCTGCACTGCGCGCCCGCCGCGCTCGTCAACGCCACCCTCAAGCTACTCCCCGCGGACTATTCCGGGCCGTGGCTCCTCGTCGGGCTTAATTGCTGCGACACGCTTGCGCTCTCGACGATACCGCCGGCGCCGCGCCGGTTGCAGGCCGCCTGATGCGCACGCACGTCTCCTCGCTGCACACGATCGTCTGCACCATCGTCCGCCGATGTGCGGCGCGCCGCATCTCGACCGCAGCGCTGTGTGCGCTCACTGCACGACTTCCGCAGGACACGCGTCGCGTGCTCACCCTCTACAAGGTGTACGACTATTCGGTGCCGGCGATCGCCGCACGTCTTGCACTCACCCCCGCGCAGGTCGAACATCACTTGATCACCGCTGCGCACGCCGTTGCCGAGGCCTGCAGCCAGCACACCGGCGGCAGCGATTCAAGCGAATCGGCTGCGGATGGCGCCCGCCGGAGGCGCGCCCGGACATGAGTGAGCCGACGGTCCCGAGCGCGCCGTGCCCCGCAGCGGAATCGCCCCGCGTAGCGGAACCGCGGCGCGCACCGGGCGGCCCGCAACGCAAGGCGAGTCGCGCCTTGCGCACGCGCTTCGCCGCCCGCCTCCGAGAACACCGCCGCGCACGCGGCTGGACCCAACAGCAACTGGCGAAATACTGCCACTGTCCCAAAAATTTCATTTCCAACCTCGAGCGGGGGACGGTCAATGCCACCCTCGCCACGCTCGAAATGCTCGCACGCGCACTGCACTGCTGCGAATCCGACTTGTTGGTCCCACTTCGCGTGAAGAAGGCACTCGCGGAATCATTCATTCAACATGTCACACGGAGTTGAATCATGCTCATTTCGACCCGCCGCCCGGACGGAAGCCTCTGCATCGGTCGCGATATCCGCATCACCGTGCTCGGTACCAAAGGTCACCCAGTGCGCCTCCGCATCCACGCACCGAAAGACGTCGTCGTCGATCGCGAAGAAGTCCAACACCGCAAACAGATGGAGGCTGCGGCCGCACTCCACCCAACACGCGCCGGTGGGCTGTGAGCGCGCCGGTGCAAGCTGGTGATGCGCCCGAGCCCTCGGGTGCGCCGTTGAACGAGCTCGCGGCGACGCGCGCAACCCTCGGGGCGCTCGCCGATGCGAGCGGTGTCCCGGAACTGCAGGCCCTGCTCACGCGCGCGGAAGCGGATTGGGCGCAAGCCCATGCGACCCTCCACACCGCCGCGCGTGCGACCCACAGCCTGTCTGCCTTTCATGCAGCCTTGGTCCACCTGCGCGCCGCCCTCGAACCCGTTCGCGATCGATTCTCCGAGTACGAAGACGACGCGGACGCATTGTTTTGGGCTCGCGCGACCACCAACGCGGCCGTTCAACCCGTCCTTGAAGTTCTGCGCACGTGCCACCGCGGACTCAATGATCTGCTATTCGTGCTCCCCACCCAGCCGCCGAGGCCCGCCCCGCGACGCCGCCAGCCGCCGGCGCGCCCTTGACCGATCTGCATCGAAAGGCCATATTCATGCAGATGAGAACGACCTTAATTCTGGATGAGGCGCTGCTGGAGAAGGCGCGCCAATTGAGCGGTTTGACCGGGAAAACGGCCGTGCTGCACGCGGGGCTCGAAGCGTTGATTGCGCGCGAAAGCGCCCGCCGCCTGGCCGCCCTCGGCGGCAGCGACCGTACGGCGGCGGCCGCCCCTCGGCGCCGGCAGCGCCCCCGGCGCTAGGGGTCCTTCTCTTGCGAATGACGGACCGCTAGGACCGTGTTAGTCGATACGTCCGTTTGGATCGATCACTTTCGCCGCAAGAGCGCGCGACTCACGGAGTTGCTGGAGGGGAATCACGTCTGGGCGCATCCGTTTGTAATCGGTGAACTCGCGTGCGGCACGCTTGCGCGGCGACGCGAGGTATTGTCCTACCTCGACGCGCTCCCGCAAGCGCCGCTCGTGGATCACGGCGAAGTCCGCGAATTTATCGAAGTGCATGGATTGAGCGGGCGCGGTCTGGGTTGGATCGATGTACATCTGCTCGCCTCTGCCCGCCTGGGATCCTTGTCCCTCTGGACCGCCGACAAGCGCCTGGCCGCCGTCGCCCGCGCCCTCGATCTCGCGGCCTCATGAGCCCGAGCCGTTGCGTTGAATTGCGAAGCCACCGTCGTCGCTCTCCAAGCGCATATCAAATTGCCGGGTTGGCTTGCCCGGCCCGTGGGCCCGCTGCCGCCCCGTCATGCACACGAGGAGCCCGTCGTCACGCCCTGCTTCGTAAAGCGACGTGCGCGCCTACGAAGCGTCCGAGGTCACTGGCATTCCCTTGATCATTTGGAGTCAGTTCTTCAGGTGGGGAAACAGTTTGCCCACACCCGCAGATCAACCGAAGCGGAAGAATTGGTCCGCGAGAGCTAGCGTAGACGAGCCGGACGTGAGAACTGCCCCGTTCCTCTTCAGGTAATCTGGACCGACTGCCATTCGCTTCCAAGCAGCATTCGACTTTCGGACTTCTGCGGCAAGACGGGAGATTTCGCTATGATTTCCCAGCAATTCCGTCCTCTGGCTGGCTGGGACAAAGTTGGTACAAGCGAAATGGGCCTGTCGCAAATCTTTGTCTCCGCAAGCCCTTCCGCCCGAGTGGCTCCCATCCATCATTGGCGCGACTGACACGCGGCGGTCGAGCATGCGAGTCACTAGCACCAGACTACGGCCAGATTTGTATCAGGGACTCACGACATCTCAATCACCATATGAACAACTCTACCCGTACGACGTCGGGAGGAGTAATTCGTGCGGTATTACGGTCTGTTCCTGTGGGTCATCATAGCGATTGCGCACTGGCCGGAAGCAAATTCAGCAACGATCGTCGGCAGTGTCATCGCAGACAAGGATTCGCCGCTGCGCGGTGCACTGGTCACCTTGACAAGCGCCGATGGCCTGCACTCCGAGACGGTATTCACGGCTCAGGACGGTAGTTTCCGGATCGACACCAAACTGTTGGGCACATTGACGTTGCGGGCTCGTCGACCTCTGATGCGCGACGTCATGCGACAGCTGAATGTGCCCTCTGCGACCGCTCGTATTGCAAGCACGTTGAAGCTCGAGCCGTTGACCCGCGCGCAGGACACTTCGGACACCTTGCCCGCCAGTGCGCACTTCGCCCGAATTCGATTCCCGAGCGAGCTCACCCATCGACAGTTTCAAACGGACTGCCTCAGTTGTCACCAGCTCGGGAATCCGTTCACGCGTGCACCACGCAGTGCTGAGCAGTGGAAGGCAATCGTCACCCTCATGCTGACCTACGCCGGGTACTCCAGCCGCACTCATCTCCAGGAGTATGCGGATGCCCTACAACGCGCTTTTGACGGAACGCCTACCAAGGCGACGGAGCGGACTGAAATGAGCGATCGGGCGTTGAAAGCGCGCATTCTCGAATGGAAGCTTCCCGGAGCGTCGATCGCGCACGATAGTGAGTTCAGTCCCGCAGATGGGAACTACTACACCGTGGATCAGGGTATCGACAGTCTGTATGTGCTCAACCCGAAAACAGACACGCGATTGACCATACCATTGCCGGATGGCGGGGTTCCCGTTGGGGGACGCTTTGCCGAGCGAGGTCTGCCGATCCCATTCGGCCTGACCGTCCGCCATGGAGTGCACAGCCTGCAGTTCGGGCCCGAGGGCCAACTCTACATGACTGGCTCCATCGGGGGTGAGATAGGTGTGTTTGATATCAGCAGTCGCAACTACACGGCTCACCGGATACCGGGCACGGCGCTATACCCGCACACGCTTCGCTTTGACAGGAGCGGAATCGCGTGGTTCACGATAGCGCAATCCAATCAGATCGGACGATTTGACCCGCGCACGCACGAGAGCAAGGTCATTGACCTGCCCCGCTCCATGTCGCATCCGGACGAGCGTCAGCCGCTACCATATGGGATCGATGTCAATCCGAACGATGGCTCGATCTGGTACAGCAAGCTGTGGGCCGGCAAAATCGGGCGCATCGATCCCAAATCCCTCCAGGTCACCGAGTATGAACCGCCGATGTTCGGGCCACGTCGTCTGCGCTTCGATGCCCGCGGTCTCCTGTGGATCCCTGGATTCGGTGATGGAACGATCACTCGCCTCGACCCCAGTACGATGAGCTACAAAAGCTATCCGATTCCGACGCTCGGCGGCGGCGAGGTCGAGGCGCCTTACGCGGTTGCGGTGAATCCCGATACCCAGGATGTGTGGATCACGGCCAATATGTCTGATCGGGTGTTTCGGTTCATCCCCGGTACCGAGACGTTCGTGGTCTACCCCCTGCCGACACGCGGTACGTACTTCAGGGACTTCTTTTTCCCCGCCAAGGGCCGGGTATGCGCGCCCAGCAGTCCCATGCCACCTAGACCCGAGGTGATCGAAGGTGGCATGGACATGATTGTCTGCCTGGAGACCAATGACTGATGAACCGAGCGAACGCCTTGCCCCGGAGTATGGCCCGATTTGCACCCACCTCTGAGGACATGCTGCACGCCTACACGTATGTTGCTGGGGCGGACCAGCTGCAGGGGGGCGAGGCAATTGAGTTCGGTATCCAACAGTTTTGTGCAACAGCGCGCGATCTGGGCCACTGCGGCCGGCATCGCGGCCGGAATTATTACGTCACCGGAGTTGGCGCGAGCCCAGCAGTCGCATACAGGCGCAAGTGACCTGGAGACTGTAACTGTCACGGCACGGCGCCAGGAAGAGCGCCTCATTGACGTACCCATCGCGGCCACCGTCCTTAGTGCCGCCGACCTCGACAAATACGCAGTCACTGACCTGACTCAGATCGGGACGATTGCACCCGGGCTGAACGTCGTCCGCGAGCCCGGCGGATTTCCGGGTGCCGCGATCAGCATTCGCGGGATTCAGAACTTCGGAACCGGTGATGCAGCGCTCGAGCAACCCGTGTCGGTCATCGTGGACGGCATTCCTGTCTCACGCGGCTACATCGTGGATGCGGGCTTCTTCGACCTGGCCAACATTCAGGTGTTGAAGGGTCCGCAGGCGCTGTTTTTCGGGAAGGACAGTCCGGCGGGTGTAGTCGTCCTGGAAAGCACTACTCCCAAGCCGGGAGACCCTGTGGGTGGCTACGCAAGAGTCAGTTATGGATTCCTGCAGGAGGATCCCATTCTCGAGGCCGCCATGTCCGCATCTCTCGGTGACAAGTTGGCCGTGCGATTGGCGCTGCGCGGCGAGGACATGCGCAGTGGCTATGTCAAGAATCGCGCCGTTCCGGTCACGGCTAACGTATCCGGTTATGCGGTTCCCGGACCCAACTTCGACGAGTTCCCCGCAACCAAGCAGGCAATCGGAAGATTTTCAGCAGTCTGGCTACCCACCGAGCCGCTGCATGTCACCCTGAAGTATCTATACTCCTACTATCATGACAACTCGGCGAACGGCTCGACGGCCCTGATCAATTGTCAGAACGGCAGGCATCCGTACTATCACAATCTGCTCACCAACGAGCTCATCGAAGATACCGCCGAAACTTGCGGTCACGAGCGCGTCACCTACGACGGCACGGTGCCGGCAGCCATTCTGGCGGGATTTCCGAGAGCGCCTGCAGATGGTAAGTACTACACGCGCGTGCGACAGCAGCTGGCATCGCTGGTCGTAACCTATCGGCTGCCGCTGCTCGAGATTTCCGCAAACACAGGTTACTACCACGTCGAGGCCGGCGAGTTCGATAACTTCGACCTGGACGTTTTCACCGAAACGCCGGTTTTGTCGCAAGAGGCTACCAACGTGTGGTCGCACGAGCTACGGGCGGTGACACGGCTGAATTTTCCGGTCAATTTCACCTTCGGCGGCTTCTTCGAGCACGAGCGCCGCGGCTATTTCCAGGAAGCCCGCATTTTCACGTTGGGACCCTATCCGATCCCCGGTCCCTACTTCGGCGTCACCGCGGACTATCTGAACGACGACAGCAACTTCTCGCAGAACTACTCGATCTTTGCCCAAGCTCGCTGGCAGATCACCGGCAACACGGAGCTGGCCGCCGGCGGCCGCTGGACGCGCGCCCGAAAGCACTCGGACATCGGCCAACCGTTCCAATATGCCGATCTCTTCTATGCCAATCCCGCGCTGGAGGATCCGAGCTTTACCCCGAGCGGCAACGTTTATCGAGTGCATACCCGGTACAATAACTTCTCCCCGGAGGTTACCTTCACCTGGCATCCCACCCGCGACGTCATGGTCTATGCGGCGTACAAGACCGGTTTTCTGGCCGGTGGCGTAGAGAACGCCGGCATCATTCCCAACTACACACAGTTGTCACAGGATCAGATCACCGCAAACCTGACATACGCCCCCGAGACGAACAAGGGAGAGGAAATCGGCGTCAAGGTCAACTCGCTGGGCGGCAGACTCAGCGCAGACATCACTCTTTTCCACTACATCTACGACAACCTCCAGATTGCGACTTATCATCCCGATACCACGAGCTTCACCGTGGGCAATGCCGCCAGCAGCACCAACGAAGGCGTGGACCTGAATGCAACTTTCCGGGTGGATAGCCATCTATCGCTGCGCAGCTCCATCCTGTACGTGCTCAACGAGTTCCGACACTATCCAAACGCGCCCTGCTATGGAGGTCAGACGTGTCCCGCGGGAACGCAGGATCTGACCGGCACCGCGTTCAGCTCTGCGCCGTGGGAAGGGCATTTCGGGATCTCATACGTAGCTCCCGTTAGCTCGCGGTTCGACGCAAGCCTGGTTGCCGACCTGGCAACCTTCAGCCGCACTCCCAACATCAACCGCCAACCCGAGACGGCGACCGAAGCACATACCCTGCTGAACGCATCACTGTTCCTGGCGCAGACCAATGGTCCTTGGCAGCTCGGGCTGATCGGTACCAACCTTACCGATGCCTTTTACGCCAGCAACGTATTCGGCAAGCCGCTGGGACAGAACCAGGACCTGACCGGCGTAGTGAACGCCGGTCGGGAAGTGCGTCTGCAAGCCGAATATCGCTTCTAGGGTTCAAGTGTTCTCATTGATCCTGATCACGAGCGGTCTCCTACTCGCCGTTCGCGGGGCCAAGCTGATGCTCCTCGGTGGGTCGTACTACTACGCCCTTGCAGGAGCCGCACAGGTTGTTGCCGGTGCATTGTTTCTGAGGCGCAACCCGTGGGGCGAACGGCTTTACACGGCAGTTATGTGCGGCACGCTGGCCTGGGCGCTCTTTGAGGTTGGATTCGCTCCTTGGGGTCTCATCGTCCGGTTGTGGTTTCCGACGATCCTTGCGCTCTGGCTCCTGACACCATGGGCCCGACGAAGTCTCGCCGGACAAGTCGGCAAGATCAGCCCTGCGGGCATTACCGGACTCGTGTGCTGCGCTCTTATCGTGATGGCATTCCTATTGCCGCAGTGGACCCCCAGCGAAACCGCCCTCCCGCCGCCAATCGATAGCGGCAGCTTGGACGGGAATGACTGGCCTCACTACGGGAGCACTCTGCAGGGGGACCGGTTCTCGCCGTTGACTCAGATCAATCCGAAGAACGTCAACAGACTCGAAGTGGCCTGGATGTTTCGTTCAGGAGATCGGCCTACCGCGTTCTCCTCGGCGGAGGCGACACCTTTGAAAGTTGGAGACACGATCTATACGTGCACTCCTAACAGTGTCGTCATTGCGCTCGATGCTCAGAGCGGCGCGGAACGGTGGCGGTTCGATCCACAGAACGCGGACGCTCCCTACCCGATCCGGACCTGCAGGGGCGTAGCGTACTATCACTCGCCGGAGGATAGCGGCGAGTGTACCGCGACCATTTTATCGACCACCCTCGACAGCCGCCTCGTTGCGCTGAACGCTGCGAACGGCAGGCTGTGCAGCCGATTCGGACACGCTGGTATGGTGTCGTTGCGGGAGAACATGGGAGAGACGCTGCCCTACGTCAGCTTCACCACGTCTACGGTCAGTGTGATCCGTGGCCATGTCGTACTCGGTGGCCTGGTGTTCGACAACCAGTCCACGGACATGCCCTCTGGCGTGATTCGCTCGTATGACGCGACTACGGGCCAGCTTCAATGGGCGTGGGATATGGGAGTACCGGACCGGGTTGGACCTCCGGCCGAAGGACAGATCTACACCCGCAGCACTCCCAACTCGTGGACGATTTTCGCGGCTGACGAGCAGTTGGGTCTGGTGTACGTCCCGATGGGTAATGCAAGCCCGGATTTCTGGGGTGCGAAGCGCCGTCCCTTCGACGAAAAATACGGCAGCTCCATTGTTGCTCTCGACCTGGAGAGCGGCCGCCCTCGTTGGTCGTTTCAGACAGTCCACCATGACCTCTGGGACTACGATGTCCCTGCGCAGCCCTCGCTCGTCGAGTTACCCACTCCGCAAGGCTATCGGTCGGCTCTCGTTCAGCCGACGAAGCGCGGCGACATTTATGTACTCGACCGCCGGACCGGAGAGCCCATCGTGCCTGTCGCGGAACGAGCGGTCCCACAAGGGGCAGCGCGCGCTGACTGGGTCAGCAAGACACAGCCGTTCTCCCAGTTGCGGTTGCCTGCGCCGCGATTGTCTGAAAGTGCCATGTGGGGTGTGACGCCATTCGATCAACTCGAATGCCGCATACAGTTCCGGCTATCCCGCTATGACGGGATGTTCACGCCTCCAGGGCTCGACCCTACGATCATCATGCCCGGGCTCACCGGCGCGGTGAACTGGGGCGGCGTCTCGATCGACATCGAGCGCAAGGTCTTGGTGGCCAACTACATGATGTTGCCGTGGCGAGGCAACCTGGTACCAAGGGAGCAAATGACAGCCGCCGAGGCGGCCTCGCCATGGACTCAACGGATGACCGGCACCCCTTACATCTGGCATCAGTCGCCATGGCTGGGACCGTTTCAAGTTCCCTGCAGCGAGCCTCCCTGGGGCCGGCTCGTCGCCATCGACCTCGTTACGCATGCGGTGCTGTGGAGCGAGCCGCTGGGAACAGGCCGGGACTCCGGTCCATTCAACATTCCCAGCGGACTCGGGTTCACGATGGGAGTCCCAAGCATGGGAGGTACCGTGGTGACACGCAGCGGCCTCGTGTTCATCAGCGGAACACTCGACCGTTACGTGCGGGCTTTTGATCTGCAGACAGGAAAGGAGGTGTGGAGGGCGCGGTTACCAGCGGGAGGACAAGCCACTCCCATGACTTACATGGCAGGTGGCCGCCAGTTCCTCGTGGTGACAGCCGGAGGACATTCACTGATGGGTACGAAGCCCGGTGACTATACGATCGCCTACGCCCTGCCTCGCTAGCTACGGCCGCCTTAGGGTGCCTGGCTTCCCTGGCCCAACGGGACCGGCGGTGGCTGCCTCGAATGCCGCGCACGCACTGGCGCGGAGTGCGCGCGGTGATCTCCCGAAATGCTCCGAGAAGCGGCGGCTGAAATGCGAGAGATCCTTGAAGCCGACGCTGAAGGCAATGTCCCCTATCGACCGGTTCCGCAGCGAAGGGTCTGATAACATCTCGCGACTGCGTTCCAGGCGACGTGACAGGATGTAATTGCCCAATGTGGTGTTGGCTGCGCTCATGATTGCGAACAGGTAACTTTTGGAAATGCGCAACTGCTGCGCCACGAAGTCCGCGGACAGGTCCGGATCTCCGAGGCCTTCCATCACGAGCTGCCGAATACGCAGAAAATGCATCCCGGCCGAACGGGATTCAAATGCCGGCAGGCTGTCGCAACTCTTGAAGGCAGCGCCTAAAAGGTGAACCAACGCGGCCGCCAGCTCGGTTGCACCTTCTGGGTGAACATCCGCGCGCGCGTTCCAGCAGGCGAGCATGCATTCTCGCAGCAACGCGGCAGATCCGCGTGTTGCATCCAACGGCATCATGCACCAATGGTCCGCATCCAGATACCTCGAGCGCAATAACCCGGCAGCGAACGACAAAGCAAGCGTAGTGCCGGCCGCGCACTGTTCGGTTTCCAGAGGACTCTCGGTATTCAACAGAATGAGGTTACCGGGGGCCACTACGACACTTTGCCCATCGGCGCGCAGCGCCACTCGGCCGCCCTCCAGCAACAACATCAACACGTAACGGCGTCGCTCGTCGATGCGCCGTAGTGGAGAGCGGCAGCTCCGAAATGGCCCTGAAACCTGGGTGCGCGTCCAATGTAACTCGCCGACGTCGGACGTCGCGATCGCGCCACCGGTTTCCGCGGCGCCGCGGACGTGTTGGAGTTGTATCGGAAAATAACTGGCGGAGATTGCCGCCTGCAAGCCGGCCAGTCCGCCCGGTATCGCGACCAAGCCTGGTTCAAACATGCTGCCCCCTTATGCCGGCCGAACGGTGCAGCTTCACTTCGACGACCGCCCGGTCGGTTTAGTACCCGCATTATACTTTATGCAGAGTCCGGGACAAGCGCCTGGGAGCCCGGCCTGGCTACTATGCACTTTGCGTGTCGTCCGGAGGATTTGCATGCAAGCAGGTGCGAAATTGCGCAGGCGCCGCCCGTGTAATGGCACCCGGTGGCTCGTAACCATGATAGCCCTGGGCGCCGTTGCAACGAGCACGGCGCGAATGACCGTCTCCGGACTGGTGCTGGATATCAATGGAAATCCGGTCCCACAGGCACGAGTAATCCTGGCCCGCTTGCCCGAGGTGACCGCGACTGCACCTGCAAGCGCAAGGGATATCGCCACGGCGCCTGTCTCTGTATATACGACGGTGTTCTCAGACCAGCGCGGCCGCTTTGCATTCCGTGAGCCGTTGGAAGAAGCTGCCCAACGGTTCGCGACACTCGAAGCAAAGGCGCTTGGTTACCGAATGGTTTTCCCCACTCAGGGACCGGCGCCGCTGCTCCAAGCAGACGGCGTGTCCGATATTTCAAACCTGGTCCTCGTACTGCAGCCTCAGCACAACATGGCCGATACGGCGCCCGCCTCGGCCTGGTTGCGCAGCATTCCGGATACCGACCCGCAGAAAGCACTCGTTGTTCGGGAGTGCGTGGCGTGTCATCAGATTGCCCATTCGGATATGCGCCGGTTCGTCTCTGCAATGGACGACAATCCAGTGAGCCGCTCACGGGAAGCGCGGAAGTTTGGTTGGAAACAGCTGTTGACCTACATGTATGGCACATCCCACGAGTACTTCGGCGGTGCCATTGGGTTTCAATACTCGTATCAACTGGACGGCCGCGAGGCTCAGTACCTGGAACCGGTGGCGGAATTCCTGGCGACTCACCTCCCGGAGCGCCTGGACTATGTCGAGTACGACTACGGCGCACCGCTGGCCGTCACCGCGGATACACAGATTCGCGAGTATCCCTTATCGCGGCCGGGCGAAAAATTCAACACGGTAGGCATTCGGGAAGCCATTCTCGCCGGCAGGCCGCTGCAGCTCTGGGTCGCCGATGTTGCGGCGGATCGCATCTACAGGATCGATCCGGATACGGGCCGCCAGCGAGCACTGAGCATTCCCTATCCGGGAGCGACGGGACCGCACTCCATCTACAGAGGCCATGACGGCCGGATCTGGGTCACTTATCTGTTTCAGCAGCTGCACGGGACGATCGATCTCAACACCGACCGGATCACGATCGTGCAGCGCAAGACCACGAACAACGACTATTACATCTCACACGACTTCGCTACGGACTGGCAGGGATTGGTTACGACGGACTCGAGGGGGAGGCTGTGGTTCGGGGATGTAGCTAGCAATTCCCTGGGAGCGGTCGGCCCCGCCGGCGAAGCAGCCATCCTCTACCCTTCCCCCGAGAAACTTCTGGTTCAGGAGCATTCCGGAAGCGATGCGCGCGCTGGCGTGCACTTGGATGACCTGTATATGTATGGAACCGTCATCACCTCGGATCGCAAACACATCTGGTACACGCAGCTGAACGGGCGCTTCGGGGAATTCAACACCGAGACATTGCAGTATGAAACAGTGGTGAACGTACCGCCCGCAGCGGGTCCTCGCCGGCTGGCGATCACCGAGAAGGACATCCTGTATGTGCCCCTGTTTGGCGCAGGGCAGCTCGTGGAATATGATGCGCGCGCTCATCGGCAGGTCGCCGTTTATGACCTGCCTGACCGCGGGTCCGCACCCTACGCTGTGGCCTGGGACCCTGGCCGTCACGTACTCTGGGTCGCGACTTCGAACGCTGACGCCATCTACCGGTTTGACCCTCGGGATCATGCATTTGCCGTCATCCCGCTGCCGAGGCAACGGGAGTACCTCCGAAACCTCCAGGTAGAATCGAGCACAGGCCTGTTGGCGACCAGCACGGCCCTACTGCCTGCGCGCGCAGTGGGCCCACGAATGGCCCTCATCATCGATCCAGGTGATGATTACTCCAGGCAGCACCGCAAGGCCAACCCTGACCGGGCGCCGGTACACTCTGGAGTAGTGCAACCGACAACTCGCCACACCACAGTTGCGCAGCTCGAAGAGCTGATGAGAGCCAACCAATGTGTGAGTTGCCATGCGGTCAGTGAGGCCAGAATCGGCCCGCCGCTGCAAGCAATCGCAGCTCGCTACGCGCAACGGCCTCGCGCCGTCTCGATAGAAACACTTGCAGCGAAAATTCTCTATGGCGGGGCGGGAAACTGGGGAGTGTTTCCAATGCCGGCCCGGGAGCGATTGTTCAGCGCCGGTGAGGCTCGCGCGCTGGCGGCGGCAATCGTCGATTTGGAACCTGGAAGTCGGCGGGGCACAGACCCTTGAACGAGCGGTAGCCCGCTCGCATTGGCATCGAGCATGGCGAAGGGCGTGAGTGACGAGCACGTTGAATAGCGCTCGTGCCGCCATTTTACCTGCGACCGGCGTGCTGAAGCCATCCATCTCCAAGCCCCGGCGCCTCCCCGTTCTGGAGGCCCTCGAAGTGCCGCTGGATCGCTCGAGAGTGTTACTCCGGGCACTGATGACTTTGATGACCACTTCCGGAACGTGGGCACTCCGAAACCTATTGAGAGGCTACAATGTGACGATGGCAATTCCCGCGACTCGGGCGCGAGATCGTAGCAGTGAGATCGCATCAGAATGGCCAGCTGAAAACCGAAGTGGCAGAAGCTGGCGCCGATGCTCCTTCCCTTGCTATCACAGCTGCTGTCAGCCCTTGGCGCTTATCGAGTACCCCATGGGAATCTCAACGCCTACATGCTGATAACTGGAATCAAAGCATTTGCAGGAACACCCTCGGACGAATCCGGGCAAACATGGGATCTACAGCATTCTTCCTTAACACCGAATGGGTGTCTGCTCTCATCAATCCCTGAGTAAGTTCCCCGAATCACCGGGTCGCAACGAAGCTTGCCGAGCAACTAGTCTCTTTGCAGAATATAAGCCTGCCCGACATTCGCAGTTGTAGCAGTTTTTGAACGGCTCCGGACGGAGTACGCCCAGGGACGGCACAACAAGAATCATCACAGCGTTCATGGGTGCGCCGATTCATTCGCAGACGTGCAGCCCGCAGCTCTCGGGAGCTGGCTCAGTCATGGACCGTGTAGAACTCGCTTGCGATCTTCCATTGCCCACCCACTTTCAACAGCTGCAGCGTCTTCCAACCCCATGAGCAGATCTTCGCGGTGGTGTTCACAAATACGAGAGACACCTGAGCCAGGGATTCATCCTGCTGTATGTGTATGTTCTGGAAACGCTGTTGAAAAGGTGCTCCCTGGAACACCGCCTTGCGAAAGCCTTCATATCGCTCGGTTGCACCGCCGGCTTTCATCGAGGCATCGGACGCTGACACGTAGGCAAAGGGTATTAACGTATTCAGCAGCAGTGATTCAAACAGCGCCTGGTCTTTACTGGAGACCGATTGCGTATAGTGGCTCAGCAACGTCTCAATCGCCGCACGATCTGTCCCGGCGCTGTCGAAAGCCGCTGGAATCGCTGTACCGGCGGGAGCCGTGCGGGACATCGAGGCGAGCAACAGAAGTGACACCCATACAACCCGAATCTCCATTTCAACCTCGATCGCGCCGTTTGTCAGCACCTGAGTATAGCGGACGGCGTGTGCGTCCAACACCCTCAACGATTCATCAGCCCCGCGTGCTGCCAGCCTATGACAGATTCATTCAACAACACCCCTGCCTTCGTCGCCGCTGTCGAGGCCAATGGCTTTTCGGCCGCAGCCCGGCGCATGCACATCTCCCGGTCAGCCGTTGGCAAAGCCGTCGCGCGTCTAGAGACGCGGCTAGGTACCTGGGGGTTGGTCCTTCGTCCCCAAGGATGGGCAGCCGTACTGAATCCGACGCACAGAACGCGGGCTGACACTTTGTCGCGGCCTCAAGGTCGCCGCCACGATTCAGGAAGCCGTGCGACACTACCTTGAACGAGGTCCGCCGATGAGCTCCCGACCTCGAAGCGATAATCGCCCGCAATAATGTGCCACCGTTGCCTGCGAGCATCGAAGCTGGCGAGCAATCGGGGATCGATGGTCACCGTGGCCCGCTGTTCGTCGCCCGCAGCCAATTCCACTTTGGCAAAACCTACCAGTCGTTTGATGCGTTTGCCGCCGGCAGACGTTAGATACACCTGCGGCACAGCCTTACCCTTCACTGCCCCTGTGTTGCGTACTTTGAAACTCACAGTCAACGCGCTACCGGTGGTGAGCTGCACGTCAGTGTAAGTGAAGCTCGTGTAAGACAATCCATATCCGAAGGGGAACAGCGCTGCCTGCTCTGCACTTCGGTATCCCACCTCGGAACCGAGCGGATGCGGTACGTCAAACGGTTGCTTATTGGGCAGTCCGAAGCCAGGCAAAGGGCCGACCGACTTCGGAAATGTCATCGGCAGGTGGCCGGACGGATTTACGATACCGAACAGAACATCTGCTATGGCATCCGCGCCGCCGGCGCCCGAGTACCAGGCTTCCAACACCGACTCCGACTGGCCGAGCCACGGCATCAGGACGGGACCGCCCGTCTGCAGAACGACGATCGTGTGCGGATTCGCCGATGCGACCGCCTGAATCAACGCATCCTGGCCGGCCGGCAGAGTCAGATCGGGAGCATCCTGTCCCTCCGTCATCCACTGATTGGCAAACACGATGACCACATCAGAGTGCCGTGCCAACTCGGCCGCTGCCGACGGATATAGACCGGGATCAAAAGTAATCGTGGCGCGCGGAGCCCGAGCTCGAATGGCATCCAGGGGCGAGGATGATTGATACACCATGTTTGCGAATACCCCCAGCTCGCCCGAGCCACCGACGTGTACGACATTGCGCGACTGCAGGCCCGGCGGGATCACCTGCGACGAGCCACCACCAGACAACGTGCCCAGATCCGCTGAGCCGCCCACAACCAGGATTCGGGATACGGAAGAGTCCAATGGCAACAGGTGATTGCGGTTTTGCAACAGGACGATGCCTTCACTGGCCTCTTTGCGTGCGATGTCGGTATGCGCCGCATAGTCGATTTCACCACGATGCACGGGAAAATCAAACAGCCCGGCCGCAAACATCGAGCGCAGAATCCGCTGCGTCATACCCTCCAGGCGAGCGGCCGGAATTGCACCGGACTTCACCGCTGCCCGCAGCGGTGCGTCGAACCAGACCTGCTCATCCAGCTGCTCGCCCGATTCCTGATCGAGCCCCTTGGCCGCGAAGTCAGTTGCGTACACGGCGCCCCAATCCGACATGACCCAGCCCGGATAATGCCAGTTGCCCTTGAGCACGTGGTTGAGCAGGAAGTCGTTGCCACACGCATACGGGCCGTTGAGCTTGTTATACGCACACATGACCGAGCCCGGCTGGCCCGCCTCGATCGCGAGCTCGAAGGCCAGCAGGTCGGATTCGCGCAAGGCAGCCTCGCCTATCAACTCGTTGGCGACGTGGCGCCCCGTTTCCTGGTCATTCAAGGCGAAATGCTTCGTTGTCGAAACGATGTGATTGCTTTGTATGCCCCGTATCGATTCACCCGCCAGGGTTCCGGCCAACAGCGGATCCTCGCCGAGATACTCGAAGTTGCGGCCGTTGCGTGGCTCGCGAGCCAGATTGACGCCGCCCGCGAGCAATACGTTGAAGCCCTTCGCGCGCGCCTCACTTCCAATCATGGCGCCGCCCGCGAAAGCGAGCGCTGGATTGAATGTCGATGCCAGCGCCAATCCCGAAGGCAAAGCGGTCGCTCCATCACCCCGACGTATCTGCAATGGGTTGGTCACCCCCAGACTGGCATCTGTCTCATACAACGCAGGGATCCCGAGGCGAGGGATCCCTGGGATGTAGCCCGCTGCCGGAATCGCTTCGGCCGGGATGTGAACATCGGGCTTGAACGGCAACGCCATCGGGCCATGGAGCAATGCAAATCTCTCATCGAACGTCATCTCGCGATTCAGGAGAGCGGCGCGTTGGTCCGGCGACAATCGGGAGTCACTCCAAGGTTTCGCAAGAGGAAGTGCCTGTCCGGAGTTCGCCGCGGTTGCCGCCGGAATGGGCTCAGAGATCTTCAAAAGGCCTCGGGAATCGAGCCACCACCCGTACTCATCGATCCAGTGGTCGCTCGAGCGTCCCTGGCGATTCAGCCCGAAGCCGTGTCCGCCGCTTTCGAAGATGTGCAGCTCAACGGGATGACTTGCGGCGCGCCAGGCATCAAACACCGGCGTGCTGGCATGGGCGAGCAATGGATCGTCCGCAGCAACACCGAGAAACAATGGGGGTGCATCGAGAGGCACTGACTTACCGCGGGGCAAGGAACCATATATCGACGCGACGAAATCGGGGCGGGACGTGGCGTCATAACTCGTTGCCACACTCAATGCAACGATGGCTCCCGCGGAGAAACCGAGAAATCCAATTCGGTGCGGGTCAATGTGATATTCGCTCGCCCGTTGGCGCAACACCCGGACCGCAGTCAATCCTGCAGCCATCGCCCGCTGGGCACCAGGGGAAGACTCGATGGATTCACGCGAGTTGGACTCCCCGGAAGCCTTCATGAGCTGCGCCATTTCAGCCTGAAAAGCCGCGGTATCCTTTGGGGTTGTGTTGAGCGGATATTTCAGAATGAAGGCGGCTACGCCGTACTCCGTGAGCCATCGAGCGACATCCTCGCCCTCACTTTTGATCGACAGCATCTGAAAGCCGCCGCCCGGAGCTACGATAACGCCCGTGCCCGTGGCTTTTGCCGGTGCCAGCAGATAGGCAGTCAAAGTCGGTCGCGTAACATTGCGAATGCGCGGCTCACCCCAGAGATCCTCCCGGATCTCTGCGGATGCCGCCGCATGCGCATCCGCATCCAGCGGAATCTCAACGGCAGGGTCGGCCGAAGCTCTCGAGGCCCACAGGACCCCGAGAGAAAACAACACAAACAGTCTCATTGCGAATCCTTTTCTTCAGTCACGAGCGAGAATTCGTACCGGTCCCAACAGCCCGGACGGCCGCAACGGCGATGCGGCTGTGTAAGGAGATTGGGGGGCAAATGTGATGGACTGAGCCCCGGGTTGTCGGTCCCCAATGAGCCGGTTGACCCACAAGTTCACAACCTTGACAGCCAAACGATGCTTTCCAGGCTGCAACAGAGGTGTCAGGTCTACCTGGTAGGGTGCGTGCCAAGCCAGCGGAAGCGCTTGCCCGTCAATCGACACGAGCGCGAGCTCGCGGACATCGCCTAAGTCCAGCATTATCCGGCGGCCCGGGCGCATCCAGGTCTTCGAAACAACCAGGCCCCGGGTGTAGGTCGCCGCGCCCGAGAAATACTTGACGCCGGGATCACTAGATTGACTCCAGTCCGTCAACCGATCCCATCTCACCTCGTCTGGTGCCCCACGCCCGCCTTGAAAAGTGACCGTCCAGGGCCCGTCCAAACGATCGAGGGTGCTCAGGTGTCTCACGGGAACCGAGCTTTGCGCAGCGGAAGCGCTCTTGCCGAATACAACAAACACAGTTTCATCCGCATTCAGATGCAATGACACCCGCGTCCCGGCCTGCGTTTGCATATAGGAAACGGGTTCCACAGTTCCGTCTTCGGCGTGCCAGATCTCAGGCAGTCTGCCTTGCACGCGAAATGTGATGTTGAGATCCCGGGGAGCGCCATGCACGCTCGAAACGAAGTACACCTCTGCGTCGTCAAGGTGTCGATGCACGCTCAGCACGCCATCAGATCCTTCCACAGCTACATCGGGCGGCAGTTTCAGGTCGCGGAGCGCCGCGCGCAGATCCCCTGCGCCATACACTCCCGGGCTCCTCCAGATTTCATCTGCCAACGAGCTGATTTCGGCATCCGGTGAGCTCAGACCGAGTCCGCCGATGGGCTTGGGCCCAACGATGACGGCCCCCGCCTTGACCAGCTCACCCAGCTTTTGCAGCACGGGCAGCGTAACGCGAGTGACATCGGATGGAATGTACAGGACGCGGTACCGCATGCCACCTGGCGTCACCAGTTGTCCGTCCTGGACCGTCAATAGCTTCAGCAGCGCCTCGGGATTCACATAGTCATAGGCATATCCGGTGGGGACATCGCGATTGAACGTATGCTGATAGCGCTCGGTCAGACTCTTCTCTTCACCGTAGAAATAGGCTACATCGGCGATTGGCTGCCCCTGCTGAAGCAGGTAGGACGTTCGCGCGAGATAACTCACCCAAGGGCCCGCATCTTCGGCCCAGGTGTCATTGCGATTGAAGAACTGACCAAAGAATCCCAATTCGAGTCCAGGTGCTGAGCTCACCATAGGCTGGTGGTGCGATTCATGTATCAGGATTCGATTGATCCCGTGTGCAAAGATTTCATCGGCGACCGGTTTCAACATGCCCGGCGCAAACGCCCAGGGATCCGAGCCCGCGGCGACAGTCAGGGACTCTGCCGCGGCCAGTTTCCTGCCATAAACGTGCGCGGCCGAGGCGGCCTCTTCCAGATCGGCCACGAGGCTCGGTTGCCCGGCTGCAGTTGCAAATGGACGGTACCAGAACTCGGCGGTGGGAATATCCGAGCGCGCCTTATTGGTCATACCATCCGCGATCGCACGCGGTGTATCCCCCTGAGACTCGGTGTAGTAATTCATTCCCCGGGAATGCAACACGTCGGCCAACACGCCATAGTGGTTATCCGCGAGAATTTCTTTCAGGGTCAGTCGGAAATCCCACAGGAAGCGCTCGCTCGCGTCGGTGCTGTTGACAACATGGCCGGTGAGCGCGGGTACATAGGGCAGCGGATCGTACCCGCGTCGAGCTCTGAACTGCTGTAGCAGAGTCGGGGTCCAATTCTGCACCCCCGCCTCCCAACTGTCGGTGAGAAGACTCCCTACGGATCGGGCACCCAGTGGTCCCTGCATCGCGCCTTCGTACAGGGCCAGATACTGATTGAGGTACGCGCGAACCTGATCAGCGTCGAGCTTGTCAACTTCCAGTCCCGTATCCTCGGGCTCGGCCGGCCCGTTGGTTTGACCCGTGAGCGACCATCCCAGGCGCAGCACTGTCCATCGGCCTGCGGGCACCTTCCAGCGCAGAGTCCCGTTTGCCTGCAGGTGGGAAGTCAGGTCGATCACCCGCTGCACCGGGATGACTGCATCTGCAGCTGCCGCCGCAGTGGGCTGCCCGGAATCAACGGGTGTGGACTGGAATCCCGCCCGGCTCTCGAAATGATCCACGCGCGCGGCACCCAGCAGCGCGAGTCGGGATATCGAAAATCCGTGTGGCGACTCGGGGGCCCGATTCAACATTGGCGGCAGATCAGGCAGGAGTGGTTTTGCAGGGGGTGCCGCGAGCGCGATTCGAAACACCCGGCCGCGGGTCGGCGGGAATGCATAGGTCCGCTGTGGACTGGGATACTCAGCGGTGTCGGCCTTTGCGCTGACGAGGGTTCGGAACGGTCCCTCCGGCCGATCCGCGACTTCGATCTGCACGTCCGCGGGACTCTTCAGCCCGAGCTCCAGTGCTGCCAGGGTCGTGTCCCGATTGTATTGAGCCTGCACCCACCCTTTTGATGTCCCTGCTGTAAACAGCAACTCAATACTACGACTCAGGTCTCCTGCGAGCAGTGGAGTCAGATCCAGCGGGCCAACGTTACCAGTCCAGGTGGGATGCCCTACGGCCGATTCGGCTCGCGGGGTCGGAAAGGCAATCACCAGAGCATCCCGGTAGAGATCACCCGTCAGTTCCTTGGGAGGAGCGCCGAAGTGACTGCCCTTGACCCCGAGGAAGGGACCCGTCGTGGCAGGAGGCCTGGGAAGCACTCCCTTAAACACTCTCCCGCCCTCGACCTCGAGCTCGGTCCAGACATACTTCTTCATTCCGTGTTCGGGAGTCACCCAAACACCCCCGGTTTCGCTCCATCCGGGTGAACCTGCAATCGTGACATCCATGCCGGCGGCCCGTGCCATGGCCGTCGTGTCGCGAAAGATGGCTTTCCAGGTATCGCTCATGAACGGAACAGGCGGATCCACCACGTGTGGCTCAAACAATCCGCCGCCTGCGAACGTGTGGACGCCGCCCACGCCGACACGCTTCATCCATTCGAGATCGAGCCTGGCACCTTCGAGGGTGACATTCCCGCCCATCCAGTGCCACCAGACCTGGGGACGAGCGCTTTGCGGGGGAGTCACAAAGCCGTCCAGGAGCGCATCTGCCGCGAATGCGGGCACTGCAAGACAGACTCCGACGGTCGATAAGAGGCGTAGAAACCGCATGGCCTTCCGCTCCTTCAGAACACTGCGTGTAGGCCGACCTGGAAGAAGCGGCCCACGGTACTTCCATTGCCCGTTCCGTCGGGCGTGTTGCCGCCGGTCTGGTTCTCAAATGCGGGTCTCTCATCCCCGACGTTGTTGATGTTGAAAGCCAGCGTCAGGTCTTTGGCAAGCCGGCTGCGCTCAAATTTATAGGAGAACTGCAGGTTCACCGGATGAAAGGATCCGACCCACGTCTGGCCGGGCTCCGCGACCGGAAAGCCACTCGAATAGTTCATGACCGCACGAGCCGTGAGCGGACCCGCAATGGCCCCCACCTGTGCACTGGCGAGCAACCGGCTGATGTTGTTTCCTGCAGTCAACATGGTCGTACGCGTCGTGCCACCGAGCGCCAGGCTTTGTTGACTGAGAACATACGTCCCGCTGAACCCTGCCATGACGGCTCCGAAGGGAACCGACTGGCGGTAGTTGAGATTGAAATCGACTCCCTCGACGTACAAATTGCCCAGATTCGTCCGCTCAGCATTGAGTATCGCGTAAGGCGTCGTGGCCGGGTTGCTGTAGAGCTGTGCGAGGCTCGGGCCCTGGACTCGCTGATTGCCTATGATTGCCTGCGCCTGGGCGAGTGTCGGATTCACGATCCACTGATTTGGGAATGTGTTGAAGTAATACTGGCCCGCGTAAAACGGAAAGATGTTGATGAGATGGTCGACTTCAGTATTCCAGTACGTGACGCTCAGCGTGGTCGACGGCAACCAGCTCGGTGCCAGATCGGCACCGAAGGTGTAGGTCTTTGATGTCATCGGCTTCAGTCCCGTGCCGCCGCCCGCCAGGAGGATCGTCGGCCGGAAGCTGAACGGCCCGGGCCCGAAAGGGCTCACCGGGAATACCTGGGCACGGAAATCGACCGAACCGGCGAGATCCGCAAGGCTCGGTGCCACAAAGGAGGTCCCATACGTTGCCCGCACGATGATATCGTCAATCGGCTTCCAGCTCAGGCCGTACTTGGGGTTGGTGGTGCTACCGAATTTGTCGTAGTGATCAAAACGCCCTTGCAGGTCCACCGAGAGCGAGTGGACGGCTGTCACGGCATTGCCCGCGCCTATGATTGGCAACACGAGCTCGCCAAACACCGCTGATGACTTCGAGCTGTCACTCGACGTAGCGGCGGTCGACCGGTCCCCGATGGGTGCATCGGTCTGAATCGCCGACTCGGTTTGCCTCTCATACTGCGCCCCCATGGCGAGGCGCGCATCACCACCCGGCAGGTGTACCGCGGTGCCTTGCGCGACTGCGCGGACTTCATACAGGTTCTGGGTATTGGACGCGTATTGCTCGAAGTTGAGTATTGAGCGCAGGATTGCCGAACTGGTCTGCCCCAGGGAGTAGGGATTCAATGCCGTGTCGGGGGTCGTGCCCGCCCGTGCCAGAGCATCTGCTGTTGCATTGATTTCCGGCGAATGGGCAGTCGTCGTGCTGCGGCCGTAATTGAACAAGGCGGTCAGATCCCAATCCCCGCCGAGCTTGATGCGCACCTCGGGTGTGAAGCCGCCCTCGCCGATGCTGGTTCGATTGGTGAAAGAGTCTCCGGCCACCGGTGCATAGCTGTACTGCACCGTCTCGCTCGTCGCACCCCCCACCGGAATGAAATAGGGGTTGGTGCTGGCAATCGTTCCGCTCGAGGTGACCTGGGCGTCACGGTGGGCAGTCAGCCGGTGCGTGTAATATCCGGTCACATCAAAGGTGACCCTGTCCGAGATATCCTGGGTGAACGCGGCGAAGAAACTGTGTTGTGTTTCGGACGGAAAGAGATCCTTCGCTTTGTCCTGATCGCACAGATTCTGAGTATTGGGAACGAGCCCCGGCAACGCGTAATTCACTCCGTTAGCAGAGACATTGCCCAGCGGACACGTGGCAACCCGATGATCGGTTCCGCCGAAGGGAACCAGGTTCTGGGAGAAATAGTCGCGGTCCGCGCCGAACAGGTGTGAGTTGTTTCGGTACGAATAGGACACCAGGAATGAACCGCTCCCCCAATCGTGTCCGCCAGTGATGTTGGCGTCCCCGGCATGGTATTGATCGGCTACTCCGAAGTGCGCGTCGGTCTCGATTCCTTCCATGCGCTTGCGCGTGATGAAGTTGACAACGCCGCCAACGGCATCCGCACCGTAGATCGCCGAACCGCCGTCAGCCAGAACTTCCACGCTCTGAAGAACCGCCGGGGGAAGCATGCCGATATCCGGTGTCGTTTGCAGAATTCCGGCACCTACAACATCGTGTCCGTCAAAAAGGACCAGTGTGGTGTTGCCACCGGCGGCACCGATATTGTGAATGTTTGGACGGACGACAGTGAGACCGTTCACGCCTGAGTTCGGATTGGTCACCTGGTTGAATGCATTGGTAATGGCAGGAATGGTCGACAGCAGGTCTTGAGTGGAAACCACGCCGGAGGCCACGATGTCATCGCGAGTGACGCTGACAACTTCAGTCCCCACTGGCGCAAGTCCGCGCACCAACGTTCCGGTGACGACGATTTCCTGCAGCTCCTGTGAGGCGGGCGCCGGCACGGGCGGCTCATCCTCCGCACAGGCTGTACCTGTGGCAGTCAGCGATCCACATAACGCAAAAAAACTGGCAATCCGCCCCCAGAACCCATGATGTTTCATTGTCGCGTCTCCCCTCGTAGTGCCCTCGGTAGCGGCACGTGAGGACGTGCCGGCATCGGGCGCGAGTTTCGACGCGTCAGCGCCAGGCGCTGACTTTGGGGGTGATTGAAGACTGGATGATTCGCCGGCCGACAACCGAACGATGGTGATCGTCCGATTATTAATGAACTTGTAACCCAGTCCCGTGCCTCGGAGTAACTGGCGCAGAGTATCAATGACCGTCAGACCTGCATCCGCACCCGGCGTAGACACGCCGGCAGTCAGGTCAGCCCGATAAATGATCTCGTAGCCGGTTGCGCGCGAAAACAGATCCAGGGCATCCGCAAGTGATTGCGGAGGCAGCGCAGTTGAGAATCCTTCGGACCATGCGTTGGAAACCCACAATACGGTTAGCAACGTGGCCGTGATCCACGGCAATGCTCGACGCACACAGCGTCGACCCATCGTTCCGTCCCCCTCGTCGGTACTCGCGTACCGATTGCAGACACTAAAGAGTGCGTTTCAACAAAAATCGGGCACCTGAGATTCTTATCGGCATCCCTCAGGGTTGGATGTGTGAAAGATGAACGCTGCCGTCGGCAGGTGTATGCACCTGCACCGAGTCCACGGAGTCGAGATATCCGACCAGAGAATCCAGATCGCTCGGATCGAAGGTACCACTGACGCGCATCTGCCCCAGCGCCGGATCGTCGATGACCAGCGGCTGGCGTCGATAGCGGTTGAACTGATCGATCACCTCCGACAGAGTCATATCCCGGAACACCAGCCGGCGTTGAGTCCACGCATTGACCGATTCGATGGACGGCCCGACATCGGGCTCAATTCCCTTGGGAGTGACTGCCGCTCGTTGGCCGCTCCTGAGTTGCAGGTGAGTATGCTGCGGCATCTGAGTTACACGACTTGCTGCCACGGGAGCGCTTGGTGTCGGCAGGCTCTGCAGCTCGCGCACCTCAACACTGCCCTCCAGCACCGCTACCTGTGTCCCGCTATTGTCCGTTGCAACGTTGAATATAGTCCCCAATGCCCGCACGGATGCCACTGAGGTGGCTACCGTAAAGGGTCTCAAAGGGCTTTTTGCAACCTGGAAACGGGCTTCGCCGCGGATGAGCTCGATATCGCGGGCTGACTGGCCATAGCGGACACGAACTGCTGAGTTCGTGTTGAGAAATATGACGGAGCCATCCGCCAGCGCAATACTCCGTTGCTCGCCAACAGCGGTCGTGTACGAAGAGTCATCGCGGAAAACAGCGACGCCGATCCACAGCGCCAACCCAACTATAATCGCTGCCGCGGCTGCGAACCAAAGACGCTTGGATTCCGGGCGGCCTGCGTCGGCGGCTCGCAACACGCCATGCCGCGGCGGCAGTTGAACCACGCGTTGCTGATCGAGCTCTGCACGCGCGTCGCGAATGAGCTTCTCGCGATTGTAGTCAGGAAGGCCGACGGAACCTGCCTGCGCCCAGACCGCCGACAGCTCCAGGAATTCCCGAACGTGAACTGGCGAGCGCGTCAACCACTCGGCGAAATCTGCATGTTCGAGCTTTCCGGGCTCATCGCCATCGAACAGGAGCAGCCACTCGGCCGCTTCCGCCGCTATCTGCTCCACCGCGGATCTCGTGGGCTCCATGGGCTAACGGAATTCCTTCAGTTGCTGACGACAATGACGCAGCGCCTGGGACAGATACTTCTTGACCATACTCGATGAAATTCCGATTTCATCCGCGATCTCATCGTACGTCATCCCCTCTTTCCGGTGCAGCAGCAGCACAGCTCGGCACGTCGGCGACAGCTGCCTCAGAACCGACTCCAGGCGATCTTGCAGCGCCAGCGATTCGGCGTCCCCGCCTGTAGCCGCAGCCGCCATCCCTTGTGAGCGATTCTCCGCAGACCAGCGTAGCAATCCGTTGATCTCCTCGCGTCGTTTGAGCTCGAACTCGTACAGAACGTTCGCCGCGATCCGATACAGGTAGGGCATGGGGTCGCGAATGAGATCCTTCCGCTCCAACCTCAGAAGTCGAACGTAAGATTCCTGCGCGATGTCGCGCGAATCCGCGGACGAGCGCACCCGCCGCGATATATATCGCAGTAAGTCCTCTCCGTAGTCCGCAGCCAATCGCTCGACCAACGGATCCGGCTCATTTCCCTCACGCTGGGTCAATCGCCCCCTCCCCCTAACCCCGCTCAGCTTCTCATAGACGGCTTTTTGCGCAAAAGCGGGTACCTGGGATTGAGGAAGTGCGTAAGCTCTTGTATTTTAGTGTAATTATTCCCGGAATACGCGGTGCCCCGTAAGCCGGGCTTCAAATCGGCTGTAGCAAAGCAGCCATGGACTCGCGCATCAAACGCTCATGTTCCTCCGCAGAGCGCCCGGTTTGCTCAATGTCGCCCAGGCGTACGGAATTCTCGACTACCCTCCGGCATCGCTCGTAACGGCGCGTTGTAAAACGCTGCAGCCCCGATTCGAGATCGTCCGCACGCGCCAACTCTTCAACCAGCACAATCGCATCCTCCACTGCCATACCCGCGCCAGAAGCCAGGTGCGGCGTCGTGGCATGACAGGCATCGCCGATTAGCACGAGACGACCTCGATGCCAGGGTGCCTGCATCATGAGCGCAAATAACGGCCGATAAACGATTCGCGACTGCGGCGTGAGCGAGTCGCGGATAGCCGCTATCGGGCAGTTTGAGAATTCGGCCAGAACCCTCTTCAATATCGCCGGCCACTGCTCCGGCTCGAGATGGTCGGGTCGCTCACGCTTGTCGAGAAAGAACAGATACATTTCATCTGTCGATACAGGATTGAGACCCGCCTTGACGTCTTTCCCCATATAGAAGGCCGCGCGCTGCATATCGGCAGGACGATTCACGACGGCTCGCCAACATGCCTGACCGGTGTAGCGTGGTTTAGGCGCATCTGGAAATGTCAGCTCGCGGACGCGAGAATTCACGCCATCGGCGCCGATCACGAGGTCGTAGCGCCCAGAAGTACCATCCGTGAATGACACCGAAGCGTGCGAAGCATCCTGCGTGAAGCTCGTGAAGGTAACACCCAAACGTACCTTGGTCCCCGAAGCCAGTGTGGCGGCGCTCAGAATACGTGCCAACACAGGACGCATGATGCCCCCGGTGCCCGGAATGTCGGGTCCGGCCACGCGTTGTGAGGGCAGCGAGGCGACCTTTACTCCATTCGCCAGAAATATATCGAGCCCGTCTGTACACGCACCCTGCTGCAGGATGGCGTCGAGAACCCCGATGGTCTTGAAGGCGCGCAGCGTGGGACCACTGATCGTAATACCGGCGCCGTAGACCCGCCATTCCGGGTCGATCTCGACCAGATCGACTTCCACGCCGTGTTTCCGCAATTCAATCGCAGCACACATCCCTGCGATGCCGCCGCCTATGACCAGGACTCTAATGACAGTGCGCATGGCTCCCCCAAACTAACAACCTTAGATATCACATCAACTCAAGGCCCGGTCGATCAAGCTGCCGAGGTCGCCGTCGTGCCGGAATCCGGCTGCAAGCGCCCGAGGACAGCGCAGCGGCGGGTACCTCGCGAATTGCGCCTGGAGTTTCGCATCGGGCTCATAACGGACCCGGCGCAGCACATCCGGGCCGTACTTTTCGGCCATTGCCGCAACAATCTCCCCAAGGGATGCATGTAACACCGGGAGCATCCACACACGCCGCAGGAATGAAGGATCGACGGACATACGGGCCGCGTGCAGCAGATTGTCGACGCAGCACTCGATGGACATCCACCAGCTCTTCCCGTCAGGACTCACCGGACAAACAAACTCACGCCCCTCGGACAACTCATGCAGAATGTTACTGAGAAACGCGGAGAGCTGCCCCGTTGGTGCAGGCGGGCGCGCCACGATCCCCGGCAGGCGTACAGAGCGTCCATCAACCCAACCACGCCGGCTGTAGTCGGCGACGAGAATCTCACCGATCCATTTCTGCGCGCCGTAGCTCATTGTCGGCGCAGGGTACGAGTCCTCATCGATGAGGTCCGGAAGGGGCGTACCAAACACACCGATCGTGCTGGCAAAAACCAGAGTGGCGGGTTTTGACAACTCACGCATCGCCTCCAGTAAGGCGCGCGTGCCGTCTATATTCACCCGTTTCCCCGCGTCGAAATTTGCCTCGGCAGCGCCTCCTGGCACGCTTGCGAGATGAAAGACGCAGTCGACCCCGCCTCTCATCGCATCGGCGAGCACGCGCTCGTCGGTCAGATCTCCTTCCACCCAGCGACTGGGAATCTGACTAACCGGGACACTGCCTCCAGCCTTCAGATCGAGCAATACCAGCTCATCACATCTCTCACCGAGCGCTTTGGGCGAGCGCGCCAGATGACTCGCGAGGCGCTGTCCAACAAAGCCGTGGGCTCCGGTAATGAGTACTCTCACGCTCGCACCATCTTCTGATCGATAGCGCCAAACAGCGAGCGGCCCTCATCATCAAACATCTCGATGCGAACCCGGTCACCAAACTTCATATATTCGGTGACCGCCGCTCCCGAATCGAGCAGCTCGATCCCGCGACGCTCGGCAATGCACGCCGACCCAACAGTACGATAGCCCTCGTTGGAAATGGTCCCCGAACCAATGATCGTGCCTGCGCTGAGCTTGCGTGAGTAGGCCGCATGCGCAATCAGCTCGTGAAATCCGAAGCCCATGGCGGCGGCGTCCGGATGACCGAACTCGCGCCCATTCCATTGGACCCGCACAGGCAGGCAAAGCCGCCCGTTACGCCATGCCGGCCCAAGCTCGTCCGGGGTAACAGCCACGGGACTGAAACTCGTCGACGGCTTGGCTTGGATCCATCCGAACCCCGTCTTCATCTCAACAGGCGCCAACACGCGTAGACTCGCGTCGTTGGCAAGCATGATGAGCTTGACGTGCGCCAAGGCTGTCGCCGGGGGTGTGCCCATTGGAACCCGGTCCACGATTACAGCCACTTCCGCCTCGAAATCGATACCATCCCGTTCGGAGGGAAACGGCATATCAGCACAGGCGCCGAGCAGATCGTCGGACCCGCCCTGGTACATGAGCGGCCGCGTATCCCGACCCTCGATCGGGGCAAGCTTGAAGACCTTCTGCATGAGGTCGCCGTGGCTGTGGAAGGCAGACCCATCGAGCCAGGCCCCAGTCCGCGGGAGCGGAGCCGCGAGCTGCCGAACATCCAACTCGAACGCCTCTGCCATCGCGCCTGCATTCAGCGACGCAGACAATTTCTCGAGCTCAGGAGCGGTTGTGTCCCACGACTCAAGTGCATCCAGTAGCGTGGGTGCGATGTTCGCGGCCCGCACGGCGTACTCGAGGTCGCGCGAGACCACGAGTAGTGAGCCATCGCGGCTGCCGTCCCGAAGTGTTCCGAGTTTCATATCAAATTCGCCTGTCCCGGGTGCTATCGCAAGGCCGGATCAAACATTCCATCGATGAGAATGAACGCAATCCGGCACACCGAGCTCGATCGATTGGACCAGGCGTGGTTGGTGCCTCGCTGGATGATGATGTCTCCCTGGCGACAAAGAACCTCTCCCTTGTCGACGACAAGAAAGATTTCTCCCTCGAGCACAATGCCGTAGTCCACCGTCTCCGTGCGGTGCATGAAGGGATGCGGCGCCCCTTGATGGAGGGTGGACGCTTCCCCTGCACCAACCAACTCGAAGTGTCGCCGAGCTTCGGCTGGGTCAACATTGCGCATCTCTGGCCTTTCCGGCTGGATGTCGAGCACACGGATACGGGTGCCGTTGCGCGGCGGTGCGAGAGTGAGCTTCTCCTCGTGAGGCTCCGGGCTGTCTCGATCGATGCGAACGGGAGTCTCACGTGTGTTCCAAACCTCATAGAAGCGCGGGCCCTGTGCGGATAAGTCGACCACCCGTGTTGGCAGCGCCGCCGATAGAATGACGGCGTTGCCGTCGGCGTCATGACCGGTGACGATACGACGAAATTCTGTTCCCATCTGGCATGCTCCCGTAGTGCCATCAATTTTCCCAGCTTATGGCGCACGCCCCAGCAGCGCCGCGGCATTCCCCCCGAGAATGGCCGCGATTTGCGACTCATCCAGCCCGGGCGTGGCGGCCAACAGGCCGTGTGCGTCGTAGTGGCCCATGTCGAATGGGTAATCGCTCCCCATCACGAGTTGGGAAGCACCGACGACGTTGACGAGGTGACGCACCGCCTCGGGCTCGTAGACCAACGTGTCGAACCACATTCGGCGCAGGTACTCGATGGGTTCGCGCCGCGCGCCCGACCTGGCTTCCGGCCGCACGGCATGACCGTGGTTGGAGCGCCCACAGTAGCTGGGCAGATAACCGCCACCATGCGCCGCAACAATTTTCAACCCCGGATGACGGTCCAGTACTCCCCCGAAGATCAAGCGACTCAGCGCGATAGTCGTTTCCAACGGCTGGCCGATAATATTGTTCAGGTAGTGATTCCTCACCCGACGCCCAAGAGTCGTGCCAAACGGGTGGATGAAGACGATTGCCCCGAGATCTTCGGCCTTTTTCCAAAAGGGCAGCAGCCCCGGCGCATCGAGCTCTTCCCCATCAACAGAAGTCGAGATCTCAACACCTTTCAGACCAAGCCAACGCATCGCGTGCTCGAGTTGAAGGGCCGCGAGCTCTGGCAGCTGCAGCGCCACGGTCCCGAGCCCAACAAAACGTCGCGGGTGCTGTGCGCAAATTTCGGCGATGTGCTCGTTCTGGAGTCGAACCAATTCACGCGCGAGATCCTCCTGCGCCCAGTAGTAGTACTGGGTGGGTGACGGACTGAGCACCTGCATGTCCACGCCCATGGCGCTCATGTCAGCCAGGCGGGCCTCGACACGCGTCAGCTTCGGAAAAGCCTGTGGCAGCATCACCGCATTGTTATGGGCGATCGATGCCTCCCCCATCGCCTGCAGCATCGAGGCAGGCTCATTCTTCTTTTGCGGACAATCTGCGACCAGTGGCTCGATCGCGAGAGTGAGCACGTGACAGTGAAAATCGATGGTTGGATGTGGTGGGCGCGGGCCCGACCCCGGTCCACCCTCCAGCCCCTGCATGGCACGGACTGAGTGGGAAACCGGACTGCAGCCATGCAGCGGCATCTAGTGTTCTCCTTGCTCGGCCGCGATCTTCTTCGCCAGGATCCTGCGTGCCAGCACTGCCGCGGTATCGATTTGCAGCAACACCGGTTTCAAGTCCCAGAATGAGGCCTCACCCATGTTGCGCGCGATGCCCTCCACTATCGGTTTATCTTCCATCTCGAAGGGGGTACGCAATATCGCAACCGACTCTCGAGCCATCTGCGCACCCATCTCACCGAGAGCGCGTGGGAAGCTGATGGAATAGAAGTAATGGGTCGTCGTAGCCGTCTCCGGCGTGAAAACATGTGCCTGCTTCACTTCCATTCCAGTTTCGCGCGGTTTTCCACTGCTGACCCCTCCCGCGTAAAGTGCCATCGTCGCGGGAGCATTCCAGCGGACATCGAGCCAACGATCGACGAGCTCACCCGGTGGAATCTGAAAGCCCGTACGGATGAAATCGGGTGGACTGTCACGGACGATGAACCGTTTGCACCAGACCGTCTCACCCTCCTGTAACGACTGGACTCGAGCGGCGCGGACGGCGTCGCTGGCAAACAACGGATGGAGGAACTCGATATGACTCAGATCGAGAATGTTGTCCGTCTCCAACTCGTAATGGGCGTTGATCAGCATGTGATCAGTACCCACGTGCCAGCTCTCCGGGACCAGGAAGTCAAACGGCACAATCTGCTCCGCATCCGCGCGCTGCGGATCTCCCATCCAGATCCAAAGAGCGCTATACCGCTCGACTACGGGAAACTGCCGCACTCGGGCCGCGGCGGGAATCGGCCCATGTGGATTGAGCACGCATTTTCCCGCAGAGT